>ERZ1027208.27-NODE-27-length-111284-cov-45.301828_pt1 | contig 111284 bp, 99 predicted proteins | sample MGYA00520867_ERZ1027208 | MGnify/ENA primary metagenome ERZ1027208 (study PRJEB33311, sample SAMEA4378413) | marine metagenome | biome: Marine biome; feature: Fjord; material: Water | collected 2014-07-20T08:00:00Z/2014-07-... | depth 75 m ... | reverse complement strand
ACTCAAGATGACACCTCGTCAAAGACTCAAGATGACACCTCGTCAAAGACTCAAGGCGGCACCCTTATATTTGATTATGAGGCGTTAAGTGATCGTTTAATGGGCGATGTTGAACTTATGCAGGTTATCTATGACGCCTTTTCCACTGATCTTACCGATCAGCTAGTTGAGCTAAAAGAAAGCCTTAATGCAGATGATTCGGCTCAGGTTGGAAAAGTTCTTCATAAGATGAAAGGGGCGTCAGCTAATGTTGGTGGGCTTGCGTTAAGTGCATTAATCTTGGACCTAGAGTCAGCCAGTAAAAATGGGGACTTAGGCGTGGTTCGTCTAAAGCTAGCTGACATAAAAGAGAGCTTTTCCACATTAAAAGCAACAATGAAGGGGAAGCTATCTTGAGATCGCACATTGCAGGCAGCCATGCCGTTTATTGGGTAAGACCTTGTGACCCTATTAGAATTGGAGCTTGTCAGCTCCTTACTATAATGCACACATATATAAAATGAAAATATTAATCGCAGAAGATAGCCCAACCTCTCGCATGATGTTGGTGGCGGTATCTAAAAAATGGGGTTATGAGGTTGTTGAGGCCGAAGATGGCTTAGAGGCTTGGGGTATACTGCAAAAAGAAGATGCTCCACGGCTCTTAATTATTGATTGGGAAATGCCTGGTATGAATGGCATTGAATTGTGTGAACGAGTCCGTGCTCAGGAAAGTTCCACCCCTCACTATATCTTATTGTTAACAGGGCGTACTGAATCGGAAGATATTGTTAAAGGGCTTTCAAAAGGGGCAAATGATTACATCGCTAAGCCATTTAACCCTGCTGAATTACATGCCCGTATGAAAGTTGGTGAGCGTATGCTTGATATGCAGACCAAATTACACGATGCCATGGAGGAGCTTAGGAAGCATGCGACTTATGATGGCTTAACCGGCATATTTAATCGTCGTGCTGTTTTGGAGCAAATTCCAAAAGAAATTCAACGCGCTCGTCGTCAAAATAGAGAGCTTTGCATTGGGATGTGTGATATTGATTTTTTCAAAAAAATCAATGATACACACGGCCACTTAGTTGGTGATGAAGTATTAAAAGAGGTGGCTAAGCGCATGCAATCAGCGCTACGTACTTATGATTTGATCGGTCGCTTCGGCGGAGAAGAGTTTTTAGTGATAACAAGCTCGGAAGACGGTCACCTATTAGACGCCTATCATAGAATTTGTGAAAACTTGTCAGGGGCTGCCTTTGAGGTGGGAGGGCTCTCTCTTAATGTCACGATTAGTTGTGGTGTAACCAAGCTACGGGGTGATGATAGCGAGAGTGACTGTTTGGATATCCTTGCTCGAGCTGATGCGGCACTTTATAAAGCCAAAGAAACAGGGCGTAATAAAGTGATGCTTGGGTGACGTTAATGCCAGGGTTACAAGTGTGTAGGCTTGCTGCCCAATAAGACTGCCAGGGAAGCCTCGTTATGATTAGCTGGCTGTTAACACGTTATGACAGTACCTCAATTAGGTTAAACCTTACGCATTAACTGAAAGTGCTCTAATGCTATTAATTAACCTGTCAGCTGAATGAAGTAGTAGATGTTGAGCTGGGGAATCAGTGTCCTCAAATGGATTGTCTTTTAATGGTAAGAAGTATGAAAGAGATCGAATAATTTAGGCCAACCATTTAATAAACTATATACAACTGTCTATAGAAAAATAGCCTTGAAAAGGTGTGCGGCTGTCCCCATAACCTAAGTCTACGCAATAAATTACTTTAAGAGGTTAACCCATAATGACGACAGTAAAAGAGAAAAGCGATAAGCAAACACTAGGCTTTGAGGCAGAAACAAAGCAAGTGTTAAAGATGATGATTCACTCGCTTTACAGTAATAAAGAAATTTTCTTACGCGAACTTGTTTCTAACGCATCAGATGCAGCAGATAAGTTGCGTTTTGCAGCCTTGTCCAATGAAGGGTTGTATGAAGGTGACGGTGAATTGAATGTTCGCTTAACTGTTGATAAAGATGCCAAAACGTTGACTATTTCTGATAATGGCATTGGAATGACGGCTGATGAAGTAAAAGAGTTCATTGGTAAAATTGCTCATTCAGGAACAAAAAAGTTTTTTGACTCTTTAACAGGCGATGAAAGTAAAGATAGCCAAATGATCGGCCAGTTTGGCGTGGGTTTTTATTCTGCATTTATTGTCGCAGATAAGGTCACCTTATTAACTCGAAAAGCAGGCGAAGACAAATCAACAGGTGTTCGTTGGGAGTCTGCTGGTGAAGGTGAGTACAGCATAGAAACCATTACAAAGGAAACTCGTGGAACAGATGTTATTTTGCACCTTAAAGAGGATGAAAGTGAGTTTTTAGAAAGTTACCGTTTACAAGGCGTTGTACGTAAATTCTCTGAGCACTTGGATATTCCTGTTGTGATGAAGAATGAGAACAAGGATGAAGAAAAAGAAGATGAGCCTGATGATATTACCGTTAATAACGCCAGCGCCATGTGGACGAAGGCTAAAAACGAGTTAAAAGAAGAAGATTACCATGAGTTTTATAAGCAAACATCTCATGATTTTCAACCACCTATGGCGTATACGCACAGTAAAGTAGAAGGTACCAATGAGTATACCTTACTGTTATATGTGCCATCTGTTGCACCATTTGATATGTGGGACCGAGAAGCGAAAAGTGGTGTGAAACTATACGTTAAGCGCACCTTTATTATGGAGGGTGGTGAGTTAATGCCGCGCTACTTACGTTTTGTAAAAGGGATTATTGACTCCGATAGTTTGCCACTCAATGTGTCACGAGAGTTATTGCAACAAAGTAAGCAAGTTGATTCCTTGCGTGCTGGCGCGGTTAAAAAAGTACTGGGTCTAATAGAGGGTTTAGCAAAGAATGAACCTGAAAAGTTTGAAACATTATGGAAAGAGTTTGGCCCAGTGTTAAAAGAAGGGCCGATTGAAGATGCAAAAAACAAAGACCGTATTGCTAAATTACTGCGTTTTGCCACCACGAAGACAGATGGTAAGCAAACCGTTACTTTTGCGGATTACACCAGCAATATGCAAGAAGGGCAAGAGAAAATATACTTCTTAACAGGCAGTGCGTATGCGACGGTTAAAAATAGCCCGCACCTAGAAGTCTTTAAGAAGAAAGGCATAGAAGTCTTGTTGTTAACAGACCATGTTGATGAATGGTTGGTGCAGCATATGCCAGACTTTGATGGCAAGTCTTTACAATCTGTAGCGAAGGGTGATTTAGACCTGGATGGCGATAAGAAAGATGGTGAGGCTGAAAAAGAAAACGATAAAAAAGCTGATGACTCGTTGGTGAGTGTTATTGAGCAAATAAAGAAAGAGCTAGAAGGAAAAGTCAAAGAGGTTCGTCAGAGCTCACGGTTAACAGATTCACCTGCTTGCTTAGTGGCGGATGAGCATGAAATGGGTGCGCATATGGAGCGTATTATGAAAGCAGCTGGTCAAGAAATGCCTGCTTCATTGCCTACCTTTGAAATTAATCCGGAGCATGCATTAATTGCCCGCTTAAAAGATGAAACTGATGATGAGCGCTTTTCAGACTTGACGCACCTATTATTTGAGCAGGCTTTATTAAGTGAGGGTGGCCAGTTGGAAGACCCAGCAACCTTTGTTCATAGGCTCAATAAGCTTCTTCAGTCGTTACTTTAACCGTAAAGAATACGCATTAAGTAACACACAAAAAAGGCGGACAATGTCCGCCTTTTTTGTGTTAACGAGCGGGCAAATATTAAAACCTTAAATGAAGATATAGGTGTGGATTTTGACGATTGTATCTGGATAAGTCAGGCGTCACGAAAATAATTGGGTGGATTGTATTTAAGCGGTTTATTGGCTGACGTCGACTGTTTCGAATAAGTTTATGGTCATGTTTTCGATAATCATTAGACACTATTGTTCGCCCAAAACGAGCAGAGGTGGTCAGGTGTTTATAAGGTTGGTTCGAGGTTGCTTTAGACATTTTTTTTACTTGATCATGCGCTAATACCCCCTGGCTAAATAGAAGGGGAATAATGAAAAAGCTAATACGGATACGTGAAATGATCATCGTTTTATCCTTTACTGCAAGGCAGGGTTGCTGACTAACAGTATAGGATAAAGTACGGTTAATGACTGTGCAGAAACAGAATAAGTGTTAATTCTTCATCCACGGTTGGCGTTATGGAAGCTGAATAACAGTACTGGGTTCCCAGTTGTCAGCCTTATGTTCGGCAACAACCGTTGTATAAACTCCACCGCGCACGTTAAATTCAGCCGATAAACGCATAAAACGTGGCTGACAAGACTGAACTAAATCATTCAATATTTGATTGGTAACGGCTTCATGAAAAGCACCTTTATCACGATAAGACCAGACATATAGCTTGAATGACTTTAATTCGATACAGGTTTCATTAGGCACATACTCAAGGGATAAGGTCGCAAAATCTGGCTGACCTGTTTTGGGGCACAAACAGGTGAATTCTGGTGTGTCTATGCGAATGGTGTAGTCACGGTCAATATTAGGATTTGGGAAAGTTTCTAAGTCGGTGCTAGCTTGTGTGCTCATGGCGGGCTCTATGTTGATTATGAAATGTATATTTTACAATGAATGATAAAACAAGGGGTAAATCTACAGGGTTTTAAATACTGTTTTGGTTTCATGCCGCCTAGCTTGATTAGAAGCGGTTATTGAGCTTTATGAGCAATACACAATCCTGTATGGTTCGCTAATGCGTCTTGAGAAAATTAAATTAGCCGGCTTTAAATCGTTTATTGACCAAACAACCATCACATTCAATAGTGATTTAGTTGGGGTTGTTGGCCCGAATGGCTGTGGTAAATCAAATGTGATTGATGCGGTTAGGTGGGTGCTGGGTGAAAGCTCAGCTAAGCACTTAAGAGGTCATCAAATGTCAGATGTTATTTTTAACGGCTCAACAACAAGGAAGCCAGTAGGACAGGCATTTGTCGAACTGGTATTTGATAATAGTGATGGAACACTGAGCGGTGAATTTTCCGGGTATAACCAACTGTCATTTAAGCGGCTAATTGGAAGGGATGGGCAGTCAACATACTTCTTAAACGGTACTCGCTGTCGGCGTAAAGACATTACCCAATTGTTTTTAGGAACAGGCCTAGGCCCTCGAAGTTATGCAATTATTGAACAAGGCACTATTGCCCGTTTGGTTGAAGCAACGCCTGCAGAGTTAAGGGCGTTTCTTGAGGAAGCAGCGGGTGTATCAAAATATAAAGAACAGCGGCGAGACGCTGAAAATAGAATTGGGCGCACACGTAAAAACCTAGAGCGTCTTGCCGATGTATGGGACGAGGTGGACAAGCAGTGTCAGCATTTAAAAGAGCAAGCTGACGTTGCAGTAACGTATAAAAATCTTAAGGCAGATGAGCGAGCGTTGAAATCTGAATTGCTGGTGTTGAAGTGGCAAGGCTTTGAGCAACAAAATAAACAGCAGCAGGCGGCCATTAAATTGTTAATGCTTGATGTTGACCGTTGTGTGAGCACTCAACGATCACTAGAAAAAAACATTGAATTGGAACGTCAACAGCATGCTTCTCGGCGTGATAAGTTGGATAGGCGTCAAGTTTCCTTTTACCAACTAAGTACCGAGGTGTCTAAAAGTGAGCAAACGTTAAAACAAACCCAGCTTAATAGCCAGCAAGTAGATAAAGAGCTGTTACGTTATAACAGTATCGTCGCAACAACAAGGGCTGGCCAGGCGGATAATAGAAAGCAATTACAGCTTATATCATCCGATCTTGATAAGGCAAAACAAGCCGTTCTATCCCAGGAAACGCTAAAAAGGCTAGCAGAGAAAACATTGTTAGCACACGAAGCTAAAAAGGTCAGTAGGCAAGAAAAATGGATCGAGTATAAGGAATTTTTAGCAGAACCTCATAGGCAAGTTGAGGTAGAAAAAACAAATATTCAGCAATTAAATAAACAGCTCCTTCAAATTAATCAGTACAGTGAACGGTTAACCAGTGAAGAGCAAGAGCTTAAGCACCAGGTGGATGATGAATCCTTGCAGCAACAACAGGATGAACGCCTACAGTTAGTGCTGCAGCAACGCCAAGGAGACTTGGTAATGGCTCGGTTAATTAAAGAAATTGAGTGTTTAAGGGAAAGTGCAACTATCAAGAAAGAGGGGCTGACTAAGCAGCATGCTGAGCAGGCGCGATTGATTGCTCGGCTTGAATCGATAACAACGCTTTTAGAGCGTCAACTCGGCGACACAGAGCAGCAACTTAAACAATGGTTAGCATCTGCGGGTTTAAGCGAAGCTCCTTTGCTGATGGATATGATTAAAGTGGATGCTGGTTGGGAAGTAGCGGTTGGCTGTGTGTTGGGTCAGTGGTTACAAGCGGTATGTGTTAATGATGTTGAGCAGTATAGTAATAAGCTAGACCATATGCCAGACGTGGACCTGATGTTATTCAGTTTAAGACAAGGCGATGTAAAAGAAGCGTTAAGTGAAACGAGCCTAGCTAGGCGAGTCCACTCTGAGAGTACGGTTATAAATGTATTAAAGGGTGTTCATGTTGCAGAGTCTATTGAGCAGGCTAAGCTCATAATAGACAGCCTTAAAACACATGAGTCGGTCATTACCCGTGAGGGTACTTGGTTGCACTCAGATGGTGTTATTTTTTGCCCTTCAGAAAAAAATAAAAGCATGCTGTTGCTGGCAAAAGAAAAGGAATTGCTGGTCAATAACATTAAGTCGTTGACGTTAACTCTAGAGATGGATAAAGCCCTTCTAAAGGAGCTAGAGCAAGGCTTATTAGGCAAGGAAAATACTTTGCAGGAGCACGGTCTTGATGATAGTCAGCGAGCCAAGCAGTTATCTTTATTAGAGGCACAAATACATGTTAAGCAATCAACAGTAACGCATGCGACCGTACGCTTGGATAAGGTTAAAAAAAACCTAGGACAGGTTAATGCTGAATTGTTAACCATCAATAAGGATCTAGCTAATGCTAAAGACAGGTTTAGTTTAGCCCTTAATGCTGTTGAGAAAATGAGCCAAAAGGGCAAGGATTTACAGGTGTCTGCTGAGCAAGAAGCAGCCTTGTTTAATACAGCTAAAAAGGATCTGGCTGACGCTGTGGATCAGTTGCACCAATTTAAAGTAGATGTGGAAGTTAAGAATTCCTCGCTAGCACTTAATCAACAAAAAATGCGCTCAGAAGGTGAGCAATGTGTAGAGGCTATGAAGCAAGTGGATGACCTGCTTCAACAGCAGAAAAAGCTTATTGCACATGCGGATTTGCAAAAAAGGGTGCTAGTGGAATCGGTTGAGAAGCATGCCGCTCTTGATAAAGAATTAACACTCGATAAAGACAAGCTTCTTGCGGTAGAAGTGACTATTTCAACCCTTGAAGCTGAACGCCATCTAGCAATTGTGAGTGTGGAAAAAGCGAGAGAGAAAGCCTCTCTTTTAAAAATTAACCACCAAGATGTTCTTGTAAGGCAGCAGTCATTACTTGAGCAGTTAGAGGTATTAGGGTTCAATATTGAGGTGTCGATGGCGAAGCTGCCAGCTGATGCCAGCGAAAAGGCTTGGCAAAATAAGTTGCAGACCTTAAGCCGTAAAATAAGTCAGTTGGGAGCTGTTAACCTCACCGCCATCGATGAATACTCTGTGCAATTAGAGCGGCAGCAATACTTGAGCGATCAGCAGCAAGATTTGAGTCAATCCCTGTTGATTCTTGAAGGTGCAATTGACAAAATAGATAAAGAAAGTAAGCGTCTTTTTCAGCTAACCTTTGATAAAGTTAATGCGGGCTTTGGGCGGCGGTTTCCTAAACTATTTGGTGGAGGCTGTGCCTATTTGAAACTAACTGAGGACGGTTTGTCTGATGCAGGCATTAGTGTTATGGCGCAACCACCTGGGAAGCGAAATAGTTCTATTCACTTGTTGTCAGGTGGTGAGAAATCTTTAGTTGCCGTTGCTTTAGTGTTTGCTATTTTTGATTTAAACCCTGCACCATTTTGTATGTTAGACGAAGTAGATGCACCGCTTGATGAGGCGAATGTAGGTCGTTTTTGTGAACTGGTTAAAGACATGTCTGAGCATGTGCAAATGATTCTAATAACCCACAACAAGGTGACCATGGAAATAGCACATCAGCTATCAGGTGTCACCATGAAAGAGCCGGGTGTATCTCGTGTGGTGTCTGTTGACCTTGATATGGCAACAAAAATGATTAATGAAAATATTAATGTTTGAGGAATAATAATGGAAGAAAACTCATTAAGGCTTATTTTATTAGGGGTAGGTATACTGGTTTTGCTGGCTATTTATGGGTATGACTTCTTTAAAAAGAAGTCACTCAGCCGTGTTGAGCTGGTCGATGCTATGCAAGAAGGCGAGGTGGACCATGCGCCCTTAAGTACGGGTGGATTCTCAGCGATTCCAGTCGATACAATAACGGATGATAATGTCTCTATTACGGATGAAGACAATGCGCCCCTAATGCCCTCGAATGAGGCGTTGGATGAGAGTGAACTGCCTCAGGATGAGCATGTGCCCATTGCTAAGCAGGCAATGGTTGTTCAGTTAATTGTATTAGCAAAAGACGGTCTGCCAATGAAGGGTGGATTGTTGTTGAATGCTTTTAGCGAGCTAGGCCTTGAATATGATGATATAGGTATTTTTCATCGTACTGAGCAGCTTGATAACAAGCGTTTACCGTTATTTTATATTGCCAATAGGCTTGAACCAGGTACGTTTCCAGTGGGTCAAATGGAAGGGTTTGAGTCCACAGAATTAGTGTTGTTTTTTCAGACCAGCGCAAGTCTAGATGCTGGGAAGGCCTTTATGGAGATGCTTGATGTGGCGCGTGATTTAAGTCAACGTTTTGGTGCAACATTGTTGTCCGATGATATGCAAGAGTTGAGCATGGAAAAAATATCCAGAATCCAATCAGAATTGCCTGAGCTAGCCTAGTGACGATAAAGAAGAGAGACGTGTCGCAGCGCATTAGCCAGCTACGTGCGGATATTAATCGGCATAACCAGTGTTACTACCAGTTTGATTCGCCTGATATCCCGGACGCGGATTTTGATGACTTAATGCAAGAGCTAGAGGCGCTTGAAGAAAAACACCCTGAGCAGGTGACGCCTGATTCGCCAACGCAGCGAGTAGGTTCTGAGCCAATTTCTGAATTTCAGCAAGTGATGCACCTAATGCCTATGCTGTCACTCAATAATGCATTTAGTGATGAAGACTTTGCGGCCTTTGATAAGCGGCTTGCCGACCGGCTGGTCGTTGGGGCGGATATTGAATATATGGTGGAGCCTAAACTGGATGGTCTAGCTATTTCTTTAACCTATGATGATGGGCAGTTGACACGTGCAGCCACCAGAGGAGATGGCCAGACTGGCGAAGATGTGACTGAAAATGTTAAAACGATAGGCTCGATTCCTTTGATACTCAAAGGGGAAGGAGTGCCAAGCAAGGTTGAAATTCGTGGAGAAGTTTTCATGCCGCTGTTGGGGTTTAGTAAACTTAACTCAACAGTGGAAGGCTTGGGTGAAAAGCCTTTTGCAAATCCAAGGAATGCAGCGGCAGGCAGCCTAAGGCAATTAGATTCAAAAGTAACTGCCAATAGGCCGCTGGCCTTTTATACCTATGGTATGGGAGTGATAGAGGGTTTAGATGCGCCCAGCACTCAGAAAGAGGCTTTTGATTTATTCGCTCACTGGGGATTGCCAGTGTGTGATCAAGTTACCGTTGTTCGTGGAGTCTCGGCATGTCATGAGCGGTATCAATGGTTGGCCTCTCAGCGTCCGAACTTGCCTTATGAAATTGACGGGGTGGTGTACAAAGTAAATAGCTTTTCACAGCAAGGGTTGGTGGGGGCAGTTTCACGTGCGCCTCGGTGGGCTATCGCACGAAAATTTCCAGCACAAGAAAAAATGACCACGGTGTCAAGCATAGATGTTCAAGTTGGCCGAACAGGAGCTATTACACCGGTTGCTCGATTAGCGCCTGTGTTTGTTGGTGGGGTAACCGTCACCAATGTGACGCTGCACAATGAAAGTGAAATGCAGCGTAAAGATATTCGGGTAGGCGATACTGTTATTGTTAGGCGTGCGGGTGATGTCATTCCTGAGATTGTGGCGGTTGTTATGGGTAAGCGACAAGCCGACTTTCAGCCCTTTTTGTTTCCAAGCCGCTGTCCTGTGTGCGACTCCTTAATCGAGCGGGTAAAGGGTGAGGTGGTGGCGCGCTGTTCAGCAGGGTTGTTTTGTGCGGCACAAGTTAAAGAATCGATTAAACATTTTGCCTCAAGAAAGGCCATGGATATTGAAGGCTTGGGGGATAAAATAGTTGAACAGTTGGTCCAGGCAGGGCTGGTTAAAACACCTGCTGACCTTTTTGCATTAACGCGCAAGGAACTGTTAACACTTGATCGAATGGCTGATAAATCTGCTGATAAATTATTGTTAGCAATTAACCGAAGCCGTGAAACAACGTTTGCAAAGTTTTTATATGCCTTAGGTATAAGAGAAGTTGGAGAGGTGACTGCTTTAAGCTTGGCGAATCATTTTACTGATTTAACAATATTACAAGAAGCAACCGTAGAGGAATTGAAACTAGTAAGCGATGTAGGGCCGATTGTTGCTCAGCACATCGTTTCATTTTTTCTATTAACGCATAACCGTGAAGTGGTTGAGCGACTCCGCTTTTTGGGTGTTTGGTGGCCGGATGTTCAACAAAGGCATTCAGATGTGGAGCCGCTTTTTGGTAAGGTGTTTGTCCTAACCGGGACCTTGTCAACAATGAGTCGCCAGGAGGCTAAAGAGGCACTGCAAAATAAGGGGGCGAGAGTAACTTCTAGCGTCTCAACAAAAACAAACTTTCTTGTGGCGGGTGAAGACTCTGGTTCAAAGCTTAAAAAAGCACTATCATTAGGAGTGGATGTATTATCTGAGCAAGATTTCACTCAGCTCATTAGTTAACGGTTAACACTATAAAATATATGGATATCAATTTAGAAACCCGTGTTTGCATGCTAGAAAGCCATATGGATGGCATGATCTCGCGTGCCAAAAGAAATGAAGAAATGCTTAAACGTTTCCAAGATTTGGAAATGCGACTGTTATCGGTTAATTCACTGCGGGAGTTAATAGAGCATGTTCATGATGATGCAAAAATAGTTTTTGATCTGTCTTCCTTGTCTTTGGTCTTATCTGACCCTGGCGGGGAGTATCAGCAGTTTTTGTCAGAAGATGGTTTCAAGTTTGATGAATACTCCAATGTTATTTTAATAAATGATAAAGACTTATTAGCAGAAAAGCTTGGCTATTCTCAGCGGATTATTCTGGGTGAAGGAAAAAGTATCCTTGCCAAAGAGTTTTGGGGTGAGGGGCTTCCTTTACCCTTAACCGTTGCTATTGTTCCTCTGCAGCGACGGGGCGTTTACTTGGGGTGTTTAGTTTTTGGTAGTGATGACACGACACGTTTTCAGGCCGATATGGCCACTTACTTCTTGGAGTGTTTAGGTAAGGTGCTTAGTGTCTGTATGGAAAATAGTTTGAACTATGAACAGTTAAGACGGAGCAGCCTATTTGATACATTAACAGGTGTCAATAATCGTCACTTTTTTGAGCAACGAATGGATGAGGAAATTAGCCGTTCGATAAGAACGGGTGATCAGCTGTCGTGTCTCTTTATCGATATCGATTTTTTCAAGAGGGTAAATGACGAGCATGGACACCAAGCCGGTGATGTGACCTTGAAGTTAGTGGCTAACTGTTTACGGCAGCAGTTAAGAGGGAACGATGTTCTAGCGCGTTATGGTGGTGAGGAGTTCGTGGCTATTCTTCCAACTGCTTCCGAATCTAAAGGGCTTGAAGTCGCTGAGCGTATGCGTCAATCAGTAGAGCGGTTAGTCATTGAAGTGGCAAGTGAGATAAGCTTGCAAGTAACAATTTCCGTGGGGGTTTCAACGTTTGTTGTCCAGGAAGTTGGCCAATCAGAGCCTGTTGATAAAGCCATTTTAATTGAACGTGCAGACAAAGCATTGTATGAAGCAAAAAACACTGGACGTAATAAAGTGGTTGGGGGAGGTGTTGAGGGTATTGAAGTGGCATCAAAACCACAGTTAGTTGGTTAGCGAGTGCAAACTAACGGCGTGGTGTTTTAGGCGCGGATAAGCCTCAATAAGTCAGAGCCACTCAATTCATGGGTGGCTTTTTTGTATTCATTATTCAAAGTACTATCAAGCGTAATGTGTGGTTGGCGTTTAGCTGGTCTCAGTGCTTAAGTTGGCTTGAAACAAAGCTGTTAAATAGACGGTATTTTAAGGTATAATTGGAGTCTTGTTTTCATGGTTTTCAGTGAAAATTGTTAAGTACTTAAGATTAAGCTTCTTATTGCTTGATCACATAATATTTTGAATAATTTGGCGTCTGAGGAGATACTGCTACATGTCTGAGCTCGTAAAAGAAACGATCCCTGTTAACATTGAGGATGAGATGCAGCAGTCTTATTTAGACTACGCGATGAGTGTCATTGTGGGTCGGGCATTGCCGGACGTACGTGATGGGCTAAAGCCAGTACATCGTCGCGTTCTATTTGCCATGCATGTACTAAATAACGATTGGAATAAACCCTATAAAAAATCCGCGCGTATTGTGGGTGATGTTATTGGTAAATATCATCCTCATGGTGATACAGCGGTTTATGACACCATTGTTCGCATGGCTCAGCCTTTTTCCATGCGGCACATGCTGGTGGATGGGCAAGGGAACTTTGGTTCTGTGGACGGTGACTCTGCGGCAGCTATGCGGTACACCGAGATTAGAATGGCTAAGCTATCGCATGAGATGTTGGCCGACATAGATAAAGAAACAGTTGATTTTAACGCTAACTACGATGAGTCAGAGTCAGAGCCGGCCGTATTTCCTGCGCGTGCTCCGTTGCTGCTTATTAATGGCTCATCTGGTATTGCTGTTGGAATGGCAACCAATATCCCGCCACACAATTTAGCGGATATAGTAAATGCTTGTCTGCGTTTGATTGATAAACCAGACTCAACAATTGATCATTTGATGGAATGTGTGCCTGGTCCAGACTTCCCAACGGCGGGTATCATTAATGGTGCGGCCGGTATTCGTGAAGCTTACCATACAGGGCGTGGACGTATTTATTTAAGGGCGCGTTACCATGTTGAAGGTGAAGATGGAACGAATAGTAAATTATCAATTATTGTGACAGAGTTGCCTTATCAAGTGAATAAGGCAAGGTTGTTAGAAAAAATTGCCCATTTAGTTAAGGATGCTAAGTTAGACGGCATTTCTGGGTTACGAGACGAGTCCGATAAAGATGGTATGCGGATGGTTATCGAGCTGAAACGTGGAGAAGTGCCAGAAGTTATTATTAACAACCTTTATCAGCAAACACAGTTGCAAAATGTGTTTGGCATTAATATGGTGGCGCTTATTGATGGGCGACCTAGGTTGTTGAACCTTAAGCAGATCCTTGAGGCATTCATTGATCACCGTCGTGAGGTGGTAACACGTCGCACACTGTATGATTTACGGAAAGCCCGTGAAAGAGCACATAACCTAGAAGGCTTGGCTGTAGCGTTGTCTAATATTGATGAGATGATAGCGTTAATTAAAGCGGCAAAAACACCTGCTGAAGCTAAAGTGAGCTTATTGGCTCAATCATGGCAACCGGGTTTAGTGTCGGAGCTATTATCGAAAGCTGATTCTAATCGCTCTCGCCCTGATAACTTAGATGATATTTATGGTTTATTGGCTAGCGGTTATCACTTGTCACCGGCTCAGGCGCAAGCTATTTTAGAATTACGTTTGCACCGTTTAACAGGCTTAGAGCAAGATAAAATCATTCAAGAATACAAGGATTTACTGGTTGATATTGATGATTACCTTGATATTTTGGCAGATAGATTACGGCTAATGTCCGTTATTCGCGATGAGCTGGTTCATCTTCTAGAAGAGTATAAAGAAGATAGGCGAACAGAAATTCTTGACCAGTTTCTAAATTTGACAGCGGAAGATTTAATTACTGAAGAAGATATGGTGGTGACGCTATCGCATGAAGGCTACGTTAAATCTCAGCCTTTAACCGCCTATACGGCCCAGCGACGTGGTGGTAAAGGTAAAACAGCTGCCAATACAAAGAATGAAGATTACATAGAAAAGCTATTTATAGCTAATACACACGATACTGTCTTGTGTTTTTCAAGTAAAGGAAAAGTGTACTGGTTGCGTGTGTTTAACCTGCCAGTAGCTAGTCGAGTTGCACGTGGAAAACCAATTGTCAACTTGCTTCCGCTTGAGTCAGATGAGCGAATTAATGCTATTTTGCCCATTCGTGAATTTATTGATGATCAATTTATTTTCATGGCGACAGAATCGGGAACCGTTAAAAAAACCTTGCTTAAGGAATTTGAAAAACCTCGAGCAAATGGAAAAATAGCCATCGATTTACGTGACAATGATGCCTTAGTTGGAGTTGCTGTAACCGATGGTTCAAAGGACGTTATGCTGTTTGCAAGCTCTGGAAAGGTTGCTAGCTTCAATGAGTCGGATGTTAGGAAAATGGGGCGTACTGCAGGCGGTGTTCGTGGTATGCGCTTGAAAGAGAATGAATCAATTATTTCATTAATTATTTCTCAACCAGGAACTGTTTTAACATTAACTGAAAACGGTTATGGCAAGCGAACACAAGTAGAAGAATACCCTATTCATAAGCGTGGTGGTCAAGGTGTTATTGCCATGCAAACAAGTGAGCGAAATGGTGCTTTAGTAGGTGCTGTACTGGTTGATGAAGCAGATGAATTGATGCTTATTACCGATGGTGGAACATTAGTAAGGACGCGTACCAGTGAGATTTCTATTTTAGGTCGAAATACACAGGGTGTGCGCGTTATTAAACCGGGTAAAGAAGAGAAGGTTATCGGTTTAGATCGTATTGCAAGTTTAGAAGATGAAGAGTCTGATGAGGCGTTGGCTGATGATGACTCTTCTATAGTTGACGAAGTTAAAGATTGATAGTTAAGGAGATTTGAATGTCACGCGTTTATAATTTTAGTGCTGGCCCAGCTGCTGTGCCAGTAGAAGTTTTAGAAAAAGCCCAACGAGAAATGCTTGATTGGAATGGCTCAGGTATGTCCGTTATGGAAATGAGTCATCGAGGTAAAGAGTTTATCTCAATAGCTGAAAAAGCAGAGAGAGATGTAAGAGAACTGATGAACATTCCTAATAATTATAAGGTGATGTTTTTACAGGGTGGCGCGACGACTCAGTTTTCAATGGTTCCAATGAATATCCTCAATGGAAAAAGTAAGGCATGCTATGTCAATACAGGTGCATGGTCTAAAAAAGCCATTAAAGAAGCGAAAATCCATTGTGATGTACAGCTGTCAGCATCTTCAGAAAGTGATGATTTTACGTCTATCCCCCCTGTTGATAGCTGGGATGTTGATCAAGATGCAGCGTATCTTCATTATACGAGCAATGAAACCATTGGTGGCGTAGAGTTCCAGCAGACCCCACAGGTGGGTAACATAGATTTGGTGGCAGATATGTCGTCAAATATTTTGTCTAGAGCCGTTGATGTTAGCGATTTCGGTATTATTTATGCGGGCGGTCAAAAGAATATGGGGCCATCGGGTATTGCATTAACCATCGTTCGTGAAGATTTGATTGGGCATGTGAAATCAGGTTCAGCAACCATGATGGACTATAAAAACCATGCTGATGCCGGATCAATGTTTAACACACCAGCAACCTATAGCTGGTATTTGATGGGTCTTGTTTTCGAATGGATCAAAGGTCAAGGTGGCGTTGCTGGTATTGAAGCGCGTAATATCCGTAAAGCTAAGAAACTGTATGCGGCCATTGATGGCTCAGACTTTTATGCAAACCCCGTGGAAATAGCCTCACGTTCCAGAATGAATATTCCTTTCACATTAGCAAACAGCGAGTTAGATGCTGCTTTTCTTCAAGATGCTAAAGCGGCAGGGCTCGTCACGTTAAAAGGTCACCGCTCAGTCGGTGGTATGCGGGCCAGTATTTATAATGCGATGCCTGAAGAAGGGGTCGATGCATTGATCAGTATGATGGCTGAGTTTGAAAGAACAAAAGCCTAAGTTAAACGCTAAATTATTAAAGGTAAAATCATGTACAAAATTCAGACATTGAATAATATTTCTGTAAAGGGATTGGAGAAGTTTCCAAGAGATAAATATGAAGTTGCATCAGAGTTACAGACTCCAGATGCCTACATGCTTCGCTCATTGAAACTGCACGATGTTGAAATACCAGAAAGTGTCTTGGCTATTGGGCGAGCAGGGGCAGGCGTTAATAATATTCCAGTTGATAAAATGACGGCTCAGGGTATTCCAGTATTTAATGCACCAGGCGCTAATGCAAATGCTGTTAAAGAACTCGTGCTAACAGGAATGCTGTTAGGTTGTCGCAATATTTGCCAGGCTTGGGAGTGCGCTAAAAACCTTGAAGGAACAGATGAGTCTATCGGGAAAGAGGTTGAGCAGGTAAAGAAAAACTTTGTAGGTTTTGAATTACCAGGTCGCACCTTAGGTGTTATTGGCCTTGGTGCAATTGGGACTTCAGTAGCCAATACTGCGCACGACCTTGGGATGAATGTGGTGGGTTATGATCCTGCTATTACGGTTGAGCGTGCATGGCAGCTTTCATCTGCAATTGAGGCCTCAAATACTGTTGATGAATTGTTGGCTAAGTCTGACTTTGTCACGGTTCATGTGCCTTTGAATGAAGGGACGAAGGATTTAATCAATGCCAGCCGTTTAAGCACCATGAACGACAAGGCGATTATTTTAAACTTCTCTAGAAATGGAATTGTCAATGACCAAGATGTTGTCGCTGCCCTAGATAGTGGCAAACTGTATGCTTATATTTGTGATTTCCCAAGTAACTTATTAAAAAATCACCCTCGTGTGATTACGTTGCCACACTTGGGCGCATCCACAGCTGAAGCAGAAGAAAACTGTGCGGTCATGATTGCTGACCAACTTAAAGACTTCCTTGAGAATGGAAATATCAGGAATTCAGTTAATTTTCCAGCGGTAAAAATGCCCCGAGTAGCAGGCTTTAGAATGGCCATTTCAAATGCTAATGTTCCAAATATGGTAGGGCAAATTTCAAGTATTCTCGCTGAAACAGGACATAATATTCTAGATTTATTAAACAAATCTAGAGGTGATGTTGCGTATACATTACTAGATGTTGATACCGAAATAACAGATGATGTGGTGAATCAAATTAAGAGCATTGATGGCGTCCTATCTGTTAGAACACTGTAGGGTTATACAATGGGCGTGAAAAAGTCATTACCAGCACTAAGAGAAGCAATTGATAAAATTGATGGCGAACTGCTGACACGTTTTAACCAGCGAGCTGAGCTGGCTAAAGAGGTAGCAATCGTGAAGATTGCTGGTGGAGAGACAAGTGATTTTTATCGCCCAGATAGGGAAGCGTCTGTTTTAAGAGGGGTGATGGAGAGAAATCTCGGGCCACTTAAGGACGACGATATTGCCCGTTTGTTTCGTGAATTAATGTCATCCTGTTTGGCCTTGGAAAAACCGTTAACGGTCGCCTATTTAGGCCCGGCAGGAACATTTACTCAAGAAGCTGCGCTGAAACACTTTGGGCATGCCGTTAACACCCTTGAAACGGTAACTATCACCGATATTTTTCATCAAGTTGAGAGTGGGGCGGCGCATTATGGCGTGGTGCCGGTTGAAAACTCTACAGAAGGTGTTATTAGTCATACCTTAGATACCTTTGTTAAGTCTCCTCTGTATATTTGTGGTGAAGTCGAATTACGTATCCACCATTATCTTTTATCAACGCTTGCTAAACTTGACGATATTAAAATTGTTTATTCACACCAGCAATCCTTGGGGCAATGCCGCCAATGGTTAGCACAGCACTTACCTGGAGTTGAAATTAAGGCGGTTAACAGTAATGCAGAAGCGGCACGTTTAGCGTCAGAACAAGCAAACTCTGCCGCAATTGCAGGTGAAGTAGCCGCTGAAATATATCAGCTCAATAGATTAGCGAGCCATATTGAGGATGAGTCACATAATACAACGCGTTTTTTAGTAATAGGTCAGCAGCAGGTACCACCGAGTGGTCTGGATAAAACAAGTATCATGGTTTCAACGAAAAACATTGCCGGTGCACTGCAAAGTGTATTAGCCCCGTTTGCATATGCTGGCATTAGTCTGAATAAGATTGAATCACGCCCATCAAGGCAGGAAACATGGGAGTATGTCTTCTTTGTTGATATTGATGGTCACCAAGATGATGAAAATGTGGCGGCAGTTTTAGACGAGTTACAGCTCAATGTTAACTTACTAAAAATACTCGGCTCTTACCCTAAAGCAGTTATTTAATCTCCTAGTTGCCAAGTTATGCCTTGGTGAAATAAATATTATGTCAAAAATTAACAAGTTTAGTTCTTTAGCGGTTCCTTCAGTGGCACAGTTACACCCTTATCAACCCGGCAAGCCTATAGATGAGTTGCAGCGTGAATTGGGGCTAACACATATTGTAAAGCTGGCCTCCAATGAGAACCCGCTGGGCCCGAGTGAGCGCGTCAAAAAAGTGATTGAAGAGGCGATAGGTGATGCCTCATTGTATCCCGATGGCAGTGGCTTTCACTTAAAGCAAGCACTATCCAAAAAACTAGGCGTGCCTAGCGAAATGATTACCTTAGGCAATGGATCAAATGATGTGCTTGATGTTATTGCACGTACTTTTTTATCACCAAGTCGTGAAGCCATTTATTCAGAGTATGCCTTTATTGTTTATGCCATTGCTACACAATCCGTTAGTGCAACAGCACGCGTGGCTAAGGCTATTCCAGATCATTTAGACGGGGCCTATGGCCATGATTTATCTGCTATGGCGCGATTAGTTAGTGATAAAACATCAGTCATTTTTATTGCTAACCCTAATAACCCAACAGGTACATGGATAGACCCTGATAAGTTAGATGCTTTTATAAAGAAAACTCCAAGTAATATTATTATCGTACTAGACGAAGCATACGGTGAGTACCTTGATATTGGGCAATGCCCTGATACTACACAGTGGATCAAAAAATACCCCAATTTAATTATTACTCGGACCTTCTCTAAAGCCTATGGTTTAGCAGGGTTAAGGGTAGGCTATTCGGTTAGCCACCCAGATATAGCTAATCTACTTAATAGGGTTCGACACCCTTTTAATGTCAATTCATTGGGTTTAGTCGCTGCTGAGGCTGCCTTAAAAGACGAGGCATATATTGAACAAAGCCGGGTTCTTAATAAAGCGGGTTTAAAACAACTTGAACAAGGGTTTAAACAGTTAGGCTTAAATTATATTCCTTCAGTTGGGAATTTTATCACGGTTGAATTTGGCGAAAATGCAGCTCAGGTATACAGTGATTTGTTAAAAGAAGGTGTTATCGTTAGACCGGTCGCAGGTTATGAAATGCCTCGTCACTTAAGGATATCTGTCGGCTTAGAAAGTGAAAATAAACAGTGTTTGAGTGCGCTGACTAAGGTCATAACTTAATGTTTAACAAAATTTGCATTATTGGAGTTGGACTGATTGGCGGGTCAATTGCAAGTTCATCGCGTAAAAATGGGTTATGCCGAGAAATAGTAGGCGTTGGCCGGAGTGAAAAGAACCTACAATTAGCCGTTAAATTAGGTGTGATTGACCGATATGAACTATCAATTAAACAGGCCGTTAAAGACGCAGATGTTGTGGTGTTATGCACGCCGGTTGGTTCATTTGAAAAAATATTAGAAGAATTAAAAGAAAACTGGTCAGCGAACTGTATCTATACCGATGTGGGGAGTACCAAAGAAAGCGTGGTAACTGCCTTAGAAGGCGTGTTTGGGGATGTTCCTGAAAACTTTGTTGCAGCTCACCCAATAGCGGGTTCTGAAAACAATGGGGTCGCAGCTGCGACCGATCACTTATTTGAGAGTAAGCGCGTCATTATTACGCCTGTACAGCAAACAAATCAGGCTAAACATAAGCAATGTGCCTTATGGTGGGAAGGAATGGGTGCCAGCGTATCAGAGATGACAGTTAAGCATCATGACGAAGTATTTGCAGCGACCAGTCACCTACCACACGTATTAGCTTATACATTAGTTGAATTGCTAAAGAGCAAACAAGATGAGCAAGAAATATTCGAGTATGCGGCTGGAGGTTTTAAAGACTTTACCAGAATTGCTTCAAGCGACCCTGAAATGTGGGCGGATATCTGTGTTGCCAATGGGACACAGTTGGTAAAAATAATGAAAGAATTAGAACGAGTTAACCAAAAGGTATCATCATTAATTGAAGCAAAAGATAAACAAGGCTTACTAAAAGTATTCGAGTCAGCTCGACAAGCACGTGAGTACTTTTTAAGTCTTCAACATAGATAAAATAAATGATAACAATGATTTCTAGCCCAAGTGCAGGTTTAAAAGGCACATTTCGCGTCCCTGGTGATAAATCAATATCTCATCGCTCAATTATGTTAGGTAGTTTAGCCGAAGGCATTACTGATGTCAGTGGTTTTTTAGAAGCCGATGACGCATTAGCAACGTTGAGTGCGTTTGAGAAAATGGGTGTGAAAATTGAACGTATAAAGGCTGGGCAATTGCGTATTCATGGCGTTGGTTTACACGGATTGAAGGCGCCCAAAGATACGCTGTATGTTGGCAATTCAGGAACATCCATGCGTTTGCTGTCAGGCATTTTAGCTGGCCAGCCGTTTGATACCGTGCTCACAGGTGACCGTTCATTAACTAAGCGGCCAATGAGGCGAGTACTAGATCCGCTTGCTCTTATGGGGGCAAATGTTGATAGTACGGCACTAGGAACATCACCACTAAAAATTAAAGGGAATGCAGAATTGGCAGGCATTCATTATGCTATGCCAATGGGAAGTGCGCAGGTGAAATCATGCCTTATGTTGGCTGGTTTGTACGCGTCAGGCACAACCACAATAGAAGAGCCAGCAGTTACAAGAGATCACACCGAGCGCATGTTGCGAGGGTTTGGTTATCCAGTCACCACCAATGAAAACCTAGTCTCTATTGAAGGCGGTGGGAAGCTTACGGCAACATCGATTGATGTGCCAGGTGATATTTCATCCGCAGCTTTTTTCATGGTGGCTGCATCGATAACGCCAAATTCTGATATCACACTGGAACATGTTGGGATTAACCCGACGCGAACTGGGGTGATAGATATATTACTTAAAATGGGTGCGGATATTCGTTTAGATAATGAACGACTAGTGGGTGGTGAAAAGGTAGCAGATATCCATGTAAAAAGTAGCCAGCTGGTAGGAATAGATGTGCCTGAAGACTTGGTCGCTCTTGCGATAGATGAGTTCCCTGTTATTTTTATAGCTGCTGCCTATGCAAATGGTACGACTATAGTGACAGGGGCAGAAGAGTTACGCGTTAAAGAAAGTGACCGAATTCAAACAATGGTTGATGGTTTGCAGTCTTTGGGCGTCAATATTGAAGGGACGCCAGATGGTGCAGTGATAAAAGGTGGTCGGGTCCAGTCGGGCCCCATTGAAAGTTTTGATGATCATCGGATAGCGATGGCTTTTGCAGTGGCAGGTTTAAATGCGGAAGGGGCTATCACCGTCAATAATTGTGAGAATGTGAGTACATCATTTCCAGGGTTTGTTGAGTTAGCAACTGACTGTGGCTTTAAGTTGACGGCACAATGAAGGCTAGACATAAAGAAGCGCTAGTCTTAACCATCGATGGGCCTAGCGGATCTGGTAAAGGAACAATATCTAAAGCCGTTGCTGAACAATTAGGTTGGCACTACCTTGATAGTGGGGCGATCTATAGGGCGCTTGGGATTGCTGCAAAAATAAGTCATACGGATTTAACCAGTGATATTGCGCTGGCACAGCTAGCTGATGAAATAGACCTTGAGTTTAAACCGGTAGCGACCGGTAACTGGGGAGTTTTTCTTAACGGAGAAGAGGTGGGGCAACAACTTCAGTTGGAGGAGGTTGGCGACATTGCATCAAAAATTGCTGTTTTTCCAAGGGTTCGAGAGAGTTTACTGGCAAAGCAGCAAGCGTTTCAGCAGCTTCCGGGTTTAGTGGCCGATGGTAGAGATATGGGGACGACTGTGTTTCCAAATGCCAGCTATAAAGTCTACCTAACAGCCAGTGCTGAAGAGCGAGGGAATAGACGCTATAAGCAGTTGATTGAAAAAGGAATTGATGCTAACCTGTCCAATGTTATTGAAGATATCGAACAAAGGGATCATCGGGATAAAAATCGTGCCGTATCTCCTTTGGAAATTGCTGAAGGCGCGTTGTATATAGACTCATCGACGCTAAGTATTAAAACGGTTATTCAGCAGGTCACCGATTTACTGATATAGCATAGATCTCAATAATGAGAAAAGGTGGTTTAGATGGATACATTTAAATCGTTTAATTAACTAACCCTTTTAAAGGCCTTATAAACCTTTAAAATAAAATAAAGAGAACATCATGAGCGAAAATTTCGCAGAATTATTTGAAGAAAGCATTAAATCAGCAGAGCTTATTCCTGGTACTTTGATTACAGGTCAAGTTGTTGATATCACCAATGACTCCGTTATTGTTAATGCTGGTCTTAAGTCAGAAGGCAACATTCCACGTTGGCAGTTTGTAAGTGTTACAGGTGAGCTTGAAGTTGCTGTAGGTGATGAAGTTGAAGTTGTACTGGACATGGTTGAGGATGGCCTAGGTGCAACTCTTTTGTCTAGAGATAAAGCGAAGAAAGCCGCTGCTTGGAGATTTTTGGAGAAAGCAGCAGAAGAGAAAGAAACAGTTACTGGTGTTATTACCGGTAAAGTTAGAGGTGGCTTCACTGTTGAAGTGGGCGGTTTAAGTGGTTTCTTACCAGGATCACTTGTTGATGTTCGTCCTTTAAGAGATACAACATTCCTTGAAGGAAAAGACCTTGAGTTTAAAGTTATTAAACTGGACGAAAAACGTAATAACGTTGTTGTGTCACGTCGTGCAGTGCTTGAAACTGAATACAGTGCCGAGCGTGAAGCGTTACTAGAAAACCTAAAAGAAGGTGCTATTCTTAAAGGTGTGGTTAAAAACCTTACAGACTACGGTGCATTTATTGACCTTGGTGGTGTTGATGGCTTGCTACATATTACAGATATGGCATGGAAACGTGTTAAACACCCTTCTGAAGTTATCGAAATCGGCCAAGACATTGAAGTGGTTGTGTTACGTTATGATGAAGAGAAAAAACGTGTATCACTAGGTATGAAACAACTTGGTGAAGATCCTTGGGTTAATATCCTAAGTCGCTACCCAGTAAACTCTAAGTTGAGTGGCCGAGTTACAAACTTAACTGACTACGGTTGCTTCATTGAAATAGAAGATGGCATCGAAGGTTTGGTTCACGTATCCGAAATGGATTGGACTAATAAAAACGTTAACCCTGCAAAAGTTGTGTCATTGGGTGATGAAGTTGAAGTGATGGTCCTTGAGATTGACGATACACGCCGCCGTATATCTTTAGGTATGAAGCAGTGTAAGGGCAATCCATGGGAAGATTTCTCAGCCATTCATAGGAAAGGCGATAAAATTAAAGGCTTAATTAAATCAATCACAGATTTCGGTGTATTTATTGGTTTAGACGGAGATATTGATGGCCTGGTTCACTTGTCTGATATTTCATGGGATGAGAAAGGCGAAGAAGACCTCCTGAAATTTAAGAAGGGCATGGAAATTGAAACGGTTATTCTTGCAATAGATTCAGACCGTGAAAGAATTTCATTGGGTATCAAACAGATTGAACAAGACCCACTCCAAGAATTCTTAGATGGTCACAGTAAAAATAGCCTTGTAAAAGGTACCGTGAAAGAAGTTGATGCTAAAGGTGCTGTTATTCAGCTAACCGATAGCATTGAAGGTTACTTAAGAGTTTCTGAACTTAGCCGCGAACGGGTAGAAGATGCAAGAAATATTTTAACGGAAGGTGATGAAATTGAAGCTAAATTCATTGGCATAGACCGAAAAACTAAAAGCATCAACTTATCGATTAAAGCTAAAGATAACGATGAAGAGAAAGCAGTGTTGAGCGATTACTCAGCTCAAAATGCAAGCACACCTACATTAGGTGATATATTCAAAAACTCAATGAAAGATAAGTAAGGGCTATATGAAAAAGAGGCGAGCTAGGAAACTAGCTCGCCTCTTTTTTTAGTTTAAGGTGACGTGTGACAAAATCAGAATTAATCGAAAAATTAGCCGAGCTACAAGTACATCTCCCGTATAAAGATGTGGAATTAGCCATTAAATGTATTTTAGAGCGGATGAGCCGTTCTTTAGCTGCTGGTGAAAGAATTGAAGTCCGAGGCTTTGGTAGCTTTGCATTACATTACCGCCCACCACGGGTCGGTAGAAACCCTAAAAATGGTGAATCAGTTGCACTGTCAGGGAAATATGTGCCTCATTTTAAACCTGGAAAGGAACTGCGAACCAGAGTTGATGATGCAAAAAACAAGTATACGATTAAATAAAAATACAGGACTATACTGTTGTTACTAACGATTAGACGTAGACAATACTAATCAAACATCTACAGTAAAATAAACTGAGGGTTAATTGCCTCCTCATATTTAAATGGCATGCTAAGCCAAGAAAACAACCAATAATCTGTGGCTAACCTCATTTCATCACGTGTTTTAATACCGCTAAGGATGGCATATTATTAATGTCCGCATGTTATAAAAATACCACCCTGCCTAGAGTATATATATTTAGAACTCAAACTGGACATGTTACTGTTACAACCAACTGTAATAGCGTCGCTGAACCGATCTGAAATGATAAGCAATTGAATAATAAGCTAACCGAAATATGCACTAAGCTTGACTTCTTTTGGATAGTTTTTTTGAGAATGAATACGTTAGAATGGTGTTATGGGTATAACGGCATAGAAGAAAGGGAATGAGTTGATGATGAAATTAATCTATATATTATTGTTTCTAGTGTTTCTGACCGCAGGGTTTATCTTATCCATTTTAAATTCGGCACCGATTAACGTTAATTATTACTATGGTTGGCTAGAGATCCCCCTGTCTTTTGCATTATTAACTGCGTTTATATTAGGTGTTTTCTTGGGTCTATTTTCCTCCGCGAAACGGAGGTTTTTACTGCGCTACCGAATGAGAGCATTAAAAAGAAATAACGGTAAAGAAACATTAGGCTTAAGGGCTCATTCGTTAAAGAGTAATTAACGAATGACTGAGCTGCTGTTCATGCTTTTACCGTTTGCAGCTGCTAGTGGTTGGTATGCCGCGGTCAAACAGCTTAGACCCAAACAATTAGGTGGATCAGTCAATAATGCCGAATACTTTCAAGGTTTAAATTACTTATTAAATGAACAAACTGATAAAGCTATCGGCGTGTTCGTAGAATTATTAGATGTTGATGATGAAACTGTTGAAATACACCTCGCTTTAGGGACGTTATTTCGTCAACGTGGCGAGGTTGAAAAATCAATTCGCTTGCATCAAAACCTGATTGCCAGACCAGAATTAAAGCAGGCAGTACGCATGGATGTTCTAAATGAACTTGGACTCGACTATATGCGTGCTGGACTACTCGACAGGGCAGAAAATATTTTTTTAGAACTCGAAAAGGACCGGCAACATACGCCTGTGGCGACGAAGCAATTACTGTCCATTTATCAGCAAGAAAAAGAATGGCCAAAAGCCATAGAGTATGCGAGTAAGTTAGAAACGGTCACAGGTGTAAAGCAACCTATTATTCTATCCCATCTAAACTGTGAGGTTGCCCAGCGTCAACTTTTAAAGCAAGACTCATCCTCTGCTAAAAATTATATTAAAAAAGCCATTAAAATAGACCCACTGAGTATTCGGGCCAGTGTCATGTTGGCACAATTACTCATGAAGGATTTGGACTTTAAATCGGCATTGAAAATACTAGAAGGTATGATAGATAAAGATGAGCGCTTTGTGCCTGTTTATCTACACCTTACATTGACGTGCTTTGATAAACTCAATAAGCCAAAGCAGAAACTTAAATTTCTACGTGGTTTGTATGAGCGAGTTAGTGGGCGTGTGGTATCTAAGGCTTTTATTGACGCTCTAATAGAATATGAGGAACCAGGAACAGTCACTGATTTCTTGACCCAGCAACTACATGCCTCGCCTGATATGACCCTCTTAAAACCTTATGTGGCGGTAAGGAAAAACTCATCAGACTATGATGAATTAAACTTTATCCACCAAGTTTTACAAGAAATAGAAGAGGCTGTCATTAGTTTTCAATGCCAGCATTGTGGTTTTACATCAGTAGAGTTACATTGGAACTGCCCAAGCTGTCAATGCTGGGGCGAGTCGATGCCTGTTCATACATGAAAGGGTAGGTAGAACCAGTTATTACTGACCTATTTTTAATCTAATGACTATCGCAGTCGAGGCTCTGAAAAGGGCATATTAAAGCAGCTGAAAAGCAATAAATTTAAACATTAAATAAGGACATTTATGAAAAAATTTAGTTTTCTAGTTACCTTCCTATCATGCTTAGTTTTCTCAGTTTCCGCATGGGCCATTAATATTAATACTGCCTCTGCAGAACTGCTAGCGAAAGAGCTGAGTGGTGTCGGCCTTGTAAAAGCGGAGGCCATTGTCTCCTTTCGTGAAACGAATGGACCCTATAAAAGCTTAGCTGACTTAATGGCTGTTAAAGGTATAGGTGCTAATACTGTCGAAAAGAACAGTGAAATAATTCAGCTTAAATAAAAGTTTTTTTGCAGGAGGCCCCAATATATTGGGGCCTTTCCAAAAGCTTAAAACTGTTCGTCAGTTAACCCCATTGTGTTTCCACTTTCTGACATGATCCCGCTCATAAGTGAACTTGTTTGTGGCAAAATACGCTGCATATAGAATAAGCCCGTTTTAAGTTTGGCATCATAGAAATCATCAGTCATAGCGCCTTGATTACGACTAATATCTACACATATTTTTGCCCACATATACGCGACGGCTACCAATCCAAAAAGCTCTAAGTAGTCGGATGCTGTCGATGCGGTTGCTTCTGGGTTATTTAGGCTTTTTTTGCCAATCGCTAGTGTGGCGGTTTGTAGCCTTTTAAAAGATTTTTCAAGCGGGGCGATATAAGGGCTCAATTGCCCATCATCCTTGTGCTTTTTAATGAAATTTGACAAGGGGTGAAAAAAGTATCGAAGTTTTTTCCCCATTTCTGATGGAATTTTTCTACCGATTAAATCTAATGCTTGTATTCCATTTGCCCCTTCGTATATTTGGCATATACGCGCATCACGTAAATATTGCTCCATACCATTTTCTCGGATATAACCGTGACCACCATAAATCTGAATGCCCATACTAGTGACAGATTCACCAATATCGGTTAAAAATGATTTAAAAATGGGGGTCATTAATGAAATTAATTGTTCTGATTTTTCTCTAGTAACGACATCACTGGCTTGTTGTGATAAGTCTAACTTTAGAGAAAGCCAGGTACTAAAAGCGCGTGCACCTTCAGTGTAAGCTTTCATCGTCATTAACATGCGCCTAATGTCAGGGTGAACAATTAATGGGTCTGCATAACGTTCTGGGGCCTTAGGTCCTGTTAAAGAGCGCCCTTGAAGGCGTTGTTTTGCATAATTGACAGCACTAGAATATGAGGCTTGAGCGACTGCTAAGCCTTGAATGCCTACATGAATACGAGCAGTATTCATCATGATAAACATAGCTGGTATCCCTTGATACAGTTCGCCCACGAGGAGTCCTCGTGATGCTTCAAACTCAAGAGAGCACGTTGCCGATGCTTTAATGCCCATTTTATCTTCAAGGCCAATGCAACTAACACCATTTGCCTGGCCCAGTGAATCATCTGGGTTAACCTGTATTTTTGGAACTAAAAATAAACTAATTCCTTTCGTACCAAGTGGCGCGTTAGGTGTCCGGGCTAAAACTAGGTGGATAATATTTTCGGTTAAATCATGCTCCCCAGCAGAAATAAAAATTTTATGCCCAGTTACTTCATACGTGCCATCATTTTGCGGGGTTGCTTTACTGCGGATGAGTCCAAGATCAGTACCGCAATGTGGCTCAGTCAAACACATGGTGCCACTCCATTTACCGCTCACCATATTAGGTAAATATTGTTTTTTAATTTCTTCAGAAGCAAATTTTTCAATCGCATAATAAGCTCCAATGGTTAAACCCATGTAAATGCTAAAAGCCATATTGCCAGAAATAAGCATTTCATCGACGGCATTTGAAATATAGTGGGGCATGCCTTGGCCACCGTATTTAGGCAAACATGTTAAATTACCCCACCCTGCTTTTGTTATGTCTTGGTAGGCACGTTTAAATCCATCGGGTGTTATAACAGCACCATTATTTAGCTGACAACCTTGTTCGTCAGCTGGGCGGTTTAAGGGGAATAGGATTTCTTCGCTGACTTTAGCCGCCTCACTAAAAATTGCATTACTCAGATCGTTAGTGACTTCCTTTGAGTGAGGTAACTGCGCAATCTCTGTTGAGTCAAGAAACTCATTGTTTAAGTACATGATGTCGTTAAGCGGTGCATTTAGAGTAGCCATAATTAGTTCCTCAAAGGTTTACCCGTTTCTAACATGTGTTGAACGCGATCTAGGGTTTGTTCATTCCCCAGCAGGTCTAAAAAAGCATCACGTTCTAATGCTAATAATTGATCTCCGGTTAGAGGTGTGAGGATATCGGTTTCCCCGCCACTCAATACATTGGCTAAATGGTTGGCAATTTTTGTATCATAGGGTGTAACTTTGCCGAGTTGAAGAAAGTGTTGGGCCGCTAGATTTAAAGTGATCCTGGCGGTTTCCCCCGGTAAGTTAATGTCATTACTGTCAGGGGGCGTATAATTAGTTGATAGCGATAAGGCAAGTTTCTTAGCATCAAACAATAAACGCTCCCTATTCATTGTAATGTGATCTGTTGAACGCAGGTAAAGCATATCTTGGGCATCAAAAGCAGAGCTAGAAACAGATGCTGTACTGATAATTTCAAAAGCCTTGATAATTGCAGGCATAGGACCTTTAGGGGTGATTTTACTCTGTGTCCAGCGCATTAGCATCTCTTTGCAGCCACCCCATGCTGGAACTAAGCCAACACCAACCTCCACTAACCCCATGTATGTTTCTGCGTGGGCTTGAATAGCATCACAATGCAATAAGCTCTCGCACCCCCCTCCAAGCGCCATGCCTGATGGTGCACCAATGACAGGGAAAGGGGCGTACTTTAAGGCTTTATAGGTTTGTTGGCCGGTTTTAATTAATTCATTTATCTGGGGCCAGGCAGCAATGTTGGCAGCAAACAAAACCTGGCCTATATTGGCACCGACAGAATAATTTTCAGCCTCATTATAAATAACAAGAGCCTTATATTTATTTGGGATTATATTAATGACATGATTCATCATACTGATGATATCAGCATCAATGGCATTCATTTTAGCGTGAAATTCAAGGCATAAAACACCATCACCAATATCCCATAAACTGGCAGAATTATTGTGTTGAATAGGTGGTTGGCTCTGCTTGATGTTTGATAACCTTAAGGTTCCGGCTGTGAAGGGTGCTGCTTGATAATCACCTGTTAATGCTAGGCTTTGCTGTTGCTGTTTGTGAAAACGATAAAATGTTTTACCACAAGCTTCTTTTATGAATGCGGGTGGAGATATGTTATCGGACTCTAATTTATGACAAAACCAATCAGTGCCCAGTTTATCGATCAGTTCAAAGGGGCCAACGGACCAGTTGTAACCTAACGTCAATGCTCTATCTATCTCGTTGATATCATGGGTTACTTCTGGAACAAGTGCGGCTGAATATGTGAGCACTTTTGATAGTACTGACCAAGAAAACTCACCGCCTTTATCTTTAAAATTAAGCAGCTGGTGTAGGTCTTTACTTACTGTAGGCTGTAATGAGGCTAGGGTTGGTTTTTGTACGGCTGAATAACAGCCTGTTTTCAAATTGATGGACTCCTTGAACCTTTTACCTTTGGAGTGAGCTAATCGGTAAAAGCCACCATTACCTTTACGACCAGTAGCACCATCTTTTATCATCGTTGCAACTAAACTTGGGATGGCGGCTTGTTGATGAAAAGGGTCGTTTATGGGCAATGAACGTGTCATTGACTCAAGAATATCAGGCATAACATCAAGGCCAACCAGATCCATTAAACCAAAAATACCTGTTGCCGGAACCCCCATTAAACGGGAGCTAAGGGCATCTGCTTCTTCTACTGTTAGGCCTAGGTTGAATGCTTCGAGCATGGCCGTTTGAAGCCAATAAGCACCAATTCTATTGGCAATGAATCCGGGGGTGTCATTACATAAAACGATGCTTTTACCTAGAATATGGTCACAGAAATGACTGATCTCTTCAACTACGCTATGCTGTGTTTTTGGCCCAGCAATGATTTCGACTAAACGCATATACCGTGGGGGGTTAAAAAAATGCGTAATTAAAAACTGTTGCTTAAAGTGACTGGGCATTGATGCCGTTAAGTCAGTGAGTGGTATCGTCGAGGTGTTTGAGGAAATGATGGTGTTTGGGCCGCAAACAGACTGTATTTTTTTATAGAGATCTTTTTTAGGTTGAAGACGTTCAATAATTACCTCAATGATCCAGTCAACATTAGCCAGTTTATTTAAATGGTCTTCAAGGTTGCCATGAGTGATACTTTTAGCAAAGCGTTTATGCATTAAAGCCGCAGGTTTTGCCTTTAATAACCTCTCAACGGCTTGGTCAACAACAATATTCCTATTGCTAGCACCTTTCGGAACTATATCTAGCAAGATAACCGGCATACCCGCATTAGCTATTTGTGCAGCGATAGCACTCCCCATAACGCCTGACCCAATAACAGCAACGGTTTTAATGACCATTACAGTGCCTCCAAAATGGTAGCTATACCTTGTCCTCCGCCAATGCATTGGGTGGCTAGAGCATATTGCTTACTTTCACGTAATAATAAGCTGGCTGCTTTGCCAGTAATACGGGCGCCTGTTGCACCAAGAGGGTGGCCTAATGCAATGGCCCCCCCATCAATATTGACACGTTCTAGTGGTATACCCAACGCTTCAATACAGGCAATAGATTGGCTCGCGAAGGCTTCATTGAGCTCTATAATATCAATGTCTGCCATGCTCAAAGATGCGCGTTGTAATGCCTTATGTGTTGCTGCAATAGGTCCAAGGCCCATAGTGTCGGGTGCGCAACCTGCAACAGCAATGCTTTTGATACGAGCTAATGGGGTTAGCTGGTGTTGGTTAGCGTAGGATTCACTACAAATTAACGTTGCTGATGCGCCATCAGTAAGAGGTGATGAGTTGGCTGGGGTAACACTGCCATTTTCTAAAAAGGCGGGTTTTAAAAGGCTAATATCCTCAAGCGTTGCAGTGGCACGAATACATTCATCAATTTCAATGTCTCCCAGTAATGATGAGATCGGAATAAGTTCAGGTTTAAGCATGCCTTTTTGTTGTGCAGAAAAGGCTTTGGCTTGGCTGGCAATAGAGAACTCATCTTGGCGTGTTCGTGATATTTTATATTGATGAGCAACTTTTTCTGCGGTTTCCCCCATGCCCATATAAGCAGCAGGGAGAGTGGCATAAAGTTTGGGGTTAGGCATGGGGTTGTAGCCGCCCATAGGTACACGGCTCATCGATTCAACACCTGCACAAATAAAAGCATCTCCAGCCCCCATGTGGATAGCGCCAGCAGCCATATGAATAGCCTGCATAGATGAACCACAAAAACGGTTCACAGTGACCCCTGCAACAGAGTCAGGAAAATCAGCGAGTAAACCGACTTGCCTAGCGATATTAAAGCCCTGCTCACCTTCTGGGAAGGCGCAGCCTATAATAATATCTTCAATAGTACTAGGGTTAATGTGGTACTTGCTGACAAGGCCAGCTATAACTTGTGCGGCTATGTCATCTGGCCGAACAGTTGCTAGTCCACCCTTAAAAGCCAGGGTTTGTGGTGATCTTGCATAGGCAGCAATAACAGCATGTTTCATATGAACTCCGGGTTTTTAGCGGTGTCTCTGAAAAGATATCCGGGCTTATGGTTGTAGTGTTTGGGCTTGGGAATTCGCTCAAGGTTTAATCCTAAGTATAAAGCCCGGAATGAGTTGAAAAAAAGTCGGTGCAGTCCTATGGCAGGGCTTGTGCGTTGCAATGGTGGTCAGCAAGAAAAAGTACATTTTTAGTTACTCCCGCATCATGTAGGTTAACGGATATATAAATAATAGACCAATTGCCGGAAGCCATTGAGCTTAAAACGACTTTAATTCCCGTCGAAGCACTTTTCCAACATTAGTTTTGGGTAACGTTTGAATAAATATAATCTGACTAGGTACTTTATAAGCCGCTAAGCGCTCTTTACAGAAATGGAGTAAATCAACTTCGGTTAAGGACGAGTTCTTTTTAACGACAAAGGCTTTTACGGCTTCACCGCTATTAATATCATGAACGCCGATCACACCACACTCAAGGACAGCGGGATGTTCGGTAATGACACCCTCAATTTCATTGGGATAAACATTAAAGCCAGACACTAAAATCATGTCTTTGATGCGATCGATGATGTAAAAGAACCCGTTATCATCCATCTTGGCTATATCCCCCGTTTTTAGCCAACCATCTGCCGATAGCACATTATTTGTCTCATCTGGCCGGTTCCAGTAACCTTGCATAACCTGGGGGCCTTTAACGCAAAGTTCACCGGCCACGCCACTAGGAACAACATGGCCAGTTTTATTGATAATTTGACAATATGTCGATGAAATAGGTAGGCCAATACTACCGTTATATTCTTCAATGTTTAGAGGGTTAATGCAGACCGCTGGGGATGTTTCGGTGAGCCCAAATGCTTCAATGAGCGTACAGCCAGTAAGTTTTTTCCATTGTGCAGCCACTGATGGCTGAACAGCCATTCCGCCACCAAGAGAGATTTTAAGTGGAGAGAAGTCAATATTTCTGAACCCTTGTGTATTGATTAAACTGTTAAATAACGTGTTAACCCCTGTTATAGCGGTAAAGTGTCTATTTTTTAATTCTTTTACGAACCCTTTGAAATCCCTTGGATTGGTAATCAATACGTTATTGGCCCCTGCCTCCATAAAAACAAGCGCATTAGCGGTTAATGAAAAAATATGATAGAGAGGCAGCGCGGTAATAATTGTTTCTTGACCGAGAGTAATATCATTTTTAATCCACTCGAGTGCTTGTAGCATATTGGCGACCATATTCTTGTGAGTAAGAATAGCGCCTTTAGCAACCCCCGTTGTTCCACCAGTGTATTGCAAAAAAGCTATATCATCATGGGTTAATGCAACAGGAAAAAAGGTTAATTGAGCGCCTTTTGACAAAGCTTTTTTAAATGAAATGTTCTTTAATAAAGAGTGGGCAGGGACCATTTTTTTGACGTACTTAATAAAAAAATTGATCAGATTAGCTTTGGGAGTTGGCAGCATATCGCCGAATTTTGAAATAATGACATGTTCAATGTCAGTACCTTGTATGGAATCCTGAACAGTATGAGCAAAATTTTCTAGCACGATAATGCTTTTTGCTCCAGAGTCCTTCAGTTGATGATGGAGCTCTCGTGGGGTGTATAAAGGATTGATATTAACGACCGTAAAACCGGCTCTAAGGGCAGCAAAAATGGCAACAGGGTTCTGCAATAAATTAGGTATCATAATTGCGATACGATCACCCTTTTGAAGGTTAGGCAGGGATTGAAAGTAAGCGGCTAGGTCACGTGTTTTTTGTTCAAGCTCACGATAAGTTAACGAGTGACCAAAGTTGGTAAAAGCAGGTAGCGGGGCATACTTTTTGACGCTGCTATCAAAAATTCCTAGTAAGGAGCTATATTGTAGCGGGTCTATATCTGCCCTAACGCCTTTAGGGTAACTGCTTAGCCAAGGTCTGTTCATTTTTTCCTTTTTAATCAATGGTCAAATATAACTACTTTAGACGGCCTGAGCGATTAAACATTGCACATAAGGCTATATATTCCAGCGAACTTGGGCGCTAAAAATATCAGCAGCAGATTCATAAGTACCTTCTACCACGTCACCTGTAGATCCAATGCGCTTAAGTTTTGTGTCGGGGACAAAAATATGTGTATAACCTGTATCGATAAATATTTTATTCGACAGTTGGTAGCTAGCCCCAAAAGAGAGCCAGTAACGGTCATTGTCAGGGAAGCGAGGTGAGCGGCTTGCCGAGTCTTTTGCTGCACCCTCGTCGAAAGCTAGACCCGTGCGAAAGGTCCATTGCCCACCGTTTGAATAAGATGCACCCATAGATAGCCGTAGGTTATCGTTAAGTTCTAAAGTTTCAATGCTGTCAGTTTTATAGGGGTTGTCAAACTTAATGGTTAAGTCAGGTACAGAGCTCCAGCCTACCCAGCTCATGTCAGCCATTAATGCTAAACGTTGGTCCCACTGGTGGTAAATACTAATTGAAGCACTGGCTGGTAGGTCAGGTTGAGAGCTTAAGTGGCTATCTGAAAATACCACGCCTAGGCTTGGTATTGCAGTTGTTACTGAAGATGGTATATTGAAATCAACACGTCCCTCTAGCTCATGCCTTATTTCAGACCGGTAAGATAAGCCAAGGCGGGTCTTTTCCGAGGACTGGTAAAGCAGGCCAACATTAAAGCCAAATGAAATATCATCCCCCTCAATATGGGCGAACCCATCATTGGTATTGGAGCCTGGTAAGGCATTACAAGTAGTAGCGGTTAAGCTATAGCAAATAGTGGTGAAGTCGGCAGCATTATTGAGTGTTGCTTCAATGTATTGAATATTTAAACCAAGCCCTAACGACAAGTTACCGGTGGCCTTCCATGCAATAGAGGGGTTAACATTAACGGTTATTATTTCAGACTCAATTGCTTGATATTTGCCAACCCATTGATCACTGTATTTAGTCGCCATCCCCATTGGGGAGTTAATGCCCAAGCCAAGCTTTAATCCTTCATTGATGCTATGGATGTAGTAAAAGTTTGGAACAAAAGCGACACGGCCACCATCTTCTGTACCATCAGCTTGGATAGCGGCACCTAGCCCTGTACGGCTGTCTTCGTCATTAAAGGCAAATGAGGGTGTGATGATATGGAGGCCGGCGACGACTTGATGCCCTTTAATACGAGTCATTCCAGCAGGGTTATACCAAATGGTTGAGGCATCCTCTGCTGAGGCAGCACCCCCAGCAAATGCGTTACCAAGGCCCAAGACGCTTTGCTCAGCAATGCCGAAAGCAGCTGAGTGCACTGTGTTAGAGAGCATGGCAATAGAGAGGGTTAAGCCAAGATTTTTAAAGAAAGTATTCGCTAACGGCATATTGGATCTCTTTTATTATTGTATTAGAAGAAGATGCTATGCTTTTTTAATATAAGCTTTTCATATAGTTACAGTATTTTCGATAAATATGCAATTTATTTCTTTATATAAAGATGAGGTTGAAACATAATTTGTATTTTATTGGATGCTAAAGAGAAACGTTTATGTCAGTGGTACAGCTTAGAAAGCAAGGGAAAATTGCATGGCTCATATTAAATCAACCCGATAAACTGAATGTGCTGGGGCCTGAAATGCCAGCAGAGCTTAAGGCTTGTACTGATAAGCTTAAGGATGATAAAGAAGTTAGTTGCGTTATCATCAAAGGGGCTGGAGACCACTTTATGGCAGGGGGAGATATTGATTATTTTAAACGTTTGGTCGATGCCTATAAAATAGAAGGCGAGTCTGCATTCCCAAATGATATGTTTGATTTACTGCATGAAGCCATCATGAATATTCATGAGATGAATAAACCTGTTATTGCATGCGTGCAAGGCGCAGTGGCGGGTTTTGGTTTAAGTCTGATGTTAGCATGTGATATTGTATTGGCAGCAAATACCAGTGTTTTTTCAGTAGCTTACTGTAAAATAGCCACCACGCCAGATGGTGGGATGACGTATTTTCTACCTAAGGCAGTGGGGCAAAAAAGAGCAATGGAGCTTGCCTTAACCGGTAAAAAGTTTTCAGCTGAACAGGCCGAGCGATGGGGTATGTTGAATGAGGTCCTGCCAGTTGATAAACTGGATAAGGCTGCACTTAATATGGCAAAGCGTTTTTGTGTTGGTCCAAAAGATGTATTAGCTCGGACAAAGGGACTCCTTAATGTAAGTGCAGAGGTAACGCTAAAAGAGCAATTACAAGCCGAAGAAAAAAACTTTCAACTTAGTATGACTCAAAGAGATTTTGCTGAAGGAGTGACCTCATTTTGTGAAAAACGTAAGCCAGTATTTGATGGTTAGCTTTTTTAGGGGGTAAAAAGTGCCCAAGAGTAAGCTGACATATCCCTCATATAAATAGAGTCTTTCTGTTAATGTGTGCGCCTTAAAAGCTATGCCTGCCAGTGGATTTGCTTGCAAACTTCATTGTTGGGGATTAGGCTTGTTACATATATTTTATAGAGTTTCATATTGTGTCAAAGAAAAAAAGCGTGAAAAAATCTGAAGGGTACCAAGACAATACTGCCCATGATCAGCGTCTTATTAGTAAACAGCAAATAAGTTCCTTTTTAGCCGCTCAGAAAGTCCCGCTGGGATGGTTAGAAATAATTCAGAAGTTAGGCGTTAAAAGTAAAAAAGAGAAAAAATATTTATCAGGGCACCTGTCAGCCATGTTACGTTCGGGTGAGTTATTGTTTAACCGTAAAGAGCAGTATTGTTTGGTCCAACAGAGTGACTTAGAAACAGGTGTTGTTATCGGGCATGCAGATGGATTCGGGTTTTTAAAGCGTGATGCTGGTGGCGATGATTTATTTATTCCACCGCATGAAATGCGAAGCTTGCTTAATGGTGACCGTGTTGTAGCAAGCCATGGGAGTACCAATCGTCAAGGAAAAGTTGAGGCGCGTATTGTTGAAGTGCTTGAACATAAAGTTAAAGTGGTTGTAGGGCGATTTTTTAATGTCTCTGGGGTGTTTCACCTAGAAGCTGAAAACAAACGAATTTTTCAACACATATTTATTCCAGCGGATGCGACGTTAGGGGCAAAAGATGGTCAGATCGCGATGGTGGAAATTATTCACTACCCATCCTCTCGAACACAGGCTATTGGGAAAGTTATTGAGGTGATGGGTGACCACATGGCACCAGGGATGGAAATTGACATGGCCATCCGTTCTTATGATTTGCCTCATCAGTGGTCACAGGCAGCTCTAGATGAATCCCTAGAATTCCCCCTTAATGTTAAAGACGTTGATTTAAGCAATAGAAAAGACGTACGAAAGCTGCCTTTTGTCACCATCGATGGTGCTGATGCAAGAGACTTTGATGATGCGGTTTTTTGTAAAAAAACGCAAAAAGGCTGGAAGTTGTATGTTGCCATAGCCGACGTTGCGCACTATGTAAGGCCGGGTACAGCAATTGATAAAGAAGCGTATGAGCGGGGTAATTCAGTCTACTTTCCAGAGCAAGTTATTCCCATGCTGCCAGAGGTGCTTTCTAATGGCTTATGTAGTTTAAACCCACACGTGGATCGACTCTGTATGGTGTGTGAAATGCGGATTGATGAACAGGGGCGAGTTATCGCCACAAGCTTCTATCAAGGCCTGATGCACTCCCATGCGAGGCTGACTTACGATAAAGTGGGGGCAATATTTAATAAAACGGAACCATCATTACTGGAGGAGTATAAAGGCCTGCTACCTCAACTTAGTGAGCTTCAGCGTTTGTATGAAGTGCTTAAAAGGGCAGCCGATTTAAGGGGGAGTTTGGAGTTTGATACAGTTGAAACACGCTTTGTTTTTGATGACTCACGTAAAATTAAATCAATTGAACCACTTGTTCGGCACGACGCACATCGATTAATTGAAGTCTGTATGATTGCCGCTAATGCCGCGACAGCACGATTTTTAAAAAAGCATAAGATACCGAATTTACTACGTATTCATGATGGGCCCAGTTTAGAACGCTTACAAAAATTAAGGGATTTTCTGTCTGAATTAGGCTTAACGTTAGGAGGGGGCGAATCACCCGAACCCTCTGACTATCGATTCTTGAGCTCTCAAATTAAAGATCGCCCAGATGCACACTTAATTGAAATGGTCATGTTGCGTTCTATGTCTCAAGCCATGTACAGCCCTGAACAAAAAGGCCATTTTGGCTTAGCCCTAGAGCTTTACGCACATTTCACCTCACCTATTCGTCGCTACCCAGACCTTTTAACGCACCGAGCCATTAAACATGTTATCGCTGGTTCCCCAATACAGGGCTTCAATTATTCAGAGCCTGATATGGTTCAATTTGGTGAGCATAGTTCTCTGTGCAACCGCCGTGCTGATGAAGCGACAAGGGATGTAGAGGCGTGGTTAAAATGTGAGTTTATGGCTAATAAGGTGGGGCAGGTCTTTGATGGCATTATTTCATCAGTGACCTCGTTTGGTTTATTTGTTGAGTTGCAAGGCCTTAATATAGATGGCTTAGTGCATGTGACGGCCTTGGGTGATGACTATTACCACTTTGACCCAGTAAAGCATCGTTTACAGGGTGAGCGGACAAAACAAACATATCGTTTGGGCGACGCCATACGCGTAAAACTAGTAAAAGTGAATTTAGATGATAAAAAAATTGATTTAGCCCTGCTAGATAATAATAAAAAGGGTAAAAAGAAATCCGTGAAACAAAAACGTAGGAAAAAACGCTAAATGGCAGAATCACAAACTATTTATGGTATTCATGCTGTACAGGCCTTATTAACAAAAGGCCCAAGTCGAATTATTAATGTATGGGTCGATAAACAACGTGCAGACAGTAAAGTAAACCAGGTTAGAGAAGCCTTAGAGATGCTTGGTCTGCATTATGAATCTGTTGATAAGAAAACATTGGAAAAACTAGCGGCTGGTGGGAACCATCAAGGTGTTGTGGTGGCTGCTAAATTACCTCAAGAAATGACTGAGGAAGCACTAAAGAAAAAGGTGAAAACACATGAAGGTGATGCTTTTTACTTGGTGTTAGATCAGGTGACAGATCCGCATAATTTAGGGGCGTGTATGAGAACCGCTTTAGCAGCAGGGGTGCAGGCCATTATTGTACCCAAAGATAATGCTTGTAGGCTAAACGCAACTGTTTGTAAGGTGGCCAGCGGCGCTGCCGAGGTACTGCCTATTTATCGAGTAACAAACTTATCGCGAACACTAAAATGGCTAAAGGCTGAAGGTGTCTGGTTAACTGGCGCGGCGGGAGAAGCCGCACAGACAGTTTTTGATGCTAGTCTAACCGGTTCGGTAGCGATAGTAATGGGTGCTGAAGGCAAGGGATTAAGGTCGTTAACTCAGAAGCATTGTGACCAGCTCATTAAAATACCGATGTCTCAAGAAGTGGAAAGCTTAAACGTATCGGTTGCAACGGGCATTGTTCTGTATGAGGTCGTCAGGCAAAATGCACTTAGTGCTAAGTAGCACTAACAATAGGCACCAAACCTTAACCATATTTGGACGAAGCTTTTATAATGCCTTGATTCAGATAGTTCATCGTTGTATAATCGCGCGTTCGAAATTATAGCTTTAAGACATAAGCGATAATCCTTGCCTTACCTAATTTATAGGGAGGCTACTAATCCACAAGGGGAAAAATGAGACATTACGAAGTAGTATTTTTGGTTCATCCAGACCAAAGCGCACAAGTTCCAGCCATGATTGAACGCTACAAGGTTAGCATCGAAGAGTCTGAAGGTGTTGTGCACCGCATTGAAGATTGGGGCAGAAGACAGCTTGCCTATCCTATTAATAAAATTCATAAAGCGCATTACACGTTGATGAATATTGAATGTAGCCAAGTGATGATAGACGAGCTTAAAAAGAGCTTTCAATTTAACGATGCTGTTATCAGAAACCTGATTACACGTCGTGATACTGCAGAGGTTGAAGCAACTCCACTTATCAAATCTAGCGATAAAGAAACAACAAAAGCAAAACCTTACGTGAAACCTGTTGAAAAAACCGAAGAAACGGTTACAGAAAAAACAGATACTTCTACTGCTGAAACAGCAGCAGAATAATAAAATTATTTAAGGAATAGATATGGCATTTGATAAAGGTTTTAGACGTCCGCGTTACTGTCGCTTTACAGCAGAAAACGTTAAAGAAATAGACTACAAAGATTTAGATACATTAAAAGAATACATGACAGAATCTGGGAAAATAATTCCAGCCCGTGTAACAGGGGTTAAAGCTAAATATCAACGTCAGTTAACGACAGCGATTAAAAAAGCACGTTTTCTTTCATTGATTCCTTACTGCGACGCTCACGAGAAATAACCAACGGCATTTACTTGTTTTATAAGCCTGAGTTATGAAAGCACTTGCGTCATTTATTATGCAGGGAGGCCGTCAAGCCACCATAGTGGTAGCAACAATGGCAATATTGTCATTATTGTTACCACCTCTTGTCATTATCAGTGCTGCAGCAGTAAGCCTAATAACATTAAGAGACGGCTGGCCTAATGGTCTTCGAGTGCTAGTAGGCTCAACGGTTGCGACCAGTTTGATCGGTTATATCGTGCTTGGGAGTGCGTTGGTCTCAGTAAGTTATCTCTTAATGATATGGCTACCAGTTTTTGTTATATCGCTGGTACTTAGAGAAACAGGTGAGTTAAATAAAGCACTTGAGTGTTTGGTTGTTTTAAGCATGTTGGCGGTTACAGCCGTTTATGGTTTTGTAGACAACCCTGCACAACATTGGGTGGATGGTGCACAAGGTGTGCTTACGGTTGTGGCTGAACAACAAGAGCTGTTGTTGACACAGGCTGAATTGGTAGCAGCACTGGATGTATGGTCTCACTACTTAACAGGCTTTGTTGTTGCAGGTGTGTCAGCAAGCATATTGCTGAGTTTGCTGCTAGGTAGGTGGTGGCAAGGGTTGTTGTTTAACCCCGGTGGTTTTAATAACGAGTTTAAGTGCTTTCGATTATTGCCTCGTGATGGTGTTTTTTTCGTCATACTTTTTGCTGTAGCAATACTGCTTGATGGGCAATTGGCGGAGTGGTTATGGAATTTGGATATACAGGTGCTATTATTGTTTTCAATAGTTGGAGTGTCTGTTGTTCACGTGATAGTTAAAAATAAAGGTGGTAGTCAGTTTCTCATTTTTATTTTTTATGCAGCAGTTTTTTTTGTACCACATTTGATAGTGCCCTTAATTATAATTGGTTTATCAGATGTCTGGATGAATTGGCGGCAGCGCTTTATAAGTAAAGTGTAACGCTGGGTTAAATTTTAAATATTATAGGATAAATACGATGGACGTTATTCTTCTTGAAAAAGTAGCGAATTTAGGTAATTTAGGTGATAGAGTGTCTGTTAAATCAGGCTTTGGGCGCAACTTTTTAGTGCCTAATGGTAAAGCAGTTCTTGCAACGGCAGATCGAATTGAAGAATTTGAAAAGCGTAGAGCAGAGTTAGAAAAAGCTGCCGAGGAACGTTTGGTGGCAGCTCAGAAGAAAGCTGAATCAGTCGCGGCATTAAGTTTATCAATTGTTCACCAAGCTGGTGAAGAAGGTAAACTCTTCGGCTCTGTTGGCCTATCTGACATTATTAAAGCATGTGCCGCTGAAGGTGTTGAGCTAGATAAATTAGAAGTGAAACTATCAGACGGCTCTATTAGGCAGGTAGGTGAATATGATATACCTGTTCACTTGCATACTGATGTTGTGAGCTCTCTTAAGCTAACAGTAGTAGCTGAAGACTAAGTTCTAATGCAGAGCAAAGGCCGGTGTCAACGACACCGGCTTTTTTTTGCCCTGAGATAAACAGCCATACTGTACAATCGAAATAAATAAAATTAACCACACGCAATGACAGAACCTGATTACGATTATCCGGGAGAAGACAGTGAAGAGCTTCTTCGTTTACCACCTTACTCACTACAAGCTGAGCAGTCTGTATTAGGTGGCTTAATGCTCGATAACCAATGCTGGGATAAAGTGGCCGATAAAGTATCGATTGAAGATTTTTATCGAAAAGATCATCGGTTAATTTTTGAATCGATCACTGAGTTAGCTAGGCGCGATGAGCCCTTCGATGTTGTTACTATTTCCGAAGTTTTGGGTCAAACTGGCGAACTCGACTCAGTCGGTGGTTTGGCTTACCTAGCTGCACTTGCTAATGATACCCCGAGTGCGGCTAATATTGTCAGTTATGCAGATATTGTGCGGCAACGATCAGTGCGCAGGCAACTCATTCATATAGGTAATGAAATTGCCGATTCTGGTTTCGATACAGAAGGGCGTGATATAAATGAACTGCTGGATACAGCAGAAAGTAAAGTATTTAAAATTGCAGAGCAAGGTGCTAAAGGGCAAAAAGGATTTGAGTCTATTAAAGACTTGCTTGGCAAGGCCGTCGACCGTATTACAGAGCTGCACGAAAACCAAGAAGTTATTACTGGAGTAAGCTCTGGCTTTACAGACCTTGATGAAATGATGTCAGGTTTACAACCATCCGATTTAATTATTGTAGCTGGGCGTCCCTCTATGGGTAAAACCAGTTTTGCAATGAATTTAGCTGAAAATGTTGGTATTCAAAGTGGAATGCCTGTTGCTGTATTCAGTATGGAGATGCCTGGTGATGCCTTAGCCATGAGAATGATGTCATCTTTAGGTCGAATTGATCAGCATAAAGTCCGTACGGGGCAACTTGAAGATGATGAGTGGCCACGTATGCAGTCATCAATTAATTTGCTCGCGGAAGCAAAAGTATTTATTGATGATACCCCAGCCTTAAGCCCAATTGAAGTTAGGGCGCGTGCTAGGCGGCTGATGAAGGAAAATGGCCAATTAGGTTTGATTGTATTAGATTACTTGCAGTTAATGCAGTCCCCATCAAAAAGCGAAAGCCGAGTGGCTGAAATATCAGATATATCACGTTCATTAAAAGCCTTAGCTAAAGAACTAGATGTACCCGTTATTGCTTTATCTCAACTTAACCGTAACTTGGAACAAAGGCCGAATAAACGGCCTGTGATGTCAGATTTAAGAGAGTCTGGCAGTATTGAGCAGGATGCGGATGTTATTATCTTTATTTATCGTGACGAAGTGTATAACGAAGACTCCGATTCAAAAGGGGTGGCTGAGATTATTATAGGTAAACAACGTAATGGCCCAATTGGAACGTGTCGTTTATCTTTCTTAGGGCAATATACACGTTTTGAAAATTACGCAAATGATTCTTACATTGATGATGAGTATTAAACTAAATAGATTTACTCAGCGTTAAGATGGTGCAGCAAGAGACCAGGACTCAGGCCATTATTAATTTATCGGCACTGGCTAATAATGCTGACCTTGTTCGGATGCATGCACCGCACTCAAAGATACTGGCTGTTATTAAAGCCGATGCCTATGGTCACGGGCTATTGCCGATTGCTGAAGCGCTATGTCATGTCGATGGCTTTGCTGTAGCAAGGTTAGAGGAAGGCGTTCAACTAAGAAAAGCGGGTATTCGTAAAACAATTCTTGTTTTGACTGGCTTTACCAGCCCTATGGATGTTGATGTTTTTTCGCAGCATGAGCTAGATGCCGTCGTACATAGTGATTACCAGGTTGATTACTTGAATCAAAGCCAGTTAACAAAGCCGGTAACAGTGTGGTTAAAAATCAATACGGGTATGAACCGTTTGGGTGTTAGTGTGGACACTGTGAAGCGCATACATGATAGTCTCGAGCTGTCTGCTAAAGTACGTTTGCCAATCAAACTAATGACTCACTTAGCCTGTGCGGATGATATGGATTCACCTGCTACAAGTCAACAGTTGGAGTTGTTTGATCAAGCAATAGATGGGCTACCCGGCGAGCAAAGTATTGCTAACTCTGCTGGGCTTATCGGTTGGAAGCAAGCACAGCGCCACTGGGTAAGGCCAGGCATTATGCTATATGGGGGAAACCCGTTTATAAGTGAAAACGTTAATGCTGGAGGTGTTTTGCAAACGGTTATGACGTTAAAAAGTACGGTAATCGCGCTACGCATCGTAGAAAAAGGCCAATCTGTTGGTTATGGTGGAACCTGGACGGCTAAAAGAACCAGTCTTATCGCCACCATCGGTGTGGGCTATGGTGATGGTTACCCAAGGCATGCCGCTGAAGGTACCCCAGTACTTATTAATCAACAAAAAGCTGGCTTAATTGGGCGGGTGTCGATGGACTCAATTAATGTAGATGTTAGTCAGCTTGGTACTGTTAAAATTGCCGATAAGGTTATTTTATGGGGTGATGGCCTGGCTATTGAAGAGGTAGCTCAGAGCAGTGAAACAATCTCTTATGATTTAATGTGCGGTGTGACACAACGAGTACCCAGGCTCTATAGAAAGGGTAGTGATGGCGAGTAAGCAAAAAACGACGTACCAATGCCGTGAGTGCAGTGCTACTGCCTCTAAATGGGCTGGGCAATGTCAAGATTGTGGTGGCTGGAATACATTTGAAGAGTCAACCCAACCCAGTTCTGCAGCGGCAACTCGTTTTAGTGGCTATGCAGGTGATACAAGCTCATCGGCAGTAGAAATTTTATCGGAAGTGACGGCCGGTGTTGTCGAGCGTAGAAAAAGTGGCTTAAATGAATTAGATCGTGTGTTAGGCGGTGGAATTGTTCCTGGGTCTGCCATCTTAATTGGAGGGGACCCCGGTATAGGTAAGTCAACCTTATTGCTACAGGCTTTGGCAAACCTAAGTCGAGACTTAAATGCGTTATATGTCAGTGGTGAGGAGTCAGCACAGCAAGTAAGTATGCGAGCAAAGCGCCTGAGTTTGTCTGTTGATAAGGTGCAAATTTTATGCGAAATCTCCTTGGAAACAATCCTGGCAACCTCAGAAAAACTGTCAGCTAAGATCTTAGTGATTGATTCTATTCAAACAGTTTTTAGTGAGCAGCTACAGTCTGTGCCTGGCTCAGTTGGCCAAGTGAGGGAATGTGCAGCACGTCTGGTTCGCTTTGCCAAGCGTACTAATACAACTATCTTTTTAGTCGGGCATGTCACCAAAGAAGGCGCTATTGCAGGGCCGCGTGTTCTTGAGCATATGGTTGATTCAGTGTTGTACTTTGAAGGTGATTCAGCAAGCCGTTTTCGTGTTATTAGGGCCATCAAAAATCGATTTGGTGCAGTTAATGAACTCGGCATTTTTGCCATGACTGAAAAAGGTCTTCGAGAGGTCTCTAATCCATCAGCTATTTTTTTATCTAGGCATGAACAGGATGTGCCAGGTAGTGTTGTAATGGTCACTCGAGAAGGTTCTCGCCCTCTATTGGTTGAAGTTCAAGCATTAGTGGATGACAGTGGTCAGGGACAAGCTAAAAGAATAACGGTTGGAATGGACCAGAATAGATTAGCCATGCTGCTTGCTATCCTAAACCGCCACGGGCAATGCTCTTTATTGGACCAAGATGTTTTTGTCAACATTGTGGGCGGGTTACGAGTGATGGAAACAGGGGGAGATTTAGCCGTTGTAGCCGCCTTGCTTTCAAGCTTTAAGGGTAAAAATATTGCAAAAGACTGGGTTGTTTTTGGTGAGTTAGGTTTGTCTGGTGAAGTGCGCCCAGTTCCCAATGGAGAGGAGCGGTTACGAGAGGCCGTAAAACATGGTTTTAAGGTAGCGTTAGCACCTAAAGGTAATATTCCTAAAGGTGGGGTTAAAGGCCTTAAAATACACCCAATGAACATGTTAAGTGATGCATTAGAACTCCTTTAACAGTTATGAGCCTATTGGCGCGTTAAATAATCGCTCTTGACGGCTAAATTATCCATAGAAAAACAAATATTTATTATTAGCAACGTGTATGTCTGCATTATCTGTCAGCCGAACTTCATCATCAACAGGCTCACTATTAATAGTAATGTCCACGCCATCAAGTAACCTAGAAAGGTAGTAGCCAGTTTGTCTTTTAGCGATAAGAGCCACATTATTACCATTAAATGCTAACTCAGTAAGGGCATTCTCTAAGTTGATCACAAGACCTATATCCTCACCGTTTAAGTGCTGTAAATGCCCCATCTGTTGTTTGGCTTGGGTTGTCGAAAGTGGCGTTTCGGTAAGGGGGTCGGCCGTATTACTATCCTGCGCCTCAAGATCATCAGTGGCTGAAAAAACTAACGTATGTTTACCAATTGAAATAATATCACCCGACACCAGAGGGTGGCGTTGAATTTGTGTATTAGCGAGAAAGGCTGGAAACTGCTCGGAAAGACCTTCAATATAATACTCTCCCTCAATATTGCTAATCTTAATATGGCTAGGAGCAATGGCTAAACTATCAATGCAAAAGGTATTGGAGGTGTCCCGTCCAATGGTTGTTATAGGTGTTTCAATTGTAAAGCTATCGATGACTCTGTTATTGAAGTTTAGGGTTAATTTAGGCATGATGGCTTCTTGTTAAATTTTAGTAAAGTATAGGTGACAGAAGCAAAAGTAGTAATTATTTAGTCTGAAATTTAGCTAATTTAACGGTGTTCTCTTCCATTTGAATGACCTCCATAGGGTGTGTGTATAGTTTTAAGCTAGTTCCTTGTTCAGGAATAGACTCAAGGTATTCTAAAATCAAACCATTCAGTGTCTTAGGGCCATCGGTTGGCAGGTTCCAAGCTAACGAGCGGTTAAGCTCACGAATAGTAATATTGCCATTTACCAGTAAAGCCCCATCGGTTTGTTTTTGAATATCGGGTGAACTATCAGAGGGGTCTGTCGTAAATTCCCCAATGACTTCTTCAAGCACATCTTGCAAACTAATTAGGCCTAAAATATTTCCATATTCATCAACGACGATCGCTAAGCGTTGTTTATTTTGTTGGAAGTTAATTAATTGTTGATAGAGGCTAGTGTGATTTGGAATGAAGTAGGCGTTACGTTGAAGGTCAAGAAAGCTATCTAAATTAAAATCAGGTGTATTCATTAAGCTTAAGGCATCTTTCACTCTGACGTATGTACTGATGCTGTCTAGGTTTGTTTTAAAAATAGGTAAATTAGAGTATGCAGCGTTGGCAAGTTGCTTTTTTATCTCGCCAATTGGGCTGTCTAAATCAATGCCGTGAACCTCACTAATCGGGGTCATGATGTCTTCAACGGTTGCTTGCTCAAGGTCTAAAATCCCTAATAACATTTTTTTGTGCTCATCTGGTATTAGTTCGCCTGCTTCGGTAACTACTGTTTTTAACTCTTCATGGCGCATAGGAGGTATATCATTATTAGAGCTAATACCAAAGATTTTAAGCAACCAGTTAGCTAGTTTATTAATAACCCAAACTAAGGGATATAAGATCTTAAGTAACGGTGTGTAAACATGTGAAGCAATAAATGCAAGCCCCTCTGGATGGTTTGCTGCCCAAGTTTTAGGAGCAACTTCTGAGAAAATTAGAATAATAAAAGTCAGTAAACCAGCGGCTATGGCAATACCTGACTCGCCATATAAACGTAAAGCAATGATGGTCGCGATGGATGAGGCAAAGATATTGATGAAATTATTTCCCAACAGGATTAGACCAATCAAACGGTCGGGCTGCTGCAAAAGCTTATAAGCTAGTTTGGCTCCTCGGTGGTCCTGTTTAACAAGGTGTAGCAAGCGGTAGCGGTTAATGCGCATAAGGGCTGTTTCTGACCCAGAAAAAAAAGCGGATAAAAGAATCAGTAGGGCCAGTAAACTAAAAAGGAACGTAAGGGATAGGTGGGTCACAGGGAGGTTTTATGTGAGTTGAGTATAAGTCTGTTCTAAAACGTGTTCGTTTAAGTGTCAAGTTATAATTATAGTTGTAAAGAACAAGAGCCATTCAGTATAAAAAAAACTGCAAGCGTGACGGTTTTTTGACATACTGGCCGAGTTGTTCTAATGAAGCTCAAAAGGGTTGATCAAATGGCGTTACAAAAAATATTGTTGGTTGACGATAATAAAAGTCCTTGCTCTGAAATAGAGGCAGTTATGTGTTTCCTAGATTATAAGGTGGTGACAGTCGGTGTTGAAAAACTCCAAAAAGAATCTAGCAACGCAACCTCAGATCTTGTTCTACTGACTGAGGGAGTAGATTTATCAAGTGATACTATGCAGCGATATTTTAATCATGCCAAGCAGCACCCTTGTGTTTATATCTACAATAAAGGCCAGTCAGCCAATATACCAAAAACACTGTCAAACTATATTATACCATTGGAATGGCCCACTAACTATCAAGCTTTTATGGGTGTTCTTCGCCAAAGACAATTATCACAAAGTCAATTAGATGAAAAAGTATCGAAGAGGTCAAAAGAATTATTTCGAAGCTTGGTTGGACACAGCCAAGAAATAAATCGGGTTCGAGAGCTTATTCAGCAAGTATGTGATTCGGATGCGACTGTGTTAATTTTGGGGGAATCTGGGACGGGGAAAGAAGTCATTGCGCGAAATATTCACGACCATTCCGCACGTGGTAAAAGAGCATTTGTCCCGATTAACTGTGGGGCTATACCGGGTGAATTACTCGAAAGTGAGTTATTTGGTCACGAGAAAGGCGCGTTTACTGGTGCGCTGACGGCAAGGCAAGGGCGCTTTGAACTAGCTGAAGGTGGGACGTTGTTTTTGGATGAAATAGGTGATATGCCTATGCCTATGCAAGTTAAGTTACTGCGTGTCCTACAGGAGCGAACTTTCGAAAGAGTCGGGGGGAATAAACTTATTCATTGTAACGTTAGGGTTTTGGCCGCCACACATAGAGACTTACACGTCGAGATAGAAAATGGTAATTTTCGTGAAGATTTATTTTACCGTTTAGATGTTTTCCCCATTACGATTGCGCCCTTACGAGACCGTGTTGAAGATATACCAATGTTGATCAGTGAATTAGTTCAGCGTATAGAGCAGCAGCAGGGAGCCGTTAGGTTTACCTCGGCCGCACTAAGGGCATTATCTCAACACAATTGGCCAGGTAACGTTCGTGAATTATCTAATTTGGTTGAGCGGCTATCCATTACTCATGCTTTTAGTGTTGTTGATACAAAAGATTTACCTGATAAATTTCAACCCTATGTAGGGCTTGCTGAGATTAATTTAGAGGGGGCTGATAAAAGTGAGGTGACTGACTCTGCTGGGACAGAAACAGCAAAGGATCAGCTAACAGCATACATTCCAAACGCGCCATCTGCGGGGATTCTTCCTGAGACTGGATTAGACCTTAAAGAACATTTATACCAGCTAGAAGGCACTCTCATTCAGCAAGCACTGGATGAAACGCAAGGAGTGGTTGCCCATGCTGCAAAAAAGCTGAACATGCGGCGTACAACATTGGTGGAAAAAATGCGAAAACATGAGTTAAATCGACAGGACTAAATGACGTAAAATTGACTTATGAAAGAAACTATTTTCTAACTAATTGTTTTTAAAGTAAAATAAAGATGGCATGATTCTGGCATTAGTCGTTGTATACCCAAATAAATACAATGACTAATGAATCTAACCATAACGGAACAGGCAACTTTAAACCAATGCGTCCAGGCAGAAGAAGCCGCTTTGTTTAACCCAGCAGCTAAGCAGGCAGCTCATTCTAGTCAGTCGTTATCACTGCGTGAAAAAATGCTGGCCTTAAGGGCTGATAACGCTCAATATCAACACGACAATGAGCAATTAGAACAGTTAATAGCAGGACTTATTGATAGAGTGCCTAGTGCTATTCTTGTTTTAAACCCCCAGCAACAGGTGATTAAAGTCAACGCTTGTGCTAACCAGTGGTTTAGTCGGTCCTTGATTGGAAAGCCTTGGGTAGACGTTAAAGCGGAGCAACTGGTCAGTACCGGTAAAACGCATAACCAATTTTCACTTCGAAGTAATAGCGTTGTTAACCTTAGTTCTATCAATTTAAATGACGGCTTGGGCTGCGTCATAATATTGACGGCTAATACTGAGCATCAATCAGACCATTCGAAGAAACTGGCTGAAATGGGAGAGTTTGCAGCATCCCTTGCCCATCAAATAAGAACGCCTTTATCCTCTGCCTTGCTATATGCATCTCAGCTAATGGCAGATAACGCAAGCGCAGATAATTCAAGCGCCTACTCACATTTGTTGGACCAATTAGAGAGACTAAATGCGCAAGTAAGCAATATGCTGAGTTATGCACACACGGGGGCGCTCATAAAGAGCCCCGTTAAGATAAAGCTTTTTATTGAACAGCTAGCGTCGCTTTGTTTAGAAAAACTGGCCTTACTAGATGTTGCTAAGGACGTTTCGCTTAGTTCAACCATGTTAAATATTAACAGTATTTCGTTAATGGGAGCTATCGGTAACTTATTGAATAACAGCGTGGAATCCATGGGTGGAAAAGCGGGGGTTATTTGTACTATAGGCCTACATGGTAAAGACTTGCTGACGATTACAGTGAGTGATAAGGGGCAGGGTGTCTTAAAGGAGGATCTAAGAAGGATTTTCACACCATTTTATACACGTAAAGCCAACGGAACAGGTTTGGGTTTAACGGTGGTGCAACAAGTTGCCGAGGAGCATGACGGCAGTGTCAAATGTGAATCGGTAGACGGTGTTGGAACATCGTTTACTTTAACGCTGCCGGTTGTTATAGCTGCGCCCATTAATGTTAATTCATTAGGAGTTTAGAATGCTGAAGAAAATAGATGTGCTAATCATTGAAGACGATGTGTCTTTTCAAAAAGCATTAAAAAATTCACTAAAAAAAGAAGGCTATACCACTTTAAGTGTTGGAAGTGCTGAGCAAGGGTTAAAAGCACTCGAATCTAATATGGCTAGACTCATTATTAGTGATATTAAAATGGATCAGCTGTGTGGTTTGCAATTGCTAACGCAATTAAAATCGAGGTTTCCAAACTTACCTGTGTTGATGATGACGGCATACGGCACGGTTGAAAGTGCTGTTGAGGCAATTAAATCAGGGGCATCAGATTATCTGATGAAGCCTTTTGACATTAACACATTAATTAAAAGCGTTGAGCAAAACATAGCACCAATAGAGACAACCTATGGTGAGTTACCCAGTAATGACAGCTGCATGAAAGATATTGTGGCCATGGCTGGACGGGTTGCGAAAAGTGAAGCAACCGTACTGATTCAGGGTGAAAGTGGGACAGGAAAAGAGGTTATTTCTCGCTTTATCCATAAGAATTCCAATCGAAATAAAAAGCCATTTATTGCAATTAACTGTGCAGCTATTCCAGAAAATATGCTTGAGGCGATGCTGTTTGGCTATGAGAAGGGGGCCTTTACTGGCGCTACTCAAGGGGCACCAGGGAAATTTGAACAGGCCCAAGGCGGCACTCTATTGTTAGATGAAATATCAGAAATGAATATTTCATTACAAGCCAAGTTACTGCGCGTTTTACAAGAAAAAGAAGTGGAACGCTTAGGGGGTAGAAAAACCATAAAGCTGGATGTTCGAGTATTAGCGACAACCAATAGAAACCTACGAGAGTTTGTTGAGGAAGGAAAATTTAGAGAAGATTTATTATATAGGATTAATGTTTTCCCCATTGTTGTCCCGCCATTAAGGGATCGTAAATCTGACATAATGAGTTTAGCGAAAACAATGGTGGCCAGACATTATATAGGAGAAAACTGCGTGCCCAGCATATCAAGAGAGGCAAAGGTCCTGTTAGAAAACCATGCGTGGCAGGGCAATGTTCGGGAGCTTGAAAATGTGATTCAACGTGCCCTTATTATGATGGTAGGTACAGAGATTAAGAGCAGCGATTTGATTTTTGAGTTGGGCGAAACTAAAACGATACCAGTCGTATCAGCAGAGCGTGATGCTCCAGTAGGGGATAAGCTTAATGACGGTGTCAAGGCTGTTGAAGATAGATTGATTTTAGACACATTGGTCAACTCTAATGGTAGTAGAAAAAACACCGCTGAACGTTTGGGTATAAGCGCTAGAACCTTGCGTTATAAAATTGCTCGAATGAGAAATGCCGGTGTTGAGATACCCGCTTAAGTTTTATTCCAAGTAACAGTGATAGACAGAACGTTTAAAAGGAGAATACTATGAGTAGTATGGAAATTAACAGTGTTTTGGCACAAATGCGATCTATGTCCGTTCAAGCAAGTGGAATGGCTGTAGAATCTGAGGCATCAAATCCAGCTGCATTTTCGACCATGCTTAGCCAATCAATAGAAGCGGTTAATAACACGCAGCAAAAGGCTGGTGCATTGTCCGAAGCCTTTGTTAAAGGTGAAACGGATGCCAGTTTAGCAGAAGTGATGATTTCCCTTCAAAAAGCAAACCTATCCTTTCAGACGGTCGTGCAAACAAGAAATAAGCTAGTGGATGCCTATAAAGAAGTGATGCGGATGAGCATGTAATGATGAGAAAAAATGTCAACAAGAAAACAGATATGAGAAGGAGTAATTAATGGCGACGCCCACTCAGCCAACGAGTATTCAAGCTCAACCGGTTAATACAATGGTGCGACAGTTAGGTGTCATGCTTGCTTTAGCAATAAGCGTTGCCTTAGGTGTAGCCGTTGTTTTATGGTCGCAAACACCTAACTATAGTTCGCTCTATAGCAGTTTGGGTGACCGTGAAATGAATGCAGTGGTATCGGGGCTTCAGCAATCAGGGGTTGATTATAAAATTGCAGCCGGAACAGTTTTGGTGCCAGCTAGTCAAGTGGATGAGTTACGTTTGAAGCTGGCAGGGCTTGGCTTGCCACGTGGTGGGGGGCAAGGGTTTGAGCTGCTAGAAAAAGACATGGGCTTTGGCTCAAGCCATTCAATTGAGAAGGTTCGTATCAGACGCGCATTGGAGGGCGAGATAGCGCGCTCAATAGTGACCATTCAAAGTGTACGTTCAGCACGTGTTTTATTGGCTATCCCTAAACAATCTGTCTTCCTTAGGCATAGAAAAAAACCGAGTGCATCAGTCGTCATAGATATGCATCAAGGGCGTACCTTAGATAAAGGTGAGGTAGCGGCTATTCTTCATTTAGTGTCCTCAGCTGTGCCACAATTAGAAACGGCTCAAGTAACAATTGTGGACCAAAAGGGGGCGTTGCTAAGTTCGAAGACTGCAACAGATGCCATGTCTATGACGAACAACCAGTTTGAGTATAAACAAGGTGTGGAAGAGCACCTTATTCATCGGGTGGAAAGCATTTTACTGCCTATTGTTGGGGAGGGATCTATACGGGCCTCGGCTTCCGTTGATGTGGATTTTACAGAAACCGAGCAAACACAAGAGCAGTTTAACCCCGACTTGCCGGCACTAAGAAGCGAACAAATAACAGAAGAAAATAGTCAATTAGGAAGCGCAGGTGGTGTTCCCGGTGCACTATCTAATCAGCCTCCACCAGCAGGTGTGGCACCAGAGGTGCTGACTGCAAGTGGAGAAGGGAGTGGGTCTGCTCAAACCATGAACAGCAACAAAAGGGCAATAAAGAATTACGAGTTGGATAAAAAAATCAGTCATACAAAACTGTCAACTGGGCGACTAAAACGTGTCACCCTTGCGGTTGTTATTGATAATAAGCAAACAGTATCCGAGGAAGGTGCCATCGGCTCAGAAGTCTATAGTCCTGAGGAATTAAAACAATTATCAACACTGGTGAAGGAAGCTATCGGTTTTGATGAGTTGAGAGGCGATCGGGTAACGGTCACTAATCTTCAATTTAAACGGCCCGATGCAGTGGAAGATTTGCCTGAAGTCCCCTTGTTAGAGCAACCTTGGGTGCTCGATGTGGCAAAACAAGCCGTGGGTGGAATTTTTGCACTACTTTTGATTTTCGTCGTCCTAAGACCTACCATCAAAAGTTTACTGGCTGGGCCAGTAGTCACTCAATTACCTCAGATGGGGCAGGGTGCAGTCACAGGGCCTGATGGGGTAGCAAATGCCGGAATGCAGCAAGCGTTACCAGGTGGTGCTTTGGGCTTGGAAAGCCCAGAAGATGAAGAATTAATGAAACTGGAAGGCCCCAAAAGTTATGAGCAGAGATTAGAAATGGCTCAAAAAATTGCGGGTGAAGACCCTAAACGGGTTGCTCAAGTAATGAAAACTTGGATACAAGAATAATGGCTGAAGGACAAAAAGGTGAAGAAGCGTTAACAGGCATTGAACAGGCAGCTGTTTTTTTATTATCGCTAGGTGAGGATCACGCAGCGGGTGTTATGAAGCATATGGGGCCTAAAGAAGTTCAAATGGTTGGGTCTGCGATGGCAACACTGGAAAATATTACCACCGAGATGCTTGATACTGTTGTCGGTGGCTTCATAACCTCAATAGGTGGTCAAACTGCTTTAGGGATCGACTCTGATCTGTATATTAAAAATGTCTTAACAAACGCCCTTGGCGTAGATAAAGCTGGTGGGGTCATCGATCGTATTTTATTAGGCAGAAACTCTAAGGGTTTGGAGCAATTGAAGTGGATGGATCCACGGTCGATTGCCGATTTAGTTCGCTTGGAGCATCCTCAGATTATTGCAATTGTTTTATCCTACTTAGACAGTGATCAAGCGGCAGAAACATTAGGCTATTTATCACCACGGTTAAGGCCGGATGTGTTGATGCGAGTCGCCGTTTTAGAAGGTGTTCAGCCAGATGCCCTTCAAGAATTGGATACGATAATGGAAAAGCAGTTATCCGGTAATTCGGGGGCGCAAACGGCTAGCATGGGTGGAATCCAGACAGCTGCAAACATCCTTAACTTTATGGAAGGTTCGGTGAGTGCAGAGTTAATTGATTTGGTTGTTGAAGCCGACGAGGCCGTTGGGCAAAAAATACAAGATAAAATGTTTGTGTTTGAAAACCTTATTGATATTGATGATCGAGGTATTCAAGGGTTATTGAAGGAAGTTTCCACAGATGTTCTGACCCTTGCTTTACGAGGTGCTGAAGAAGCGTTAAAAGAGAAGGTGTTTGCTAATATGTCGAAGCGAGCAGCAGAAATGTTGGCTGATGACATGGAGGCAGCACCACCAGCGAAGGTCTCGGATGTTGAGGCGGCTCAGAAAGAAATCTTAGTGATCGCAAGGCGTCTATCCGATTCAGGAGAAATATCGTTGGGTGGAGGGGGAGGTGATGACTTTGTCTAAACAGCCATCAGAAGAAGTGAATAAATGGGCTGTGCCATCATTTGGTAGCACATCAGGTAGTGATGTTGACGTTGCGCAAGTGAAAGCGATGACAGCTGGTGACCTTGAGAAGCTTCAGCAGCAAGTAATGGCTGAAGCCTCCGAGAAAGGCTTTCAAGAAGGCCTTGAAAAAGGGCTTAAATTAGCTGAATCGCAAGTTCAGAAAAAGGTCCAGCAATTAAGTACTATTATGGCTGCTATTGGCGAGCCATTTAAAGCATTGGATGAACGGGTTGAAAATGAAATAGCGGCGTTGGCTATCAATATTGCAAAACATGTTATTCGCCGAGAAATTAAAACAGACACAGGTCAAATCGTTGGCATTGTAAAAGAGGCCTTGGCGGCGCTCCCTTCTAGTTCACAAAATATTCAACTATTTTTACACCCAGATGATGCTGAGCTGGTTAAGTCATCGTTGTCACTGGATAGTGTTGACCAAGCTCGTTGGAAGGTGCTCACTGACCCAGTTATTAGCCCAGGCGGCTGCCGAGTTATTACGGATGCCTCTACGATTGATGCCACCGTAGAGAAACGGCTCTCAACTATTATTGTTCAAGCACTGGGTGATGAGCGTGGGCTTGCATGAGCTCACCGAGTTACATAAAAAATCGAGCGGATAATTGGCTAGAGCGTATGACCAGCTGGCAGGAAAGGTTGGGTGGCCCTGCACAATTGGTTGTGGAAGGTAAGCTGACTCGAATGGTGGGGTTGACGCTCGAAGCAGTCGGCTGTCGCTCAACAATAGGGGGGCGCTGCATGATAGAAACTGTAGATGGTAAACAAACTGAAGCAGAAGTTGTGGGGTTTTCTGGAGAGCGTCTTTTCTTAATGCCAACTGGCGACATTCGGGGGCTTGAACAAGATTGTCGTGTTATCCCCCTTGGGTTAACGAGCATGGCACATGTTGGGAAAGCGTTACTGGGGCGCGTTATCGATGGCTCTGGAAAGCCCATTGATGGATTGGGGGCAGTCCAAACAACAGAAACCGTACCCTTATATGGTCGCCCATTAAATCCATTAAAGCGAAAACCCATATCAGAACCACTGGATGTGGGGATACGGGCAATTAATGCGCTACTGACAGTAGGCCGTGGACAGCGCTTGGGTCTTTTTGCTGGAAGTGGTGTTGGTAAAAGTGTGCTACTTGGAATGATGACACGCTACACGAAAGCAGATGTGATTGTCGTCGGTTTGATAGGTGAACGTGGGCGAGAAGTGAGTGAGTTTGTAAAAAAAACATTAGGCCCAGAAGGTTTAGCAAGAGCGGTAGTGGTGGCAACACCTGCAGATCACCCTCCACTTATGCGTATGCATGGAGCCATGCTAGCAACCAGTATTGCTGAATATTTTCGTGATCAAGGCAAGAGTGTCCTGTTATTAATGGACTCATTAACACGCTTTGCGCAAGCGCAACGTGAAATAGCCCTAGCGATAAATGAGCCACCAGCTACCAAAGGCTATCCACCATCAGTTTTTAGTAAATTACCTGCCTTAGTTGAGCGAGCGGGGAATTCCGATGAGGGCAGCGGTTCGATTACAGCGTTTTATACCGTCTTAACAGAAGGTGATGACTCGAATGACCCAATTGCAGATGCTAGTCGAGCCATCCTAGATGGGCATATACATTTATCTCGTGGCCTGGCGGAAGCTGGTCACTTTCCTGCCATTGATATGGAAGCCTCAGTTAGTCGACTGATGACTGAAGTGGTCTCAGAAAAACACCAGAATATAGCTAGAGACTTCCGCAAGATTAACTCAACATATCAGCAAAATGTCGACTTAATAAGTGTCGGGGCTTACCAAAGTGGGACTAACCCAACCATCGATAATGCAATAAACCTTCACGACCCAATGTTGAAGTTTTTGCAGCAGCAGCAACATGAAGCGATGGATTTTGAGGGAAGCTTAAATGCCTTAAAGGGTGTCGTTGAATTATCTAAATAGTTTTAATACGTAATGTAGATGTGTGATGGGGGTCGTTTGAAGAAATCTAAAAGATTAGAACCAGTTAAAAAAATTGCAGAAGGAAGAGAGGCTGCTGCTGCAGGGCAGTTAGCAGAGTCAGTCCAAAAACAAAGGGACAGTAAAGAGCAGTTAGAAAAATTGAAAAGTTACCGCGATGACTACGTGGCAAGATTTAAGCAGCAAGGTGTAGGCGGAATATCGGCAATGAGGTTACAAGACTATCAAGCCTTTGTAAGGAAGTTGAACCTAGCCATTGACGCGCAAGCAAGGGTGGTCGATGAAGAAAAGGTCAAAGTTGATGAGCACCAGAAAATATTAAAAGAAAAGAATGGCCAAAAGAAAGCAATGGAAAAATTAATTGGAGGAATTAAAAAAAAGGAGGCTGTGATTGATGAGAAAAAAGAACAGAATGAAGCTGACGATCGAGGTAAAGGCGGAGGGTCAGGGACTGATACGTTAATGGGGCGTTTTAGCTAATGTGACAGGTGCGTTATCTGTGTTTAATTAAGTGGTATTTATTTAACAAGGCAGATTAGCGTATATTTTGCAGTGCATTATAGATTATAATTAAAAAATGAATATTTCAGATTTGCTCGCAGAGGGCGTAAATTTAATGTTACTTGGGATGGGTATGGTTTTCTTCATCCTAAGTTTATTGGTCGTTGTGCTAAAAGTAACTTCTTCAATAATAATGAAGTTAGAGGTGGAGTCAGAGGCTCGCAGCATAAACAAAGCACAACAGTTAACTAAAATTGATGAAAATATTATGGAAGCTATTACGGTAGCTGTTCAACGTTTTCGCTCTAAATAAATACAAATTATGGCTAACCCACTAAAAATTACCGATGTCGTGCTACGCGATGCTCATCAATCATTATTTGCAACACGTCTAAGAATAGATGACATGCTACCCATTGCTGAAAAGCTTGACAAGGTGGGTTATTGGTCCTTGGAGACATGGGGCGGGGCAACATTTGATGCCTGTATCCGTTACCTTGGCGAAGATCCATGGGAAAGATTGCGCCTATTGAAGGAGGCTATGCCAAATACACAGCAACAAATGTTGCTTAGAGGACAAAACCTCTTAGGGTATAGACATTATGCAGATGATGTTGTTCAACGATTCGTTGAGCGAGCAGCAAAAAATGGAATGGATGTTTTTCGCATTTTCGATGCAATGAACGATGTTCGTAACCTTGAAACAGCAATCAAAGCAACCATTGATGTTGGAAAACATGCTCAAGGCACAATTTCTTATACTGAAAGCCCCGTACATACACTCGATGGCTGGGTCGTAATGGGTAAGAAACTAGAAGATCAAGGTTGCCACTCAATTGTTATTAAAGACATGGCGGGTTTGTTAAAACCATATGATGCTGAGAAGTTAGTTAAACGTCTCAAAGCAGAATGTGATATACCAATTGCCCTTCACAGTCATGCAACGACAGGTATGAGTGTGGCTACTTGCTTGAAAGCAGTCGATGCTGGTTTAGATATGCTCGATACGGCTATTTCCTCAATGAGTATGACATACGGGCATTCCCCAACTGAAACCTTTATTGCTATGTTAGAGGGGACTGATCGTTCAACAGGTTTGGATATTAATCAAGTAGAAGAAATTGCTGCATACTTTAGAGAAATAAGGCCAAAATATGCTGAATTTGAAGGCTCCTTACGAGGTGTGGATTCGCGCATTTTAATCGCACAAGTACCGGGTGGAATGCTGACTAACCTTGAAAGTCAGCTAAAGCAGCAAAATGCGGCAGATAAAATTGATGACGTGTTAGAAGAAATCCCTAGGGTTCGAAAAGATTTAGGGTATTTACCACTGGTAACACCTACATCGCAGATTGTCGGTACTCAAGCGGTGATGAATGTCCTAATGGGTGAGCGTTATAAATCCGTATCAAAAGAAACCACCGGTGTTCTTAAAGGCGAATATGGCTTAACACCGGCAGCTGTAAACACTGAGCTTCAAGCAACTGTGTTAAATGGTGCTGAAGCTATTACGTGCCGTCCGGCAGACCTTATTGAAGATGAGCTTGATAAGCTAACAGCAGAGCTTAAGCAAAGGGCTGCAAAAGATGGCTTGAAGCTTGCGAATGAGGAAGTTGATGACGTATTGACGTATGCACTTTTCCCACAAGTTGGTCTGGACTTTATTAAAAACAGGAACAACCCAGAAGCCTTTGAACCGGTGCCTAACGGGCAAGTTGTTACTGCAAGTACATCAACCGGCAGCGAAACTTACGATGTGAGTGTTGAAGGAAAAGTCTATCAGGTAGAAGTGGGACTTTCTGGAACAATAGAGAGTGTGACTGAAACTGGAGGACAAAAAACAAAAACAGTAGTCAAAAAAGAAGCATCAACGGGTTTAACTCAAAATGACCCATTGCTCTCACCGATGGCTGGGAATGTTGTGAGAATAGCCGTTGCAACAGGCGATGATGTACATGAAGGCGATGTTGCTATTATTCTCGAAGCTATGAAAATGGAAACTGAAATAAGAGCGCATATCGAAGGCCAAATTTCAGATATCTTTGTTAAAGAAGGCGAATCTGTTCCGGCGGGCGCTCCTTTAATTTTAATTAGCTAGGTGTAAAATAATGGAAAGTGGCGTATTACAAATTTGGGAATCAACTGGTCTCTCGAATATAGGGGTTGGGCAATTGGTGATGATAGTAGTGGGGCTTTTGCTCATTTACCTTGCCATTGCAAAAGAGTTCGAACCTTTGCTTTTATTGCCAATCGGTTTTGGTGGAATATTAGCTAATATCCCTTTAGCGGGTATTAGTGGCCCAGATGGAATGCTTGGTATTTTGTACCATATGGGTGTTGATACAGGCTTATTTCCATTAATAATATTTATGGGAGTGGGTGCACTTACTGACTTTGGAGCGCTTATTGCGATGCCAAGCTTATTGGTACTCGGAGCCGCTGCTCAGTTTGGTATTTTTGCAACTTTGATTGGTGCTCTTGCAATGAACTTTATTCCAGGCATGGAGTTCAGCTTATCCGATGCGTCAGCAATCGCTATTATTGGTGGAGCAGATGGACCAACCGCAATATTTTTAGCATCTAAATTAGCCCCTGACTTGTTAGGTGCCATTGCCGTAGCCGCATATTCCTATATGGCATTAGTTCCACTTATTCAGCCACCTATTATGCGTGCGTTAACAACAGAGGCTGAACGAAAAGTAGAAATGAAACACTTACGGCATGTCAGTAAGAAAGAACGAATATTATTTCCTCTTATTATCTTAACGGTCGTCATTTTGTTTTTACCTGCATCGGCACCACTAATCGGTATGTTAGCGTTAGGTAACCTAATGCGAGAAAGTGGTGTGGTTGACCGTTTAAGCTCAACGGCTCAAAATGAACTGATTAATATTGTGACTATCTTCCTTGGTTTATCAGTGGGTTCAAAATTATCAGCAGAGAAATTTCTAACCCCAGAAACACTTGGTATTTTGGTGCTTGGAATGGTGGCTTTCTCTATTGGCACCGCAGGTGGTATTTTGATGGGTAAGGTCATGCACAAATTAACCGGGGGTAAGGTGAACCCACTCATCGGGGCGGCAGGCGTTTCAGCTGTACCAATGGCAGCACGTGTTGTTAACAAAGTTGGGCAAGAGTCTAATCCGCACAATTTCCTATTAATGCATGCTATGGGGCCAAATGTGGCAGGGGTTCTTGGTTCCGCTGTGGCTGCTGGGGTACTACTAGCAATCGTTGGCTAAGAAGCTATTTAATTAACTAGGCTAAAGGTTAGCCTAGTTAATTTATGCATGGTTTAAAATGTCATCAGTTCGATGAGCCAATGGTCGACGTATTTAATTCAACTATAACTTCGGGACTTGTAGAGGGTCTTGTATAAGCCATTATTAATTTCTAAGTCATATGGTTTTAGACTAACCTTTAGTTTTTAGCAGACAAAGATAATCTGTGCTAAAAAATTGGAAAATTCTAAAATATATACACTAATGCCAATGCCAACATGCTTTCTGCAGATCCTACCAAGCTAAAAATATCACGTAAATTATCTGTCGCGCCTATGATGGAATGGACAGATCGACATTGCCGCTATTTTCACCGCTTACTCTCTCCTAATGCGCTGCTGTATACCGAAATGGTGACAACTGGGGCTTTGTTGCAAGGTGATACAGATCGATTTCTAAGGTTTAGTCCCCTAGAGCACCCTCTTGCATTACAGTTAGGTGGAAGTGACCCTGAGGCAATGGCTCAGTGTGCAGTTTTAGCCCAGCAGGCAGGTTACCAAGAGGTCAATATCAATGTTGGGTGCCCAAGTGATCGTGTTCAAAACGGTCGAATAGGGGCATGCTTGATGGCGGATCCACAATTAGTGTCTGATTGTGTATCAGCGATGAAAGAACAAGTTGATATCCCTGTAACAGTTAAAACTCGTATAGGGATAGATCAGCAAGACTCAGAGGCCTTTCTGTTTGATTTCATTGATACCGTCTCAAGTGGTGGCTGTGATGTTTTTATTATTCATGCTCGAAAAGCAATTTTAAAAGGACTTTCACCAAAAGAAAATAGAACAATCCCACCGTTAAACTATCAGCGAGCCTACCGAGCTAAAAAAGCCTTTCCTGACTTGACGATAGTTATTAATGGCGGGATAAAAAGTACTGCGGATATTGCCAATCACTGGGCGCAGCTGGATGGCGTTATGATTGGCCGTGAGGCTTACCATAACCCTTTCTTTCTGGCTGAAATTGAAGCCCAATTATTCCAGCATGCTAATGTGACAAGAACTCAGGTTCTATCTGACTATATCTCTTACATGGAGAACCAGTTAACGGATGGCGTTGTTTTGCAAAGTATGTCTAGACACATATTGGGACTATTTAGCGGAATTCCTGGTGGAAAGCATTGGCGGCGCTATTTAAGTGAAAATGCTCGGCATAAGAGTGCCGGTACAGAAGTTATATTGGCTGCGTTAGAAAAAGTACAGCGTTATAGTGAGATTAATTAATTAAGCCAAAGCGTAAGCCGCTATACTGGTTACTTTTAAAAGCCAGATAAATCATGGAAAAATTATACCAGCAGATCATTCATAGTATCGGTGAAGACGTTAACCGCCAAGGGTTGGTAGATACGCCTAAACGAGCCTCGAAAGCCATGTCATTTTTAACCAGTGGCTATCAAGAAACATTGGAAGAGACTGTTAATGGGGCGATTTTTGACTCAGATGCAGATGATATGGTTATCGTTAAAAACATAGAGCTTTATTCAATGTGTGAACACCACCTACTGCCTTTTATTGGCAAATGTCATGTGGCTTACCTACCTGATGGCAAAGTTCTTGGTTTATCAAAGGTTGCTCGTATTGTTGATATGTTTGCTAGACGGCTACAAATTCAAGAGCAATTAACAACACAAATCGCTGACTCAATTCTTAAAGTAACTGGTGCAAAGGGGGTAGCCGTTGTCGTTGAAGCAAAGCATTTATGCATGATGATGCGGGGTGTTGAGAAGCAAAACTCTCAAATGACTACATCAGCAATGCTTGGTCAATTTAGAACAAATTCTGAAACCCGTGCTGAGTTTTTAAGTTTATTAAATATGACCTAAATAAAGCTTATCTAAATTATGAGTAAACAAGCCGTTTTATTGATTAACCTGGGAACACCTGAAGAGCCTACGGAACAAGCCGTTAGAACTTATTTGAAAGAGTTTTTATGGGACCCTAATGTTGTGCAGCTACCTAGAGTTCTATGGTGGTTAATTCTTAATGGAATTGTCCTGAAAACAAGGCCACGTCAGTCAGCTTTGGCTTATCAACGGGTTTGGACAAAAGATGGCTCGCCACTATTAAGTCAGTCCAAAAAGCTCATGCAGGGTTTGCAATCATTCGCTGATGATAAATTCCCAAATAAATACCATTTTTTCTTAGGCATGCGTTACGGGTCACCATCTATATCGAGTGCGATAAGTGCTATGCAAGATTTAAGTGTGGATGAAATTATAATATTACCGCTTTATCCGCAGTATGCGACATCTAGTAGCAAAACTGCCATTGAAGCAGCTGAGAAAAGCTTGACTCAGTATATTGATAAGCCAGCATATAAGGTGATTAACCAATATTTTGATAACCCATCTTATATTTCTGCCTTAGCAAATCGAACTAGAGAGCATTGGAAGAAAACAGGTCGTTCTGCATATTTGCTGATGTCTTTTCATGGTGTCCCTGAGAAAACAATTCGTCAAGGCGACCCTTATTATGACCATTGTAAAAAAACAGCTGAGTTGCTAGCTGAAGAGCTTGCGCTTAACCCAGCAGACTGGTCGATGGTATTTCAGTCACGATTTGGTAAGGCTAAGTGGGTACAGCCTTATTGCCTTGATACTTTGCAACAACTACCTAACAATGGCGTGGTAGATATTGATGTTATTTGCCCTGGTTTTGCCGTAGATTGCTTAGAGACGCTGGATGAAATTGCAATAGAAAATAAAGCATTTTTCCTTGCAGCTGGAGGGCGCAGTTATCACTATATTGCGGCATTAAATGATACTGAGGACCATATTAGCGCCCTGTTTTCTTTGCTAATGGATCAATAATAGTGAACTTGGAGGAGATGTGATGGCTAGTTTTTTTGGTAAAGGTTCGGACTGCCCTTTTTGCAGAATGATGCGGAGTATGGCATTTAGTGGCATTGGGGCTGCTCTTGGTGCTGGAATAGGCACTTTGTTAGAGTTGCAGAAATCAGATATTTGGATGTGCGCCATAGCAGGTGCTTTTGTTATGGTATTTTTAGTTATGAAAAAATTGGAGAACCAATGAAAACTATTCTTCTACTGGTCATTCTTTTGTTGTCGATAGGCTGCTCTGAGGAACAACAGAATAAAATATCACGATTTGGAGTTAGCTGGCTGGAGGGCGATTATAAAGTGACTTTTTATGAAGGTTCATACCAAAAAGAGTGGACGGTATTAGATGGAAAGGTAACATCAGACCCTCAAAAAGGTTACTACTACTTCTGGGTTGATGTGGCAGGGAAGCAGCGCTATGTACAAGCACCTATTTCACGTACGGTCATTGAAGAGCTATAGTCACTGACCATGTGTGAATTACTTGGAATGAGTGCGAATGTTCCAACAGATATCCAGTTTAGCTTTAGTGGTCTTATCAAACGAGGGGGCGAAACGGGTATACATAGTGATGGCTGGGGGATTGCCTTTTATGAAGGAAAGGGGTGTCGAGTTTTTCATGAGCCGACCGCCAGTTCAAAATCTAAGTTAGCTGAGTTTATTGGACAATACCAAATAAAAAGTACCCAGGTCATCTGTCATATAAGAAAAGCTAATAGGGGGCGCGTAAGCCTAGAAAATACCCACCCGTTCACACGTGAATTATGGGGGCAGGTATGGACTTTTGCCCATAATGGACAATTAAAAGGTATCAAAAATAAAGTACTAAAAGGGTATACGCCAATCGGTACAACAGACAGTGAGTATGCATTTTGTTGGATGTTAGGTGAGTTACGTGAGCAGTTCCCCATCAAGCCACGTAGTAAAATAAAACTGATGAAGTTCATTGAAACGTTATCTCGAGAGCTAGCAAAACTGGGAGTTTTAAATATGCTAATGGCTCATGTCGACAATTTATACACATATTGTAGTACAAAACTATGGCACTTAACACGCCAAGCCCCTTTTGAGAAAGCTCAATTGCGTGATATGGATATATGTGTTGATTTTAAAAAAGAAGCCTCCATTTCAGATATCGTAACAATTATTGCAACAGAGCCATTAACGTCGAATGAAAAATGGCAGCCTATGAGTGAAGCGGATTTTGCCGTATTTCACTTGGGCGAACAGGTGTACAAACGGGGTATTTAGCCACCAAAGAATAGAGCATACGTTTTGCTAAACTCTTCCTTCACTTCTAAAGAAATAGCCGCAAGGCCAGCGTAAGGAATTTCAATACTATCCCAGGCTGGGTCGGTAGGTGGGAAGGTTTCGTTCAAGCTTTGTTCAGAGGATGTGTCTGCATGAGCCAGTTTATTAGCAAGGTATACAAGATTTGTTTCGACACTGTGCTCTGTTGCCAGCAGTGGTGTGTGATGAAATAAGACAGATTGCTGAATAGAGTCCGGTATTTTCCACATTCCTAATAAAGCCCCTCCTATATCCGCATGGCTAAACCCAAAAGTATTGTTTTCTGCTTCAACTTCACTCACTTGCTCAACTTGAGCCGATAAAGCTGCAGCGCGCGCCAGGTCAGGTGATTTCATGTATAACACTAAGCGACCAATATCATGCAGGAGCCCGCTAACGAAGGCAGAGGATAACGTACGCTTTTTGGGGTGTTTATCAGCTAAATGCTTGGAAAATAGAGCGGTCTCAAGAGAATGTGACCAAAATTCTCGCATATCTAAAAGAGCATTAGGCATATTAGAAAACTCTTCGACAACACTGGTGGTCATCACAAGCAAGCGGATTTCTTTATGGCCTAAAATGGTGATGGCTTGGTTAACAGTTTTAACCGTCGCTGGAAAACCAAAAAAAGCAGAATTGACAATCTTCAACATTCGACTGGATAAAGAAGGGTCTTGCTCAATAATATTAGCAATCTCAGTAGCCCCATTTTTATTACTATCAAGTGCTTGTGTTACACGCATGAAAATTTCTGGAGGGCTGCATAAGTCAATATCACCGGATAAAAAATCATTTATGCTGGCAATGTTGTGGGTGTGTAGCGTCATATTAAATACCGGTTAAATAAAAATAAATGAGCGATCCTCTATATTAACTATAAATTTTCTATGGGTGGCAGTATTTAATATGGAACCAAGAATAAGTTCAAGTAATTAAAGGATTATTGTTGACATCAAATGAGGAAAAGACTTAAAGTGTTTGAAACAAAAGGAATTGTCGTTTTTATTAAGTTTTACAAGATTCTCAGGATGAGCTGATTTAATAATAAAAATTAATTAAAGAGCAATAGCTTATGAATAGCTTAGATCAACTTCAATCTCAGTACCTGTTAATCATAGAGCCGAATGATGAGCACATGTCTCGGCTAAAAGAGCTTCTTTCCGCCGCTGGTTACCGTAAATTATTGTGTGCAAGTGATCAAGATCAAGTCTTTGAACTTATTCGACCGCTTCAGGGGAAAGTTAATGAGCTTGGCGGCATTCTTTTAAGTTACAGCCTACCGGGTAGTGATGCGTTAAAACTTAGCCAGCTATTAACAACTTTAGATGGCCACGATGCTATTCCACTAATTTTCTTAGCTGAAAAAGAGACTAGGATTGGTGATGAGTTAATGGTTAAGTGCCATGCTGCTAATGCGGCAACTATCATCCATTACCCTAATGAAGCGCATGAAATATCACCGTTAATAAGCCTAGCGATGGCTTTGAAAATAGAGCGTGATTTTCGGTTATCCAATGAGGAGAGGCTTGTTAGTGAGTTATCCGAGCGACGTATTATGGAGGCTCGTTTACAATATTTAGTTGCTCATGACGAGCTCACAGGCCTCTCTAATAGAAGTGGCTTGGAGAAAGCGTTGGACTTTGCCATTCTTCGTTGCAATAACTTTAAACAGCATGGTGCACTTCTTAATGTTGATTTAGACCAGTTTAAGGTGGTTAACGATATTCAAGGCCATCAAGCTGGGGATGAGCTATTGATTGAAATAGCCACTTTAATTCGCTCAACCCTTGATACAAAAGCCTTTATTGCGCGTGTGGGGTCAAACTTATTTCAAGTATTACTCAGTAAAACGACTAAGCAAGAATCACTGGATGTAGCAGAGCATTTAAGGCTGACATTGGATGAGTTTGACTTTAAACTTGGTGATAATACCTATAACATGTCGGCCAGTATTGGGGTGGCCATTTTAGCACCACTGGAAAAAATAAAGCGGCCAAGCGAACTGATGTCAAAAGCTGATCATGCTTGCTATAACGCTAAGACATTAGGTCGCAATAGAGTTTGTTTATATGAGGGGAAAAATGAACAGCTCATGAGTTTAAGAGATGATGCACTGTGGGCACCTAAAATTAGAGATGCTCTAAAGAATGATGCCTTTTGTTTAGTTTTTCAACCAGTCGTCAACGCCAAGAATGGTCATGTGAGTCATTACGAAACGTTGGTTCGGATTGTTGGTGAAGGTGGTGAGTTATTAAGCCCAGCGGTGTTTATTCCTGTTGCTGAACGAATGGGCCTTATTCACCATATAGATTTGTGGGTTGTTTCGCATGCCATTGACTATATTGCGGCACTGCCTAAATCTAAAGAAGATATTTGTTTTACAATTAACCTCTCTAGTCATGCGTTACAAGGTGATTTTCTGCTACCTGTTATTAAAAAGAAACTTGAGTCTAGTTGGGTGTCACCTTCAAGGTTAACCTTTGAAATCACAGAAACAGCAGCCGTCAATAATTTTGAAAAAACACGTGATATGGTCTCTAGAATACGCGCATTAGGGTGTCGTTTTGCGCTGGATGATTTTGGGGCCGGTTTTAGTTCATTTAATTACCTTAAAAACTTTCCCGTCGACTATTTGAAAATAGATGGGCAATTTATTAGTAACTTGTCGGTTGATACCGCTGATCAAGTTCTTGTGAAATCAATGATTGATATTTCCCATAGTCTGGGGAAAAAAGCGATAGCAGAATACGTCTCCAATACAGAAACATTACTATTACTTCAAGAGTTTGGGGTGGATTTTGTCCAAGGTTATTTGCTGGGCAAGCCTGAAAATGAATTATTAGATAGCACTCACATTTCATTAAAAAGCTTGATCAATGAACCCTTTAAGATTGAAACATTACTGACTAGTTAAGCTTGCTTTATGGCATGATATAACCAGCAGGGCAACTTCCGCTTACTGCTGGTTTACTTCACCTAATATAGACTATGGCCAAGCAAAAAAATGCTCCCCGAGCAGCGAAAAAAAAACCTTTAAAACGCAAGAAAGATACTTCAGTAATAAAAACAGTTAGGGGCTTACTTTATAAGGTAATAGGGTTTGTTTTACTTGTTGGTTTAGCCTATATCTTGTATCTAGACTATATCGTTCGATCGAAGTTTGAAGGGAAACGCTGGGAGCTTCCTGCACATGTTTATGCTAGCCCAGTTGAGGTTTACCAAGGGCTTGCACTATCAGCGAAACAATTTGAAAAGTTACTTCAAGACCTGAATTATCAGCAGACGACACATCAGCGCTTAACACCTGGGAGTTATCGTCGTTCTGGTAGCGCATATTCCCTAAGAACTCGTTCTTTCAACTTTTTTGATGGTCAAGAAGCTGCTAAAACGGTCAATATATTTTTCCATGCGGGATCAGTTCAATCGATTAAAAACACATTAACCAACGCCCTTGAACCGCTTCTTCGTTTTGAGCCGGTACAAGTGGGAAGTTTTTACTCTAGCCATAAAGAAGATAGGTTACTCATTAAATTTAATGATGTTCCGCAGACCTTAATTGATGGTTTATTAGCGATAGAAGATAAGGGGTTTCATCAGCACCATGGGGTGTCTATTAAATCAATTGCTCGTGCGTTCTGGGTAAATATGAAGGCGGGTAGTGTTGTACAAGGTGGTAGTACACTAACGCAGCAATTAATTAAGAACTTTTATCTAAATGCAGAAAGAAGTCTTGCACGTAAGGTTAAAGAAGCATTGATGGCGCTTATTATTGAGTTTCATTATGAAAAAAATGAAATCCTAGAAGCCTATATTAATGAGGTTTTTTTAGGTCAAGATGGGGAACGTTCGATCAATGGTTTTGCGATGGCTAGTGTGTTTTATTTCAATACCCCTTTGCATGATCTTAAGCCTCACCAAGTCGCTTTATTGGTAGGACTTGTGAAGGGGCCATCCTATTATGATCCTAGACGACATCCTGAGCGCGCACGTAAGCGTAGAGACTTGGTTTTGGATGAAATGGTTCGCCAGGGTGTATTGCCTCACCGCCAACGACAAATGGCTAAGAGTCACGCCCTAGGAATATCGTTAGTAAAAAAAATAAGCCATGCACGCTTCCCAGCATTTTTAGACCTTGTAAAACGGCAATTAAGCCGTGAATACGATGATGAGGACTTGCGTTCAAGTGGACTAAATATCTTCTCAACCCTTGACTACCGTATCCAAACAACTGCTGAACAACTATTTAAACAAAAACTAACGACGCTTAACAAGAAATATGGCATCGAAAAAGGCAAGCTCCAAGGAGCGATGGTTATTACGCGGCGCATTGGTGGTGAGATAGTGGCGATTATTGGGGATAAGAACCCCCGTTTTAGTGGGTTTAACCGTGCTTTAGATGCCGTTAGGCCGATAGGGTCGCTGGTTAAACCCGCGGTGTATTTAACCGCGCTATCTCAGCCGAGTAACTACACGTTAACCAGTTTTGTTGATGATACATCCATTACGTTAAAGCAGCGGTCAGGTGAGCGCTGGCAACCACAAAATTATGACCATCGTGAACATGGTCCAGTCATGCTGCAAGAAGCACTGGTGCACTCATATAATTTGTCAACTGTTAGATTAGGCATGGCACTTAAAGTACCTATGGTTAAGCGTACGTTAGAAGAATTGGGTGTTAGGCGAGAAATAAAACCTTACCCTTCTTTGTTATTAGGAAGCTTATCACTGTCACCATTAGAGGTAGCTCAAATGTATCAAACCTTCGCTGGTGAAGGTTTTTTTAGTCATTTAAGGTCAATCCAATCAGTCTCTTCGGTCGACCATAAGGCACTACAAGGGTATCCACTAGCGGTTCAGCAAGTCGCTAACCCATCGGCTGTATTTTTAGTCAATACGGCCTTACAGCAGGTGATGTTAAAAGGCACAGGGCAAAGGGCCTACCAGCACTTTCCGAACCACTTTAAAGTCGCTGGTAAAACTGGGACAACAGATGGTTTAAGGGACAGTTGGTTTGCTGGGTTTACAGGTGATTACCTTGCAGTGGTTTGGCTAGGCTTGGATAATAATAAACCCTCAAAACTAACGGGTTCGAGTGGTGCGCTTGAGGTATGGTCAAGTGTTATGAAAGCTATTTCAAAAGAGCCCTTACAGCTTAATAAGCCGAATGATATTGTGTTTGAGTGGGTTGATCCAGATGGATATCGTGCCAATCAGTTGTGTTCTGATGCTGTACAATATCCATTTATTAGTGGCTCAGCCCCTAAAGAACCATCACCTTGCATAGATCCAGTAACAAGAACACTTGAACGTGCTGGCAGCTGGTTTAATAACTTAATTAATGATCATTAAATGAACGCTAAACTTTTATTTCCAGCCCTGTTGTTATTGTTTTTATCCGCTTGTGTAGACATGTCGATGTATCATCAAGTGCCAGCACCTGTGGGGCAGGTTGGTCAGAATGTTTACACGCCGACCCAGCAATCTACCGAAACAACTGAAGTTTTCGCGCTTGAGTCACCTGACACGATTCAACCAATTGCTTATGAAACTGAGCTGCTTAGCAGCCAAAACCCTGCCGTTATTGCGCTGTTAGAGGGTGCACAGAATAAAAGTGAAAGGGGTGAGTATGACGTAGCTGTTTTAACCTTAGAAAGGGCCGTGCGAATATCACCCAGTGACCCCAAAATTTGGCATGCACTAGCAAATGCTCGCTTTTCTCAGTCTCAATATGAAATGTCCATCAGTCTTGCAAAGAAATCCAATATGTTAGCCAAAAACAATAGGGTGCTGCAAAGAGATAATTGGCGCTTGATAGCAGAAAACTTTACTCGCCTAGGGCAGCCAGATGCCGCAACGCGAGCGATTGATAGTGCTAAACGATTATTTTAGTCGCATGGAAATTGATAACGTATACTCAATTAATAAGCTTATAGAACAAGCTAGGCAGCTGGCAGCCGACTTTAAGCAAATGACAGGGAAGCCATTACCAGGTGTCAGTAACGAAATAGCTGAATATGATGCTTGCCGTTATTTGGGGCTAGAGCTATCAGATGATCGTTCACAAGGGTTTGATGCCGTGCGTCGTCACTCAGCTGGCACTGAGCGACTCCAAATTAAAGCACGAGCCATTTTTAATGATAACTTTAGAGGCCAACGATTAGGCCAATTAAAGTTTGATAAGGAATGGGACTCAGTGGTTCTTGTATTAATGAATGATAGTTACCAAGCCACTGAAATATTTGAAGCAACGCGTGAAGGCATTGAAGCTAATATGGGTAGTAACACGAGCAGAATAAAACGTGGTGCGATGTCGGTGGCCAAATTCAGAAATATTGCCCAATTAATTTGGACTAAAGAAGGTGGCTTAGTAACGCCCTTAATAAACAGTTAAAAAATAACGGTATCCAGTTGCAAGATCTCAATACAATATTTAGCTCTGATGGTGAGCTAGTAAAACACATCGATGGGTTTCGGCTACGTGAAGGGCAGCTGTCGATGGCAGTTGCTATTGGTGAAGCTATTGACAGTCAAACGCACCTGGTTGCAGAAGCAGGAACAGGAACAGGGAAAACATTCGCATACCTTGTTCCCGCTATCTTGTCAGGCAAAAAAACGATTATTTCAACGGGAACACGAAACCTTCAAGACCAAATTTTTGAAAAAGACTTTCCGTTAGTACGTGATGTACTAAAAATGCCAGTACAAGGTGCCGTTTTAAAGGGCCGATCAAATTACTTATGTTTGTATCGATTGGAACAGGCACATATTCAAAAAGCCGGGTTTGATAAAGCACTCGAGGCGGAACTGGCCGATATTCAGCGCTGGTCTAATCAAACTGACGATGGCGATATTGTTGAAGTGTCTGGCATAGCAGAAGATGCCTTTGTGTGGCCACTTGTTACCTCGACCAGTGATAATTGCATTGGGCAAGATTGCCCGATGGTGGCGGAGTGTTTCCCATTAAAAGCCAGGAGAGTGGCCCAGGAAGTTGATGTCTTAATCGTTAATCATCACTTACTATGCGCTGATTGGGCTTTAAAAGATGATGGGTTTGGGCAATTATTACCTGAGGCAGAGGTGATTATTGTTGATGAAGCGCACCAACTTATTGATACCGCATCACGTTTTCTGGGCGTTTCTGTGAGTGCACGACAAGTGATAACTCTGCTGTCAGATATTAGCCGTGAACAATTACAGGTTGCTTCTGATATGCCAGCGTTAATCGACTTAACACATGTGTTGAATGAGGATTTACGAGAAATGCGTAAACTGATGCCTAATCAGTCGTTGAAAGGCTCGTGGGTCGAGTTAGACGATTACCATGGTTTCTCTCATTCATTAAGCTGCTTTATTGATAGGCTTGAGCAACTTGTCAAGGTGCTGGCCGATGTCGCTGTTCGTTCTAAGGGCTTAGAGTCCTGCTGGAAGAGAAGCGAAGATATTTTAATGCGCTTTAAACTTTTCTCTGGGAGCGAGCAGGAAGACTGGATACAGTGGTTTGAAACGTTTCATAAAACATTTAGTTTTTGCAGAACACCACTGGATATCTCTAAAACCTTTTCCAGTTTCGCCTTTGCATCAGAGGCCAGCTGGGTCTTTACATCGGCCACGTTGTCGGTGAATAAAAAATTTGATTTTTTTACCAAGAGACTGGGTATTGAAGATGCAACAACAGGCTTATGGGATAGCCCCTTTGATTATGTTCACCAATCCCTTATGTATATACCCGATGGGCTACCTGAGCCTCGAGATTCATCATATACCGCGAGTATGGTTGAAAAAATAATACCAGTATTAGAGGCCAGTAAAGGGCGGGCTTTTTTCCTTTTTACTAGCCACCGTGCATTGCAGGAAGCGGCTACACTGTTAGCCGATAAAACAACATTCAAATTATTGGTCCAAGGTGAGCTGCCTAAACAGCAAATGCTCGATAAGTTTCGTCGTTTAGATAAAGCCGTTTTGTTAGGAACAGCCAGTTTTTGGGAAGGGGTTGATGTTCGAGGCGATGCGTTATCGTGTGTGATTATTGATAAGTTACCTTTTACATCACCTGGGGACCCTATCATTAAAGCTAGGCTTGAACATATGACAGCGAATGGCCAATCGGCATTTTCAAGTTTTCAACTACCGGCAGCAGCCCTGACGTTAAAACAAGGCGTTGGCCGCTTGATACGAGATATTGAAGATAAGGGGGTGTTGGTTCTATGCGACCCTCGGCTGTCAACAAAGGGGTATGGCAAAATATTCATTCAATCGCTGCCCTCAATGCCAATTACCCAAGACCTTAAAGATGTAAGGCGATTTTTTCATTACCATGACAAAAAAACAAACAAAATAGTATGAAAGTTTTAGCCATAGACACTGCAACAGAAGCCTGCTCTGCGGCCTTAATGATGAATGGTGACATCACAGAGCGGTTTAAAATAGCACCGAGGGAGCATGGGGAACTTATTTTACCAATGATCGATGAGCTATTGCTTCAGGCAGGTATCACTTTGCAGCAGCTGGATGGGCTAGCCTTTGGTTGTGGACCTGGGTCCTTTACCGGTGTAAGAATGGCAACAGGGGTTATTCAAGGCCTTGCTTTTTCAACCAATTTGCCCGTAGCACCTGTTTCAACCTTAAAGGCACTGGCGCAGCAAGCCCTTAATTTAAGTTCAGAAGGCGATCGGGTTTATGCGGCACTTGATGCCCGGATGGGGGAAGTGTACTGGTGTGAATATAACGTTATTAATGGTGAGCTTTCACCATACTCAGCCGAACAGGTGATCGCAGCGAATAAGATTAAGGTTGAGGGTGGGCAAACAGCGATAGGCATAGGACACGGCTGGGATACTTATGCTGACGAGTTAACTAAAGCTGTCAATGCAACCGAGCTAACGGTTCTCCCAAGTGGGCTACCTAGGGCAAGGGAGATAGTCCAGTTGGGTGCAGAGATGTTTAAAAACAAACAAACAGTGGCTGCAGAAAATGCAATGCCGGTGTATTTACGAGATAATGTCGCAAAGAAAAAGGCGCAACAATAAACATGGCACAGTACTTTACGGTTCACCCAGGTAACCCGCAACAACGATTAATTAATCAAGCAGCCGATATCGTTAAAAGAGGAGGCGTTATTGCCTACCCGACAGACTCATCCTACGCACTTGCTTGCCACTTAGGGGATAAGCAAGCATTGGAAAAAATTAGAAGAATACGTCAGATTGATGACAAACATAACTTCACGTTGGTTTGCCGAGATTTAACTGATATTTCCACGTACGCTCAGGTTAGCAACGATACGTACCGCCTGCTTAAATCATTAACGCCTGGTGCGTTTACCTTTGTTCTTAAAGCCACTAAAGAAGTGCCACGCAGACTCCAGCACCCAAAGCGAAAAACGGTGGGCATTCGGGTGCCAGATCACTTGGTAGCTCAAAAAATACTTGAGGCATTAGGAGAGCCGATGCTAACGAGCACCCTAATACTGCCTGGTGAGGATGAGGCGATAGCCGATGCATATGATATTAATGAGCGGTTAGCCAAGCAACTTGACCTTGTTGTTGATGCCGGTGTTATTGCTTACCAACCGACAACGATAGTGGTGTGGGATAATGATTACCCAGAGATTGTTCGTCAGGGAAAGGGCCAAGCTGATTTTATCGCACAAAAAGGTGATGATTGATGCCCCAAGATGAATGGAGTGTACTAGGGCGCATTGCAATATGGGCACTGCCAGTTATTTTAGCCATTACAGTTCATGAAGTCGCTCACGGCTGGGTTGCTTATAAACTTGGTGATGATACAGCAAAAAGGCAAGGTCGCTTAACCCTTAACCCAATCAGTCATATCGACCTTATAGGGACACTTATTCTTCCAACAGTTCTCCTAGTCCTTGGTGGGTTTATGTTTGGTTGGGCTAAGCCCGTTCCTGTTAATTTTCGGAATTTAAATAACCCTAAAAAAGACATGGTTTTTGTGGCTATCGCAGGGCCGTTAGCTAACCTTATAATGATTTTTTGTTGGGCAATACTGATGAAACTGGCCATGATAATAGGTCATTCAAGTGAATTTATCTCGCTGCCACTTATTTACATGGCATATGCGGGTATCTTTATAAATGCTGTGTTAATGGTGCTAAATCTTCTGCCTATTTTACCCTTAGATGGCGGGCGTATTGTGGCGGGGTTATTACCACAGAAAATGAGTGTGCAATTTAGCCGGCTTGAGCCATTAGGTTTACCTATTTTAATCGGTATAATGGTCATGAATTGGCTACCTAAATTAATTGGTCCGCCCATCTATATGTTACAAGCAAGTATTTTTAAAATACTTGGTATCTAGGAGGAAATGTGAGTTCAGAAGTACCAGCGCAGTATCGTAGGGTTTTATCAGGCATGAGGCCGACGGGTCAATTACATTTGGGCCATTATCATGGTGTGCTTAAAAATTGGGTGGCCTTGCAACAGGAATATAAATGTTACTTTTTTGTAGCAGACTGGCATGCGCTAACAACACATTATGAAGACCCGTCCATTATTGCTAACAGCACGTGGGATATGGTTATTGACTGGTTAGCTGCAGGTGTTGATCATGGGTTGGCCGATTTGTTTATTCAATCGAGTATTCCAGAACATGCTGAGTTGCACTTGTTGTTGTCAATGATGACGCCACTAGGCTGGTTGGAAAGAGTACCAAGCTATAAAGATCAGCAAGAAAAGCTAAAAGAAAAAGACTTGGCAACCTACGGGTTTTTAGGTTACCCCTTATTACAAAGTGCCGATATTCTCATGTACAAAGCTGGCTTAGTTCCCGTTGGGGCAGACCAAGTAGCCCATGTTGAACTAACACGTGAGGTAGCGCGACGTTTTAATTACCTTTACGGCCGAGAACCAGACTTCGAAGAGAAGGCAGAGGCAGCGGTTAAAAAAATGGGTAAGAAAAATGCAAAAATGTTTAATAAATTGCGTACATCCTTTCAAGAAAATGGTGACCAAGAAGCCTTAGGCGTAGCTCGAGCATTACTGGAAGCACAACAAAACATTACGGTTGGAGATAAGGAGCGTCTATTTGGTTACCTGGAAGGAACGGGACGAGTTGTTCTGCCAGAGCCACAAGCATTGTTAACCAAGGCGTCTAAAATGCCTGGTTTAGATGGCCAGAAAATGTCCAAATCATACAATAATACGATTGCTCTTCGTGATGCACCAGACGATGTTGAGAAAAAATTGCGTACAATGCCAACAGACCCTGCTCGTGTTCGAAGAACCGATCCAGGGGACCCAGCTAAATGCCCGGTATGGCAGTTTCATGACGTCTATTCAGACAATAGCGTACAAGACTGGGTCAAAGAAGGCTGTCGCACAGCCAGTATAGGGTGCTTAGACTGTAAGCAGCCGGTGATCGATGCCGTATTACGCGAACTTAAACCGATCCAAGAGCGAGCAAAGGAGTATACGCAACAGCCTGAGCTGGTACGTTCAATCATCAATGAGGGCAATGAGCGCGCACGTGATGTTGCCCAAGAAACGCTGGCTGAAGTTAAAACGGTAATGGGTATGAATATTATTTAACTAAATGACGTAATGTTTAGGCAAAAAAAAGGCTATTCAATCATGAATAGCCTTTTTTGTATGGCGAGTCGTTACTTAGAATGTACGACCAATACCAATACCCCAAACAATAGGGTCTACATCAATATCAACCTTAATGTCTGCACCATTTTTGATATGCGCATCAGCATCTATATCGATGTATTTAACATCAAAGTTAACAAACCATGTGTCATTAATGTCTACATCTACGCCAGCTTGTGCTGCTAAACCCCATGAGTCATCAATATCAAGATCAGAACCTGGGGCGTCTAAAGCACCTTTTACTTCTGAGTCAAAAAAGTGTGTGTAGTTAATACCAGCACCAATATAAGGGCGAATATTTGAACTAGGAGAAAAGTGATATTGCAGGGTTAAAGTAGGTGGTAATACTTTAGTTTCAGCAATTTGATTGAGAGCCCCAAGTGTACCGCGAGCATCTACTTCATGTTCTGTGTAAGCTAAAATAAGCTCCAAACCCCAATGAGAGTCAACCATATAAGTAAAATCAAGTTCAGGCATAATGTCTGAATTAACCGTTGCACCACTACCAGCCTGAGATGCACCATTGATACTGACATTGTTGCTATCATCCTGTGGATTGACACTAATAATACGACCGCGAACAATAATGTCCCCAGCTTCATAAGCCATAACAGGTGTTACCGTTGCTGTAACAGCAAGGGCAGTTAACAGGCTTGCAATATTTTTCTTAAGTTTCATGTTTTCCCCAGTAATTAAATTAAAGAACTTTTCTGTAGTGGGCAAATGATAGGCTGATTAAAAAAAAGCTGAATTGACTTAGGTCAATTTAAGGGTGCTTAGTCGTTTTTTTGAAACAAGAGGCCCCGATTGAGCTGTTAAGGCAAGAAGCATTAACCTGTTGTCATTTAGGGTACAATTCATATTTAAAAATCAATCTAATAAAGAATATGTCAGAATTTAATAATGCGACCATTATAAAAAAAGCAAATATCTATTTTGAAGGAAACGTGGTCAGTAGGACCGTCAAATTAGGTGATGGGTCAATAAAAACACTGGGTTTTATGTTGCCGGGTGAGTATGAATTCAATACTGAATCGGCTGAAGTAATGGAAATATTAGCAGGTCGTCTTGATGTGTTATTAGCAAATGCCTCTGAATGGGTGGGCATTAAGGGCGGCGAATCATTTAATGTACCAGCACACTCAGCATTTAAATTAAAAATTTATGATGCGACAGATTACTGTTGCTCATTTGTAGAGTAGGTAACAGTGTGGTGATATAGATGTCACCGTACTGACATATTAGGCCGTTACAATGAAACCATTGGATGAACATCCTCACCCCTCCAGCCATGCAGCACTGATTGACTGTAAATTTTTTACTGCAATGGTTAACGATGACTCAGGTGCTTAAAAAATGAAAGAATATAAAAAACCTAGACGTACAAAAATAGTCGCAACTCTCGGCCCGTCAACGGATGACCCAGTGGTTCTAGAGGACCTTTTAATCGCAGGAGTAGACGTTGTTCGCTTAAATTTTTCTCATGGTCATGCGGAGGAGCAAGTTGAGCGTGCAAAAATGGTGCGAAAGCTTTCAAAAAAGCTGGGGCGACATGTTGGCATTTTGGCAGACTTACAAGGCCCTAAAATTCGTATCGCTCAATTCAAAAGCAACAAAGTTAAGTTAGAAGAGGGTGCTGGTTTTGTAATTGATGTTAATTTAGGGGTGGGTGAGGGTAATGCTCATCGAGTAGGGTGTGTCTATGAAGGCTTAGCCGACGACGTTTCAAGTGGGCAGCGCTTATTACTGGATGATGGACGGCTTATTCTTGGTGTTGACTCGGTAGATGGTGGAAAAATTAATTGTACGGTCCTTGTCGGTGGTGAGTTATCAAACAATAAAGGGATCAATCTTCAAGGTGGAGGTTTATCAGCCAGCGCCTTAACTGAAAAAGATAAACAGCATATTTTAACGGCTGCTGAGATAGGGGCTGATTATGTGGCGGTATCATTTCCACGTAATGCTGATGATATGAACCAAGCGAGGCGGTTGGTCGAAGCGGCCGGTAGTCATGCCCATTTAATTGCTAAAATTGAACGAGCTGAAGCACTTGACGTACTTGAAGAAATTATAGATGCGTCAGATGCAGTGATGGTTGCACGAGGTGACCTTGGAGTGGAAATTGGCGATGCTAACCTACCACCGGTGCAAAAAAATATCATTCAGTTGGCTCGTAGAAAAGACACGACCGTTATTACAGCCACTCAAATGATGGAGTCTATGATTCAAAGCCCAATTCCTACTCGGGCAGAGGTCTTTGATGTGGCAAATGCCGTCGCAGATGGTACCGATGCCGTTATGCTCTCGGCTGAAACATCGGTTGGAAAATTCCCTGTTAAAACGGTAGAAGCAATGGGGCGCATATGTGAAGAAACTGAACGCCAGCCAATCAATACGCATTCAAAGCATAGAATGGGTAAAACCTTTTCGCGGATTGATGAATCAATCGCCCTGTCAGCAATGTATGTAGCAAACCATATGGCGATTAAGGCAATTGCCACGTTTACCATGACGGGCTCAACCCCTTTAAGAATGTCTCGAATTAGTTCAGGTATTCCAATCTTTGCGATAGTGCCGAGTGAAGAAGTGTGCCGTAGAGTCACCCTGTATAGGGGTGTGACCCCCGTATTGTTGGACGTAGCAGCTGAAAGTGGTAATGAAAACCTTAACTCTTTGGCACTATCAACGCTAAAAGGACTGGATATAGTTAAACAAGGTGACTTAGTGATCATCACCTCAGGCGAGTTGACGGGGATCCAGGGTGGCACGAATGCAATGAAAATTATGCAGGTTGATTAAGGACGTTTAGAGGCATACTTACTGAGTTGTTAAACATTAAAAGCACCTGATTTAAATGGATAAGATAGAGGCATCGATATCGCCCGAATACTCAAGGGTCGCAACGGTTGAAGGTGAGCCATATGAGAAAGTTCCTCATGACCTCTATATTCCACCAGATGCTCTTGAGGTGTTTTTAGAGTCATTTGAAGGGCCATTAGACTTATTGTTATATTTAATTAGGCATCAAAACCTAAGTATTATTGATATTCCAGTACTCAAAATCACTCAACAGTATATTGAGTATATAACACTAATGCAGCATTTGAAGCTAGAGCTAGCTGCCGAGTACCTTGTGATGGCAGCAATGCTTGCTGAAATAAAATCTAATGTTTTATTGCCTCGTGAGGCAAAAGAACAGGCAGGTGCTGAAGAAGACCCGAGGGCAGAGTTAATCAGGCAATTACAAGAATATGAGCAATTCAAACTGGCTGCAAACAGTATTGAGCAGTACCCTAGAATTGGTCGTGATAATTTTCAAGTAACTGTAGGTGCGGGTATAGGCGACTTACAAAAACCATTACCAATATTGGAATTATCAAGTCTAGTTGAAGCCTTTCAAGAGCTGCTTAAGCGCGTAGATAGTGGCTCTCATCATATGGTTAAGCGAGAAAAACTGTCGGTTAGAGGTAGAATGGCATCAATTTTAAAAAGTTTGGGTGATACACCTAAGATGTTTAGTCATTTTTGTAACGTACATGAAGGCCGGCAAGGTGTGGTGGTTACCTTCTTGGCCATTTTGGAGCTTGCTAAGGAAGGGTTGATTGAACTTGTTCAAATAGATGTGCACACAGGTATTTGGTTGAAAGCCATCGTGGCTTAGGATAATGAACAGTAAAGACATTATTGAAGCTGCCTTATTGGCAATAAATAAGCCATTATCTCTAAAAGAATTAAGTGGACTTTTTCTTGATGATGAATTTGTCAGTGTGTCGCAAATACAGGCAAACCTAACCCAACTAGAGCAAGAGTATGTGGATAAACCAGTCGAGCTAATGCAGGTTGCCGATGGCTACCGATTTCAAGTTAGGGTGAAGTATTCCCCTTGGATAAGAAGATTATGGCAAGAAAAACCTGTAAAATACTCAAAAGCATTACTTGAAACGCTGGCTGTTATTGTCTACCAGCAACCAGTCACACGCGCTGAAATCGAGAAAGTCAGAGGTGTTGCAGTTAGTACGTCAATCATCAGAACACTTGAGGAGCGCAGCTGGATTTTTGCCTGTGGTTATAAAGAAGTGCCTGGACGACCCATGCAATATAAAACGACTAAAGCATTTCTAAATGACCTAAACCTAAGCGACTTGGCAGAACTTCCTCCACTGGCGAGCCTAGATGAATGGCTGAGTATTTAGTGCCAGCAAAAAATCTAATGATACCCCTATCAAATAAAATACATTGATTATGAAAAAAAAAGCTATAGATAAAAATGACCTCGTATCAGCCCCAAAATCAAAAAGTAAAGGGCCTGAGCGCATTCAAAAGTTACTGGCCCAAGCAGGCGTTGGCTCAAGGCGTCAAGTAGAAAAATGGATTGAAGAAGGGGCTATTCATGTCAATGGAGGTGTTGCCAAGCTGGGTGATAAAATTACCGCCAGAGATGAGGTCAGGCTAAAAGGGCGGCCGGTAAAACTAGAAGGTAAAATTCAAGTTGAAACCGAGGTGCTTATTTACCATAAACCAGCAGGTGAAATTGTCAGTAAACGTGACCCTGAGGGTCGACCCAGTGTCTTCAAGCGTTTACCACGACTTAAGAATGGCCGCTGGATTTCAGTTGGTCGTTTGGATTTGAACACACAAGGCTTATTAATCTTCACTAATGATGGAGAGCTTGCTAATCAACTTATGCACCCTTCTCATCAAGTAGAACGTGAATATGCAGTACGAGTGATGGGGGTCGTCACTAAAGAGATGGTCGAGAAATTAGTCAATGGTATTGAGCTTGAAGATGGTAAAGCGAGGTTTGAAGATCTCCATGAATCCGGTGGAGAGGGCATTAACCGCTGGTTTCACGTTGTGGTAGCAGAAGGGCGAAATCGAGTTGTGCGCCGTTTGTGGGAGTCGTTAGGCTGTAAAGTGAGCCGTTTAATACGTGTACGCTATGGCACAGTTTTCTTACCACCTGGCCTGCCAACAGGGCAACATCAGTTTTTGGACAAAAAAGAGGTCAAAGAGCTTAAGCGAGTCGCTAGTCTTTAGTTTGAACAACTCTGTTTCTGCCGTTGTTTTTTGCATTATAAAGTGCCGTGTCAGCACGGTGCATTAATGCATCTAGTTTTTCACCGTCACGGTAGGATGCTAAACCAAGGCTGGCTGTAAAACTGATGCTACTTTCTTTATACTGAACACGAATTTTCTCAGTTGCTAAGCGTAACCTTTCAGCCAGTAAATAAGCACTATCTGGGGCTGTGTTATTAAGTAGTATTGCGAATTCTTCACCACCTAATCGAAAGATGTGGTCACTTTCACGAACGGTGTCTTTAATACACTGGCTTATAGCTTGCAAGGCTATGTCTCCAGCTACGTGGCCATAAGTGTCATTAATCACTTTAAAAAAGTCAATATCCAACATCACTAAGCTTAATTCTGAGTGATTTCTTTTGGTAAGAGCTGTTTCTTTTTGAAAAACAGACTGTAGCGTTGAGCGATTTAGGACGCCTGTTAATGGGTCGGTATGGGCCGAGCGGAGCGCTTGAAGGTATTGAAGCGAATTTCTTAAAGGGTATAGCAAGCAAGCAATAGATCGTTCTATTAATAAGAGATCTGATTCGCTAAAGCGCTGACGCCTCATTAACTTAATGGAGCCTAGTAAAGTGCCTTCTATGGTCAGAGAATACTCGCATGAATGATTGGCGCGTAGCCCTGTTGCAATTTGGATGCTCTGTTCATCGTGGGTATAGAGCATTCCTTTATGAGGAATAAGCTTAGTCAGCTCCTTGCTAAAGACCGACATTAATTGCTCTAAATCAATGGTTGTTTGTAATTGGCTAACGAGTTGGGAAAGAGCATTTGTACTATTAGTTTGCTCGATAGCAGCCTGATGCATTTGAGTAGATTTTATTGCTTTTAATTCCATCACGATTTGATCCCTTGATATGGCCATATTTAACTCTTTTAGAGGTTTTTAAATATTTAGCCAAAACCGTGCCAGTTTAGTTATTATCTTTATAAACAATGACTTGCGATGGTATTGTGTCGTGCCTAGCTTTTGAGGTCTTAGGTTGTCAAGTTTTTGACAGGTCGCTTTCTGAAGAATAAGGCTATAGCCTGTCTTGGTTTAAGGCTGGTTTAAATGGGTTGTTAGGTCAATAGACCAAGTAGCGGAGGGGTTTTTAATATTGAGGTACCATTTGCCAGGTTTTGGTAAAACGAATGGTGTTTGGTATGTCGAATCGGATATTTCAACCAGTGTCAAAGCCTTATCATGCTGACTAATGGTTGAGTGACGCAGAGATACCCTAATAAGAGGAGGCTGTCCATGCTGACCTTTGAGGTGAATGGTTAGCATCCTTTTATCTAGGCTGAGAGTTGAGGAGATGCCTAAGTCTTTAGCTCTAGTCAGTAGCTTCGCTTTACTGTTAAAAGCCAAGCCCTCTTTGTAATAATTATTTACAACAAGTGACGGACTGTGTTTTTGAGCAATTATAAATGTTGATATGCTTGCAATCACAGCACAAGTTGGTAAAAAAAGTAAAAACCAAGGCCAAAACTGCTTATACCATGGTTTGGTTTCTGTTGAGTTGAGCATAGTAAAGTAGGTGCTTAATAAGGAATGATGGGCTTAATGTCGAGCATCTAAAGATAATGTTCGAATATTAAGGTGGTTAGATCAGCAGTAACAAGGTGGTAGCTTAAGGGTCAAATGGGCCAATAAACCGCCCTTCAGTTTGGGTGTCACCTTTAATGCCTTCAAGTGCATGCAAAGAGAAGATGATGTTACTTGAGGGGGTATTAAGTGATTCAGGCTGTGCAAAGATAGATAGTGGAGCCTCGAGTACTTGCCCCGCTCTAACAAAAATAGGTTCGTTGATAGACGAGTCGATTCCATCGATACCACTGACGTTAAAGGCATAATGGTGGTCTACCTTGTCCATATTAAGGACCTTGATGGTGTAGCTATTAGTAATGCTGCCATCGGGGTTCTCTCGGTATAAAGAATTCCTATCCCGTAGGACATTAAGGGCAACTGAATCACGGGTTTCAAGTGAATAAATGACCCCTGACAAAATAGCTACTAAGAGTGTGATGTAAATAATAATTCGTGGCCGTAAAACTCTTGAAGGCTGACCTTCTAGTTTATTCTCGGTTGTATAGGTAATAAGCCCTTTGGGGTAACTCATTTTTTCCATGACATCATCACACACATCGATACACGCGGCGCAACCAATACATTCATACTGTAAACCATTACGGATATCGATGCCGGTAGGGCAGACCTGAACACATAGGTTGCAATCTATGCAGCTACCTAAGTTTTTCGCGGCAAAGTCAACTCCCTTTTTTCGACTACCGCGAGGTTCGCCCCTTAAGGCGTCATAAGAGATAACGAGGGTGTCTTTATCGAGCATGACACTTTGAAATCGAGCATAGGGACACATGTAAAGACAGACTTGTTCACGTAACCACCCAGCGTTAGCGTAAGTGGCTAAACTATAAAAAAACAGCCAAAAGGTTTCCCAAGGGCCTAATTGTAGTCCTTGAATGGCTGTCGTTAACTCTCTTATTGGGGTAAAGAAGCCAACGAAAGTAAACCCAGTAAATAAGGCAAAAATCACCCAAATGGTGTGCTTTGTGGCCTTAAGCTGAATTTTTTTAAAACTATTTTTTGCTTTATCAAGTTTGATTTGGTGTGAGCGAGTACCTTCAACCTTACGCTCAATCCATAAAAAGACTTCGGTCCAAACTGTTTGAGGGCACGCATAGCCACACCAAAGTCGCCCAGCAAGCGCAGTAAAGAGAAAAAGAGAAAAGGCTGCGCAAATGAGGAGCAGGGAAAGGTAAATAAAGTCTTGCGGCCAAAAAACCCAGCCAAAAAGATAAAATTTTCTAGCGGGTAAATCAAATAAAACGATTTGTTGCTCATTAATACTGATCCACGGTAAAAGGTAGTACATGCCTAATAAAATAAAGAGGCTCAAATACCGAAGTTTGACAAATAACCCTTCTACTTCCCTAGGGTAGATTTTAGTGCGTTCTTTAAAAAGGGAGGACTCAGGTGAACCTTTGTTATGGTCAGTCATTAATTATTTTGGTTTGGAGCGAGAAAAAATAATGGAGAAAAAGCTATTCCAAGCGCTAATGCCCCAGAAAAAGAAAAATCCTATACTATAAGCAGCAAGCGGTGAGGCGTTATCAAGGCCAAAGATATGTGTTAAGTCAAGCGGGTCTATGATGCTAAAAATAATGCCCGATAGGAGAATGGCCACCCAAAAGGATGGCCATAAAATTCCAATTAAAAAGCGTTTTCTAGAGATCTCCACCGTTAGACTTACTTAATTGGATAGGCTATAAACATAAGCAGCAAGCACATGTACTTTGTCTTCACCTAAAAAGTTTTTATGCGGAGGCATTTTTCCTAAGCGCCCCTTACTAATGGACTCGGTAATTTTGTTACGTGAGGCACCATATAACCAGACATCATCAACAAGGTTTGGAGCTCCTAAGGCAGTATTACCGGTAGCATCACTCATGTGACAGGTTACACAATAACTATCATATAGTTTTTTGCCACGGTTAGCATCAGTTGCTTTATGTGGTCGGCCACTTAAACTGAATAAATAGTCGGCGACATATTCAACCTGGTTTGGTTTTAATACGCTTCCCCATGCGGGCATAGCAGCATCTCGGCCATTGAGGATAGTATGCTCAATATCACTTGCCTTACCACCCCAAATCCACTCGTTATCCGTTAAGTTAGGGTAGCCCCGAGTACCACCAGCATCAGAGCCGTGGCATTGTGCGCAATAGGTGACGAATAAGCGCTGGCCAATCTTATTGGCGTCTTCATTCTTGCTTAACTCTTCGATGGGTGTGTCAGAAAATTGACTAAAAAGTGGGCCATACTGTTCGTCGGCTTTTGCAACTTCTTCTTCATACTGACCGACAGATGTCCATTTCAATAGGCCCTTATAGTGACTAAAGCCAGGGTAAAGGGCAACATACACTAAGGCAAAAATAATACTGATATAGAATAAGTAGAGCCACCACGTTGGCATGGGGTTGTTTAGCTCTGCAAGATCGTCATCCCAAATATGTCCGGTGATTTCGCCTTCTTTAGACTCGCCTTCATTTGGTTTGGCCACCCAACGAAGAAGGAAGTAGCCTCCAATAATGTTTAGGAATATGACTATATTGACAACGGTTGACCAAAAAGAACTCATTTGTTACTCCCTTTTAAATCTGAACTAATATCGTCTTCCTCAAATGGAAGATTTGCAGCTTCATCAAACTCTTTCTTACGACCTTTTCCCCAAGCCCAAACTGCAATACCGATAAATAATATGAATAACGCTACAGTGACAATAGAACGTAATATGTTGATATCAAACATACCGGTTATCTCCTCGTGCTCACGTGAGTGCCAAGTACTTGAAGGTAAGCAATCAAAGCATCCATTTCGGTGACTCCTTCAACAGAGGCAGGTGCATTTTCAATGTCTTCATCAGTATAAGGTGTATTCAATAGGCGTAATGCACGCATCTTATTGGCAATCAGCTCTCCATCTACTAGGGTGTCGTTAAACCATGGGTAACCAGGCATGTTCGATTCAGGTACCACTAAACGAGGGTTTGTAAGGTGTAGTCGATGCCAATCATCACTATAGCGCCCACCAACACGGTGCAAGTCAGGACCTGTTCGTTTTGATCCCCACTGAAAAGGCCTATCGTATATAAATTCACCAGCGAGAGAATAGTGACCGTAGCGCTCAGTCTCTGCGCGAAATGGGCGGATCATCTGAGAGTGGCAGCCATAACAGCCATTGCTAACATAGACGTCGCGCCCTGCCAATTGAATGGATGTATAAGGCTCAAGGCCCGACACAGGCTCAGTCGTTTGTTTCATAAAAAACAAAGGCACAATTTCAATCAATCCACCAACCGATATCACAAGAATGATTAACACAACCATTAACCCTATGTTAGTTTCTACTTTTTCATGACTCATTTTATAAGGCTCCCGCTAAACAGATTGTGGTACAAGTATGCCTTCTGGTGAGGCATCTCGTGTCGTTTTGAAAAGGTTATAAGCCATGATGCACATGCCAGATAAGAACAATAGCCCACCAAGGAAGCGAATGAAGTAATAAGGGCGTATGCGAAGTAACGACTCAACAAAACTGTAAGTGAGAGTTCCATCATTGTTGATAGCTCCCCACATGAGGCCTTGCATAACGCCTGCAATCCACATTGATGTAACATATAAAACGATCCCAAGAGTAGCCATCCAAAAATGTGTTTCAACGAGTTTATTGCTATACATTTCTTTCTTGCCAAATAATTTTGGTATTAAGAAATATAGTGAGCCTATTGTAATCATGGCAACCCAGCCTAATGCACCAGAGTGAACATGACCAACCGTCCATTCAGTATAGTGAGACAAGGCATTGACTGACTTGATGGCCATCATTGGTCCTTCAAACGTGGACATGCCATAAAAGGATAAAGAGACAATTAGAAACTTAAGGACAGGGTCGTGGCGCAACTTTTGCCAAGCACCTGATAACGTCATAATTCCGTTGATCATTCCACCCCAAGATGGGGCGAGTAAGACGATGGAAAAGGCTGTTCCAACTGTTTGAACCCAGTCAGGTAGCGCTGTGTAATGAAGGTGATGTGAGCCAGCCCACATATAAATGGAAATTAACGCCCAAAAATGAACGATAGAGAGGCGGTAAGAATAAATTGGACGCTCTGCTTGTTTAGGGACAAAGTAGTACATCATGCCAAGAAAGCCCGCTGTTAGGAAAAAACCAACGGCATTATGTCCGTACCACCATTGCACCATTGCATCAGTCGCGCCAGAGTAGATAGGGTAGGATTCTGTCCAGCTAACCGGAATAGCAAGCGAGCGGACAATATGTAAAACAGCAACAGTTATAATAAAGGCACCAAAAAACCAGTTGGCCACATAAATATGTTTTGCCTTACGCCTAATAATTGTGCCAAAAAATACGATCGCGTAGCATATCCAAACAATAGCTAAGAGAATATCAATAGGCCAGATAAGTTCAGCGTATTCGCTGCTTTGAGTAAACCCAAGAGGCAAGGTAATAGCAGCGAGAACGATGACTAGCATCCAACCCCAAAAAACGAAAGCGGGTAGGAAAGTACCACCAAATAAGCGTGCTTGGCAGGTTCGCTGAACAACATAAAAAGACGTTGCCATGAGTCCAGACCCACCAAAGGCGAATATTACTGCATTTGTATGCAAGGGCCTTAATCGACTGTAAGTTAACCACGGTAGGTCAAAGTTTAATGCAGGCCAAACAAGTTGTGCGGCAATAATAACACCGACAAGCATGCCTACAATACCCCAAACGACGGTCATCACGGAAAACTGTCGGACAACAGTATCGTTGTAGATTGCTGAATTCATTGGTTGATCTCAATATTTTTAAGTAAGCAATTATTATACTGTGTGTCCGATAATAATTCTTCTTAAAATATGCTGGAATACGTGAGTTAAATCAAATTAATATTAAATTATCCAGCGATCACTAAGCAGTGAGCCCGTTAGGTCAGTGATCTTGCAAAAGGGCTCGAAGTTTATTGGTATCATTTATTAGGATACGACGTTTGTTTACTATATTAATGTAGGTCTCCCGTTCTAATTTACGCAAGCAGCGGCTAATTGTTTCTGCCGTTAAATTGAGTAGGCTTCCAATTTCACTGCGCGACAAGAAAAGGTAAAAATCTGTATGGATGTAGCCTCTTTGACGGTAACGTTCAGATAAGTTGAGTAAAAAGTTAACCACTCTTTTTTCGGCACTAGTTTTTGTTGTTGAGTAGGAAGATTGAATGCAATTTATTGCTTTACTGGCGTGCTTGAGTAACTGCGGGTGTATAGTTGGGATAGCCAAATGCAAAGCGTCGAAATCGATTTTACAAATATGACATGTTTCGATAGCAAGGATGGAGCTTTGGTAATTACCGTTCGCTAGTCCATCAAAGCCGATAATTTCACCGGGTAAATAAATGCCCATAATACTTTCTTGCCCGTCTTGACTTTGAGTTATGACTTTGACGGAGCCTGATTTTATGGCATACAAGGACTTAAAGGTATCATCCTGTCTGTACAGCATGCCGCCTGTCTTTAATAATATTGTATGGTTAACGGCTTGATCTAATTTATTAATCTCCCGGCTGCTTAAGCCATGGGCTATACATAGCTCGCCCAAACTGCAACTGGAACAAGATATTTTTAGCTCGCGAAATAAATTATCAGCTGCTGTGCTCATGCGTTGTAAAATATGCTCATATTATCAACCGGCATTCTATCTCTAATATATGAAATGTACATTTATAAATTACTCTAGAGTAATTTCAGTATGAATAACTCACAAGACAATGGTGTTTGTTTTCACTGTGGTTTAAATGTGCCTCTTAGCTCAAGTTGGGGTTTTCAGTTTGATGGTTCTCACAGAGTAATGTGCTGCCCAGGTTGTGAAGCGGTTGCGAAGGCTATTATCGACAATGGTTTAGCCGATTTCTACCGCAAACGAACGGCTTATTGTGAACTATTAGCCGCTATTCCAGAGGACCTAAAAGGCTTTGATGTCAGTAATAGTTTAGAGTCCAAGGAGGGTGCTGATTTAGTTGAGCGCTCACTTATGATTGAAGGTATTAATTGTTCTGCTTGTATTTGGCTTCTTGAAAGGCATGTTACCCAATTGGTAGGCATTAAGTCGTTTAAAATAAATTATGCAAGTCGTCGTGCACTATTAACGTTTGATAGTCAGGTCGTTCGACTGAGTGACATTCTTGAGGCGATTAAATCAATAGGTTATAGAGCGTTACCCTATGACACCACACAACAGTACTCAAATTTACAGGATGAACGTAAGCATTTTTTAAGTAGAATTGGTGTGGCTGCTTTTTGTAGTATGCAGGTTATGATGATTACTGCGGGGATATATTTGGCTGGGGTTAATGAGATAGACCCATCCATGCTGACTTTTTTAAAATGGGTGTGTGCCTTCTTGACTGCCCCTGTGGTTTTGTTTTCCGCCGGTCCATTTATAAAGGGTGCGTACCGAGATGTTAAAAATAAAATGCCAGGGATGGATGTGCCTGTTTCCCTAGGTATCACATTGGGGTTTATGGCTAGCTTATTTAACACCTATGTTGCGGCAGGTGATACGTACTATGAATCAGTCTGTATGTTCGTACTGTTTCTATTACTCGCACGCTATGTGGAGTTTTTAACACGCTGGCATGCCATGAGTTCAACTGAGCGCATTACTCAGGCAGTTCCGGTTATCGCTCAACGACTTGCGCTTAATGATCAAATAGAGAGCATTGCAGCTACCTCATTGCAATTGGGTGATAAGGTTCAAATCAATCCCGGTGAAGTTATTCCAGCTGATTCAGTGGTTATTCAAGGTAGCTCGTCGGTGGATGAATCAATTTTAACGGGTGAAAGTAATGCAATCAAAAAGGGTGTTGGCGATAACTTATTGGGGGGTAGCCATAACCTTGCAGATAGGCTTATCGCAACGGTTAGCTGCGTGGGAGAGGATAGCACACTATCCACAATAAGCCGTTTAATGGAAAGGGCGCATAGTGACAAACCGGCTTGGGTTGAATTAGCGGATCGTTATGCCAGCGTTTTTGTTACCTTGGTTATTTTGGTAACAGTGAGTAGCGGATTATATGGGTATTTGAACGACAACCCAGATTGGTTTTCAATTGCCTTATCGGTGTTAGTAGTGACTTGTCCTTGTGCACTGTCACTGGCTACGCCAACGGCTTATACGGCTGCAATGAGTAAGCTTTTTGACCTAGGTATTATTGTTACTAAAGGCCAGGCATTAGAAAAGTTGGCGATCATTAAATATTTTATTTTTGATAAAACAGGAACGCTAACGCAGGGTAACATGCGAATTACAAACTGCTACACCTTTACCGAGCATAATCAGCAGCAAGCGTTAGCACTTGCGATTAGTTTGGAACAGTTTTCAGATCACCCCATTGCGCAGGCATTTAAGTGCGAAAAAGTCGAGTTAACGTATCAGGCAGACGATGTAAAAAATACGAATGGCGCAGGACTGGAAGGCCTTATACAGGGAGAACAATATTACCTAGGTTCTAAGCAATATATACAGGGCTGTATTGGCTTTAGTGATCGCACAAGGCAAACAAAAAACTCAACGGTTTATTTGGCAAATTCAAATGAAGTTGTTGCTGTTTTTAATATTGAAGATGACATAAGACAAGGAGCAGGCGCCCTTGTTGGTTTGTTAAATGAACAAGGTAAAACAGTTAGTTTAATAAGTGGCGATCACCAAGCACCAGTAAGCTGGTTGGCTCGCCACCTATCTATTAGTCATTATAAGTTTGATAGGACACCGAGGGACAAGCTAACTGAGGTTGAGGCATTGCAGGCAGAAGGCGTGCAAGTGGTTATGGTTGGTGATGGGATGAATGATGCCCCAGTAATGGCTCAAGCGGATGTTTCTATTTCAGTGTCAGGAGCGAGCCAGTTAGCTCGCTCATCATCCGATATTTTGTTAATGGGAGATGATATGAAAAATTTAGAAAATGTCTTTAATATGTCAATAAGAACTCGGCATGTGATTAAGCAGAATATGCTGTGGGCCCTTGTCTATAATATTGGCGCGCTACCCCTAGCCATATCGGGTCAATTAGAGCCTTGGCAGGCTGCACTTGGGATGTCGCTGAGCTCACTCATGGTGGTGCTTAACTCGTTTCGATTACGTTTAACTATAGTCAGCAAATAATGACAAGGAGGATGGCTCAATGGATAGTTTATATTTATTAATACCGCTTTCAGTTATTCTGATTGGGGTCATTATGGTTATTTTTTTATGGGCTGTTAAATCGGGGCAGTTTGACGATTTAGAAGGCCCTGCTCATAGCATTCTGTTTGAGGAGGAAGAAGCGGACTCTAACGAGAAGGAAGACGCGGACTTTAACGAGAAGCCTAATGATGAAGATGATGGCCTGACGATAAAGTAGGGGTTTTTATTGAGCTATGGTGGTGTGCGCCACCTGTTGGGAATAGATTGAAGATAGCAAAGGCAATAATGATGGAACCAACGATGCGCCTTAAAAGTAAAGAGCTTCTAAATTGAACTATTCGTTTTGAAGCAGTTCCTATCGCTAGTAGCATGGGTAGTGTTCCAAGGCCAAAACTAAGCATAATCACGCCCCCCTCAATAGCGTGGGCAGAGGCTAAACTCCATGCTAAAGCGGAGTAAACTAAGCCACAAGGTAGCCAGCCCCAAATAATGCCTAAAGCAAAAGCACTCCGTTTGTTTTTAATGGGGAGCAGGCGTTTACTAAGGGGGGAAATACGTGTCCAAAGGTGTTGCCCCATGCGTTCAAGATAACTTAAGAAACCAAGCCAACCAAATAAATAAAAACCAAAGGAAAACATAAAAATTGAGGTTAGTACTTTTGAAAAAACCTGTAAAGACTGGTGATCTATTGGTGATAAGGCTAGCTCTCCAGCACCACCAGCAAGAAGACCGATAAGGCTGTAGCTAAATATTCTTCCAGCATTGTAGGAAAGGCTAGTCGTCAGTGTGCGAGTTAACGGTTCGTTAGGAAGCCGACCATTGCTTGAACTTAACATGCCAACAATGCCGCCGCACATTGCAACACAATGAGAGGAACCTAAAAAGCCCAAGGTAAAAGCAATAAAATAAAAGCTTTCAGTTGGCACCTTGGTTGCTTCCTAAATGCTTTAAAGCATACCTAATTGGAGTTTTGCCGCTTCTGACATCATGTTTTGATTCCAAGGTGGGTCTAAGACAACTTCAACCTCTACCGTTTCGACAGCATCCATTCGCTTGATACCAGCTTCAATATCAGCTTGAATAACTGGACCCATGCCACAACCAGGGGCGGTAAGGGTCATGGTAACATCCACATGATTTAAACCATCGGTTATGGCGCGAGTTTTACAATCATAAATTAACCCTAAGTCAACCACATTGACTGGAATTTCAGGGTCGTAGACTGTTTTCATAAACTCCCAGCACGCCGCTTGAATAGACTCGGGGTCTGTGCCAGTTTCGTAGGCACGGATAACCTCAACCTCTTTACCCAGTACATCGGCATCAACAGCAGAGATTCGCGCCATAATACCGGATTCACTAGAAACAGTATAAGAGCCACCTAGAGACTGCATAATGGTTACTACATCACCTTTTTTCATGACCACACTGATCCCAGCAGGGATAACAATGGCATTAACATTTCTATTTAAGACAATACTTTCTTTATCAGACATGGTTTTATTTAATTAAAATTTAGGCGCAGATAATACCTTAAATTGATGAATAAAAAAGAAGCTTGTAGTTTTTTTAAGGTATAAATAACAAAATTTTAATAAATATCTGTGAAATACGTCATATGAGTGAAAGTCAAACAGAGTTGCAAAAAAAGGTAGAGTCTTTTTTATGGGGAAATAGGCCCGATAACAATCGTTTGAAACTGGGGGCATTTAAAGTACTTCAGCTTATATATGGTTCTATCGTCGGCCTTGCTGATGGTCGACTTAGCTTAAGAGCCATGAGTTTGGTCTATACGACCCTATTATCTATTGTGCCTCTGTTAGCCTTAAGCTTCTCTGTGCTTAAGGCGATGGGAGCACATAATGAAATAGAACCATTTTTATTTCAGTTTTTAGCTCCATTAGGTGAGCAAGGTGCCGAGATTGGACACAATATAATTCAGTTTATTGATAATGTGAAAGTAGGTGTTTTAGGGTCACTAGGGTTAGGGCTTCTAATCTATACCGTCTTATCATTGGTGCAGAAAATTGAAAATGCTTTCAATATGATCTGGCAGGTGGAGTCTTCACGGAGCATAGGTGAACGATTTAGTAGTTATCTGAGTGTTATTTTAATTGGCCCCGTCATTATGGTGTCTGCGGTTGGGGTGTCTGCGACAGTATTAAATTCTTCTGTTATTTCATACTTTATGACGATTGAGCCCTTTGGTAGCTTAATCGTATTTGCAACAAAATTATTGCCTTACCTGATGGTCATTGGTGTATTCACATTTATTTATGTGTTTGTTCCTAATACGCGAGTTAACTTAAAGCCTGCCTTGATAGGTGCCGCAGTATCTGGGGTTTTATGGCAAAAGTCAGGGGTTTTATTTGCAACCTTCGTTGTTAACTCATCAAAGTATACGGCTATCTACTCAAGCTTTGCTATCGTCATTATGCTGCTAATTTGGTTGTATATCAGTTGGTTGATTTTATTATTTGGCTCCAACGTCGCTTTTTATGTACAAAACCCCTCATCATTGAAATTAAATCGAAGCCGCTTTGGTGTTAGTAGTCGTGTGAAAGAGCACTTAGCCTTGCTGATAATGGTATTGATTGGTCGCCGACACTATGAAGGGGCAATGTCCCCAACCCTTCATGAGTTAGCAAAAGAAGTGCAAGTGCCTGATATGGATGCTCAGGAAATCATTGATCAACTGATAATGGGGCAAATACTTGTTAAGACAACAGTTGGGTATTTGCCAGCAAAATCATTGGACAGGTTATTACTCTTTGACATTATAAAGGTGGTTCGTTCATCGGGCGAAGAAGGCTTTATAACCTTAAATAGCCTTAGGTCAGATGCTGCTTGTTCATCACTTATTAATAACATTGAACATGCTGTAGATAGTGCTTTAAATAACAAGAGTCTTCATGATTTGGTAAGTAGTCATAAATAGTTAGTACCGGTTAGCAGTAAAAAGACATGATGGTCAGTCAGACTTTGAAAAGCCTCATGTTTGTTAGGACGCCAATCACCCGACTATCTTGTATTTTTTAAAGACGTTTGGGTTTATATACTATAAAATTCAGCGCTTAAATTAAGCATCAATTTTAAGGTTTTAAAGTCATGAACGAAACAACTCCAGACGCGACCCCGAGTAATTTTATACGTCATATTATCGATGCAGATATTGAATCGGGTAAACACCAGCAGGTAATCACCCGTTTTCCTCCAGAGCCAAATGGTTACCTGCATATTGGCCATGCAAAATCCATTTGCTTAAATTTTGGTATTGCAAACGATTATGATCCAGCTACCTGCCATTTACGTTTTGATGATACAAATCCAGGTAAGGAGAAGGAAGAATATATAACCGCCATCAAGGAAGATGTTAGCTGGCTCGGCTTTAACTGGGGAGAAGAGCTTTATCATACCTCTGATTATTTTGATCAACTGTATGCTTACGCACAGCAATTAATAAAACAAGGTAAAGCCTATGTCGATAGTTTGTCTGCTGAGGAGATTAGGCAATACAGAGGTAACCTAACCGAACCGGGTGAAAACAGTCCATTCAGAGAGCGTAGCGTTGAGGAAAACCTAAGTTTATTGGAAAAAATGAAGCAGGGTGACTATGCAGAAGGTGAGCATTTACTTCGGGCGAAAATTGATATGGCATCAGCAAATATTAATATGCGCGATCCAGCCATTTATCGCATTAAACATATGGCGCACCCGGTGACTGGAGATACGTGGCATATTTACCCGATGTATGACTTTGCGCATTGTGTTTCTGATGCAATTGAAAGCATCACACATTCGTTGTGTACCCTAGAATTTGAAGATCACCGCCCTTTATATGACTGGTTCCTTGATCAATTAGGCACACCAGCTCACCCCCAGCAAATAGAGTTTTCACGCTTAAACCTAAACTATACGGTAATGAGCAAACGCAAACTGCATGAGCTGGTTGAAGGAGGTTTTGTTAATGGTTGGGATGACCCAAGATTGCCAACATTAAGTGGTTTACGCCGAAGGGGCTACACAGCAAGCGCAATTCGTGACTTCTGTTCACGAATTGGTGTTACCAAAAAAGACAATATAATCGAGATGAGTGTGTTGGAAAACTCACTACGTGAGGATCTAGACGCTAAGGCACCAAGGGCATTAGCTGTACTAGATCCAATAAAATTGATTATTGATAACTACCCAGCTGACCAAGAAGAGATGTTAGACGGTGTAAACCACCCTAAAAAACCAGAGGCGGGTAAGCGTCCCATTCCATTTGCTAAAGAACTGTACATTGAGCGAAGCGATTTTATGGAAGATGCACCTAAAAAATTCTTCCGATTATCACAAGGTAGAGAAGTTAGGCTGCGGTTTGCCTACTATGTTACCTGTACTCACATAGTTAAAGATGAGCAAGGCGAGGTCACTGAAGTACATTGCAGCTACGATCCCGCAACTAGGGGCGGTAAATCTGAAGATGGCCGAAAAGTAAAAGGCACCATTCACTGGGTGTCAGTTAAGCATGCGGTTAATGCGGAAGTTAGATTATATGATCGATTATTTAGCATTCCTGCACCAGCAGCCGAAAAAGAGAAAGACTATAAAGACTTTATTAATGAAGACTCAGTAAATGTTCTTAAAAACTGTCAATTAGAGGCATCACTTGGGACCGCAAATACAGATGCCTACCAATTTGAACGCCAAGGGTACTTTTGTTTAGACAGTGTCGATTCTCGCTCAGATAAGCTAGTTTTTAATCGGGTGGTTAGTTTGCGAGACTCATGGGGAAGTAAAAAATAGTACGGTCGATAGTCATAAAAATAGACGAAGGGAAAGTAAACAATGAATGTTATAGAAGCAATACAACAACGTCGCTCAATTAAACACTTTGATCCAGAACACGTGATGAGTGACGACGTAAAACAACAAATTTTAAGCTTAGCCGCTTTATCGCCTACAGCCTTTAACCTTCAGCACTGGCGGCTTGTTCAAATTGAAGATGTCGCACTTAGACAGACTATTAAAGAACTGGCGTGGGGGCAATCGCAAGTAACGGATGCGTCTATGTTATTGGTCCTTTGTGCAGACGTTAAAGCGTGGAAAAAGAACCCTGAACGTTATTGGGTAAATGCACCAAAAGAATCCCAAGAGCGTATATTACCAGCCATACAAACTTACTATGAAGGGGATGAGCAAACGCAACGGGATGAAGCAATGCGTTCGTGCGGCATGGTGGCGCAAACGTTAATGCTTACAGTCAAGTCACTAGGCTACGATACATGCCCAATGGTCGGGTTCGATTTTAAAGCAGTCGGCGAACAAATTAATTTGCCAGAAGACCATGTTGTTAGCATGATGTTAGCAATAGGTAAAGGCGTGCAAAATGCTAAGCCACGTTCTGGGCCAATGCCTTTAAAAGAGGTATTGATAACAAACCGCTTTTAGCTTAATTAACTAGCTGAAAGGTTGAATGTTAACCGTTTGACCTTTTTCAATGGCGCCACTTTGTTGTTCTAATAGAATAAAACAGTTAGCCATGGACATCGAACTTAATAGGTGTGAACCCTGATGGCTTATCGGGGTAACACTTAAACCCTGTTGGGTATTCTTTACAATGCCTCGTTGAAACTCCATCCGCCCAGGTTGTTTGTTAATGGTAGCTGTTGTAATGGCCGGTAATGTTAGCGTAGTGCTAAGCTGCTGTTGCCCCATCATTTTTTGTAAGGCGGGTAATACAACTTGTTGGAAGGTAACCATGACCGATACCGGGTTGCCTGGTAGACCAAAAAAGGTGGACCCTTTTATATGACCAAAGGCTAGGGGTTTGCCAGGTTTTATTGCTATTTTCCACAACTCTACACGGCCGATCTTTTCCAAAACATCGGTAATGAAATCAGCGTCGCCAACAGAAACGCCCCCTGTTGTAATAATGACATCACACAGCTGAGATGCACTAAGTAAGGCTTCTTCAACAGCCGAGAAATTATCAGGAATAACCCCTAAATCTAGGGCGTTAACGCCTGCGTCTTCGAGTAGCGCATGAAGGGTGTAGCGATTACTGTCAAATATCTCTCCCAATAAGGGCTGCTGACCAATAGAAATAAGCTCATCACCGGTTGAAAAAAAGCCAACCGTGAGCTTTTTATAAACAGCAATATCCGCAACACCACAGGAAGCAAGTAAGCCAATATCAGCTGGCTTAATTAATTTCCCCTTATCAATAATGATGTTGTGTTGCTGTATGTCAGAACCAATATCACGGATGTTTTCGAAGGGTGTTGGCCAGCTATTAATAGTGATTGACTCACCATCGGACGTCACATTCTCTTGCATCACCACACAATCACAGTCATCTGGAACAAATGCGCCAGTGAAAACTCGAACACATTCACCTTTTGCTACCAGCCCAGTGTAAGGTCGCCCAGCCCAAGAGCAACCAACAAGTTTGAGCGTGGTTTGCTGCTGATCACTATGCAGTAATGCGTACCCATCCATGGCTGAATTCCTAAAACTGGGAACATTGATCGCGGCATAAACAGGTTCAAAAGTTAACCGTTGGCGCGTATTTCTTATCGCTAACCGTTCATAAAATGTTTTGGGCGGGCAGGCAGATAAAATATAGCTTAAAGCCTGCTCAAGGGGTATTAAGTCAGGTGAAGAACAAGGGTCAGGCATAGTTGCTGTGTTCTATAAACGTGTGAATAATAAAATCTGCAACGTGAGACGGTTCGCTAAGTGCTATAACAGGCACATTAGCCCTTAGGTGTTGGTTGCTAACAATAGCAATGATAGAGGGGTCGTTAGGCTGCATTAAAGGGTTTTTTAACTCTTCACGATGCAGTTCAATTTTAGCGTAATCTTCATTCTTAAACCCCTCAACTATTACCAAGTCAACAGAGCCAGCAGGAAAGCAGTATAACTGTTCAGCAAGGGTGGGTTCTTGAGGTCCGAGCTCAGTAATAACGGCTCGGCGGTGACTGGACACTAGAACAACTGGTGACGCGCCAGCTTTTCTCAATCGATAGCTATCTTTTCCAGGCTGGTCAATGTCAAAATCATGGTGACTATGTTTAATGAGGCCTATTTTAAAGCCGCGCTCCTTCAAAATAGGAAGAAGGCGGCTTAATAAAGTTGTTTTCCCAGTCCCACTGTTTGCAATAAAGCCAACAATGGGAGGAGGGGGTAGTGTGGGCATTTAATTAAAAATGAGCAGCATTAAGAACCATATGCACGTAAATGCTGCCGGCATAACCCAGAGCTATAACAGGCGCCCATTTTAGGTGAGAAGCAAATGTGTATATGCCACGAGCTTGTCCCATTAGTGCTACACCAGCAGCAGAGCCAATAGATAATAAACTACCACCAACTCCTGCGGTTAAGGTCACTAATAACCACTGCCCATGAGACATATCAGGTTGCATGGTTAATACCGCAAACATAACCGGTATATTATCAACAATGGCCGATAGCACACCGACAATGATATTAGCTGTTGTAGGGCCTAATTGACCGTACATTGTTTCTGATACCATGCCTAAGTAGCCAATAAAGCCAAGGCCGCCAACGGCCATTATGACGCCATAGAAGAAGAATAAGGTATCCCACTCGGCACCAGCCACTTTATTGAATACATCAAAGCCTTGAGGTGGTTTATCAGAATCAATTGAATTATCACTCTCCAGGCCTCTGTCAAACCGGTCTTCAGTTCGCGTGTGTTCTAGGTGAGAGGTTCGTTTAAGGTAATAGCCAAAAAACTTTAGGTAAGCTAAGCCGGTCATCATACCAATAGCAGGTGGAAGGTGTAAAAAGTTGTGAAAACTCACAGCGGTTACAATCGTTAATAAAAACAGCCCAACAATAATTAAACCACCACGCTTCATACTTAGCTCTTCGCCTTCCACAGCCTCAGGTGTGCCATTTGGTATGAAAAAATGCATCACAGCAGCTGGGATAATATAGTTGACAACGGCAGGTATAAATAAAACAAAAAATTCAGAGAATTGAACAATACCTTTTTGCCAAACCATTAAGGTTGTGATATCACCAAAGGGGCTAAAGGCCCCGCCTGCGTTTGCGGCCACAACAATAATGATGCAAGACAGTGCAACAAACTTAGGGGCTTTGGTACCAACGGTTAATGCAACGGTACACATAATAAGTGCGGTTGTTAAATTATCTGCAACGGGTGAGATAAAGAAGGCAAGGATGCCCAGTAACCAAAATAAGCTTTTATAGCTAAACCCTTTTTTTACTAGCCACGTGCGTAAGGCATCAAAAACACGTCGTTCAATCATTGCATTAATATAGGTCATAGCGACCAGTAAAAAGAAGAACAGTTCTGCGTATTCAAGGAAATTATGGCGGATAGCAACTTCTGCAGCGTGATCAAAACCATGTTGCTGATACACAATAGCGATCATAATCCAGATAATGCCGGCTGCTAGTAATACAGGCTTAGACTTTCTTAGGTGCAATTGTTCCTCAAAAATAACAAGCATGTAGGCCAGTGCAAATACACCAAGAGCTAGATAACCAACAAGGTGTGAGGTTAAATCTAGATTACTAGACTCAGCTGTGCTTGCAAAAGCGAGGGAAGGCAGTAATAAAAGAAAAAAAGCAGTAAAACGGGTGTAGATAGTCATCTAGTCAGCCTTTGAAATTATGAGATGGTTGAAATCTAAAAGTAACAAGTCATTAACATTAAGCATGAATTATATCTCGTAACCTTAGCTGCGAACAAATAAAATTGAAGGCCCAATGATGAATAATAATAAGAAGAATGGGTTATCGATACCATTCATACCTCAGTATGAAGTTGTTTTATTGGCATATTTCTAAGCATGCTTTAATCGTTAGGCTGGGTCATTAGCGTGACCCACTTATCATAGTTTAACCATAAGTATTAGATAGTTGTGAGCAAGCTCAAGCTTTTAGCATGAATAGCAAAGGCGTGTGTAAAAGGCCTATTAATTTACCTATAATAAAGCTATATAAGTTAACTCCAACAGGAGAAAAACAATGATTAAATGGCTATTAGCATTTTTAGGTAAAGGGCCCAAAACACAAAAAACCACTAAGGGTATCGAAGAATCCGAGCTGACGTATATTCGTGTAGAAAATCTAGAGCTGGGTATGTATGTTGCAAAACTAGATTGCCCCTGGCTGGAATCCCCATTTAAATTGCAAGGTTTTAACCTAACAACCCAGCGTGAATTAAATACCCTTAGGGGGCTTTGTCATCATGTTTATATTGACCGGTTTAGACAAAGTAAACTAAGCATGTCTGCTAAGAAAACCTTTTCTGGTAAGAAGTTATTGATAGGTGATGTCCCTCCCAAAAAAGGCTCGTTTGAGAAAGAAATAAGTAAAGCAACCCATAAATTTGCAGAAACAGGAGAGCTAATCAATGACTTTATGGAAAAGGTAGAAGACGGAGGTAGTGTCGATACGAGTCTTGCAAAAGATGCAGTTGCCAGCTCAGTCAGCAGCATTTTAAACTCCCCAGATGCATACTTGTGGTTAACACAGTTGAAAAGCACTGATAAGAGAGTCGCTCAGCATAGCCTTAATGTCAGCATGCTGTCCATTATTCTAGGGCGGCAAATAGGCCTAAGTGAACAAGAGTTAAGGAATGTTGGTCTTTGCGGAATGATGCATGATATGGGGAAAATGTTAATTCCATCAGCCATTCGCAATAAAAAAACAGCATTAAGTTCTGATGAACAAGCGGTCATGAAAACCCATACAACGTTGGGGGCTGAGCTATTAAAATCAAGTGAGAATATGTTTCATGGTGCCATTGAAACTGCACTAACGCACCATGAAACGATCAATGGCCAAGGCTACCCAAAGGGGCTAAAAGATTCAGATGTTTCTTATTATTCGAATATGGTTTCTATTGTTAATGAATACGATAATTTAACGACTGATAGACCTTACCGGAAAGCCCTAACACACCTCCAAGCCACACAAGTTTTGTACCAACAAGCTGGAGAAAAGTTTGATCGTTTATTGGTCTCTAAATTTATTGAGAGCTTAGGCGTGTTTCCCCCAGGGTGCTATGTTGAACTCAGTGATAACCGGATAGCACTCGTTTTAGAGACGAATACGGAGTCGAAACTTCGCCCAAAAATCATGGCCTTTATGGATAATCAAATGAGTGCTATCAAAAAAGGGGTTATTAACCTAGATAAAGTCTTAATAGATTTAAAGGGGAAGCCTCTACGGATTCAAAACATCATCAACCCAGATGACTTTAACATTGATCGTAAAAAACACTTTCAGGATGGTGTCATAGAAAAAGGTTTCTTACTGACTTAAAAATACCAAGGACAAGGGCTCGCTAGCTTGCATATTGAGCTAAAGGGGAGCTACATCATAACGTACAACCTTAGTGCCTTTCGTTTGTTGATACTGTTATGCTAGTGGGGAATTAGGTATGAGAATGCATTAACTAGTATGTCTGAAGATAAATTGTCAATTTTCGAGCGTTATTTAACGGTATGGGTGGTGCTTTGCATTGCTGGTGGAATTTTCTTAGGAAAAGTAGCGCCAAGTATTGCAACTACCCTGAATGATTTTTCTATTTACCAAGTGTCAATTCCCATAGCTATCTGCTTATTCTTCATGATGTACCCCATTATGGTGAAAATAGATTTCGCACACGTTCTCAAATCAGCAAAGACGCCAAAGCCAGTTATTTTAACGTTATTTATAAACTGGGCGATTAAGCCGTTTAGCATGTTTGCCATCTCCTACCTGTGCTTAGGGTACTTATTCCGAGGCTTTTTGCCGGGTACAGAAGTACTAGCAAATGGAGAAGAAGTAGAGTTATGGCGAAGTTATATTGCAGGGACCATTTTACTTGGTATTGCCCCATGTACTGCTATGGTCTTAATGTGGGGGCATTTATCTAGAGGTAATGATGGGTTAACGTTAGTGATGGTGGCCATCAATTCACTCTTGATGCTTCTTCTTTATGGGCCGCTAGGCGGCTTACTCTTAAACATAAATTCCATGCCTGTGCCTTGGGAGACGATGGTTCTTTCAGTCTCTATTTATGTCGCATTACCATTGGTGGCCGGGTATTTTTCAAGAAAAATAATTATCCAATATAAAGGGATGGATTGGTTTAACCAAAAATTTCTACGTTGGCTAACACCCGTCAGTATTGCAGCTCTATTAACGACATTGGTTCTCTTGTTTTCATTTAAAGGTGCCGTTATTGTCTCAAACCCATTAACTATTCTATGGATAGCCATCCCATTGTTAATACAAACAGTACTTATATTTTCTCTCGGGTACTTTGTATTGTCTAGGTGGTTTAAGCTTTCTTATCAAGATGCAGCACCGGTATCACTCATTGGCGCTTCCAACCATTTTGAAGTGGCGATTGCTACAGCGGTTATACTATTTGGGCTATCTTCTGGCGCTGCACTAGCAACGGTTGTAGGCGTTTTGATTGAAGTGCCGTTAATGTTATTGCTGGTTTCATTGTGCAAAAGAACATCTTATATTTTCAATAATATTCAGCAGGAACAAGGCAAATAATGGGCATAAAGGACTAAACGCTAGTGGTATTTCGTGTGCAGGGGACTGCTCATTAAATAGACACTACCGAATGGCACTTAGTAACGCTATTATAGGGTGGACTTCATTTAGTTAAATGCTCTCTAAGTATTAAGCCTGCATGGGTGTGACCTTGGCTAAAAAAGTATGAATGCGGGGATGAATATTGGCGTGTAGCTCACTTATATCATGCTGGAGCCTTGAGGTGGCAAAACGTGAGAAGTTGATTAAGCACGATGAGCAAAAGGCGTAAGCCTTTTAAATTAAACGTTAGTAAAGTGAACCCCCTCTATGATGGAAAAAATAGTTGTACTTGTTGATGTGCAGAATATTTACTACACGACAAAACAATCTTACCATTGCCATTTTGATTACAACAAGTTCTGGGCTAAAGCGACGTCGAATAGGACGGTCATAAAAGCGGTTGCTTACGCAATAGATCGTGGTGACGAAAAACAAAAGCAGTTTCAAAACATCCTTAGAGCAATCGGTTTTGAAGTGAAGCTTAAACCTTTGGCTGCAATCGTTTTAATTTTGTTGCTCTTTGGTGCTGGCCCATAGAGCTTTCAGTTTTATCCATTATTAGCCCTGCATGCTTGCCCATTAGCTATGAAAGCATCCTTCCTATGCTGCTTGGTTTGTAGTGGGGCGATCATAGTTAAAGAAAGGTGTGATAGGATAGTATTTTCATATATATCCAAGTCAAGTGTTGATGCTAAGGAGACGAGGCTGTCATTAAGTGACTAAAAAATGATGCTTTATAGGTCAGCAATACTAATACAGGTTTAACAACTTATGCCGAACGAAAAATACAGCTTATTTGAATCAGTTGTTCATATCACTGAAGAGCGTGATAAGAAATCACTTGAACAAGCATTGGTGAAGACGCTGTCTGACTTTATTGACTTTGATGCTCTCATTTTCCTCCGCTTTCCAAGTGCTACTAATAGCAAATATATGGAAGTAGCGGTATCCATGCCTATTTCTGCCATCAAAGATAAGCTTGAAATCATCCCGCATGAATTTGGTGACCAACGGGTAGAATTAGATGCGCACTTGACCCGTTGTGTTGACAAAGGCGAAATTATTTCAAATAAGCAGGGTGGTTCACAGCGAACGTTATTCCCTATACTGGTGAACAATGTTGTATCAGGGGTCTTGGATATATACGGCCACGATAGTACGACAAAAACGGAAAGGATTATTGATGGCTTTATACGTATATACAGTAACTTTCAATCCATTATAAATGATAATGAGCATGATACGCTTACTGGGCTACTTAACCGTAAAACATTTGATGCCCAACTCTCCGGGCTGCTTCTAGATGCGTCGGCAGAAAAAAACAATTTAACCTGCACAGGAGGGGAGCGTCGAACCTCAAATACAGTGTCGAGTCACTGGGTAGGTCTATTAGATATAGATCATTTCAAAAGCATTAATGATAATTTTGGTCATGTATATGGTGATGAAGTTTTATTACTCTTCGCAGACCTTATGAGAAAAATTTTTAGGAGCGGTGATTTACTATTTAGGTATGGTGGAGAAGAATTTGTTGTCGTTCTAACGCCCGCATCTGACCTGGATGCCTTTAATACCTTTGATCGCTTTCGACAGGCATTAGAAATATTTGATTTCCCACAAGTAGGGCGCGTAACCGTTAGTGTAGGCATGGTAAAAGTAGGTGCGCAAGAGCACCCTGCTACCGTTTTAGAGCATGCCGATAAAGCACTGTATTATTCGAAAGATCATGGCCGAAACCAAGTATCTAATTACCATGACCTAGTAAACTCAGGGGAGTTGAAAGAGCGATATGTTGAAGGTGATATTGAATTATTTTAGCTTGCCTTGGCTTGTAGTTGTAAGGCTGGCAGCTCCGCTTAACTGATTACGACTTAACCCTAGTGGTTAAAACAACGTGTTCACCTCAGATCTGCAAGTGAAACGATGCGGTTTAATGCGGCTTCGTACGGAAAGTTAAGAGAGGGTTTAGAGCCTCAAAGCCCTTTAAATCTGGGCTTTGCGGTCTAATTCAGCTTGATGCTGATAGTATACTTGGTACCGAGGGCCGGAATCGAACCGGCACTTCCGAAGAAACCGGATTTTGAATCCGGCGCGTCTACCAGTTCCGCCACCCCGGCCAAATATTGATGAGCATTATAGACATAAATAAACTTAAAGACTATTACATTTATGTATTTAATCACGGTGTTTAACACTCGCTGATATGCGCTGTACCTGTTAATATCCTCCGCCATGCAGAAAAGTGATTTTAATTATAATTTACCAAACGAGCTTATTGCGCGTTACCCGTTGGCACAGAGAGTGCAAAGTCGTTTATTACGGGTAACTGATAGTGAGTTTATTGATGGGGCATTCCATGATTTACCGAGCTTATTAAAAGCGGGCGACTTATTGGTCTTTAACGATACGCGTGTTATTCCCGCGCGCTTTTACGGTCGGAAAGTAACGGGGGGCAAACTTGAAATTCTAATTGAGCGAGTGCTGAATGATGTGACTGCCTTGGCTCATATTCGTAGCAGTAAGTCACCGAAGGCAGGTGCAAGGATTTTGTTAGACGAAGGGTACGAATGTCATGTTCAAGAGAGGGAGGGTGATTTGTTTAAATTGGCTTTTCTTGAACCTATTGAAGCAGTGCTTGATGCGATAGGTCATATTCCATTGCCACCTTATATTGATAGAGAGGATGAATCGCTGGATTTTGAACGCTACCAGACAGTCTTTAGTAAAACGCCAGGTGCAGTTGCAGCACCAACGGCAGGCTTGCACTTTGATGAAAAAATGCTGGAAACGATTAACGCGTTAGGCGTGGATACTGCCTATGTTACTTTACATGTGGGCAGTGGAACATTTCAGCCTGTCAGGGAAGAGAACTTAGCAGACCATATTATGCACAAGGAGTGGTTGGCGGTTAGCGGCGAGGTTGTTCAGAAAATAAAACAAACAAAATTAGCTGGTGGGCGTGTCATTGCGGTTGGCACAACAGCCATGCGTTCGTTGGAGTCTGCTGCAAAGTCGGGTGAATTAAAGCCATATATTGGTGAGACTGACTTATTTATTACACCAGGTTATTCATTTAATGTTGTAGATGCGATGGTGACAAACTTTCACTTGCCCGAGTCAACTTTATTAATGCTGGTGAGTGCATTTTCTGGTTATAAGCGAATGAAAGCCGCATATCAGCATGCAATAGAACAAGAATATAGATTTTTTAGTTATGGCGATGCCATGTTTTTAACGTATATGCCCGATGAAGTGAGCAGTTATGAAATTTGATTTATTAAAGACAGACTCAATGGCGCGAAGAGGGCGCTTAACTTTTGATCGAGGAACGATTGAAACACCCGCTTTTATGCCAGTAGGAACATACGGTACCGTTAAGGCAATGACCCCTGAAATGATTGCTGGAACAGGGGCGGAAATTATTTTAGGTAATACGTTTCACTTAATGTTGCGCCCTGGTGTAGAGGTCATAGAAGCACATGGTGATTTACATGACTTTATGCATTGGCATAAGCCAATTTTAACGGACTCAGGTGGTTTCCAAGTGTTCAGTTTAGACGAAATGCGTAAGATCACAGAGGCTGGGGTTCATTTCCGTTCACCGGTAGATGGTCGTAAAGTGTTTATGGGGCCAGAAGAATCCATGCAAGTGCAACGTCAATTAGGGTCTGATATTGTGATGATATTTGACGAGTGCACACCTTACCCTGCCACTGAGAAGGAAGCGTCCATATCGATGGAGCTTTCGCTACGCTGGGCTGAACGCAGCAAGAAAGCTCATGGAGATAATGCATCTGCTTTATTTGGTATTATTCAGGGTGGTATGTACGAAAGCCTTCGTGACCAGTCATTAACGGGCTTGAAAAACATTGGCTTTGATGGTTTCGCAGTAGGAGGGTTGTCAGTAGGAGAACCCAAAGACGATAGAGAAAGGGTCTTAAAACACATAGTACCGTTGATGCCTGCCAATAAACCCAGGTATTTAATGGGAGTTGGTAAACCAGAAGATATCGTAGATGCTGTGTTGAAAGGTATTGATATGTTTGATTGTGTGATGCCGACACGCAATGCTCGAAATGGGTATTTGTTTACGCGGGATGGTTTGGTAAAAATTAGGAATGAAAAATACCAATTTGATCTGAACCCTGTTGATAGTGAGTGTGATTGCTACACTTGTAAGAACTTTACACGCTCATATTTAAGACATCTAGATAAGTGTAAAGAAATTTTAGGTTCACAACTGAACACGATTCATAACCTACATTATTATCAGGATTTAATGAAGGGTCTACGTGAGGCTATCACAATGAATAATTTGGCTGAATTTGTTGCTGAATTTTATGATCGTCAGGGTAAAAAGCCAAACCCTGTGGCATAATGGCTCGTTGAAATTAATTTTAAAATAGTAGGAGAAGACATGTTAGATTTTATTATACCCAGTGCCCTTGCAGCAGGTGAAGCAACAGGCGCAAGCTCTGCCGCAGGTTTTGAAGGCTTAATATTCCCCGTTGCCTTAATTGCTATTTTCTACTTTTTATTGATTCGCCCTCAACAAAAACGCGCAAAAGAACATAAGAAACTTATCGATAACGCAGCAAAAGGTGATGAAGTTGTCACTGGTGGCGGTGTGCTTGGAAAAATTACCGAGGTCGGCGAGAGCTTTGTAACGCTTGAAGTGGGCAATAATATCTCCGTTCAAGTGATGAAAACATCGATTACGTCTATTATGCCAAAAGGCACTTATAAAGCAGCGATTAAGTCTGACGCTAAAATAAAAAAATAAACAGTTGAACGAGTTGTTGCTATGAATCACTTTCCCGCATGGAAAAATATACTACTAGTTGTTGTCTTTTTGCTTGGTAGCGTTTACGCACTGCCTAACCTTTATGGAGAAGACCCAGCAGTTCAGGTTTCACCGTTAAGAAATGCTGTTATAAATGATATTTTATTGGCGGATATAAAAAAGAAACTAAGTGGTGCAGATGTTGAGTTGCTCAGTAGTGAGCTGTCAGAAAAGCAGCTGTTGCTGCGGTTTAGTGATACAGGTAACCAACTCAAAGCCGCTGACATAATAAGGGATGCTTTGGCTAAAAATTATGTTGTTGCATTAAATTTAGCACCAGCAACACCGGAATGGTTAAGGGCATTAAATGCATTCCCTATGTATTTAGGCCTTGATTTGCGTGGCGGGGTACATTTTCTATTAGACGTTGATATGGCAGCGGCTGAAAAGCAATCCATCAGTCGCCAAGCAGTAGATATTCGCCAATACCTACGAGAAAATAAGTTGCGCTATTTAAGTGTATTGGTCAGTGACGAGCTTATACGGATTAAGTTTAGGAATTTAGATGTGCAGTCTCAAGCACTCGAGAAATTAAGTCGCCAATTTCGTACCTGGGAATTTAGTACTGAACTTGAAAATAGCATAACACCAACTGTAGTAGCTAACATGTCAGCAAAAGAGCTGGCAGGGGTCAAAAAGTACGCATTGCAGCAAAATATTATTACACTAAAAAACCGTGTTAATGAATTAGGTGTAGCAGAGCCAGTCATTCAACAACAGGGCGACCGCCGAATAGTTGTTGAATTACCGGGTGTTCAAGATACCGCAAGAGCCAAAGAGATTTTAGGGGCGACCGCAACGCTTGAGTATCACTTAGTTGATGTTGAGCATAGCTTGTCAGCAGCAATAAGCGGCCGAGTACCATTAGGGTCTAAATTGTACAATAAGCGTGATGGCGGCCAAGTGTTGCTTAAAAAACAAGTCATCGTTACGGGAAATGAGATAATAGATGCATCATCGGGCATTGAAAATGATACGGGATCAGCAATGGTGTCTGTGTCATTAGATGGGCCGGGTGGAAAGAAAATGAGTAAGACCACACGCAATAATACCGGCAAACCAATGGCTGTTGTATTTATTGAAAATCGCAGCGATATAAAGCGTGTTAACGGAGAGCTTGTTCGTCATAAAACCATTGTGGAAGAAGTGATTAATGTTGCGACCATACGGGGGCACTTTAGTAACCGCTTTCAAACAACGGGTTTAGATAACTCTGCAGAGGCACGTGACTTAGCACTCTTATTACGCGCAGGCGCTCTAGCAGCCCCAATAGATATTGTTGAGGAACGCACAGTAGGTCCTAGCCTAGGGCAAGATAATATTAATAAAGGTTTCCAATCAGTTCTTATTGGTTTTGTTTTAGTGCTTATATTTATGGCGGTTTACTATAAAACATTTGGTTTATTTGCAGACATAGCACTCGCAACAAATTTAATTTTAATTATTGCGGTCTTGTCGTTGCTTCAAGCTACGTTAACATTGCCTGGTATAGCCGGTATTGTTTTAACAGTTGGTATGGCAGTGGATGCGAATGTGTTGATTTTCGAACGGATTAAAGAAGAATTGAGAAATGGTAACTCACCTCAAGCGAGTATACAGGCAGGGTATGAAAAAGCATTTTCAACCATTGCTGATGCAAATATAACGACACTTATTGCTGCAATTATTCTTTTTGGCTTTGGTACAGGCCCCATTAAAGGCTTTGCTATCACCTTAAGCATTGGTATTTTAACGTCTATGTTTACTGCAATTATAGGGACTAGAGCGCTAGTTAACCTTACATACGGTAACCGTCAAATTAATACATTAAAAATATAATAGCGACTATGAATGATCCATATACTATAAAAGTAGATTTCTTAAGCAAACGGCATATAGCGTTAGTGTTATCAAGCTTGCTGCTGTTAATTTCTATAGCATCTTTGGCTACGCAGGGTTTAAAGAAAGGCATTGATTTTACCGGAGGAACACTGGTTGAGATGAGTTTTCCAAAGACAGCTGATCTGATTGAGTTAAGGGGGCTCTTATTAGAAGCAAACTTTCATGGGGCAACTGTGCAGCACTTTGGCTCATCTAAAGAAGTGTTAATTCGACTATTACCTGACAGTACTTTAAACACGGCTGCCCTTAGTAATAGGGTGTTAGATTTGGTTAATACATCTTTTTCGCAAACAGGTGAGTTACGCCGAGCTGAATTTGTTGGCCCTCAAGTGGGTGAAGAGTTGTCAGAAGATGGTGGCTTAGCACTGATTTATGCGCTGATTTGTATTCTAATATATGTAACGTTCCGTTTTGAATATCGGTTTGCTATTGGTTCAGTTGCAGCATTGGGGCATGATGTTATTATTACGTTAGGTGTTTTTTCAGTGTTTCAGTTTGAGTTTGATCTAACCGTTTTGGCGGCTATTTTAGCGGTTATTGGCTACTCACTAAATGATACGATTGTGGTGTTTGACAGGGTTCGTGAGAACTTTAGAAAGCTGCGTAAAGGGACTCCAGTTGAGGTCGTTAACATTTCATTGAACCAAACACTCAGCCGAACCATTATGACGTCGGTGACGACACTGCTGGTTTTGTTAGCACTATTCTTTTTAGGCGGTGAGATTATTCACGACTTCGCCATGGCGCTGATTATCGGTGTGTTAATCGGGACTTACTCATCGATTTATATTGCTAGCCCTATCACCTTAGCATTGGGTATTAGTAAGGCAGACTTGATGGTCGTTAAAGTGGATCAGAGTGAGCTGGACAAAATACCTTGATTTGAAAAAAGTTTACAGCTGGTTAACCTGAAAAATGGGTTTGTTTTAAGCATAAAAAAGGGTGGCTAGGCCACCCTTTTTTTATGCTTCATAATAAGCTGCTACGAAGGGTTAACTTTATTCACATGAGGTGCTATTTTTTCCAATAATACACGATGCATATTAGGGTTAGCACAAACAACATTTCCACTTTTAAAGTATTCGTGGTCATTGGTGAAATCGGTCACAACACCACCAGCTTCTTGAATTAAGAGCAAACCAGCAGCCAAATCCCATGGTTTTAAGCCAATTTCAAAAAAACCATCTAGTTTACCAGCGGCAACATAAGCAAGGTCTAATGATGCAGCGCCAGCGCGCCTAACACCAGATGTGGAGCTAAATATATCTCTAAAGATATCAAGGTAAGGCTCAATATTAGAGTTGTTTTTAAAAGGGAAGCCAGTGCCTAAAAATGCACCTTCTAGCTTACGCTGGCGACTAACCCGAAGGCGACGGTTATTTAAAGTTGCACCTTTACCGCGTGTTGCAGTAAAAAGGTCCTGACGAACAGGGTCATAAATAA
>ERZ1027208.26-NODE-26-length-112354-cov-102.880141_pt1 | contig 112354 bp, 93 predicted proteins | sample MGYA00520867_ERZ1027208 | MGnify/ENA primary metagenome ERZ1027208 (study PRJEB33311, sample SAMEA4378413) | marine metagenome | biome: Marine biome; feature: Fjord; material: Water | collected 2014-07-20T08:00:00Z/2014-07-... | depth 75 m ... | reverse complement strand
TCAGCGTCGACCTGGCCGCTTAGGCGGCGACGCACGTGGGACCATGACATGCCGATGGCGAGAATTAAGCAGAGAACCAGCTGCACGATATAGGTGATTGCTTTGGCGTTATCGGGCGCGATAATGCCCCAGTCGATTATCATCCAGAAAACGGTGCCAAAGAGTGCTGCGACCAGTGCTATGCCGATAGGCCCCAGCGAGCGTAGTGTGGCGCGAATAAAAATCACCCAGCCAATGATGAGAAGTAAACCGGTGAAGGCTTTGACCGAGGTGATGTCGGGCAACTGTGCGACAGACCAGTGGTAGTAGGAGTACCCCTCGGCATTGTAAGTGGCGAAAACCAGTATCAATGCAGCGGCCAAGCGCAGAAAAAACCCCTGCCAGGAAAAGCTAGATGATGGCACGAGGCCCCCTTATTGTTCTTGTTTCTGTTAGCTGCGCATTATCGCTTAAATTTGCTTAATCGCAACCTGCTGGGTAGTTGCGATTAAGCCTGACTTGAGATGTTGTCTCCGATATTTTTGTCCTAAGGGGACTTTGTTATTAACCTTTGGGGGTATTCATCGGCTTCATTGATTGCTGTGTCGAGACCATGCCCCAGACGCTATGACTTTTTGAATGTACTCGCTGAAATCGGTAGCGGGGCGGCCTAATGCTTCTTCTACACCGGTTTTTACCTCGCTGTTTCTGCCATCGAGAACAACAGTGAATAGCTCTCGCATCAACCATTGCATTTCCTTTGGCTCCCCCAGGTCGCGCAAGGTGTTAACAAACTCATCTATTTTAATCGTTGTGTATTTAACGGGATAATCCAGGGCTTGAGATATTTCATTGACGCATTGTTTGAATGACAATGCCCGGGGTCCGGTGACTTCAAAAAGTTTGTTTCGTAAATGGCTTTTAGTCAAAACAGCCACTGCAACGTCAGCGATATCATCGATGTCAATAAAGGGTTCCAGCACATCGGCTGCTGGTAAAGCGAGTTCACCGCTGAGTATGCCCTCGATCATAAAGCCTTCGCTAAAGTTCTGGTCGAACCAACTGGCCCGTATGACATTCCACTCTATACCGCTTTGCTGCAATACTTTTTCCGCCCTTTCGGCACCTGCTTCGCCTCGCCCCGATAGCAAAACAATATGCTCTACACCAAGCTCAATCGCTAATTGCACAAACTCGCTTATTGATTGCTCCGCTGTAGGCACAGCGAGGTCGGGTTGGAAGGTGACATATGCGGCGCGTGCCCCCTCTAATACCGGTCGCCATGTTGAGCTGTCTTCCCAGTCAAAGGCTGGGGTGCTTGAACGCGATACTGCTCGGGTGGCCAGGCCTAAAGCTTTAAGACCCCGGTTGACGCGCGAACCTGTCTTGCCGTTTTTTCCAATAATGACAATGGGTTTTTTCATGATTAAATGCTCCTTATCGCCTAAGTTCGAATAATTTCTGTTTGTTTGAGTTTGTAATAATGTCTTGTTGTGTAGGATGATTGTTGTTCTATAATCTATATAAATTGACTATTCATCTAAAAAAGTAGAGCTATGAATGAAGTAAAGGGTGTGAAGTGATGGGTGTGTATTGATGGTTAACGGGCCGCGAGAAATTCCCGCTATCGACGACCCACTTGGGGAGACTCTCTATCAATTGCGCTTAAACGGGAGCCTTTACTGTCGGTCTTTGCTCACTGCGCCCTGGGGTATAGCCATGCCTCCCTTCGAGGGTAAGATGATGTTTCACATCGTCACGGCGGGCAGGTGTTGGTTGAAGGTAGGCGATAAAGAACCCCATTTACTGCAGCAGGGCACTCTTGCTTTGCTGCCACAGGGTAAGGGCCATAAGATTTTGAGTGAGCTTTCGGCCAGTTCAGATGATCTATTTAATATTCCCGTTGAAAAAATTAGTGAGCGATATGAGCTTATGCGCCATGGTGGGGGCGGTGAATTCACTGAGTTGACTTGCGGCGTGATGAGCTTCGACCACCTGGCAGGGCAGCGCTTAATTGACCAACTGCCCGAATTGTTAGTCATCGACAGTTTTGATGGCGACAGTAGTGGCTGGTTGCAAAGCTCTTTGCAATTTATTACTCAAGAAGCTCGTGTGCTCAAACCTGGTGGAGAAACCATCATCACCCACCTGGCCGATATTTTAGTTATTCAAGCTATTCGAACCTGGGTTGATCGGGCACCCGAGGCCAGTACAGGTTGGCTTGCAGCGCTCAGAGACAAGAAAATTGGCCAAGCTCTCGCCGCCATTCACCGCGACCCGGAGCAGGAATGGACGATTGAATCACTTGCGTGTGTGGTGGGTATGTCTCGCTCTGGGTTTTCAGCAAAATTTACTGAGCTTGTTGGTGATTCAGCGAAAAGCTACCTTACCAAGTGGCGAATGCAAATTGCTCGCCAAAGGCTAGCAGCTAGTACGACGCCTGTTGCGATTATTGCCGAGCAACTGGGCTACAACTCTGAGGCAGCATTTTGTCGTGCTTTCAAGCGTAATATTGGGGTAACCCCCGGCAGTATTCGTCGTCAGTAACTGTAATGTTAAGTTGTTTTTAGTGGCTGTCTATCGGGTCATGTGTATTCCCCAGATTCTATTGCTGGGGTTTTGATAGATTAAATTTCGGCACCAATAAAAAAAGGCTAAATATTCCAGCCTTTTTTTATTGCGTTTAATTTGACCTGGCAGATGAACGTTTTAAAAAAGGATCACTGCCAGGCAACTTTACGTGGCCTTATTTTAGGAAACCACCAGGCCGGGCAGCTTGTCGCCCTCTCGAAAATCTTCGAGTTTGGCAAAGTAACGATTGGACCCCAGCATGCCGCCATAGGGCTGGTTGTATCGGGCTCTGGGGTCGTGCTGGCCCTCCAGATTGTAATAACCGGGTGTACAGGCTGTGCCACCCATTATGGTCACCGCCTTGGTGCCGTGAACTTCCTGTGTCCACTCTTGCTCAGCTTCTTCGGTGGTGTCTGCGCGAGTAATGTTATTGTCGAGAAAATGCTTCACAAGATAAGCGGTGTGTTTAGCACCTTCATCCAGGGCATCGGGGTAATTGGCGGTGAATGCGGCCTGACCATTGCCGATCAGCAAACAGTTGGGGAAACCGTGGCTGTGTAAGCCGTAGTAGGTGATCATGCCTTTGCTCCACTTCTCTTCAAGGCTGACGCCGTCTACGCCAATTAAATTAAAGCCAGCGCGGCGGGTGTAATCGGTACCCACTTCAAAACCGGTGGCAAAAATAAGGCAGTCAACTTCATATTCTTTGCCATTAACAACGACACCCTTTTCGGTAATGGAATCGACGCCCTGGCCCTGAGTATCAACCAGCTCTACATTGTCGCGGTTGAAAGTGGGCAGGTAGCGATCGTCCAGACAGGGGCGCTTACACATAAAGGCGTAATAGGGTTTCAGGGTTTCGGCGACGGCTTTATCTTTAACGATTTCTTCGACACGGTTGCGTACATTTTCCATTTTCTCGAAGTTGGCCATTTCATAGATTTGGTGGGCATCTTCTGGCGTTAGCTTGGCGTTGGCTTCGCGCATTCTACGGCGATAAATTTTGCCCATTTCGACCCAGGCATCATCGAACTGGTCGAGTTGATCTATCTCACCACGCTTGCCGCCACGACCAATTAATACGGCGGTGAAATCTTTTTGGCGCTGCTTTTGCCAACCCGGCTTTAAACTGGCGGCCCACTCCATATCTGTCGGGTGGTCATTTCTAACATCAACACCGGATGGTGTGCGCTGAAAAACGTACAACTGGTCTGCGCTTTCGCCCAAATAGGAAACGCACTGCACGGCAGTTGCACCAGTGCCAATAATGCCGACTTTTTTGCCTTTTAGGCCCGTGAGATTGCCGCGAGCATTGCCGCCGGTATAACCGTAGTCCCAACGGCTGGTGTGAAAAGTGTGGCCTTTGAAGTCGCTAATGCCTTTAATACCAGGGAGTTTAGGGCGATTCAACGGGCCGTTGACCATAAGCACAAATCGCGCTTTTATTTTGTCATCACGGTTGGTCGAGATGGTCCAGCGCCGGGTCTCTTCACTCCAGACGAGTTTTTGTACTTCTGTTTGCAGACACGAGTTGTCATAGAGGCTGTATTTTTCAGCGACTTTACGGCAGTAGCTCAAAATCTCAGGCGCATCACAGTACTTGCGCGGGGGCATATAATCGAGTTCTTCTAATAGAGGTAAGTAGGTGTAAGCCTCGACATCACAGGCTGCACCGGGGTAGCGGTTCCAGTACCAGGTGCCACCAAAGTCGGATGCTTTTTCAATAACGCGAATATCTTTGATACCAGCTTCGCGCATGCGTGCACCCGCCAGCAAGCCACCGATGCCACCACCGATAATAACCACATCGACCTCGTCTTCTAATGCATCTCGAACGATGGGCTCCTCTACGTAGGGGTCATCGAGAAAGTAGGAGAAATCACCTTTCATTTCCTGGTACTGGGTATTGCCGTCAGTGCGCAGGCGTTTAACTCTTTCCTCGTCATAGCGTTGTCTTAAGGCAACGGGGTCAAAATTTTCTACGGGTGCAGTGGTGCTCATTTTATAATCTCCTTATTTATGGTTTATTTTAAATTTTTAGTCATTTTATTTTTTTCAAAGTAAGGCTAGGGCCGTTCGATTTAATTCGACAGCCCTTAGTGCTAAAGATAATTTTATTTTTTAAAATAGCAGCAGGGGTTTTTCACCATCAAGGTATTTATTTTTTCTTCGCTGACACCGGCCTTGCGCATGGCGGGCAGTATATTGCGCGAGATATGGGTGATGTCCCAATTGGGTGATGAGGCATTAAGGTCATCAAGCAGGCCCGTATCACGACCACGCCAGCATTGAATGGAATCATGGGATAGCATAATACGGTCATGGCCGACGCTCAGTAGCCCTAGCAGGGAGGCGAGTCGCAGCTTGTCTGAGGCGATAGACTCAATGCCGAAACGGTCAAAACCCAGCCAGGCCCCGCGTTCGAGAATGTCGAAATAATAGCGCATGTCGCCAACACCACAGGCGTGGCCAATCAGTACCTTGTTAAAATCGACTTTTTCCTCCTCAAAAACATCCAGGGTTTCTCGGCCAAGTGGATCCATTTCGTCGTTGTGACAGAGAATAGGGGTGCTGGTTGCATTACTGGCCCGCGCGGCGGCCCGCAAACATTTTATTTCTGTCTCTTTTATGCCTTCCCCAGGCGGTGTGACGCCGTGAATGCCACCACAAGCAGTTTTAATAATACCGGCCTTAATACCGGTTTTACCGATGCCATCTTCAATTTCATTGACATATTGCTCGGCGATACCGTCGACATCCATTAGGCGAAAGTGGGGGGGAATACCCAGCGCATCATTGTATAAACCGGTAGCAACGACAATCTGTATGCCCGAGCGGTCTGACATTTCAGCGGCGAATTCAGGGTCGCGACCCAGCTCCATGGGGCAGGGGTCGACGAAGCTGGTGATTCCCTCATCGCGAAGCTCTTTGAGTTTGTCGGCAATTTTGTCGCCTTCTTTCTTGCGGTCAAAGTCCTGGTGGTCAAGCTCCCAGCCCGTCCAGCCTATACCCAGATGCTCGTGTATTAATGTGGTGCCCAGGCTTTCAACATCGATAGGGCCTAACACTGAATTGATTTTCATGACGCCTTCCCTTTTATTAATATTTATTGGTGGGTGTGAAATTTGTAGAGAGATGTTGCACTAGACCTTTACCAAGTACCAGTTTTGATTATCGGGCTTAAACCGATATCTATTATTCGAGTAGCGCGGAGTAGATGGATGAGCGGGATTCTTTTTGATGGCGAAAAGATAAGCCCTTAAGCGCGTGCTTTGTCAGGCGTGGTGGGTGACTTGGTGTGCCTGGTCTTAAATTGTGCGACCTGCAGTTGAAGAGGAAGACTGGTCAGGCTATAAAGTAGCAAATACCAATACCTTATGCTTGTAGGTAACTTGCTATGCCCCAGATTACGCCGCTAATAACTACCTTGAAGAAACAACTGAAAGTGCACGGTAAGACCTATGCCGATGTGGCCGAGCTCTTGCAGTTGAGTGAGGCATCGGTGAAACGCTTGTTTGCTGAGCAAAATTTGACGCTGCAAAGACTTGAGCGCATTTGCCACATGGTGGGTCTTGAGATTTCAGATCTGGTGCAGAGTATGGCCAGTGATCAGCATAAAATTGTTCAACTGAGTCTTGAGCAGGAGACAGAAATTGCAGCCGATCTCTTGTTATTGATGATCACTGTTTGTGTCATTAACGGCTATACCTACGAGAATTTGCTCGACCAATATGATATTTGTGAACATGAGTGTCTTCAAAAGCTGGCATTGCTTGATCGACTGAAGATTATTGACCTGCTTCCGGGCAATCGTATTAAGCTCTTAGTTGCCCCTAATTTTTCATGGCATGCCAATGGTGCCATTCAGCGCTTTTTTAAGGAAAAGGTTGAGCAGGACTTTTTTAACTCTCGTTTTGAAAAAGAGCACGAGCAGCTAGTAGTGCTCAATGGTTTACTGTCGACATCCAGTAACGCCGAGTTCCAGAAAAAAACCCGTAGTTTAGCCCTTGAGTTTACGCATTTGGCGCAGCAGGATAAGTCACTGCCGATGTCAAAAAAGCATGGTACAAGTGTCGTGCTGGCGATGCGCCAGTGGCAATTCGGATTATTTGAAGCCTTTAAAAAATAACAAACCCCATCGTATCTTTGCCTAAGTAGCAGCGGGTAAACCGCTAGGTATTATCCGCCGCTACTTTTTTGGTGGCGCTGTTCATCAAAACCACAACCTAACAGACTCCCCCTCGCCATCGCTTGGCATGTATCTTTTTTATCGATAGAGGGCGTCAAAATGAAACGTAGCACACTGTTAAAAATACTCTGTACCACTATTCCCCTTTTGCTCAGTGGCTGGAGCAATGCGGCGGGTTTACTGAAACCTGTCAATAGCGGTCTTGCCGATTTAGAAATCCGCGAGCACCATGTTGAAGTACTGATTGAAGATGGTTATGTCACGACATCCGTTGAGCAAACTTTCTACAACCCTAGCCCGAATGATTTAGAAGCCATTTATTCCTTTCCCGTACCGGAGTCTGCGGCCGTGGGCGAATTTACTTACTGGATTGATGGCAAGCCGGTAATTGGGGAGGTCGTCGAAAAACAAAAAGCGCGAACAATTTATGAGGAGGAAAAGGCCGCCGGCAGGAATGCGGCAATAGTGGAGAAAGATGCGTATAAAACCTTCGATATCAGTGTTCACCCTGTACGGGCGCAGTCTAATGTCAAGATTCGTCTGGTTTATGTGCAGGCAGCTCACACTGATACGGGAGTTGGCCGCTATCTCTACCCATTGGAAGAGGGTGGGGTCGATGATGCAAAGCTATCTTTCTGGTCGCGTAACGAAGCAGTCACTGAAAAATTCAGTTTCAATTTACGATTTCGTTCCAGCTATCCGATTGATGCGCTGCGTTTACCCAATCACCCCGGAGCCCTCATACAGCAAGTGGCAGTAGACGAATGGACTGTGGCTTTATTAAATAATAAAGGCTCCAATAATAAAGGATCTAATAATACTGAATTCAATAATCAGGAGTTTAATCAAGAGTTCAATCAAGGGGGCGATGCAGGCCTGGAAAATGAAGCCGTCAGGAATGTGACGGCCGGTGTTAAACAAAATATTTTCTCTCTATCTGAGGATATTTTAGTTTACTGGCGACATAAGGAAGGCCTGCCCGCGACATTAGAGCTCGTTACACACAAGCCCGATGCAAGTGGCCCCGGTACGTTTATGCTCACGCTGACACCCGGTGCTGAGTTGGGGCAAATAACTCAGGGCAGTGACTGGGTTTTTGTACTGGATATCTCTGGCTCAATGAATGGCAAGTATGCGACTTTAGTTGAAGGGGTGAGACAGGGTCTGGGCAAGCTTCGACAGGATGACCGCTTTAAAGTGGTGCTGTTTAATAACGCCACCGTCGACCTTAGTGGTGGCTTTAAATCCGTTTCTACAGCAAATGTCAGTGCTGTTTTACAGCAGCTAGAAAGCTATAAGGTGGGTGGCGGCACAAACCTTCATAGGGGTTTAGTCGAGGGCTTACGAGGTTTAGACGATGATCGTGCCACCGGTGTGGTTTTGGTCACTGATGGTGTTGCCAATGTCGGTGAAACCGGTAAAAAAGCCTTTTTGAAATTACTGCAAAATAATGACGTGCGTTTGTTTACTTTCATTATGGGCAATAGTGCAAATAGGCCTCTGTTAAATGAAATGACCGACGTGTCTCAGGGCTTTGCGATTTCTGTTTCCAATGCTGATGACATTGTTGGTCAAATACAGTTGGCAACCAGTAAATTGACTCACCAGGCTTTTCGCCACGTTGCACTCAACATTGATGGCGTCAAGGTTAAAAATATGACTCCAGAGACAATTGGTAGCCTCTACCGGGGTGAACAGCTCACTGTTTTTGGCCATTACTGGAAGCCGGGGCAGGCCGAGGTCGTTTTAACGGCGAAGGTGGGAGGCCTTGATAAAGAATATAAAACCCTCGTTAAATTCCCCGATCTTAATCACCTTAACCCAGAGATAGAGAGACTGTGGGCCTTTGCGTCGATTGAGCAGTTACAGGCAAAGCTAGATTACTTTGGGCAAGACGCCGACGTGGAGCAGGCGATAAGCGATATAGCCGTCGAATACGGTCTGGTTACTGACTACACCTCAATGATCGTGCTTGAAGAAGCGAGGTTCAAACAACTCAATATTGCGCGTCGCAATAAACAGCGCGTTGAAACCGAGTATGTTGCGAGGGCTGCACGGCAATCAACGCCTGTTCAAAGCCATAGGGCTGATACGAATAAGCCGATGTTTAATAGCCAACGCGCTGTCAATAGTAGTGGATCTTCTTCAGGTGGTGCTGGTGCCGTTAACCCATCGTGGCTTCTCCTGATTGTTACTCTGATGCTTATCGCGAGTGCGCGTAGAAAACACCAACAGGCAAGCTAAGGATGCTTCGGCGCTTTAAAATAAAACTGACTTGCTGCGCTAGCAAGTCAGTTTTAACAAAAACAGTCGACGAAATTTTCTACCCCGCACTATTTTTGCTGATGCTAGTGCTACTACAAACTAATATGTCATTGTTTGTTTTTGACCGCGAAGCCATCAGTCAGGGCGAATGGTGGCGCCTATTGACCGCTCATTTCACCCACAGCTCTACCAGCCACGCATTTTGGGATGTACTCGCATTTACTGGCGTCACTTACTACTTGAGTCAGTATTCCATCAAACAGATGCTAGTTTCTGTTTTTATGGGCATAGCGGCAGTGGATATATTACTGCTATCAGCCCTGTCTTCACTTGACTATTATTGCGGGCTTTCCGGCATTTTGTTTTCACCCCTATTACTTATTTGTTATCACTTTTTAAAAGAAAACAGTGTTGTTGTGGGGGCACTCCCCTTATTAATTGTTTGTGCAAAAATCTTTTCGGAGGTTTATTTCCAGAATACACTTTTTGTCGATACTGCCTGGCAGGCTTACCCTGAAGCTCATCTGGCAGGTCTTATGGCTGGCTTTTGCTGTATGGCATTTACTTACCGTGGGCGAGAAAAGAATAACGCGGGGTAGGCTGCAATGGCGTTGTGACTTTTGCTGGTCGACATACCCGATGAAGCGGGGCAGGCTCTTGTCGCTAATGTAAAGTATCCGTTAAACTGGGGCGCTTACATTTGGGGCGGCTCAGTCCGTCCCTAATCCTCAATAAAACCCCGCAATAGAAACAGCTAGTATGAAACAGAGGCAACCATGCTTAAAACCCCTTCCCGTTTGTCTAGCGTTGCTGCTCGGTGCCAGGTAATGCTCGGTGCTATGAGATGACAGAGCTTGAAAGCTCGACAGGCTTTTTGGCCTGGCATGAAGAGCTACTGCAACTTGCTAAAAAAAGTGGCTCCTGCTGGTTAGTCTCCGCCGAGGTAGGGGCACACCTGGCCGCTTATCAAAAAGGCCTGAGCCCTGAGGAAGAATTAGCTGAACTCGATGAGCTGGCCCAATGGCGAGGTTGCGGTTGTGGCGGCGGTGCTTAATTTGCACGGCTTTAAGGGCTAAGGTTTTAAGGGCTAAGGTTTTAAGGGATGAGATTTTAAGAGTTAAGACTCCCACACTTCTTTATAAAGCACGGCCATTTCTTGCACGGAAGGTACTCGCGGATTGTTGTTTGGCGATCCCGAGGCCAGTGCCTGTTCGGCCATGGTGTTTAACAACGAAAAATATTTTTCTTTATCAATACCGTACTCTTTCGGCGACGGCACTTTAAGATCTTTATTCAATTGGCGCAATTCAGCGAGCAGGCTTTTTACCGCCGCTGCAGTGTCGCTGCCGCGTTTCACTAATCCCATTGCGCGGGCACACTCGGCGTAGCGCTCCATCGCGGCTGGGGCTGAGAAAGCGGTAACGGCAGGTAGCAGCATGGCATTGCTGAGGCCGTGGGCAACGTGAAAGAAGGCGCCAATGGGTCGGCTCATGCCGTGTACCAGGCAGACAGAGGCATTGGAGAACGCCATTCCTGCCTGGGTGGCGGCTAGCATCATTGCCTCACGAGCACTCTTGTTATCAGGCTCGTTACAGGCGCTGCGAATATTGCGGGCTATCAGGCCCATGGCCGATAGGGCGAGGGTGTCTGTGTAGGGGTTATGTTTGGCGCTAACGTAGGCCTCGATGGCGTGGGTCAAACTGTCGATGCCGGTGTCGGCCGTGGTGCGGTAGGGTACGCTGTAGGTTAGCTCGTAATCGACAATGGCCGCTGCGGGCAAGCAGCCCAAGCCCATAATCAGCATTTTTTCATCGCTGGCTTTATCGGTAATCACCGTGACTTTAGTGACTTCTGAGCCGGTGCCAGCAGTGGTGGGTATAGCAATAATCGGCAGGCCGCTTTCGTTGGCCTGGTGGGGTACCTTGTAGTTGCGAATGCTGCCGCCACCGTGGGCCAGCAGGGTCATTGCCTTGGCAGTGTCGATGGGGCTGCCACCGCCGAGAGCGATGACGCAATCGAAGTCGCCCTGATTAATTATCTCAGCGCCGTTAATAATTACATCGTCGGTGGGTTCAGGCACGGTGTCGGCGAACATGCTCCAGCTAATGTTTGCCGCTGCCAATACATCGGTGACATGGGCGACTTTGCCACTGTCACGCATAAAAGGGTCGGTGACTAATAAAGGTTTAGTGCAGCCCAGTTTGGCCATTACATCGGCGATTTCAGCGACAGCACCGCCGCCGATCAACATGATGCGTGGTGTGGTTATGGTTGCTAGCATGCTTGCCTTCCTTTATTGAGCCGTCTTGTCTGTCGAAATAATTGTTTGAATCTATTGCTACTTTAAGCGCGGGACATAAATTTACCGGTTACGGTATTTACTTTAACAACTTCGCCCGGTTCGAGATATTCCGGCACTTGAATTTCCAGTCCCGTTGTCAGCGTTGCCGGCTTGGTGCGCCCGGCAGCCGTGGAGCCTTTAATGCCGGGCGCAGTGTCGACGACTGTCATTGCTACTGATTGAGGTAGCTCTATGCACAGCAGTGCGCCGTCCATCACCAGCCCAATGATGTCCTCCAGACCGTCGCTAATGTAGGCGAGTTGGTCGGCTATCTCGTCACTATTGAGGCCGTACTGGCTGTAGTCGTCGGCGTTCATAAATATGTAGGTGTCGCCATCGAGGTAGGAGTATTGCAGGGGTACGCGAATACAGTCGGCCTCTTTAAGGAAGTCATCACCCTTGTAGGATTCATCCAGCTTTTGACCGGTTTTTAAATTGCTAAAACGTATTTTATACAGTGTTGCGGCACCGCGAGAGGAGGGGCTTTTCGCCTCCACCTGTTTAACGGCATGAGGCGCGTCATTAATTTCAACAACATGGCCTTTTTTTAATTCGCTCGCTTTTGGCACTGCAACTTCCTTTCTCTATAAGATTTATTGGCACAAGGCCGGATTAATGTTTACGGTATTTATTCGCCGTTAAATGCTGGTTTTTTTCTGTCTTTAAACGCCGCCACGCCGCCGAGCCCATCGCGGGTTTTCGCCATGTCGATAATGCCCTCTTCTTCAGCCACGAGTTGCTGGCTAAAGTTATTGTCGAGGCTGTCCATTAATAGCTGGCGGGTGCGACCAAAGGCGATAGTTGGGCCACTGGCCAATTTTTCGGCCAGGGTTTGTACGGTATTTGTGAGTGCATCAGCTTCGACACATTGATTAATGAGGCCCCATTCTACTGCCTCTGCTGCACTTAAACGGCGATTCGTGACCATTAACTCTTCCGCTCGGCGCAGACCAATCTGGCGCGGCAGGTAGTACGTGGCGCTACCGTCGGGGGTCATGCCGATGGCGGTATAGGCCATGGTAAAACTGGCGTTTTCATTGGCAATAACAAAGCTACAGGAGCTAAGCAGGGACAACCCGGCCCCGGCGGCCACACCCTGCACACTGGCAATAAGGGGTGCATTCATACTGGAGAAAATTTCAACGGCGGGGTGGAAGGTGTCGAGTAGTCGGCGCAGTGTGGCAGGTAGCTCGTCGCCGGCTTCAGCAAAGGTCAGCACATCGCCGCCGGCACAGAAAATTTTACCTTCGGCATCGAGAATCACCGCGCGGATGCTCGGTTCAGCGGCACAAATTTTGGCGACTTCGTAAAGCTCTTCACCCATGGCGAAATTCAGCGCATTAGCCGCGTCGGGTCGGGCGAGGGTGATGCGGGCAATATTACCTTCGCGTTGAAACTTAATAGCCTGGTAAGACATGGGCGCCTCGTTTGTTATTTTATGGAGGGCAGATGGTACGCTTTGCACACCGTGCTAGCCAGCATGGGCTGCTAGAATGACAGGACGATTAAACGGGAAGCCAAATGTCATATTTTAAACAACACGTTTTTATCTGCACCAATCAGCGCAGCGATGGCCGCGCCAGTTGCGAAGACCACGGCGCCAGCGAGTTGCGGGCCTATTTAAAAAAACGCGTCAAAGAAGAAGGGCTGAATGGCCCGGGTGGTTTACGCGTGAACAGTGCCGGTTGTCTCGACCGCTGCGCCCTGGGGCCGGTGATGGTGGTCTACCCCAACGAGACCTGGTATCGCTATCATTCGAAGGAAGATATCGATGAGATATTTGAAAATCATTTGAAAAATGGCGAGAAAGTGCAGCATTTGCGCATCGCCCCCAAACACGATTAGGCAGCGATGCGTTTACGGGCTGCTAAAGCTTGATGCGCTGTTAAAGTGTTATACCCAATACCGCACTCAAATCTTCAATCGCCTGATCTTGTGACAGCACTTTAATCGTCGTCATACCTAACTTGCGGGCGGGCTTAAGATTAATACCCAGATCATCGAGATACACCACATTGGCAGGGTCTACGCCCATGCGTTCACAGGCCAACAGGTAAATCTCGGGCTGGGGTTTGCGCATGCCTTCTTTGCTTGACTCGATAACGAAGTCGAACAAGCTCATGGCGGCGCTCACTTCGGCGGCATTTTCCGGCGAGCGGGACATACCTGGGCCTTTACCGGCGCGCACGTTATTGGTCAGGCAGGATATTTTGTAGTCCTGCTTGCAGCGTTTTAGTACTTCTATCATTCGTGGGCGCACATTGCCGGCGAGTAGTTTGATGACTTCGTTGCCGGTAATCGAATGACCGGCGGCGCGGGATTCTTTTTCAAACGCGCCATCAAAATCTTCCACCGACATTTGGCTGGATTCAAATTGCGCCCAGGCATTGGTTTCGGGGTTGGTGGAGTTAATACCGCGAATAAAGTCTTTCGGATAGCCGTTTTTTTCTTCAAAACGATTAAAGGATTCGAAGGGGGAGGAGGTGATAACACCGCCGAAATCCCAAAGTATTGCGTCTATGGCCATGGCTCGATTTGCTCCCAGCAGGGGTTGAGTAGTTTGCCTCTATCGAAAAAGAGAGGAGGGTATGAATAAGGGGCCGCTATCATAGGGGCTGGGGCAAAGGGCTGCAAATTAAGGCCGTTGAAGCCAATGGCACAGGTGATGGGCTGGCGTAGACAGAAAGCCCTCAGGCTAATATCCTTGCCGCCCGGAATTCCGGCTGCGGTTTCCTGAATCAAGGTCTCGGCAATCTGGCACCGGCACATTATTTTGTATTGTCACGTTGTCGCTTCGTTCTGTTGTCTTACGTTATAGAAGGTGTATTGCATGAAACTGGAAGGTATTAAAGTTCTCGATTTGTCGCTGTTTTTACCGGGGCCACTGTTAACGCAGATGATGGCTGACCACGGTGCCGAGGTGATTAAACTCGAACCCATTAATGGCGGTGAGCCGAATCGCGAAATTGGCCCCAAAATTGATGGCATGACGGTGTATTTCTCCAATACCCATCGCGGTAAGAAAAGTATTCAGCTCAACTTGAAAACTGACGAAGGCAAAGAAATGGCCCTTAAGTTGGCCGAGTCTGCCGACGTGGTGATTGAAGCCTTTCGCCCCGGTGTTGCCGCCCGTTTGGGTGTCGACTACGAGTCCATTAAAGCGCGTAACCCGGGTATTGTTTACGCATCGTTGTCGGCCTTTGGACAGACAGGCCCCTACATTAAAAAGCCCGCTCACGATCTGGCGACTGAGGCTTATGCCGGTATTCTCAGTGTTAATTTGGGTTTTGACGGCAAGCCGGCGATTCCGGCCATTCCCAATGCCGATATGCTCTGCTCGATGATGGGCCTGTCTGGTGTGCTAATGGCACTGCTGCGCCGCAAAGAAACGGGCGAGGGTGACTATATTGATTTGGCGATGATGGATTCACTGATTGCCTGTGTACCCAATAATATGGGTACGGTGTTTAGCGAGAAGAAACCGCCAGTGGTGAAAGAAGAGCGCACCTGGGGCGGCTACGCCATGTATAACATTTACGAAACCAAGGACAATAAATACGTGGTACTGGGTGCTTCCGAAATGCACTTTGCCATAGAGGTGCTGAATAAAATGGAGCGCCCCGATTTGATTCCCTTCTGTGAGCCGCCCCCCGGGCCGAATCAAAATCCAGTGAAAGAATTTCTCACCGAAACCTTTTTGACGAAAACTCAAGCCGAGTGGGTTGTCTGGTTCGATGGTGTCGAAGCCGCTTTTGCGCCGGTTAATAATTTACGCGAGGGGGCCGATGACCCACAAATTCGTGCGCGAGAAATGATTATTGAAGACGAGCAGGGGCGTGAGCATATTGGTATTCCCATCAAGTTTACAAACGAGCCGGGCAAGGTGAATTTCGCCGCACCCGAGCTAGGTGCTGATAACGAGAGTGTTGCTCTGGAGCTGGGTTTCACGGCCGAGCAAATTAAGGCGATGAAAGAGAAGGGCGTTTTTGGTCGTTAATCGTCAGTTGTTATTCTATAGGTAGTGGGCCGTCACTTGATGGCGGCTCGCGCCTTTCTGTTGGGTCTTTTTAGCAAGGCAAGCAACACCGTTAATCCTATAAACCTTATCATTTCCCTCATCAACATTCGTATTTAAGTCAATAGATTGACAATAAACGTTGACTTGTCAACGGACTGCCGCTAGTCTTCCTGCTCCTATCAATTCTAAATAATCATTTCAATACCAAGCTTTATTCTGTTTGTTGCCTTGAATTGGCCATGTCAGATTTGGCATTGAGATTCAGGCCAACTATGACAGCAGCAACGGCAGCAGCTCCCCTCGCTCCCCCCGCACAAATTCCGCGTTTACCACTAATGATTACGGCATTTGCCATTACTGCTGCCAATTTTATGAACGTGCTCGACCTCACTATTGCCGTGGTGGCGGTGCCGTCTATTTCTGGCACCCTGGGTGCGTCGCCATCTCAGGGTACCTGGATTCTGACCATCTACAGCGTGTGCCTGGCGATTGTTTTACCGCTGACCCCCTGGGTATGTAAACGCTACGGCGAGGTGCGAACGTTTACCTTTTCAGTGATGATGTTTTCTCTGACCTCCTGGGCCTGTGGCATGAGCACCAACATGGAAATGCTGGTGTTTTTCCGTGCCTTACAAGGCTTGTCTAGCGGCTTGATTGTGCCGCTATCGCAAACGGTGCTCTTGCGAATATTTCCTCCAGAGAAACACGGCATGGCAATTGGTTTATGGAGTATTGCCTCGACCATCGCGCCGGTGCTTGGCCCGGTACTGGGTGGGGTGATTACCGACAGCATTGGCTGGCCGTGGATTTTTTATCTGAATATTCCCATCGGTTTTATCGCCGCGTGGATTGTCTGGACCAGCATGAGCCATATGGAGACGCCGATTCAAAAGGTGCCGGTCGATGCCGTGGGCATGTTTCTATTGGCAAGCACGGTACTGCTGTTTCAACTGGTGCTCGACAAGGGTCATGAGCTTGACTGGCTAGCCTCGGCAGATATTCGCTTAATGCTCAATATCGCCGTGATCGCCTTCATTGGCTATGTGATTTGGGAGCGTCGCGAGCCCCATCCAATTATCGATTACAGTTTGTTTAAAATTCCGGTGTTTGTAATAGCCTCTGTCATGGGCGTCATTTTTAATTTCACCTATTTTGCCAGCACAGTGCTCTATCCGATCTGGATGCAGTCGGCCCTGGGTTACACCGCAACCTTGTCGGGTCTGGTCATGGCTGGCACTAGCGTACTGCCCATTGTTGGCATGATGCTGGTGGGTAAAAATATTGGCCGGCTTAACCTGCGCTACCTTATTATTTCTGGCACTTTGGTGATGATGTATGCCATCTACCTGCAGGCCGCATCAACCACTGACTCAACGTTTGAACAGTTTCTTTGGGCACGGGTGGTTATGGGTGTTGGTTTTACCTTGATGTTCCCACCCCTGATGGTGATTTCCCTGGGCTCTGTTTCACAGGAAAGAACGGCCTCTGCTGCAAGCTTCTTCAATTTTTTTCGGACAGTTGCCACTAGTGTCGGTATTGCGGTGGGTATTAGTATTTGGCAGTCGCGCACGGCCTTCCACCGTCAGCGGTTGGTCGAAGACCTCAACCCTTTCAACCCTGCGCTGACGGAAGCCTTCGCCCCCCTGGAGCAATTGAGTGCGGGTAATGAACAGACCATGTGGGCGATGACCGAACACCTGGCCACCGTTCAGGCCTCGACCCTGGGTATTAACGACACCTTTATTGTTTGTATTTGGGTCGTTGTGCCGGTGCTATTTTTGACGATGTTTATTCCCGCCAAGCTGGGTCCAAAGCCGCCCAATGAGAGCGACGCTGGCTAAAGAGTTGAGTCTTTTATTGACTAGGATTGACTAGGGCGAGCCGCTACCGGGTACATCGACATGGGCAATTTCGACTCTCGATGCCGCCTTGCCCTTGCCCATATCCGCAATAGAACCCTGATAGGTTAAGCCAAACAGGGTGCAGCCGTCCGGGCCACCGAGTGTACAGGCGACGGGGGAGCGTTTGACGACTTTAACCCGGTGGGTAATTTCACCACCTTCAAGTACGCGAATAAAATTATCCTGATTAAAGGCCGCGAGCCACACAGCGCCCTCGGCATCAAGGCAAATGCCATCCGGTGCAGCATCGCCAAGGTCGGCAAATACGCGGCGATCACTGAGTGAACCATCGCCATTGATCGTAAAAGCCGTCAGCCTGTTCGCCCACGATTCGGCGACAATTAAGGTTTTTCCGTCGGGCGTAATCACCGGGCCATTGGGTACGGAGAGGTTCGTTGCCACTTCGCGCACTTCACCGGCGGCAGTCACCAGCACAAAGTTGGTCGGCTTGAACTTCTCTTTTTTAAAGATATCAAAACCGATATTGCCGACGTAGGCGTTGCCTTTTTTGTCGACCACCATGTCGTTAATTTCATAGGGACAGAGGGTCGACAGATCGGCGTGTAGTTCGAGTTTGCCAGCGACCAGCTTCATTAGCTTGCGGTCGTGCATCGAAACAATCAATGGTGTGCCGTCGGGTAAAAAGCCAATGCCCGAGGGCTTGTCGGGTACATCGATAACCTTGCTGCGCTGGCCATCCATAGTCAGTGTGTAGACCGCGTGGCCGTGCATATCCGATAACCACAGCTTGTCATCGCGCCAGCGCGGGCCCTCGAGAAAGACGAAGCCATCGGCAAGTACGGTAGTGTTTAGTTCTTTCATGGAAAACCTCTGCTCATTTAATGTTGTTATTTAAAGGTGTTTTTAATGTAGCGGCGGCTTGTGTGGCTAGGCCCTGTCTTCAGCGCGAAGTGGATAGGGGCCGCGTTTCAAGCCGGGGTCTCATTTCTAGCTTCCAGAGTGGTATCGATAGTGTGTAACAACTCTTTAATATTAAAGGGCTTGGTTAAATAAGCGTGTGCGCCGGCTGCTAGTAATTTTTCGGCCTGGCCCTTTGTGGCATTAGCACTAACGATTAGCACGGGTATTTTTTGGGTTTCGATCTGTGATTTTAAACGGGCTAATACTTTATCGCCCATCAGGACAGGTAGGTGCAGGTCGAGCAGTATTAAATCGGGTTTATGGTGGAGGGCCAGTTCAATCCCCTGTTCGCCTTGCGTAGCTTTAATTAACTTGATGTGTGGTTGTTGGGAGAGAGCAGCCTCCATCAGCCGGAAGTTGGGGATGCTGTCCTCAATGTAGAGTACCGTAGCGGGCGGTAGAGCTTGTTCTACAGACGCTGTTGTTACTTCAAGATGCTCTGCTGCGCCTTGGTCGTGCCGGCTGTTGTTAGCAATCAAGGGGAATTCCATCCAGAAGGTCGTGCCCTTGTCGACCTCACTATCCAGGTACAGCGTGCCACCCATTGCTTCAACCAGGGTTTTACTCACGGCTAGGCCCACGCCGCTGCCTTCTACGGGACCGTTCTCTGCGCCGAGGCGTTCAAAGGGTTCAAACACGCGCTCGAAGTTATCGCTGGCAATACCAGGGCCGGTATCACGCACGTTGATGCGTAAAATACCGTCGCATATTTCATTACAATACAGCTCAATTACACCGCCATCATGATTGTATTTGACTGCGTTGCCCAGGAGGTTGAGCAGTACTTGTTTCAGCCGCTGTAGATCAGCGACAATGTATTTATGACTTTCCTCCGGTATAGGTAGTTTTAAACCGATGTTGCGCGCAGCGGCTAATGGCTGAATTAAGCCTGATACATCGTTCAGTAAATCGACAACGTGCACGGATTCTGGAGAGAGGCTCTGTCGACCTGATTCGATATGGGCGATATCCATCACCTCATCAATCAGTTTGGTGAGATGCCAGCCTGCTTTAAGAATTTGGTTGACGCTTTCGTGATCCTGGGAGCTAAGCTCCCCTATTTCGAGCAGTTGGCCAAAACCCAGGATTGCGTTCAAGGGTGTGCGCAACTCGTGGCTCATTCGAGAGAGGAAATTAGTCTTGGCCTCGTTGGCTCTTTCAGCTTCCTCTTTCGCCAGAATTAACTGACCTTCTGCCAGCTTGCGTTGCTCGATGTTGCGAACGATAGCGACAAAGTGGCCATGTGGTCTTTCAGAGTCGATATATTGGAGGGAAATTTCTACAGGAATATCATGGCCATCCTTGTGCCGCTGTACAGTTGTAAATACTAAAGAGCTGATTGAACCCTCCTGTAAGGGCCGAATTACATCCCGAAACTGAGCTTCATCAAACTCTGTTTTGATATCGAAGGGATGCATTGTCAGCAGCTCGTCGTTGCTATAGCCGACCTCATGGGAGGCATTGCGATTGGTATAAAAAAATAAGAGACTCTGTCCCTCGAACATGTAGACGCAATCCAGAGTTTGATCGAGGGTGTGCTTAACTTCACTGAGTTCTGCCTGGTGAGCAACCTGCTCACTGATATCTCGAAAGATACCCGTAAAGATACGTTGGGCGCCGAGTTTGACCTCTGAAACCGATAAAGCCATTGGGAAGGTACTAGTGTCTTTGCGTTGACCGATGGCTTCATGGCCACCAATTTTTGCCTCGTTGGTGGTGATAAAGTTGGCAATATCGGTGACGTGATCGACAGTAGTTGATGATCGTATGAGCAGGTTTACGTTCTTTCCAATGGCCTCATCGGCTGTGTAACCAAATATTGTTTCGGCGGCGGGGTTTAAGGTTTCAATCAAGCCATTGGCGTCGATGGTGATGATGCCATCAATGGCACCGTCGACAATGGCGCGGGTGCGAGCCTCCTGGTCACGGGTTTTTTCCTCGCTAATGATTAAGCGCTGGTTAGCTTGATAATAGCGCCGGTTGTTGTAATAAAAAAATGCCAGAAGTATTAATGAACCGAGGAGAAGGCCGCCGGTGAGTCGATATATTGTAAGGCTGTGGCTTGCGCTCTGTTTATCGACCGCATCGGATAGGCTCACCTGCAATGTTTTGATGCGCATGAAAACAGCGTCTAATAAAGACTCAAATTTGATGTCCTGATCTTTCCTGAACCCCAGGATAAGCCCCATCCACTGGTCACCCAGGATTTTTAATTGCTCAATATCAGCCTGCAAATTTGATAGCTCTTTGGCCAGCGCAGAATTGTCGATTTTGGGTAGTTTCTGATGCCGGTATGTTCCGCCCTTCGTTAGTATCTCGACAAGTTCTTTGGCCCGTTGTAAGTGTTGGTCAATGCGCTTAGGTTGCAGGGTTTGTTCGCCGATAATGATGGTTTGTAGGGATAGGTGGTAGAGTTTTAATTCCGCCTCGACCTCTAAGGCCATGTTCTTAAAGCTGAGCATGCGCACCGGTGTGTTAAGAGAGGTTCTGGCCAGATAGACCAGAGCAATTACCGAGATGACAAGAAAAACCAGGCCAAAGGTTGTGATGAGGTTGAAATTACGTTTTAAATTTCTCTCCGTGGCGAAGTCCTGATGACTATCCGGCATAGGGTGGTCTCTTTTATGAGCTGGCTTTAGTTATAAGATTTCAAGTTATAAGACCTTGAATGTTTTTTTAGCTCAGACTTTTTTTAGCTAGGTGTTTTTCAATTTTTCAGTACTTTGTGTATTTTTTATATATCGTTATAACCAAGGTGGTTCGTAGAAGCAACTATACAGAAACTTGGGCTGGGAACCATTTCCTGTGTAGTCAAAGTGATGAACTGGTAAATCAGTGGATAAGCGATGAAAGGGGCTTCTACCTGTAAGGTATAAAGACAGGGATTTTAAAAAATTGTAAAAAAAGGCTCGACCCTTTACCGTTTAGGCTCAGAGAATAATAATTTCAACTCAGGGAGTCATTACCATGCTAGATATCGGCATTCTTTTTATGTTCCGCAATCCACCCTTTAATAGTAGTGACTGGGCGACCATTTACCGCAATGAACTCGACCACGCGGTTGCCTGTGAAACGCTGGGCTACGACCACGTTTGGCTCAGTGAGCATCACTTTGTTGAAGACGGTTACTCGCCCTCGGTGTTGCCTATAGCAGCGGCCATTGCCGCGCGCACCGAGCGGGTACGCATTGGCACCTATGTACTCCTGTTGCCCCTGCACAACCCAGTACGAGTTGCGGAGGATGCGGCAACGGTGGATGTGATTTCCGGCGGACGCTTTGATCTGGGCATGGGCCTGGGTTATCGCCCGGGTGAATTTACGGGCATGGGCATTAGCTCGAAAGAGAGGGGCGCACGACTTGCCGAGGGCTTGCCGCTGGTACAGGCAATGATGAACGGCGAGAAGGTCAGCCACGATGGCCGCTTTAATCAATACACCGACGTGCAGTTATTTCCACCGCCGGTGCAGCAGCCTTTCCCCATTTGGGTGGGTGCGCGGGGTGATAAGGCCTTAGATAGAGCAGCCCGGTTGGGTTGTCATTTGGCGTCCACCGGTCTGGTTGAGCATCGGCTGAAATATATCGAAGCCCTGCGTCGCCACGGCCGCGACCCGGATGATTTTAATATCGCCCACCTGCTTATTTGCTATGTCGCGGACAGCGATGAGCAGGCCTGGGACGATTGTGCCGAGCCCCTGCACCATGTGATGAGTGAATATCAGACCTGGGCCGAGGAGTCGGGTGATGCAACCGGCGATGGCGTTGCCGAAAGTGTTGTGCCTTCTCCCGCCGAGCTGAAGAAGACGCGCTACTGTGAAAGCTTTGGTCGCTCGGCTATTATTGGCAGCCCCGAAACGGTGCTGGCGCAGTTATTAGCGGCACATGAAGAGTCACCGGGCACACACCTGACATTAATGATGTCGCTGCCCGGGGCCGACCCCAGCAGGACGCGACACAGCATGGAGCTGTTTGCCAGCGAGGTGATGCCAAGGCTTAAAGCTCAAACTTAAGCATACAATCTTAATGTTGGCTTGAGGTGCTGTTTCAGCGGGCGCAATATTTTATTAACACGTTTATACCTACCTGCGGGTGGGTATAAACCTTTATGAAGGTGAAAAGTAGTGAGTAGTACAGACAAAAAACCGGTAATAGCAATCCTCGGCGGTAGTGGTGATCTCGGTGGTGGCCTCGCCCTGCGCTGGGCAACGGCGGGCTATGAAGTCATTATCGGTTCGCGCACCGAAGAAAAGGCAGCAGCGGCTGCTGAAGAATTGAACGCACGCAATCTGCCCGTTCCCGCCCGTGCCATGGCCAACGAAGCGGCGGCAGCGGCGGGTGAAGTAGTCGTTATGACCGTACCCTTTGCCAATCATCAAAGTACCCTCGAATCGATTCGCGAGGCGGTGCAGGGTAAAATTTTTATCGACGTTACCGTGCCATTAATGCCACCAAAAGTCGGCACCGTACAAATGCCCGAGGGCGGTTCTGCCTGCATACAGGCCCAGGCCTACCTGGGTGATGAGGTGAAAGTCGTCTCCGCCTATCAAAATGTCGCCGCCGCTCATTTGAACGACCTCGACCACGCGCCAGATTGCGACGTGCTGGTTTGTGGCAATGACAAGGAGGCCTGTGCACTGGTGGTGTCACTCACCGAAGCAGCGGGTATGAAGGGTTGGCACGCCGGGCCGATCGCCAACTCCGTCGTTGCCGAAGCCATGACCTCGGTACTGATTACCCTCAATCGCCGTTACAAAATCCCCGGTGCTGGCTTTAGCATTACTGGCAAACCAAGGGTTTAAATGTTGCGTGATTTTCCTATAGGGCAGCTCGAGGCCGCGCTAGTCAATAGCGTGTGTCTGTGTCGATGACAGCGGCTCAGTTACAACTCTTTGCCCTGAGTGGTTTCCCCCTGGTCGAACCGGGTGATGATCTTGCTCGACTGATTAGCGACAGTTTGAATGCCAATAATCAGACCTTAGAAGATGGCGATGTGCTGGTGCTGGCGCAAAAAATAGTCTCCAAGGTTGAAGACCGCTATGTCGATTTAAAACAGATCGAGCCCACCGCTGAGGCACGAGAGTTGGCAGCAGCGGTCGATAAAGACCCGCGTATTGTTAACGTGATTCTCGACGAATCAAACGCGGTAGTGCGCCATTGCCCCGGCGTGCTGATCGTCGAACATCGCCTTGGCTATGTCATGGCCAATGCCGGTATCGACGCCTCGAATATTGAACATACTGATAATCAAAGCGGCGACGAACTGGTCGAGCGGGTGTTGTTGTTGCCCAATAATCCCGATCAATTTGCTGCCGACTTAGCACAGCACTTACTGCAAACTCATGGCGTAAAAGTTGCCGTTATTATCAACGACAGTGTCGGCCGCGCCTGGCGCAATGGCACCACGGGTTTGGCACTGGGTGCAGCGGGTTTAGCTGCCCTTGACGACAGGCGTGGTGACAAAGATTTATACGGACGCACCTTACTAGTGACAGAAGTTGCAGTGGCCGATCAATTGGCTAGTGCTGCGGCTCTGTTACAGGGTGAGGGCGGCGAGGGTAAGCCCGTAGTGATTATTCGCGGTTACAATTTTGATAGTGCCGCCGAGCGCTGTAATGGCGTTAGTGCCTTGTTGCGCGATAAAGAACGGGATTTGTTTAGATGACAAGTGTTGCGATGAAGGGTGGTGTTGATGAGTAGCAAGCGCAAAGTACTCGCCCTCTGCGGTGGGGTCGGTGGTGCCAAGCTGGCCCTCGGCCTCAGTCATGTGCTGGGTGATGATGAGCTGAGTGTCGTGGTCAATACCGGCGATGATTTCACCCACCTCGGGCTGCGTATTTGCCCTGACATCGACACTGTTACCTACACCCTCGCGGGCTGCGTCAACACCGAAACCGGCTGGGGCAGAGCGGGGGAAACCGGCGAGTTTATGGCTTCGCTCAAGACCCTCGATGGTGAAGATTGGTTTTACCTCGGTGACAAAGATCTCGCCATGCACGTTGAACGCACCCGCCGTTTAGCTGCCGGTGAAGGCCTCGGCAGCGTGACCCAGACTTTGAGTCGCAAGCTCGGTGTGTCGGTGCCCTTAATTCCCATGACGGACGATAAGATTGAAACTCAAGTCGAGGTGGAAAGTGACGGAGCGACTTTAACCCTGCCTTTTCAGGACTATTTCGTGCGCCAGCGCTGTGAACCCAAACTGAAAGCGATTCATTTTGTCGGCCGAGAAAGTGCTCATCCCCACCCGCAATTTCTCGCTAGCTTACAAGATCCCGACCTCGACCTGATTGTTATCTGCCCCTCCAACCCCTTTCTTAGCATCGACCCAATCCTGGCGCTGCCCGGTATTCGAGGCATCTTGCAAAAGACGGCGGTGCCCGTGGTGGCGATATCACCCATTATTGGTGGCGCGGCAGTAAAAGGCCCAACGGCAAAAATAATGGCCGAGCTGGGTTTGAAAATGAATTCAATTACCGTGGCCGATTACTATCAGGATATTGTTAGCGGCTTTATTCTCGATCGTCGTGATGCCGGGGAGGCCGATGCCATTCGCCAACTTATCCCCCGGGTTGGTGTCGCGCAAACCTTGATGCAGACTTTAGAGGATAAAATTGACCTGGCCCGTGAAACGCTTGATTTTGCCGGGCTGGATGTTTAACGCTAAACACGACAGCAAAGGTAGAATAGAATAAGACGCACTAAGGCGCAGTTGCTCGGAAAATAATATGCAGGTTGTAGTCCCCGTAAAGAGTTTCAACAATGCTAAAAAGCGTCTGGCTACTGTGCTGACGGCGCAGCAACGCTGTGCGTTAATGAAGCATATGCTCGACGATGTACTCAGCGCTATTGTTGCCACTCGCGAGGTTGAAGGGATTACTGTCGTCACCAGTGATGCAGAGGTCGCGCAGTGGGTGGCCAGGTATGCCCATGATATAAAAACACCGCTACGCGCTTTTGATCCAGGCTCCCATCAAGTTGGCTCTAATTCAGCGGGCTCTAATGAAATCAACAGGAAAACCGGCGCGAAGCCCGGCTTTGCCCCAGTCAATAATTTAGCGGAAGCCGGTTTGTGCCATGCTTACAACGCCGTTGCCGCCGACCTGCTAACCCGGGGTGCTAGCACTATGTTGCTCCTCCCCGCCGATATCCCCCTTGTTACAAAGGCTGATATACAAGCTTTGCTTGCGGTGCATACCTGCCCGGGGGTGAGTTTGGCCGCAGCGGGCTCCGATGGTGGCACCAACGCACTGCTGGTTTCACCGCCGGATATTATTGCCCCGGCCTTTGGCGAAAACAGTTGTCAGCACCATAGTGCCTACGCCCGCGAGCAAGGTTTAGAGCCAGTAGTGCTGAATACCGCTGGGCTTAATCTGGATATAGACACTCTGGAGGATATACATGCACTGTTGGCGGCTAACAGAGAATGTGCCACTCTGGCTTACCTGCTCGATAGCGGTATAGCGACCGAGCTGGAGAAAAGCGCAGCGGTCGGGCATTTACAAAGTACAAAATTCCAGCAGAATGGTCTGCAAAATCAAACAAACAGGCAGGTTGGATGAACAGTATTGTTAAGCCCGGACAGGCGCTAACACCGAGCCACCTAGCTGCTTTGGCACTGGCCGACGAGACCGATCTTACAGCCTTAATGACCCGCGCCGCCCAGTTACGCGACGAGGCCCACGGCTCGCGGATCTCCTATTCGCGTAAAATTTTTATCCCCCTCACCCACTTGTGCCGCAACGTTTGCCACTACTGCACTTTTGCGCAAACGCCGAAGAAAATCGAACAGCCCTACATGCTGCCCGAACAAATTCTCAAGGTGGCCCGCGAGGGTGCAGCGGCGGGTTGTCACGAAGCGCTGTTTACCCTGGGTGACAAGCCTGAAGCGCGCTATGAAACGGCGCGCAAAGCCCTCGCTGAGATGGGCTATGCCTCGACCATGGACTATGTGCTGGCCATGGCTAAGTTGGTATTTGAGGAAACTGGCCTCTTGCCCCACCTCAACCCTGGGGTGATGACAGAAGCAGAGCTGCGCACCAGCCGCGATGTGTCAGTTTCTCAGGGCATGATGCTTGAGAGCGTTTCAAAACGGCTCTGTGAAAAGGGTGGTCCCCACTATGGTTCGCCCGATAAATTGCCCGAAGTTCGCCTTGAAACCTTGGCGCTGGCCGGGCAATTAAATATTCCCTACACCAGTGGTATTTTGATTGGCATCGGTGAAACAAGGCTCGAACGCATTGAATCGCTGCTGGCACTGCGCGATTTGCACCAGCAACACGGTCATATTCAGGAAATTATTATTCAGAATTTTTGTGCTAAAAAAGGCACATTAATGGCGGATGTGCCTGACGCCCCCCTCGACGAATTATTGTGGACTATCGCCGTTGCGCGGATTATTTTTGGCGGCGCAATGAATTTACAGACGCCACCTAATTTAAATGAGGGCGTACTGGCGCAACTCATCGACGCCGGCATAAACGACTGGGGTGGGGTATCACCCGTAACCCCCGATTTCGTTAATCCAGAAAAACCCTGGCCGGGGCTGGAAAACCTCGCCCGCTTAACGGCGGGCAGTAATAAGCTGCTGGTCGAGCGTTTACCGGTTTACCCCAGTTTTGCCCACGATTCACAGCGTTGGCAGGCTCCCGCTATGGCGACCGCGCTGATCAAGCGAATGGACAGCGAGGGCTATGCGCGCCGCGAACGCTGGACGCCGGGCAGTGCTGAAACACCACCGCAAAATGTGGAGCGCGAAGGCTGGTCTTTCGTACCACCTGCGGTCACCTCATCGTCGACGGGTATTCAGGCTTTAATTGCCCGAGCTGTGGGCGGTGAGCGTCTGGATGAAAAGGCCATCGTGCAGCTATTTCAGGCGCGGGGCAGTGACTATCAGGCCATTTGCGAGGCGGCCGACGGCCTGCGACGCGAAGTCGTTGGCGACACGGTGACCTACGCGATTAATCGCAATATTAATTACACCAATGTTTGTTATTTGTCCTGTAAATTTTGCGCCTTTTCGAAGGGTAAAACTACCGAGGCTCTGCGCGGTAAAGCCTATGTGCTCGATAGCGCCGAGGTTACCCAGCGCGCCGCCGAGGCCTGGCAAAAAGGCGCGACCGAAGTTTGTTTGCAGGGCGGCATTCACCCTAGCTATACCGGCGACACGTATTTAGAAATTTGTGGCGATATCCGCAAGACTTTGCCCAACATGCATATTCACGCCTTCTCACCCCTTGAAGTGAGCCAGGGTGCCGAGACTCTGGGCTTAAGTGTCGAAGATTTTTTGTGTCGACTCAAAGCGGCGGGGCTCAATAGCTTGCCGGGCACGGCGGCTGAAATTCTCGACGATGAAGTGCGGGCTATTATTTGCCCCGACAAAATCAATACCCAGCAGTGGTTGAATGTCATCGAGACGGCCCACAAGGTCGGCATAAAAACCACCTCGACCATTATGTTTGGCCATGTCGACCGGCCCGTGCACTGGGCGCGGCACCTGCTACACCTGCGTGATCTACAGCAACGGACCGGCGGGATTACCGAATTTGTCCCCCTGCCTTTTGTGCCCATGGAGGCGCCAATGTACCGCCGTGGCCTGTCGCGACAGGGGCCGACCATGCGTGAGTCAGTATTAATGCATGCCGTATCGCGGCTGGTCTTGCACACCCTGATCGACAATATTCAGGTGTCGTGGGTGAAGATGGGCGAGCAGGGCGTGGTTGCCTGTCTCAATGCCGGCGCCAACGACATGGGCGGTACGCTAATGAACGAGAGTATTTCCCGTGCCGCCGGGGCCACCCACGGCCAGGAAATGACGGTCGAGACCATGGCTGCTTTATTGCAAGGTATTGACCGCCCAGCGCGACAGAGAACTACCTTTTACGGTGAAGTTGAAGCACACCCTGATCAATTGATTCCCTTGCAGTCCAGCTCCTAGTCCAGCTCAGCGTAATCAGCGCTAAAACCTTGTTAACCCTCGGTCATCAATTTGGTTGACAGCGGCTCCGTGCGCATTATGATTGCTGCCTGTTTGTTAGCCACTAATTATGCACATTGAATCAGATACAAGGGTGAATTTATGACTGCTGCCGTGCGTCACGACTGGAGTGAAGAAGAAGTACTGGGCCTGTTTAATCAGCCTTTCAGCGATTTGATGTTTGCGGCGCAAACCGTACATCGCCAGCACTTCGACCCCAACCAGGTGCAGGTCAGCACCCTGTTGTCTATCAAAACCGGCACTTGCCCCGAAGACTGCAAATACTGCCCGCAAAGCGCCCACTACAACACGGGTCTTGAAAAAGAAAAGCTACTGGAAATTGAGCGCGTTATTGCCGAGGCCAAAGTTGCCAAAGCCAATGGCACCAGTCGCTTTTGCATGGGTGCCGCATGGCGTTCGCCGAGCAAAAAAGACATGCCCTATGTGCTCGACATGGTGAAAGAGGTGAAGGCTCTGGGCCTTGAGACCTGTATGACCCTCGGTATGCTCAGTGATGAGCAGGCCAGTGATTTAGCTGACGCCGGACTCGACTATTACAACCACAATCTCGATACCTCGCCCGAACACTATGGCGAGATTATCACCACGCGCACCTATCAGGACAGGCTCGATACGCTGGCCAATGTGCGCTCTGCGGGCATGAAAGTGTGCTGTGGTGGCATTGTCGGCATGGGCGAAGAATTAAAAGATCGCGCCGGCCTGCTGGTGCAACTGGCCAATCTCGAAGAGCAGCCCGAATCCGTACCCATTAACATGCTGGTTAAAGTGGAAGGTACACCCCTTGAAAATGAGGCCGATCTTGAGCCTTTCGATTTTCTACGCACCATAGCCGTAGCGCGAATTTTAATGCCTAAATCCCATGTGCGGCTCTCTGCCGGGCGTGAGGAAATGAACGAACAAATGCAGGCCCTGGCCTTCCTCGCCGGTGCTAACTCAATTTTTTACGGTGAAAAACTTCTCACCACGCCCAACCCCTCTGCCAACAAAGATATGCAGCTGTTCGACAAGTTGGGCATTCAGCCCGAGCAGCACTGCGTTGCCCACGAGCAAGAGGCGGCGGTGGCGGAGCAAATTACCGAGGCGGCAATGGATAAGCATTTTTATAACGCAGCGCGAGCATAAGTCTTCGTTCGTTGACGGTCAGTTATGGTTAATCCGGACGCAGTACTGCAGTTAGAACTCGACACTCGCCAACGCCAGAGCCGTTACCGACAGCGTAAAACGCTGCAAAGCCCTCAGGGTGTAGAGGTCTTGGTCAACGGAAAAAGCTGTCTGGGTTTTAGCAGTAACGACTACCTGGGCCTGGCCAATCATCCCGCAGTCATTGCAGCTTTTCAGCAGGCAGCAAACCAATACGGTGTTGGCAGCGGTGCCTCTCATTTAGTGAGTGGTCATGGTGCTGAGCATCAGGCCCTTGAAGAAGAACTGGCTGAATTTACTGGCCGGCCCCGCGCACTGCTATTTTCCACCGGCTATATGGCCAATGTGGGGGTGATACGCGCCTTGATGGGGCAGGGCGATCTGGTGGTGCAAGACAAGCTCAACCACGCCTCGCTACTCGACGGCGGCTTCCTCTGTCGCGCCCAATTCGAGCGCTACGCCCATGCCGATATTACTGCTGCGCAAACTCTACTGGCGGACAATAACGGGCAGCGCAAATTACTCGCAACCGACGGTGTTTTTAGCATGGACGGCGATCTGGCAGACCTGCCGGCGCTGGCCGATATTGCGGATCAAAATAATGCCTGGTTGCTGGTCGATGATGCCCACGGCTTTGGTGTGCTCGGTAAAACCGGCCGCGGTATTGCCGAGCACTTTGCTATGGACATTAACCGCCTGCCGATTTTGGTCGGCACCCTGGGTAAGTCCTTTGGCACCTTTGGCGCCTTTGTCGCCGGCAGCGAAGCATTGATTGAAAGCCTCATTCAATTTGCTCGCACCTATATTTACACCACGGCTCTGCCTCCAGCGGTCGCGGCAGCAACTCGCGTTGCGCTGACATTAATTGACAGTGAAAGCTGGCGACGAGAAAAACTACAGCTGTTGATTGCGCACTTTCAACAAGGTGCCGCCGAGCGGGGTATTCCCCTAATGGCGTCGCCCACACCCATCCAGCCGGTGTTAATTGGTGACGATGAAAATGTCATAAAAATTGGTGAGTATCTGCTGAAGGCCGGGTTTTGGACAGGCGCTATTCGCCCGCCCACCGTGCCCGTCGGTAGTGCCCGTCTGCGTATTACCCTAACGGCCGAGCACGAAGTAGAACAGCTTGATGCCTTGCTCGACAGCCTTGCCTTGGCTTTAAAAACCGTTGGCAGTGATACCTTGTGAGCCGAGCTTATTTTATTACCGGCACTGACACCGGTGTGGGTAAAACCTCGGTCGCTGTAGCCTTGCTACAGGCGGCTGTAAAGCGAGGCTTAAGCACGGCTGCGGTCAAGCCGGTCGCGGCGGGGTGTGAACTCACCCGCGAAGGCTTGCGCAATGAGGATGCTCTGTTTCTGCAACAGGCCTGCACAGTTGCACTGACTTACGAACAAATAAACCTCTTTGCACTGCAGCCCGCAATTGCTCCGCACTTTGCTGCGGCACGGGAGGGTTTGCGGCTCGACGCCAAAGGTCTTGCCACACACTGCCAAACGGTACTCGATTTAAAGGCGGATTTAACGGTTATTGAAGGTGCCGGTGGCTGGCGCGTGCCTTTGAACGATAGTGAAACCTTTGCCGATATTGCAAAACGACTTAAGGTGCCCGTTATTCTGGTGGTCGATATTAAGCTGGGTTGCTTAAATCACGCCCTGCTCAGTGCCGAGGCAATACGTGCCGACGGCCTGGAATTGGCGGGCTGGGTGGCGAACCAGGCCAGTGGTGTCGATGAGTGTCATGATGAAATGGTAGCGGATCTTGAGCACCGATTGGCTTGTCCGTTGTTGGGAAACCTTCCCCACAGTCTAAATCAAGATGCTCTAGCGGCTCACCTTGATTTAGACGTGCTGGAAATGCTTTAGGCTTGTGCTAACTGATGGGCGAGGAACTCGTCGTAGCTGCCTTTAAAGTCGTTTAACTTGTGGTCTTTGATTTCGATAATTCGCGTTGCGAGAGATGAGACAAACTCGCGGTCGTGACTGACGAAAATCAGGGTGCCTTCATAGTGCTCCAGCGCCAGGTTTAATGCCTCAATCGCTTCCATGTCGAGGTGGTTGGTGGGCTCGTCGAGAATCATTACGTTGTTGTCTGTCATCATTAACTTGCCAAACAACAGGCGGTTTTTCTCACCACCAGAGCACACGCGTACGGCCTTTTTAGAATCCTCTGATGAGAACAGCAGGCGACCCAGAGTGGCGCGTACGATTTGATCATCGTGGCTGGGTTTGCGCCATTGGCTCATCCAGTCGAAGAGGTTGGTGTCGCTGTTGAACTCTGCACTACTGTCCTGAGGGCAGTAACCGAGGGTGGCATTTTCGGCCCATTTAATGGTGCCGTGTTTGGCTTCTAGCTCGCCCATTAAGCAGCGTAAAAAAGTGGTTTTACCCGCGCCGTTTTCGCCGATAACCGCTACGCGTGCGCCGGCTTCGAGAATTAAACTGCCATCGCTAAAGAGTTCTTCGCCATCAAAACCATGCCCCAGCTTCTCTATGGTGAGTGCCTGGCGGTGCAGCTTTTTCTCCTGAGCGAAGCGAATATAAGGGCTGACGCGGCTCGATGGTTTGATGTCATCGAGATCAATTTTCTCAATTTGCTTGGCGCGAGAGGTGGCCTGCTTGGCCTTGGAGGCGTTGGCAGAGAAGCGACTGACGAATTGCTGCAACTCGGCGATTTGTGCTTTCTTTTTAGCGTTCTGCGACTGCATTCGCTCTTGCACCTGGGTGGCGGCGATCATAAAGTCGTCGTAATTACCGGGGTAAACACGTAGCTCACCGTAGTCGATATCGGCCATGTGGGTGCAGACTGAATTTAAAAAGTGACGATCGTGAGAAATAATAATCATCGTGCTCTTACTTTCATTGAGCACATCTTCGAGCCAGCGAATGGTGTTGATGTCGAGGTTGTTGGTGGGCTCGTCGAGTAGCAGTATATCGGGGTCGGAGAACAGCGCCTGGGCTAACAGTACCCGCAGTTTCCAACCGGGGGCGACTTCGCTCATGGGGCCAAAATGCAGGACTTCTTCGATACCGGCACCCATCAATAGTTCACCGGCGCGGCTTTCGGCACTGTAACCATCGAGCTCGGCAAATTCGACTTCGAGTTCGGCAACCTTCATGCCTTCTTCTTCCGACATCTCGGGCAAGCTGTAGATGCGGTCGCGCTCTTGCTTAATGACCCACAGCTCTTTATGGCCCATTAGCACGGTGTCGATGACATTGACGTCTTCAAAGGCGAATTGATCCTGGTGCAGGGTGCCGATGCGCTCGTTGGGGCTGAGAGAAATATTGCCTGCGGTGGGCGTGAGGTTGCCGTCGAGTATTTTCATAAACGTCGACTTGCCGCAGCCATTGGCTCCGATCAGGCCGTAACGATTGCCGTTACCAAATTTAACGGAAATGTTTTCAAATAGGGGTTTGGCACCAAATTGCATGGTGATATTAGCTGCTGAGATCAACGGTTTATTCCTGAAAGCTGGGGAGTGGCGCTGTGGGTTTTCTGAGGGTGCGTACTATAGGGATTTGTGGCCAGTTCGTCGAGCTGAAGCGTAGAAAGTTTGCGGACAACGATAGGCTTTGTAGTGCTATTTTACGGTGATTGTTATTCCTGGTTTTGCTAGTAAAGCTGGGGCGGGTAGTAGACGTTTGTTGGGGGGTGTCAGTGGTTTAAATCCCTCGGGCTTTACTCGCTTAAGCGCGAGGGATTGATGTGTCTAATTTTGAAAAGGCTGGACTAGTATTATTTAAGAGGCCTGGTTGGCTTCTTCATCGTCGTCCTCAGCAGGGATTTTGATTGGCTCCAGACTGAGGCCTTGTCCTGCAGTTGCATTAGGGTTGGCTGGGGCTGTTTTGTTCGTACTCTTACTTTGTTTATCGGGCTGGCCTACGACGCTAGGCGGGTTATTACCGTGTTTGAGCTGAATTTTCAGTCGTAAGTTATTGCGAGAATCGGCGTTGAGCAGGGCTTCCTGCAAGGTGATTTTACCGGCGTCGTAGAGTTCGCAGAGTGCCGAGTCAAAGGTTTTCATGCCCTGATTTTCAGACTTTTCCATGACCTCTCGAATTTCGGTGACCTTGCCGCCTTTAATCAAGTCGATAACGCGGGGGGTGCCGAGTAATACTTCGATGGCTGCAGCACGTTTTTCGTCGACGGTGGGCACCAGGCGCTGGGAGATGATGCCGCGTAGGTTTAACGAGAGATCGAGATAAAGCTGTTTGTGACGCTCTTCGGGGAAGAAGTTAATAATGCGCTCAAGTGCCTGGTTGGCGTTGTTGGCGTGCAATGTGGATAGGCAGAGATGGCCCGTTTCGGCAAAGGCCAGAGCGTGTTCCATAGTTTCACGACTGCGAATTTCACCAATAAGAATGACATCAGGGGCCTGACGAAGGGTGTTTTGCAGGGCATCTTCATAGCTATCCGTATCAACGCCAACTTCACGCTGATTGATGATGCTCTTTTTGTGGGGGTGGAGAAATTCCACCGGGTCTTCAATGGTAATGATATGACCTGATGTATGCGTGTTGCGATAGTCGATGAGTGAGGCCAGCGAGGTCGACTTGCCCGAGCCAGTGCCTCCAACGAACAATACCAAGCCACGCTTTTGTAAAACCAGCTTGGGTACGATGTCTGGCAGACCGAGGTCGCGAAAGTGGGGGATATCGGTTTTGATTAGCCTCACAACCATGGCTACATCACTGCGCTGTCGAAATATATTGACACGAAAGCGACCGATGTTTTTTTCTGAGATGGCCAGATTCATCTCCGGCTTGTGTTCAAACTCAGCAATCTGCCCCTCGTCCATAATGCCGTAGGCGATGTCTTTGATTTCACCTTTGAGATAGGGCTTGTCAGTAATAGGGGTCAGTTTACCCAGCACTTTCATGCTCGGTGGCGCGCCGGTGGAGAAGTAGAGATCGGAGCCGTCTTCTTTGACGATGGTGCGCAGTAAATCGAGAAATTCCATGCTTGGAAGCCTTCTATAGGTGGGCGATGTTTATATCGCTAAGGCTAGCAGGGAAGGGTAGGCGGAATAAAGCCTGGGCAATGATAAGTGTGAACTTCTTCGAATAGGGGCAGCACGTGGTTGATGGGGCTGATAATAGAGAGACTTTATTGCCCTGCCGGGGTTTATGAGCTGTTTTTTTAAATACTACAAAAACGTGGCCAGGTTTGCTTCACCACTACATATATGGTCCTGTGTAGAGGCCGATTAAGCTAAGCAGGAGTTTTATATTATCCGATACATTGCAGTATTATTCGTCTGCTTATCTTTAAGTGGCTGTTCGAGCTTTTTTTTCTTCCCCTATAAAAGCCACCTGCAAACTCCTTCTGCCTACGCACTGCCCTATGAAGATGTGCAGCTACTAGCGGAGGATGGGACTAAATTACATGCCTGGTTCTTGCCAGCCAATCAGAAACCTAAAGGCAGTGTCTTATTTTTACACGGTAATGCGGAGAATATAAGCACTCACATTTACAATATTCGCTGGTTGCCAAAGGCGGGTTACCACGTTTTATTACTGGATTACCGAGGCTTTGGTCATTCCGATGGCGTGCCAAAACTGCCCGATGTTTTTCTGGATATTGATGTCGCTGTGAGCTGGATGAGTAACTCGGTTCAGACCAGAGAGCAGCCGTTTTTTATTCTTGGGCAAAGTATTGGTGCTAGCTTAATGCTACACGATGCCGTTAAACATACTGATAATCCGCAGCTGTGTGGTCTTATTAGCGATGCCGCCTTCACCCGCTATGGTGATATTGCCGAACATGTTGCGCGTCAATCCTGGGCCACCTGGGCTTTCCATTTCCCTGTATTTTGGCGTGCTTACAATCAATATGATCCTATTGATGGGCTGGCAAAGCTGTCAAAAATCCCGATATTATTTTTTCACAGCAAAGATGATCGGATCATTCCATTTTCGAATCTCGATTTGTTAGTGAATAATCATCAGGGCTACCATCAGCGTGTTGTAACAAGTGGCCGACATACGGCAACTTTTATGACCTCTGCTAATCGCCGGGCACTTCTTGAATTTATGAGCCAGCAGAATTGTTTCTTTGATGCGGAAAGCGCTACACAGGCTTCTCAGAATTTTTTGAAATCTAACTTTTTAAAAGTGCAACCTTCTGGGTTAGTTGGTTTGTATTTCTAGTTATCTGGATTATAGTAATCTACAGTGCATGCTATCATTTAATCTTGGTGTTTGATTAGTGTCACTTTGTTATTAATTTTTATAGGGATATCTTGTGAATAATTTGACTGAACTTACAGTGGCGGGCCTACTCGCCGGGATGATAGCTTCGCCAGTCTTTGCTGTCGGTGTCGAGGTGCCTTCAACTAATGTTGTAGGTAATGAAAGTGGTCATTTGCGGTTGGGACTTGCCGCGATGAGTAAAAACTCCGTGTACGATAACTATGATGAAGAGTCGCGAGCTGTGCCGTTGATTTTCTATAGTGGCGAACGGTTCTACTGGATGGGTCCTCAGGGTGGTTTTAACTTCATCAATAACAGCACCCATCAATTAACGGCGATTGTCGAAGTGGCTCCCGATTCCTGGGAGCGTTCTGAGCTTCAGCATCCCCAGGGTTCTCCAATAGCACGTCGTGATGATAGCGATCGCTCCTTTAATTTTGGTGCTCAGTACTTATTCAAAAGTGATTTTGGCATCGTCAAGTTGAAAGCGGCGAAGGATATATCGGGTGCCCACGATGGTGAATATTATGAATTGGGCTACAGCTACCCCCTGCACCCTGCTGACAAATGGACTGTTGTACCTGAAGTTTCTGTAACCCAGTTTGATAAAGATTATACGGCCTACTATTTTGCCGATAATCCCGGCAATGGTAGCGGCGACGAGGCCATCCGTATGTCATTTAAACTGGGTGTGACTTATGAGTTGAATGACAGCTGGCAAATATTGGCGGGTGCCTCTCTGTCGAAGCTCGATGATGTTAATGAAAACGCGGTGATTATTGATGACGATGAAGAGTCGAGTTTTTATATTGGCTTTACTTACAAGGTATTTTAAGCCAATGTGAGCTTGTCGTTACAATAAAAAAAGGGGCGATATTATCGCCCCTTTTTTTATTGCTATGGTTTCCTACGCTAGATTTCCTGTGTTTTATTACAGCGCAGTGATTTTCTCTTTCTGTTCTTCCAGCCGCGTTAGCGCGCTCTCGGCCTCACTCTGTTTTTGGCGCTCTTTGGCGACCACGTCATCCGGCGCATTGGCAATAAACTTCTCGTTAGAAAGCTTGCCTTTTAAGCGTCCTAGTTCTTTATTCAATTTACCGAGTTCTTTGTCGAGGCGAGCCAGTTCTGCGTCTTTGTCGATGACCCCTGCCATGGGTACGAAAATCTCCATGTCGCCAACCAGGGCGGTTGCCGAGGGAGGGACTGGTACGCCAGCGTCGAGCCATTGCACCGATTCAAGGTTGGCGAGTTTGGTCAGGTACTGCGCGTTTTCGTCGAGGCGGCGCTGGTCTTCGGGGCCGCCATTTTGAAACAGTACGGGCAGCAGTTTGCCGGGGGAGATATTAATTTCGCCGCGAATATTGCGCACGCCCATAATGATTTGTTTGATCCACTCAATATCGGCGTCAGCCGTGGCATCGCGTTGGCTGTCGTCGGCAACGGGGAAGGGCTGAAGCATAATAGTTTCACCCTGTTTGCCCGCCAGCGTGTGAATCTTTTGCCAAACCTCTTCGGTAATAAAGGGCATCATCGGATGGGCCAGGCGCATAATGCTTTCGAGCACACGAATCAGTGTGCGGCGGGTGCCTTTTTTCTGAGCATCCGGGGCATTGTCGTCCCACAAAATGGGTTTGGATAATTCTAAATACCAGTCGCAATACTCAGACCAGACAAAGTCATAAAGTGCCTGTGAGGCGAGGTCGAAACGGAAACTTTCGATACCATCACTCACTTGTTGCTCGGCATCTTGCAGGCGGCTGATAATCCAGCGATCGGCGATGGAGAGCTGGTAGTCTTCACTGCCGTCCTGTCCGCAGTCGTGCTCTTCGGTGTTCATCAGTACGTAGCGGGTGGCGTTCCATATTTTATTACAGAAGTTGCGATAGCCCTCGATGCGGCCGATGTCGAATTTAATGTCGCGCCCGGTCGATGCCAGTGAGTAGTAGGTGTAGCGCAGGGCATCGGTGCCGTAGGCCGACAAACCATCGGGGAATTCTTTGCGGGTTTGCCTGGCAATTTTTTCACGCATTTGCGGCTGCATCATGCCGGTGGTGCGCTTGGTCACCAGTGGCTCTAATTCAATGCCGTCAATCAGGTCGATGGGATCGAGCACATTGCCCTTAGACTTGGACATTTTCTGCCCCTGCCCGTCGCGTACTAAGCCGTGAACATAAACCGTTTTAAAGGGCACGTCGTCCATAAAATAGAGGGTGAGCATAATCATGCGTGCCACCCAGAAAAAGATAATGTCGAAGCCGGTGACCAGCACGTCGGTGCTGTGAAAGGTTTTCAGTTCATCGGTATTTTGTGGCCAGCCGAGGGTGCCGAAAGTCCACAGACCGGAGGAGAACCAGGTGTCGAGTACGTCGTCGTCCTGACGCAGATTGATTTCATCGCCGAGCTGGTGCTTGGCGCGTACATCAGTTTCGCTACGCCCGACATAGATATTACCGGCGTCGTCATACCAGGCTGGAATGCGGTGGCCCCACCACAGTTGGCGGCTTATGCACCAGTCCTGAATATCGCGCATCCACGAAAAATACATGTTTTCGTATTGCTTGGGCACGAACTGAATATCTTGTTGTTCAACGGCGTCGATGGCTTTTTCGGCCAGAGGCTTGGCGCTGACATACCACTGATCGGTGAGCCAGGGTTCGATAACGACACCAGAGCGATCACCGCGAGGGGTCTTTAAGGTGTGGGCGTCGACTTTCTCAAGTAAGCCCAGTTCATCGAGGTCGGCAACGACGAGTTTGCGCGCATCAAAACGCTCCATGCGCTGATATTTTTCGGGTACGTTGCTGTTGAGGTTCGCGTCGCGATCAAAGATGTTGATCATCGGCAGCTGATGGCGCTGGCCAATGTCATAGTCATTAAAATCGTGGGCCGGGGTGATTTTCACACAACCTGAGCCAAAGTCCCTGTCGACATAGTCGTCGGCAATAATGGGTATTTCTCGACCGCTGAGGGGCAGGGTAATGGTTTTGCCAATGTAGGCCTGATAGCGCTCATCGTCGGGATGTACGGCAACGGCAGTATCGCCGAGCATAGTTTCCGGACGGGTGGTGGCGACAATCATGTGGCCCGAGCCGTCACTTAGAGGGTAGCGAAAGTGCCACAGGTGGCCCTGTTCTTCTTCGGAGATGACTTCGAGATCAGAAATGGCGGTGTGCAGTTTCGGGTCCCAGTTAACGAGGCGCTGGCCACGATAAATCAAGCCGTCGTCGTAGAGGCGAATAAAGGCTTCCTGCACCGCATCGTAGAAACCATCGTCCATGGTGAAGCGTTCGCGAGACCAGTCGGGTGAGGCACCGAGGCGGCGCAGCTGTTGGGTAATATTGCCGCCGGACTCTGCTTTCCACTCCCAGACTTTGTCGATAAATTTATCGCGCCCGAGATCGTGACGACTAATGCCATCGGCCTCAAGCTGGCGTTCAACCACCATTTGCGTGGCGATGCCGGCGTGGTCGGTGCCGACTTGCCATAGGGTGTTATCGCCCTTCATGCGGTGGTAGCGCACCAGACCATCCATGATGGCCTCCTGGAAACCGTGGCCCATGTGCAGGTTGCCGGTTACATTGGGCGGCGGAATCATGATGCAAAAAGGGTCGCCGCTACCGGAGGGCTTGAAGTGGCCGCTCTCCTCCCAGATTTTGTACCAATGGCTTTCGATGGCTTGGGGCTGGTAGGTTTTATCCATGATGGCTGTGCGTACCTGAGTTAAAGAGTTGGGTTGAAGAGGTCTTGCGGGTGGCGAATTATACGGGCAGAGGGGGCGTTACTCTATAGGCGATAACAATAGGTGATGACTACAAGAGTACGGGCGCGCCTTTGAGGTTTTCAACTTTGCTAAAACCCAGGGGGTAACCGAGGTGCTTGTAGTGAGCAAAGCGTTCACGTTTGGTTTGTATCTGGGCTTCGTCGCCGTAGATGAGTTCGGCGAGGTGTTCGAAGCGGCTGAACCAGCTGGGTGTATCACTGTCGAGATTAATCATCATATCGTGGTAGTCGCCGGGCTCGTCACCACTGCAAATATAGATTGGTGCGTTGTCATCGGCTGCCGTGCTGTGGGCGAGAAAACTACTGGGAATATGTTGCCAGAGATTTTGTTCAAGGTTTTTCAGCAGCTCAACATCTCGACAGTAGACGAGCACACTGTGCTGTTTTTTACTGGCCTCATTGGCCAGCTCGCAAACTAATTGCAGGGCGCGGGCGATGGTCTCTTCGCTGCTGCCCTGCAATTGGTGGAAATGTACTTTAGTCATGGGTAGCTATTTTGCTCACTATGCCGAGGCTCGGTTGCGCAAATACTCCATTAATAAAGGCACCGGGCGGCCAGTCGCACCCTTGGGGCCCGCCGATAACCAGGCCGTACCGGCGATGTCGAGGTGAGCCCAGCGATAATCTTTGGTAAAGCGCGATAGGAAGCAGGCGGCGGTAATACTGCCACCACCGGCGCCGCCAATATTGCCCATATCGGCAAAGTTACTTTTCAATTGCTGGTTGTATTCATCCCAAAGGGGCATTTGCCAGGCACGGTCGCCCGAGTTTTGGCCGGCGTCGAGCAAGCCTTGCGCCAGCTCATCGTCGTTGCTGTACAGACCGGAGGCATGGGAGCCAAGGGCGACAATGCAGGCGCCGGTGAGGGTGGCAATATCTATCACTGTGTCGGGTTTGTAGCGCGCAACGTAGGTGAGGGCATCGCAAAGTATCAAGCGGCCCTCGGCATCGGTGTTGAGTACTTCAATGGTTTGCCCCGACATGGAGGTCACCACATCGCCAGGTTTCGTCGCCTTGCCACTGGGCATATTCTCGACGGCGGGAATGACACCGACGACATTGATGGGCAGGGCGGCATCGGCGAGGGCTTCCATTACTCCTAGCACACTGGCTGCACCGCACATGTCGTATTTCATTTCATCCATCTTGCCGCCGGGCTTAAGGCTGATGCCACCAGAGTCGAAGGTCACGCCTTTACCCACAAGCACGATGGGTCTGGCGCCTTTTTTACCGCCCTTGTAATCGAGGGCAATTAAGTGGGCGGGCTCTACGGTACCGGCGGTGACGGACAACAGTGAGCCCATGCCCAGCTCGGCCATTTGTTTTTCCGATAAAACCTGGCAGCTCATATTTTTGTGCTTGCGGGCCAGAGCGCGGCTGTACTTCGCCAGATAGCTGGGCGTGCAAGTGTTGGCTGCTAAATCGCCAAGTAAGCGCGCCTGATTGACACCAACGGCAACTGACTGACCGTAGCTGAGACCCGCCTGCGCTGCACTTTGTGCCTTTTTATTGCTGCAAAGCAGAATGACTTTCTTCAATGTGAGTTTGCTGGCGGGCTGGGGTTTGCCGCCATTAAAGGCATAGCTGGCTTCTGCAAATTGCTGGGCCAGTTGTTGCGCGGCCCAACGTGTATCCTGGTCGCTCAGCTCGACTTCGGCCAGGGTTGTCGCGATAGAGGCGATGGCATCGCCCTTGGTTTGTTTGGCGACAGTACGGGCAATTTTCAAAAAATCCTTGCTTGAGACTGCCCCAGTACCGATGCCCACCAATAACAGGCGTTTGGCATTAATACCGCTGGGTTCATGCAGCATTAAGGTCGATGCGCACTTACCGCTAATGTCCTTGCCCTCAAGCCTGCGGCTGATCAGCCCGTCGGTGGCCTTGTCGATGGCAGCGCTTGTGGCGCTGAGCTTTTTGTCAGCGGGGACGGCGACAATTAAACAATCGGTTTTCAGTGTAAGTGGGGCGGTGGAACGTGCGACAATCTCCATGGTGTCTCCCGAGACAAAGATGGTGAAATACTGGATAATTATTTACGGTTGCTAGTGTATGCCATGCCTCTGTTGAGACCAAACACCGCGGGCTCAAAATAATACTTTTTAACGAACAGCTTAACTAACTGAAGGTTGTGCCACTTTTTGTGATTATTTTTCGTTACATCGCTCGAGATTTACTCGGCACCACGGCTGCCGTTTGTGCGGTGCTGATGCTGGTTATTATCAGTGGGCGCTTTGTGAAGTATCTCGCCGAAGCGGCTGCCGGCATGCTCGATGCGAATATCCTTTTTGCGGTGATCGGTTATCGCCTGCCCGGTTTTCTTGAATTAATTTTACCTCTGGCCTTTTTCCTCGGTATTTTGCTGGTCTATGGCCGGCTCTATGTCGACAGTGAAATGACAGTGCTCTACGCCTGTGGCATGAGCCCCGGCAAATTAATCGCTTACACCATGGCGGTTGCCGTATTAGTGGCGGGCGTGGTGGCGTGGCTGAGTTTTTCTGTCAGCCCCGGTGGGCTTGCCAAGGCAGAGGCCTTGCTGAGTGCGCAAAAGTCACGGGGTGAATTTGAGTCCCTTGAGGGGGGCAAGTTTTATCCCTTACGCGGTGGCCGTGGTGTCACCTATACCGAGTCGATGGCTGAAGACGGCACCATGCATGAAGTGTTTTTATCGCAGTCGAGCGTTGATAGCAACGGCGTGCGACAGGTTGTGGTGTTGGCGGAAACTGGCCGCCCGAAACGCGCCGAGGAAAACGGCGAGCGCTACCTGGTGCTCAACAAGGGCTATCGTATTGAGGGCACACCGGGGCGGGCCGACTTCCAAATAACCGCCTTTGAGGAATATGGCCAGCGTCTGGAAAAGAATAATAATATTCGTCGCCACCGCGAAAAAGCCGAAATCATGTCCACTGCCGAACTGCGGGCATCTGACTTGCCCGAGCACATCGCCGCACTGCAATGGCGTTACTCGGTGCCTATTTTAGTGTTGGTGGTATCGCTGATGGCCGTGCCCTTGAGTCGCACTAATCCCCGTCAGGGGCGTTTCGTCAAAGTTTTTCCCGCCGTGTTGCTCTATATCTTTTATTTGGTTGGCCTTAACGCCGCTCGCGGTGCTCTCGAAGACGGCGAGCTTTCAGCTACTCTCGGACTGTGGTGGGTACATGGGGTGTTTTTAGCGATTGCCGGCGGGCTCTTGCTCTGGGATAGCGGCTGGCGCGGCAAGCGGCTAAGGACGATCGCTACGACAGCGGTAGGGGGCAAGCAATGAGCTATTTATCCCGCTATGTGATGCGCTTTGTTTTCGCTGCCATTATTCTGGTTTTGCTGGTGCTATTGAGTATTGACGTGATTGCCGCTGTGGTCGATGGCCTCGGCGATGTACGCAACGACTATCAATTTAGCGACGTGCTCTACAACGTTTGGTTAACGCTGCCGGCGCGCATCTATAGCAATATTGCCTTCGCTTCCTTAATCGGTTGTTTGATTGGCCTCGGCATTTTAGCGGGCAATAGTGAGCTAGTGATTATGCGTGCCGCTGGTGTCTCGCTACTGCGTATCACCGGTTTTGTACTGCGCCCCGTGTTATTGATCATCGTTTGCGGTGTTCTCATTGGCGAATACGTGGTGCCCTATACTGACCAATTGGCAACTAGCCGCCGCATGTTACTGCGCGGTGAGCAGGAAACTTTATCTGCCACTAGCGGCGTTTGGAACCGGGAAGGTAATGAGTTTATTCACTTTAATGGGGTCTATCCCAACGGCAAACTGTTTGGTGTGACTCGCTATCGTTTTAGTGAGCAGCGTGAAGTTGAAGAGGTTAGCTTTGCTGCACGGGCCACTTTCTTTAAAGACTATTGGCTTGAGGAAGAGGGCGTTGTTACTCGGTTTGTCGAAGACGGCACGCAAACCAGTGACTTTTTAACACGGCGCTGGGATTCACATTTGTCCCCCGACCTATTAACACTGATGGTTATGCCAGCGGAGTCACTGTCTATGGGCAACCTATATAACTACGCCCAATACCTCGATGAGCAGGAGCAGAAGTCGTCGAAATACTGGCTGGCTTTTTGGAATAAGGCCTTGCAACCGCTCTCGGTACTCAGTCTGGTCTTAATTGCCACCTCTTTTGTGTTCGGCCCCCTGCGATCGGCGACTATGGGCTTTAAAATTTTCGCCGGGGTGATCGCCGGCATTACCTTTCAAACCAGTCAGCAATTGCTCGGGCCATCCAGTGTGGTGTTTGGCTTCTCACCCTTTTGGGCGGTGTTTATCCCGGCCATGGTCTGCATTGGCATTGGTTTAGTTTTATTGCGGCGGGCGGCTTAGGCAGGTTATGCCTTTTTATTTATTTCTAGACTCTATTTATGTCTAGATTCTATAGCCTCTTGATTAAGCTGTTTGCGCGTCTTTTCCTTTGGCAAAACCACTACTCGCGTCTGGCTCCAAATATCGTGCAGGCAATGGCCTTCACGATTGAAGAGGCAATAAAAGTAAGAGACTCCTCCACATAACAGAGCGGGTGGTGCCACCAGACTGCGAATCCAGCACTGCTGCCAGCTGGCAAATGGGCTTGTGCCGGGGGTGGATTCATTAAGCTGCTCGAGACAAATATGCCAGGTCTTCATACCCAGGGTTTGACCACTGCGCCGCCAGCACCAGCTATAAAACAGTGCGAGGCAAAGCCACCAGCCAAAGAGGAAGAGGTAGCGTAAGGGGCCCTCATACTCCAGTCGAGTTGCTTCCTGACCTTGCGCTAATACCTGTGTTGCTGCGTTGCCATCGGTGAAAACCTGAATTAGAAAGAAGGTTGTTGCGTAGGCAAGGCTGATGGCGGCCAGTAGAAAAATGTCGTACACCAGTGCCGCGATACGCCGTATGGGTCGAGCAATAGGAAGTGCCTGGGGGCCGGAATCCTTTGTGGTTTCTGTTGAGCTGCTCTGGTCTTTTAAGGGGGCGGTGCTATCTGGCTTTTGGGATGTGACTGACAAGAGTGGCTCCATGTGGCTAGTGTCGACAGTTTGATGACTTTGCGGCTAGGCTGGGGCGCTAATTATAGGGGCTTTGGAAGAATTGCGCATTGCTCTGGCTTGAGCACGGCTTGCTAAGTTGGCTTATGCTGTAATAATAGCGTCAATTAAACGCTGTTGATTTTGTGCCCGGGGAGAATGACTTTTGTCGACGATAAATATACAACGCTCACACCAGCTACCGCTGGATGAGGTCAAGCAAAAAGCCGAGCAGTTGGCACAGAATTTAACTCGACGTATTGGTGGCAGGTACCGCTGGCAGGGCGACACGGTGCACTACACCTACACCGGTGTGAAGGCACGTATCGACTGTGAAGAGAGTGATGTTCTGATCGATATAAAACTGAATTTTGTCGCTTCGGTATTTAGGGGCACCATTGAGGAAGAAGTACGAGAAACCCTCGATAAGCATTTGGCTTGATGCACTCCCCGGGCTTCTGGCTCGACTATAGCTGGCCGCGAATAAAACTGCGGTCTAGTTGCCTGATGTCGGGTCGGCCCGACAAAATCATATCCCGCTCTATTTCATCTTTTAGCAAGCTCAATACTCGCTCAACTCCAGCTTGCCCGCCAGCGGCAAGCCCGTAGAGGTAGGGGCGACCCATCATGCAGGCGCTGGCGCCCATGGCCAGAGCTTTTAAGACATGGCTGCCGCGTCGCACACCGCCGTCGAGAATAATTTCTAGCTTATCGCCCATGGCATCGGCAATCTCGGCGACCAGATCAATGGGTGCTGCCACGGTGTCGAGCTGGCGGCCGCCGTGGTTGGAAATAATTACCGCACTGGCGCCAATGTCAGCAGCGCGGCGGGCATCTTCGACAGAGAGAATACCTTTAATGGCAAAGGGTCCCTGCCAGCGGGCGGCGACTTTCTCGGCGTAGGCCCAGTTTAGAGCGCGATCAAACTGTTCGTTAATGTATTTACCCAGAGAGCTGACCTGCGAGCTGCCCTCGGCAATGTGGTGGCTCAGGTTGGCCATTTCTAGTGCGGGCGTTGTTAGGTAGTGATAGCACCAGGCGGGGTGCAGGGCGAAACTGGCGAGGCTTTGCAGGGTTAACTGCGGGGGAATTGTCATACCGGTGCGCAGGTCGCGCTCGCGATTACCCTGTACCACAGTATCGACGGTGAGGCACAGGGCGTCGTATTTGGCGGCGCGACAGCGGTCGATCAACTCTTCATTAATAGAGTTGTCACGCAGCACGTAGAGCTGGAACATCTTCGGGCCGCTGGTTGCGGCAGCAACATCTTCAATAGTGGTGGTCGCTACCGTCGAGAGCGAATACATTGTGCCGGATTGTGCCGCAGCACGAGCCACAGCGCGCTCACCCTGGTGGTGAAAAAAGCGTGTCATGCCAGTGGGCGACATCAGCACCGGCCAGTTGAGTTCACAGCCCAGTACTCTGGTTTTCATGTTGATGGCGGTGACATCTTCAAGGCAGCGGGGCACTATTTGGTACTTATTAAAAGCCTGAGTGTTATTGATGCGGGTCAGCTCGTCGTCAGCGCCGCCATCAATGTAGTGAAACAGCGGGGCGGGTAGTTTGCGTTTGGCTTGCTGTCGAAAATCGTCAAGATTAAAACAGCGTTTGATGGACGGCGGGCTTAGTGAGAATGGCATGCCCTTATTCTAGCGGAATTATTGAAGGGCTATCTATTAGGCACTTAGTTATAGTCCAAAACCAACAAACCCACACCGAGGCGTGGGTTTGTTGGTGGATCTGAGGAAGAGTGCTTATGCGGCTCTTTCTGCAGCAATCTTGGCAGAACTTTTACCGCGACCGTTACGCAATAGCTCGCCGGGAGTGGCTCCAGTGCATTCGCCGTTATCAAAGGTGACTTCACCATTGACGATGATGGCCTGGTAGCCTTCGGCGCGTTTAATACGACGCCATTCGCCAGCGGGTAGATCGTGGACGATTTCGCCAATCCACTGGTCACCATCGCCGAGGGCGTTGATGTCGTAAACCACAACGTCCGCAGCCCAACCTTCACGCAGCACACCGCGTTCTTTTAAGCCTGCAGCTTGAGCGGGCAGGGCGGCGAGGCGGTAGTGGGCTTCTTCCAGGGTGATTTTCTTTTCGTCGCGCACTAGCCACTTGAGGAAGTCGGTGGTGTAAGCGCCGCCGGTGAAGAACTTGGTGTGAGCACCGCCGTCAGAAACACCGGGAATGGTGTAGCTGTTGTCATTGATGATTTCGGCCATAAAATCGGCATTAAAGCCGCGATCCGGGCCGAGGAAGTGGACGTTGAGGTCACCTTCGAGGGATAGATCGAGCATCACATGAATGGGGTGCTTGCCTTCTTCTTCACCAATTTGGGCGAGGGTTTTACCGACGTACTTCTCCAGTGATTTGGTGCCGTGTACATCTTGCACCTGCAACAGGGGAACCGCGCCGCCAACACCGGCCTGAATGACCTGTAGGCGTCGATCAGCTTCTTCGGTTTCGCCGATGATGGCTTCACGCAGCTCGGGATCTTTCAGTTTCTCGAGTTTTTCTGCTTTCGTGCCGGTGGTCAGCTTGCGCCAGGCGGGGCTGGCATCATAGAGATTCCAGTGCTCAAGGGTGAAGCAAAAGCCGGTGCGTACGGTGCCAGCCTGGCCGTAAATTTGCAGGCCTTTGTCCCGTGCATTGTTGAGCCAGTCGAGGCTGCGACGGTGCACACGGGCATTTTTACGCGTCGGGGCGATGGCGTTATGCAATACGGGGCGGCCAGTGGCTTCAGCCAGTGTCTCGAGGAATTGCATATCGGTTTTAATATCACCGGTGGCCTGAGTAATCTGTACATTGCCTTCGCCGCGGTCGTGCAGAACCTTGGCGAGGTTGAGAACTTCGGCATCGCTCATGGTATCGGTGACCATGGGGGTGCCGTCGAAATCGGCCTGAGTGGAGTTTTCGCCGAGGCGCTGAATAGAAAAGCCCATCAAACCGGCTTCCATACCCTCGTCGAGTAGGTGTCTTAATTCTTTGCGCTCGTCGGCGGTTGCCTCGCGGGTTTTAGCCGCTTCCAGACCCATGACGTAGGTCAGCAAGGACGCCGTAGGCATATAGTGCACGCAGTTGACGCCCTTGGGTCGTGCGTCGAGGGAGTCGAGGTACTCGGGGATAGTTTCCCAGGTGAAGGGCATGCCCTCTTTCATGCAATCGTAGGGGATGGCCTCGGTGCGGGTCATGGTTAGCAGCGAGCGCTCCTGATACTCGGGCTTGACCGGGGCAAAACCAAAACCACAGTTGCCCAGTACCACGGTAGTCACCCCGTGCCAGCCAGAAATTGTGCAGTAGGGATCCCAATGGATTTGCGCATCGTAGTGGGTGTGTAGGTCGACAAAGCCGGGGCAGACAATCTTGCCGGTGGCATCGATGACCTCTTTTGCTGCACCGGGGGCTTCACCGCCGATTTGGGCAATTTTGCCATCTTTGATCCAGACATCGGCTATGCGTCGTGGGGCACGAGTGCCATCGACAACCGTGCCGCCCTTGATTTGAATATCGTAAACGTCGGACATGGTTAACTCTCCTAAGGTAGAAACGGTGAGATAGCGTTCAAGGAATAAAATACGGTGAGCTACGGGCTTTTATAGTGGTGGTGTAAGTAGACCGTTGTTATTCAAATTGATCGTATCTAATTTATAATTTTATGGGCGGTTCGTCTTTAGAAAGCAGCGCGGGAGAAAAACTAGCGCGTGCCCTCTGTGCCCCCTGTCAATTTCAATTGACTATAGCACTAGAACAATCGGCTAAGGAAGCCGGAAAAAATGACTGTATATTGACATCGGTATTAATTTCTGAAGCTTACAGGCTTTTGCGGTAATGTTTGGCCTGATAAACGTCCTTTGTTTCGCGGCGGTGGATCGCTTACAATTCGTCCCGTTCTGCGAGTCTTTTTAGAGTTTTACAAATACCAGTGACGACCACACCATAGCTCGCTTTTAGCTGGTGTATAGTAGCCGGTCAGGCTTTGTGCGTTTGGCCGTTGGTTGTAGGACTCGGATACCGAGGTAGCAAAGGGCAAGTTTATGGAAGTCGATTTATTTCAACAGGGTGTCGATCTGATGCTCTTTGGCATGGGCACTGTATTTGCGTTTCTGATCTTATTGGTCGGCGCCAGTTATTTGATGTCCTGGGTGATTACGCGTTTTTTCCCCGAACCCGTGCAGCCCGAGGCGGCGGTGCAAATGGCGCCAGTTGCAGCCGTCGAGCCACGCATACAGGCAGTGATACAGGCGGCAATTGATAAACATCGCAGTCGTTAGCCGTCTAAAAACTCGGCTTAGGCCGCTAGTGTAAAGAATGAAAATAGCCCCGTCGTATAAACAGTTGAGAGTGATTTAATGGTAGAGCAGAAAAAAGCCCTTGGGATTACCGATGTGGTGTTGCGCGATGCGCATCAATCTCTTTTTGCAACACGATTACGTATCGACGATATGTTGCCGATTGCCGAGAAGCTCGACCAGGTTGGTTTTTGGTCGTTAGAAACCTGGGGTGGGGCAACGTTCGACGCCTGTATACGCTATTTGGGTGAAGATCCCTGGGATCGCATTCGTGAGTTGAAAAAGGCCATGCCCAACACGCCTCAGCAAATGCTCTTCAGGGGGCAAAATATTCTCGGTTATCGTCACTATGCCGATGATGTCGTGACTAAATTCGTTGAGCGTGCAGCCAGCAACGGCGTCGATGTTTTCCGCGTCTTTGATGCGATGAACGATATGCGCAATTTAAGCACCGCCCTGCAGGCCGTAAAGAATGTCGGCAAGCATGCGCAGGGTACCATCTCTTATACCGTCAGCCCGGTGCACAATATTGACTTGTGGGTGGATATGGCCCGCGAGCTAGAAGATATGCAGGCTGACTCTATCTGTATTAAAGATATGGCCGGTTTGCTGACGCCCTATACAGGCTTTGAGCTGGTTAGCAAGCTAAAGAAGGCCGTCAATATCCCGATTCATATTCAAAGCCATGCCACGACCGGCATGTCGACGGCGACCTATTTGAAATGCATTGAAGCCGGTATCGATAATGTTGATACCGCCATTTCATCCATGTCGATGACCTACGGCCATTCGCCCACCGAGGCACTGGTGGCTATTCTCGATGGCACCGAGCGCGATACCGGTCTCGATATGGGTTTGCTGGAAGAGATCGCTGCGTATTTTCGCGAAGTTAGAAAGAAATACGCCAAGTTTGAAGGTTCTTTAAGGGGCGTCGATTCACGGATTCTCGTCGCTCAGGTACCCGGTGGCATGCTCACTAATATGGAGAGCCAGTTACACGAGCAGGGTGCTATTGATAGGTTTGACGAAGTGCTGGCTGAAATCCCGCGTGTTAGAGAGGACCTTGGCTTTTTACCGCTGGTGACACCAACCTCGCAAATTGTCGGCACCCAGTCAGTGATCAATATATTGACCGGCGAGCGCTATAAAACGATTACCAAAGAGACCGCAGGCGTTCTAAAAGGTGAATACGGCGCGACACCCGCAGCGGTGAATACTGAGTTACAGGCTAAAGTTCTAGAGGGTGGCGAAGCAATTACCGTGCGCCCCGCTGATTTAATTGCCCCTGAGCTGGATAAACTCGTTGCCGAACTGGATGGTGAAGCGAAAGAAAAAAATATCACCTTAAAACAGGGTGAGCAAAAGATTGACGACGTGCTGACCTATGCACTGTTCCCGCAAGTTGGTTTGAAGTTTCTCGAAAATCGCGATAACCCCTCTGCCTTTGAGCCAGTACCAACGGGCAAAGAAGGCGGTGTTGTCACCAACGATAGTGGCGAAGAAATTTATACCGTGAACGTTGAAGGTCGAGACTACACTGTTGCCGTGAATAACGGCGGTGATGTTTCGGCCATTGTGCCCATGGGCGGCGCTGCTCCCACAGCGGGTGGCGCAGGGCCAGTCGGTGGTGGCGAACCTGTTCCGGCACCGTTGGCAGGCAATATTTTCAAGGTGCTGGTTAGCCCCGGTCAGCAGGTGGCAGAGGGAGACAACCTGATTATTCTCGAGGCGATGAAGATGGAAACCGCTGTCAGTGCTGTGCGAGCGGGCACCATCGGCGATGTGTTGGTGAAAGAGGGCGATGCTATTAGCGTTGGTGATCCCCTGGTCACACTCATCTAGCCTGCGGAGAAAATCATGGAACAACTGTTAAAACTCTGGACTGAATCCGGTCTGGCCCAAGTTGAAGTGGGCACGGTAGTGATGATGGCGGTGGGCTTTGGCCTGCTGTTTCTGGCTATTCGCAAAGGTTTTGAACCTCTGTTATTGGTACCTATCGGCTTTGGTACCATCCTCGTTAATATTCCCGGTGCCGGTTTTGAGGCCGCACCCATCTACGATGCGGTGGGTCATCTCGAATCCCCCGGCGGTTTGATGTACTACATCTACAATGTCGGTATTGCCTCGGGCATGTTCCCACTGATTATCTTTATGGGGGTCGGTGCGATGACCGACTTTGGCCCCTTGCTGGCCAATCCGAAAACCTTATTACTCGGTGCGGCAGCTCAGGTGGGTATTTTCGTTACGGTAATGGGTGCGGTGGGCTTGAGCAGCCTGGGCATTCTCGATTTTTCCATTCGCGATGCGGCATCGATCGGTATTATTGGGGGTGCCGACGGGCCGACCGCTATCTTTGTGACTAGCAAGCTGTCGCCGGATTTACTCGGTGCTGTCGCGGTAGCCGCTTATTCGTATATGGCGCTGGTACCGATTATTCAGCCGCCGATTATGCGCGCGCTGACCACAGAGGTTGAGCGTAAAATTGAAATGGTGCAGTTGCGCCCCGTTTCGACCCGGGAAAAAATTGTCTTCCCCATGCTGTTACTCGGCCTTGTCGCCATGCTGCTGCCAAGTGCTGCGCCGCTGTTGGGCATGTTCTGCTTCGGTAATTTAATGCGTGAATGTGGTGTGGTCGATCGTTTAAGTGATACTACTCAAAACGCCTTGATTAATATTGTCACCATTTTTCTTGGCCTCGCCGTTGGCTCAAAAATGAGTGCCGATAAATTTCTCAATTGGGAAACCCTGGGTATTCTTGCTCTCGGTGCACTGGCATTTTGTATTGGCACGGCGGCCGGGGTACTCATGGCGAAGTTGATGAATCGCTTTAGCGAGACCCCAATTAACCCTTTAATTGGCTCCGCCGGTGTCTCGGCTGTACCGATGGCCGCGCGAGTATCGAATAAAATTGGCCTTGAGGCCAATCCACAAAACTTTTTGCTGATGCACGCCATGGGGCCCAATGTGGCCGGTGTTATCGGTTCCGCCGTTGCAGCCGGTGTGATGATTTCCATGGTTTCCGGGTTTTAAATGCCGGTCTCTGGAGCTCATAAATGATCGTGCAGGAAAGTATTGTCAACAAATTGCGAGAGGCTTTATCGCCTTCGCATTTGCAGGTCGACAATATCAGCCATATGCATGCTGTACCGGAAAACGCTGAAACCCATTTTGACGTCGTTGTTGTCTCGGCCGCTTTCGAAGGCCTACGTGCTGTGCAATGCCACCAGCGAGTCTATCAACTACTTGCCGAAGAGTTGTCCTCGGGCGTTCACGCTCTGGCTATTCACGCCTTTACACCTGAAAAATGGGCGCTGAGTGATGAGGTGCCAGCGCCACCTGAATGCCTCGGTGGTGAATAGCTAATAGAAACAGCGTTTTTTTATGGCTTGCTGGGTTTTCCAAAAATAGCTGTATAAAGCTAGCCTGCAAAGATGATTCTCTTAACCTAGATCAATTCCAGCTTATCCCTCTAATGCTCTAATTACCGGGTCATTTTTTAGAGAGGGATAAACAGTATGGGAAGTCAAAAAATCAATTCATTAGTTGCGGGTTCTTTATTGGCCACTGGTTTGGTCTGCGGTGCAAGTAGTGCGCTGGCCTATGAGGCGGGGGATATTATTCTTCGCGCTGGTGTTGCTTCTGTGCAGCCGGATGAAAGTAGTTCTGCCCTAAAGCTTGATGGTGTTGCATTGGCTGGAACCAGTGCAGGTGTTGATAATAATGAGCAGCTAGGTCTGACCGGCACTTATATGCTGACATCCAATATGGGTATTGGCTTGTTGGCGGCAACCCCTTTTGAACACGATATTACGGCCAATGGCTTGGGCGTGGATGCAGGCTCAGCAAAGCATTTGCCGCCTACATTAACCCTGCAATATTTTCCTATGGATTCAGCGTCCGATTTCCAGCCTTATGTGGGCATCGGTATTAACTATACGGCTTTCTTCGATGAGAAAGTTGATAGTGAATTAGAAGGGGTTTTGGGGAGCGGGGATCTGGAACTCGATGATTCTATTGGCCTGGCCCTGGAAGCAGGTGTTGATTATGCGTTTGACGAGCACTGGGTATTAAATGCGGCTGTCTGGTATATCGATATCGAGACAAGTGCTGACTTCAAGTTTGATAGCGGTTCTCGTGTTAAAGCGGATGTGGATATTGACCCTTGGGTTTATATGGTTGGTCTGGGTTACAAGTTTTAAAACTGTTTGTTGTTAGTCAAAAAACCGGAGCAAAGTACTCCGGTTTTTTTATGTCGAGTATTTATTCATTGTTTTTACCCAGCGCCTGAATAATGACCTTGCGCGTATCGGCTGGGTCAATAACGGCATCAATTTCAAGATAGCTCGCAGCTTCTGTCGCCTTACCGCGCTCATACATGGCATTGAGTAATTTGTTGAAGAGAACCTCTCGTTCATCCTCCGTTTTGATAGCCTCCAGTTCTTTTTTGAAGCCCAGATGCACCGCTCCCTCCAGGCCCATGGCGCCGAATTCACCGCTCGGCCAGGAGGCACTGTAGATTGGGCGAGAAAAACTACCACCCGTCATAGCGATGGCTCCCAGGCCGTAACCCTTGCGCAGAAAGATCGCCACCATGGGCGATTTGAGGCGGGAACCGGCAACAAACATATCGGACATTTTGCGCACCGCGCCTTCGGTTTCGCTCTCTGGCCCAACCATAAAGCCGGGGGTGTCGCACAGGGAGAGCAGAGGTAGGTTGAAGTCATTGCAGAGCTCTAAAAAGCGTGCAGCTTTTAGTGCCGCCTCTGCATCAATAGCACCACCGAGGAACTGGCAGTCGTTACAAATCAGTCCAAAAGACTTGCCTTCAATGCGCACAAAGCCGGTGATAATGCCGCAGCCGTAGTCGCGGCGTAGTTCGGTAAAGGAGTCGGTATCGGCCAGTGTGGTGATAATGTCTCGCACTTTGTAGACAAAACGACGGTCGGCGGGCAGCAGGGGCCAAAGTTTGCGTTGGTCGGCGCAGCTCCAGTTGTCAGTGCTGCCTTGAAAGTAGGAGAGCACCTGGCGGGCAATGCGGGTGGCATCGGCTTCATCTTCGGCGACAATATCGACGACACCGTTTTGGGTCTGGGTTTCAATGGGACCGATGTCTGTGGGTTTGTAGTTGCCCATGCCGCCGCCTTCAATCATGGCGGGGCCGGCCATGCCAATCCATGAGCTTTTGGTGGCGATAGTGATATCGGCGCAGCCAAACAGGGCGGCGTTACCCGCGAAGCAGTAGCCATTGTTGACGGCGATCATCGGCACTTGAGAACGCAATCCAGCCCAGGCGGCGAAAGAGCCTAGATTCAAGCTTAATTCATAGTCTGTGTCGCCGGGCCTGCCGCCGCCACCCTCGGCATACATCACCACGGGTAGTTTTAACTCAGCAGCGAGTTCAAGAGCACGGTCGAGCTTTTTATGATGGAAAACCCCCTGGGTGCCGGCGAGTACGGTGTAGTCGTTGACGATCACCACGGCGCGACTGGCTTGCTCGTCAAACAGGGCGGCGTTAATCGTGGCGAGGCCGGTAATAATGCCATCGGCGGCGGTATGTTTTTTAAGGTCGTCAATATCTCTGCGTCGACGTTGGGCGGCCACCGCAAGTTGGCCGTATTCGAGGAAGGAGTCTTTGTCGCAGAGGTCATTCAGGTTTTCCCGTGCACTGCGATAACCCCGCTGATGGCGCTTGGCAATCAGCTCTTTTCGGCCTTCATCCAGTGTCGACTTTAAACGCTCGTCAAACTGCTTGATGACCTCTTCTTTATTGGTATTGATGGCTGGTTGGGCCTGGGTTTTGATTTTACTCACAATGGGGGATGCCTCTGAATATCTTTATTATGGTTAGCTTTACAGGCTGTTGAGTGTAACGCTGTTCGAGGAAACGGTGCCATAGCTTGCGAGACACGAGTTTCTTTTAAGATAAGGCAGCTAGGTGTGCCAGACAAAAAAATGCCCGTGTCGCTAGAAACGGGCATTTTTAAATTGCGCGAGTGGCCGAAGAAGCGGCCACCGAAACTTGAAGGTTTTACTTGCTACCATCAATCATGTGGTCAACAGCAGCTTTTAGCTCGTCGTCTGAACAATCCATGCACAGGCCTTTAGGTGGCATTCCCTGGAAGCCACTGATAGCACTGGTATACATCGTGTCCATACCCTTGTCGATACGAGCGGCCCACTGCTCAGGGGCACCAAATTTGGGTGCACCCGCCATGCCGCTACCGTGACAGGTTTTACAGCTGGTGTTATAGACATCATCGCCGCTACGGCTTCCACCGCCATTGCCAGCCGCAGGTGCACTGCCAACCTCGCCGACCAGGCTGACTTCACCAGCAGGCGCCAGGCGCTCTGACATGGCTTTTTCCTGTTCAACGCCGAGTTTAACTTCGCTCTTTTCGCCGCTACAGGCACCGAGAGTGAGCAGCGATAAAAATGCAGTACATAGAGCAAAAAGTTTCAGGTTTTTCATAAAGTGGACTCCATTAGTCACAGTAGCTTGGCGAGAATGGCGCGTATTATAGACGTTTTCCACGGCTTCTGGAAAATATACGGCGATGTTCTTTACAAAACAGGGCGCTGTTGTTACTCGCTTCAAGCCATGGTCAGTATCAATTTCGAATATCCCCTACTAAAGCCCTACTCCTACCATTTAAATAACTATAAATCATGCTATCTATTATCTTGACTCATGATAAAAATACTGCCATCTTGAAGGCAGTGGTGATTTTTTGGGGCTTTAGTGGTGCATCATTTTATTTCCACGACTAGCAAAGTTATTTATTCGAATAAAAAAATTATAACTATTAAAGAAAGAGGGTAATTCTATGTCTGTGATAAGAAAACCTGGACTCCATAAAACCTTGCTTGCGGCCTGCGTGTTCAGCAGTAGTGTCGCGATGGCGGCTGTTACGCCTGAAGAGCGAGCCTCAATTGGACTTGAAGGTACCGAGCTTACGCCCAGTGGGGCAATCCGTGCGGGCAATGCGGAAGGCACTATTCCCGAGTGGAAAAACGAGCCGGTACCGATACCTGATAGCTTTAAGCCGGGTACCTTTCACCCCGATCCCTTTGCTGGTGACAAGGTGCGTTTAAAGATTACTGCACAGAATTACCAGGAGCATACCGACAAGTTGTCAGAAGGTCAGAAAATGATGTTCAAGACCTATGACGATTACTTTATGAATATTTACCCCACTCGGCGCTCAATGATTTACAACAACTATATTTATGAAGCGGCCCTGGAAAATCTTGACCGAGCGGTATTTGAACGCACCGATAGCCACATGGGTATGATTGGCTTTACAGGGGCGAGAAGAGCATGGGCTTTCCCCATCCCTAAGAATGGGGAGGAAGCGTTCCTCAATCAACAGTCGCGGCCCAAGTTGGTCTGGAATAAGTCACGAGAAGTCACCATCGCGGTAGCGACGAATGGCAAATATCAGACGAGCAACCTGGATGTGGAATTCCACTATAAGTGGAGTGACCCTGAGGTTGAAGAAGATGACCCCGAGGTGGTGCCCTCTGAAAATATTCAGCTCTATCAGCAGACATTAACGGGTCCGGCTAAAGTGGCTGGGCAGGTGGTTCTAGCCCTGGAGCCCATCACGTTTACTACAAACTTCCGTAAAGCGTGGGCCTATAGCCCTGGGCAGCGCCGAGTTAAACGTGCACCACAGATCGTTTACGACAACCCTATTACGGCAGGTGATGGCCTGGGGACTACGGATCAGGCCTATGGCTTTAATGGCCCCAACGACCGCTTTACCTACAAGTTGTTAGGTAAGCGAGAGGTTTATGTGCCCTACAACCCCTATAAGTTGTTTGCACAGACGGCCACGCCCGATAAAGTAATTTCTCCTTCGGGCCGTTTTAATCAGGACTACAGCCGTTATGAATTGCACCGTGTCTGGATTGTTGAAGCCAACCTCAAAGAGGGCACCAGCCATGACTACAGTAAGCGAGTTTATTACCTTGATGAAGATTCCTGGGAGGTGATGCTGGCAGATAACTATGACCGACGCGGCGAGCTCTGGCGCCATTGGGAAGATCACCACATCATGTTCTACGATGTCGGCTTTCCCAACCGTGCTGCGGAGTTACAATATGACTTCAATGCCCACCGCATGCTGGCTTTGATGATGGATAAGAGCAAAGCGCCCGACTTTACCTGGCGGGCTGAAGATAAACACTTTACCTCGGCAGCGGTACGGCGCAGAGGTATTCGCTAGTCAATTAGTCATAAAAAAGACGACAAACTTAAAAACCGCAGTGTTAGACCACTGCGGTTTTTTATGGGCTCTGCCTAAAGTACGGTGCTACATTTTATTGGTTTTGATGACTCTTCTTAGAGTCTATTGTGTTGATGAAATGACGTATTATTGGCCGGCAATGTTTTAAGTATTTATTTTCTGCTTATTATTGGGCTACTGTGAAGTCAGCGCCTCTTCAATGACACAGGGAAAACCGCTACCTTGAGTGAAAAAATCTACCTCAGCGCCGAACAAACATTGGCCGACGCCTATCTTCTGGGTGCAAAAGTTTTACAGAGCGGTTTTCTGCCGGACCTGATTATTGGTGTATGGCGCGGCGGCACACCTATTGCCATAGCTGTTCACGAACTACTGCTATGCCAGGGTGTTGAGGCTGACCATATCCCCATTCGCAGTAAACTTTATAAAGGCATTGGTGAGCGTGATAATACTGTACAAGTTTATGGTCTGGATTATGTGGCGGCGCACCTGGATCAAATTCAGCGTATTTTGATTGTTGACGATGTCTTTGATAGTGGTTTGAGCATGGCTCAAATTCTGGCTGATATTGATTCGTTGGCCGCTAAAAAAAAGCTGGAATGCCGGGTCGCGGTGCCGTGGTACAAGCCGACAAACAATTTGACGACCTATGAGCCCGACTATTTTTTACATACAAGCGATACCTGGTTGGTTTTTCCCCACGAGCTTTGTGGTCTCAACCAAGCAGAATTACTGCAGAGAAAGCCGGGCATTGAGGCCATAAAGCATCTTTTTGAGTAGGCTATTACTGGTCTTCGAGTAAGAGCTTTTCCATAGCGGCGAGTTCTTTCTCATGCAATGTGTTTTTTTGCTGCGCCAATTTTAAGGCCTGTGCGCCCAGGGTTGCATAGGTGCTGCGAAGGTAGGGGGCCCTCTGTTCTATAGCCTTGAGGTGTGCCTCTAGTGTATTGATATCGCCGCGGGCAATCGGCCCGGTGAGGGCGTTAACGGCCCCTTCTGTGATCCCGTTTTCCAGGCTTTGGCGCATCAATGGGGAAAGGACGGCGCTGGCAAGGGTCTCTTCGATACCCGCTTTTTCAAGCAGTGCTTCACTAGCGCCGAGCAGGGCAGCAAGATAATTCGATGCCATCACCGTTGCTGCGTGGTAGAGGGGCTTGGCCTCAGGTTTAATCGTTGTCGTTTGGCCACCAATCGAACTCAATAGCGAATCGAGAACAGTGATAGCTTGTTTGTCACCTTCTAAAGTACAGACTGTAGAAGCGAAACTCGTGAGCGAGCGCTCTGGACAGGCAAAGCTGTGGGCGGGGTGGGCGCTGGCGATTGAGCTGCCGAGTTTTTGCAGTGCTGCCAGTTCTGTCGATGTTTTCAGGCCGCTGCTGTGAAACACCGTGGTTCTTTGCCAGCTAATGTCGGCTAGCTCGGCGAGTTGATTGGCGCAGTCGCGAATAACATCGTCGGGGGTGGCAAGCATCCACAATTGGGCAGGTGCATTTGATAGTTGTTCAAGGTTTGTGATCACACGTCCCGCGCCGATAAAGGCCTGGGCTGAATGGCTGTGTTCGCTGTTACGGTTATAGATGTCGCCAATAGTGACTAAGCCCGCGTCACTAAACAGTCGGGCCAGAGTGCGACCGAGTTTGCCAGCGCCGATAACATTGAGTCTTGGTAGGGTGTTTAAGGTGGCTCTTTGCGGCTGACTCATACGACTGACCCATGTGGACTGGGGGACTAATTGCGCTGCTGCTCTAACAGGGCTTTGTAGGCTTTAACTGCCGGGGCGAGGCCCATTTCAATGGCGTCGACAATCAGGGCGTGGCCGATGGAAACCTCGAGCAAGCCCGGTGCCGTGGAAAATTGGCCGAGGTTGTGCAGGTTCAAATCGTGACCGGCATTGACACCGAGGCCGATATCGGTGGCGTGGCGAGAGGCTTCGCAATAGTTGTTAAACAGCGCCACCTTGTCTTGCGCCGCTGCGTAGGGGCCGGTGTATAGTTCGATACGCTCAACGCCCAATTCACGTGCCAGATCGAGCTGCTTTTTATCGGGATCCATAAAGAGACTGACCCGTACATTGAGTGCCTGTAAAGCGGCGATCAGAGGCTTGAGTTTTTCGCCTGACGTGCTCAGGTCAAAACCGTGATCGGAGGTGAGTTGCTCACTGCTATCGGGCACTAGCGTGCATTGCTGGGGCCGGGTTTGTTCGACCAGTGCCAGTAGCCCCGGGTATTCGCGTAGCGGCTCGGCAAACGGGTTGCCCTCAATATTGAATTCCAGAGCTGCACCGCTAGCCGTGGTTTTAGAGCGACAGAGCTCACTGAGTTGACTGACATCGCCGGGGCGAATATGGCGCTGATCGGGGCGCGGATGAACGGTAATACCATCGGCGCCGGCAGCAATGCAGGTCGTGGCATAGTCGACGACACTCGGGTAATTGCCTTCCCGCGAGTTGCGAATCAGGGCAATTTTGTTGACGTTAACGCTGAGGGCTATCAAGGGGCAGGGCTGCGTTGAATGCTGATGATTTCAATGCTTTCTACGGGCCAGTGAACAAATTGATGATTGTATTTTTCAACTTTGCTGCTGGCAATATTTTGCACCACATCCATGCCAGACACCACCTGGCCAAACACGGTATAGCCGGGATTGCCGTATTTGGCGTCAAAGTTGCGATTGTCTTTTAGATTGATGAAAAATTCGGCTTTGGCACTGTCGGGGTCATGGCTGCGGGCCATGGCAACTGAGCCCTTGATATTCAGTAAGCCATCGACAGATTCGTTGGCGACGGACTGACCTGGTTCAAAGGCATTGAGCTTGCGGTCAAAACCGCCGGTCTGAATGATAAAGCCCTGGATTACCCGGTGGAAAATAGTGCCGTCATAATAGTGCCTATCGGCATATTGCAAAAAATTGCGCACGGTAAGGGGGGCTTTTTCAGGGGCCAGTTCTACTTCAATATTACCCAGGGTGGTGGTAATAGTAATGCGGGGTTTAAGCGTTGTTGGCGGCACCGAGTTGCCGCTTTCTGCCCACAGGCTATGACAGAAAACTAGCAGGCAGCAGGCCAATAAGCGCTGGCAATGAAAGGATGTGGCCAACCGTAATAGCGACATATGCTTTATGCCCACTCTGAGTGTCCACGGCGCTTACCCTTTAAACGAGGCAGAAGAATGCTGAGTATTGCGCCGAGGAAAACGGCTATGCCACCGTTGAGAAACCACTTTTGAGTGCTACTACTTTCGAGTTGTTCTTTCACGGCGCTGAGCACATCAATCCGGCCCTGTAGCTTTTCATTTTCTTCGAGAAGTTGTTGATTTTGTACCTTGAGGTTGAGGGCATTGGCAGAGACAACTTTGATATCGGCGAGCTCTCGCGACACAGATTCGTTGTCGTCACTCACGGCATTGAGGCGACCGCCGAGTTGTTTATTGTCGGCCTTAAGCTCTTCAACCTGAGCTTTAAGCTTGGCGTTACTGTTATTGAGTGCTTCGTTTTGCTGTTTGTAGCGGGCGATTCGGTCGCGGGCAATGGGCTGGGTGACGATGTATTGATTCTCTATCCAGCCGTCCATGCCACCGGGGGTACGGATATGGCTCCAGCCGTCAGCCGTTTCAATAAAATCCAGCTTGAGTCCGCTTTTAAGACCCTGATGCAAAATGGCGCAGCGGCTGCAGGGGCTTTTACGCAGCGGCACGCGGAATTCATCGGAGATATAGCGCGTCTCCGCCAGCAAGCTTGGTGAGAGTGCTAGCAATAGCAGGCTTAAGCAAAGTTTGTGCATGACAATTCCGTTGGCAATTGGGTGGGTAAAAATAGTGGCTGTAAGAGTAGAGATTCGCGACTTGTCGCCCCGTGTGTTTTGTTCGTACATGTAGCCCGCATATTTAGATAGTTGTACTAATCGAGCTGGGGTGGGGCGCTCTTAGGGCAGTACTTTTTTATAGGCTTTCACGCTCACCGAGGCGTAAACACCGGCTGCCTGATAAGGATCCTCTGCGGCCCAGTCTTTAGCGGCTGCCAGAGAGTCAAACTCGGCAATAATTATACTGCCGCTAAAGCCGGCTTCACCGGGATCTTCGCTGTCGATACTGGGGTTGGGTCCGGCGACCAGTAAACGGCCGGCGTCACGCAGTGCTTCGAGGCGTTGTAAGTGGGCAGGGCGGGCGGCTTTGCGCAGGGCCAGGCTATCTGCTATATCCGTACAAACCAGGCTATACCACATTATTGTTTGTCCTTGTTTTCATCATCACTGTTGTTTTCCGCTTCGTGGTGGTGGCCGCGAATAATGTCTTCAAAGGGCATGCCGGTCATGCGAGTAATGCCGCGAAACAGATAAAACATGGCGCCCATCATCATGATCATTGCCGGTACGGCAATAACTGGGAAACTGAGTGCGGTCATTTTACCGAGTTCGGCATTGTACTCAACCGTGCCGGGTTGACTGGTGACAATCATTGTCGCCAGCAGATAATTTAAAATAGATGAGACTAAAAAAGAGCAAGCAATAATCCACGAGGCAGTAATTAAGCGTTGGTCAAAGGCCTCGACACTGTCGTGCTTGACTAGCGCATGATGCACCTTATCAATCTCAATCACCGTATCGTTGAACAACAGGGTGCGCACCAGAGGGTAGGGCGTCTTGAGTGAGATTAAAGTGGCCAGGCCAAAGATGGCGGGTATACCCGCCTCTTTATAAGCCAGGTATTGGGGGTCGAGCTCAAGCAGGCTGATGCCGCCGGTCATCACCACACTGAAGACACCGAGGCCAGAGAAGAAATTGATTTTGCCACGCTGCTGAAAGTCACGCAGGCCATAGACAATGGGGAAGAGCAGGGCGACAACCACACCCCAGGTCGTGCCGAGGTACTCATCGCCACTGAGCTTGGTCAAAATCAACGTGGGTACGATGACATTGAAGCCCAGATTGACCAGCATATTCTCGCGCTGGGGTGGCGCGGAGGAGGCTGGCGGGGGTGTATAGCTGCTGGTACTGGCTTTGGGTTTGCTACTGCTCACTAAGTAATGCCTATTCCTGTTGGTCAGAATCAATAGATGGGGGCCATTCTAGCGCTTCCAAGGGGTTTTCGCACATTGGTGTGTTGCCAAAATGCGTTGTAGTGGTTATTGGCGGTCGAGTTTTTTGGGCAGAGGGTTTATAGTCGCGGCAAATAGCGAGGTAAATCGTCTTTATGGCCAGGGTTCTGTATATACACCCCGATAATCCCCAGCAGCGCTTAGTTGAGCAGGCGGCGGAAATTATCCGTGGCGGCGGCGTGGCGATTTACCCCACCGACTCGGCCTATGCTCTGGGCTGCCACATCGGTGACAAGACTGCGCTGGATAGAATTCGCCAGATTCGCGCCCTGGAAAAAAATCATAACTTTACGCTGGTCTGCCGTGACCTCTCTGAGCTCTCAACCTATGCCAAGGTGGACAATCAGGATTTTCGTCTGCTCAAGGCCAATACCCCCGGCCCCTACACCTTTATTCTCGATGCCAGCTCTGAAGTGCCGCGCCGCTTAATGCACCCCAAGCGCAAGACCATTGGCTTGCGAGCACCGGCCAACCACATCGCCCAGGCACTGCTCGAGACACTGGGTGAACCGTTGATGAGTATTACCCTCATTATGCCCGGTGATGAGTACCCTCTGACTGATCCGCAGGATATTGAAGATATGCTCGGCAACCGGGTCGATTTAATTATTAATGGCGGCTACTGCGGTCTTGAGCCGACGTCGATTATCGACCTCACCGGCGAGGCTCCCGAACTGGTGCGTGCCGGCATGGGTGATCTTTCCCCGTTTGGCCTTTGAGTGATGTTTTTCTAGGGAGCCTTTGGATAAGTTTGGACGAAGTAGATGGCGAGCTAAAATCTTTAGATTCAAGGCGTAAAGTGCACGTAATAGCGGGCTATTACGAAGCTTTGCAACGAGGGAGCTGATTATTTTAATCGTCAGATACGAGTTCATGGCTTGTTCAGAGGCTCCCTGGCACCCTGCTCCTGTCACCGCGCGGGGCGAAACAGTATAATGGCCGACCTCCACGATTTGATCCGGTAGCGCAGTGACAACTGATCCCCTCCCCGACAATGCGCTGACTGGCGAAGCCCCTAATGTAGACGCGAATACGGCTACTACAGAAGCTGAACCCAACAGGGCGCCAGTGCCCCAGCAAAATGAAATGCCCTTCGCCATTGTTCAGGGCCAGCAAGTCACCGAGCTGCCCCGCGATCTTTATATTCCCCCCGAGGCGCTGGAAGTTATTCTCGATGCCTTTGAAGGCCCCCTCGATTTGCTGCTCTATTTAATTCGGCGGCAAAATCTCGATATTCTTGAAATTAACGTCGCCGATATTACTCATCAATACATGAGCTATATCGAGCTGATGGAGGCCATGCAGTGGGAGTTGGCCGCGGAATATTTATTAATGGCGGCAATGCTGGCGGAAATAAAATCGCGCATGTTACTGCCCCGTCAAAATGAAGACGAAGAGGGCGACGAAGACCCTCGCGCCGAACTGATTCGCCGTTTACAGGAATACGAGCGCTTTAAACAAGCCGCAGAAGACATTGATACCCTGCCGCGCACCGGGCGGGATGTCTTTCCGGCCAGTGCCAAAGTTGGAGAAAAAACAGCTCCACGGGTTCACCCACCCGTAGCAATGGAAGACTTACTGCTGGCCCTGGCCGATGTCATGCGCCGCGTTAAGTTGACCGACAGTCACCACATCGAATTTGAAGTGCTATCTACCCGAGAGCGTATGAGCCATATATTGGAATGCCTTAGCGGCAAACGTTTTGTGCCCTTTATTACGCTGTTTAATCTCGAAGAAGGGCGTCAGGGTGTGATTGTCACCTTTTTGGCGATGATGGAACTGGTGAAAGAATCGCTGGTTGAGATCGTACAAAATGAGTTCCTGGGGCCTATACACCTGAAAGCGAGGGCTGAGTGATGGATGCCGAGCAACTGCGTCGAATTGTCGAGGCCGCACTGCTGGCCGCTGGCGATTCTCTGGATATTCCGGCACTGCAAAAGCTCTTTGACGAGGAGTTTGTGCCCGAGCGCGACGAGCTTCAAGCTGCCCTGGAAGAGATAGAAGCCGACTGCCGTGACCGGGGTTATGAATTAAAGCGTACCGCCAGTGGTTATCGTTTTCAGGTGAAAGCGCAGTACGCCCAGTGGATTGGCAAGCTGTGGGAAGAGAAACCGAAGAAATACTCCCGTGCCACTCTCGAAACACTGGCGTTAATCGCCTATCGCCAACCCCTGACCCGAGGTGACATCGAACAGGTGCGTGGAGTTGCCGTGAGTTCTGATATCATTCGCACCCTCCACGACCGGGGCTGGATTCGCTCCGTCGGCCACCGCGATGTGCCGGGTCGCCCCGCTCTCTACGCCACTACGCGCCAGTTTCTTGACAATTTTAATTTACAAAGCCTCGAACAATTGCCGCCGCTGAGTGAAATACGCGAGCTCAGCTCGATTGATCGGGAACTGCAATTTGAGGAAGCTCTCGCTGAGGGTAATGCGGAGAAGGGTGAGGATAGCCTCGAAGCCGATGACGAAACTAGCGAAGCCGAAACTAGCGAAGCAGCTGTGCAAGATGATGGCGAAACACCAGTAACAGCGGAGGACTCTGCGGTGGGGGCCTTGGTAGATAGCTTTATCGAGCGCGATGAAGGTCGAGAAGCGCAACCAAAAATTTTAGACAATCAAGACAATCAAGACAATCAAGACAACCAAGACAATCAAGACAACCAAGACAACCAAGACAACCAAGATAGCGAAAGCTCAGCGATCAACAATGAGGAAAACCCAGAGCCATGAGTGAGAAAATTCAAAAGTTACTGGCTCAGGCAGGTTTGGGCTCACGTCGTGAAATTGAAAAGTGGATCGCAGCGGGGCGTGTATCCGTGAATGGCAAGGTTGCAACGACGGGCGATCGCATTTCGATGGAGGATAAAGTCAGCGTCGATGGGCGAGTGATCAAGCTGAAATCCAGAGACAGTCGTACCCGTGTACTCCTTTACCACAAACCCGTGGGTGAAATTTGTACCCGCCAGGACCCCGAGGGCCGTAAAACTGTCTTTTCCAGTTTGCCACCCATTAAAGAAGGGCGCTGGATAGCGGTTGGTCGTCTCGACATTAACACCAGCGGTTTGTTGCTATTCACCAATGATGGTGAGCTGGCGAATCGACAGATGCATCCTTCCGGTCAAGTTGAAAGACAATACCTGGTGCGCATTCACGGCGTCGTCGACGATGACATGCTCAAGCGCTTGCAGGAGGGCGTGATGCTCGAGGACGGCATGGGGCGCTTTAAGAAAATTCAAATCGGTGACGGCTCCGGCTCCCACCAGTGGTTTACCGTGGTGTTGACGGAGGGCCGCAATCGCGAAGTGCGCCGCCTGTGGGAATCTCAGGGTGTTGAAGTCAGCCGCTTGAAACGCATTCGCTTTGGCACGGTTGAGCTACCCTCTTATGTGCGCAGTGGTGACTGGCTCGATCTCACGCCGGTGGAAGTGAGTCGCTTGTCCAAGTCGATGGGTCTTGCCAGCAAGCCCCAGCCCCTAACACCCAGTGAGCGCCAACAGCGTGAGCGCCAGCTCAGTAAACTGAAAGCGCGGGGTGCACAGCGCTAACGGCTAGTGTGGTTACTGATGGTCGGGCAGGGGTAGGTCATCTTTCAAATAGACACGAATGGGATAATTTTGCATCTTATCCAGCTTAATAATTAAGCCGTAGTTGTCATTCTCATAATCCTCGGACCACTCATAGCTGGTGCCGGGTAGTACTTGTTCCTCGCCATCACGTTGACCCACCACTACTACCTCGTGAACCTTGTCGGGGCTTTCCAGCTGGTCTTTGGGGATACTGACGGTAACGTGTTGACCGCCATCGCCGCCGAGTTCGGGCAGCTTAATGCGGTGCACTTTGGCGTGTATTTTCTCTCCCTCATGGCCCTCTTTTAATTCCAGCCAGTCTGTTTCAAGGGCGAGGAGAGCGGGCGATAAAATCGCCAGAGAGGCGGCGATAGCCAGGTTTGTTATTGTCCGTCCGGTGCTCATGCTTAACTCCTGAGAGTGTTTGTTAGTCGCCAAAGTTTAACAAATTAATCACCTAAAAAGTGCTTTAACAAAGCTCTATTTGACTTTAAGCCCCATGGTATTGGCGATCAGGTTGCGCTGCATTTGCGAGGTGCCAGCGGCGATGGTGGTGCTGCGGGCATCGCGATAGTGGCGCTGCATGTCGTATTCCATCATGTAGGAGTAGCCGCCCATAATTTGCATGCCCTGGTTGGCGACCTCGGCAAAGGTTTCCGAACCAAAGAGCTTGGCCTGGGTGACTTCACGCATGGCATTCTCGCCTTTGGCCAGCTTCACCGCCGCGCGTAGCATCAGCATTCTTGCCGCGTCGACATTGGTTTGCATATCCGCCAGCATGTGGGCGATGGCCTGGGTACTGCCAATGGGCTTGCCAAACTGCTTTCTTTCCTTGGCGTATTCCAGCGCCTGGTCGACCACGGTTTGGGCGTTGCCGACATAGCCGGCCGAGGTGACGATGCGCTCGAACATCAGCCCTGAGAGCATGCATTGCCAGCCGCCGTTGACGGCACCGAGGCGTTGCCCGTCACTGACACGGACGTTGTCGAAGAAGACTTCGCTGAGTCCGAGCATTTTGCAGCCAAAGGTGTCGAGGCGTTTGATTTCTACGCCGGGAGTGTCGTTGGGGACTAAAAAGGCGGTGATGCCTTTTTGATAGGGGGCGTTGTTGTCGGTTTTACAGTACAGGGTGATGATGTTGTTGTCGGCATCGGCGGCGGTGGAAAAAACTTTCTGGCCATTGATTACCCAGCTATCGCCATCGGCAACCGCCAGGGTGCGCATGTTGCCCGCGTCGGAACCGGCATCGGGTTCTGTCATTGAAATCGACATGCGAATCTCGCCCTTGATGAGCTTTGGCAGGTAGTACTTTTTTTGAGCCTCGCTGCCATTGTGTAGCAGGCTAAGGCCACTGAAGGCGGATAGGCCGTAGGCTTCGAGAAAGGGATAGGCTTTGCGCCCCAGTTCTTCACTGACAAGGGTCATGTCGATGACGTCGCCACCATAGCCGCCGTACTCTTCGGGGAAGGGCAGGCCGAGCAGGCCCATTTCTACCCACTTGTCGTAAATCGCGTAGGGATAGAGTCCCTTTTTGTCGTGTTCACGTAAGTAGTCGGAGGTCGCTATCTCATCCATCATGCGCCGCAGGTTGTCGCGCAGAATGCTTTGTTCTTCGTTGAGGTCAAAGTCCATGCCTGAGCTCCAATGGGTTATTAGCTGGTAAGGGTTTGTTGCGGCAGAGGCTGTAGATAGTCGATTGGTGAAGTAGGTTGCTCGTCGAGCAGAGCGCGAATTTTTGTCAGTACCTCTTTAATTTTAAAGGGCTTTTGAATAATGTTATCGATCAGGTTGGTGCTCAATTGGTCCGAGTGACGATTGTCGGTAAACCCGCTGGCAAGTTGAATTTTCACTGTGGGGTATTGTGCCTGCACTGTGGCGGCGAGTTGGTAGCCATCTATCTCGGGCATGATGACATCGCTCAGGAGAAGGTTGACCGGGGTGCTTTCTAGTACCTCGAGGGCCTGCTGGCTACTCGACACGGGGATGACCTTATAGCCTTGTTGGCGAAGAACCTCGGTGCTTAAGTTGAGCAGGGCAATTTCATCATCCACCACCAGGATGGTTTCATGGCCGCCGAGGGTAAGTGTTGTGGAGGCCTGGGCTTTGCCGTTATCTCGGGAGTTGATGTCGTGGTGGCGGGGGAAATAAAGGCTTATATGGGTGCCGTGCTCAGGTTCGGAATAAATTTTGATACTGCCCTTGCTGCGCTCAACAAAACCGTAGACCTGACTTAAACCCAGGCCGGTGCCAAGCTCACCCTTGGTCGAAAAGAAGGGGTCAAATATTTTTTCCTGGGTTTCCTTATCAATGCCACAGCCCGTGTCGCTGATGCTGAGCAGCACATAGTCACCTTTGGGTAAACCTTTTAAGGGCGCGTCAAATTCGCTGACATGCTCATTATAGCTGGCGATGGATAGCTGCCCCCCATCGGGCATGGCGTGCATGGCATTAATACTGATGTTGAGAATGGCGTCGAGCAGATCGCCGCCATCCAGATACACCGGCCAGAGGTTTTCTGCCAGGTCATAAACCAGTTTGATACGTGGCGTAATGGACTTGGCCAGCATGTGCTGCTGGCTTTGTAGCAATGTGTTGATAGAGAGCTGCTCTGCAGCCGCGATTTTTTGTCGAGAAAAGCCCAGCAACTTTTCTGTTAGCTGGGCGCCACGCTGTCCGGCGCTGAATATTTCATTGGCATATTGTTCGAGCTTGGGTTGGTCTTTGATGGATGTTTGCAGTAAGTCGGCATAACCCATAATCACACCCAGCATATTATTAAAGTCGTGGGCAATGCCGCCGGTTAGCTTGCCCAGGGCATCCATTTTCTGGCTGCGACGTAGTTGCTCTTCCTGTTGTTTGAAGCGAGTGAGGTCATGCAGGGAGGCGATAAAACGCTGTTTTGTGCCGTCCATCGCACCCAAAGGAGCAATGGCCATACGCATTGGGAAGGCCGAGCCGTCTTTACGCAGGCCCTCAATATCGGCACTGACACCCAGGAATTTTATATTTTTGGTTTCTATGTAGCTACTCATGTAATGGCGATGTTTATCGACATGTTGCTCGGGCAATATTATCCAGCAAGATTGGCCAATAATTTCGTCCGCCTGGTAGCCGAGTAGGTTTTCGGCGGCCTTGTTGAAAGTCTGTATCTTGCCGTTTTCATCGAGAGTGAAAACAGCATCGAGCATGGTGTCGAGAATCTCTCGTTGCTCGGCATCGCGATGCCGCAGCGCCTGTTGGGCCCGGTGCTCGGCGGTAATGTCGCGAACGATGGACATCGCGGCGATCATGTTGCCATTGGCATCGGTGATGGGGGAGTTATACCACTCACAAAGTAGGGTGCGGCCATCCTTGGTACGATTTTTACTGATGACCTTGCTGTTAGTGTTGCTGGCAGTTAGCGTCTGGAGAATGGTATCGACATCAATATCGAGTTGTCGGGGTGTGAGAAAGCTGGGTTGCTGGTCTTTGACCTCTTTAAAGCTAAAGCCAAAGAGCTGCTCGGCTGCAGCGTTCCATTGGTTGAGTTGAGTGGTGTCCGTGTCCCATTCAATGACAGGCATTGGAGCCTGTTCGCGAAAGAGCTTGCGGCGTTTTTCCTCGGCAAGAATTTGTTCGGCCATTTTTTTGTGCTGATCAATATCCGTACCCTCAAGCAGCAATTGAGAGACCTGACCATTGTCATTGCGTATTGGATGAATATTGAGTTGCATCCACACCGGGCCTTTGGGGCTGGCAACCTGTATGTCAGCTTGGCTTTGCTGACCCTTTAGCGCGGTGGCGAAGATGCCTTTGAGCAGGGCTTGCGCTTTGGGGTCGAAGCTAAAGGCCTGAAACTCCCAGAGTTCTTTATTGAGATCGTTAGCCTGGTAGGCGTCGGGGTTGGTCTGTGCGGTGGTGTTGGCATAGGTCACGCGGCCCTGGGTGTCGAGCAGCGCGATCATGGTGTGCATAGAGCTGAAGAGCTTAATAAGGATTTGCTGTTCATTTTTGGTCTGCTCGCGCAGGCGGTGTTGTTCACTAAGATCGCGAATGACAGACTGGGTCAGCTTCTGGCCCTCAATATTGATCATTTGCGATGTCACTTCGGCGGGAAAGGTTGCACCGGATTTGCGTTGGAGGCAGGTTTCATAGCGAGAGGCCCCGGTCATTATGACCTTTTGGAACTCTGCTAGTGAGGCCTGCTTGATGCCGGGTTCGGGGCTGGCGAGCAGGGTGGCATTGAGCTGACTAAACTCTTCTTTCGAGTAACCGAAGGTCAGTTCCATGCTTTTATTCGCATCGATAATCATGCCTTCGCTGTTGTGGATTAAGCAGGGGTCGATGGACTGTTCAAATAGTGCGTGATAGCGTTGCTCGCTCTCCTCGAGGCGGTTTTGTGTCTTGCGCCGACTCATTTCGGCGCCGACTCGATCTGCACAGACCTCTAGCACGCGCTTTAACAGTGGAATATCTTCCATGGGCCGATCGTTCATCAGTACCAGCAAGCCTTGTACCTTGCCGCTGGCATCGGGTATTGGTGTGCCAATATAACTTTCGACACCCATTCGCCTCATACCCTCTTCATGGGGGAAAAGTGTTGAGGCACTCTTCGGGTAGTAACAAATCTCCCCAGTGGCGACATTTTCACAGGGGCTACCGTGCAAGCTATAGTTGAAGTTCTCGCTGACTTGTCCATCTTTGCAAAATGCCAGGGTTTGCGATTGTCCTTGGTCTACCTGGGCAATAAAGGCGTAGCGCTGACGGAGTGTGGCACTTAATTGCCGTACGAGATCATTGAGGTATTGCTCACCGGTGGCGTGAATAGTGCCGTCGTGAATGGCTTTGATAATGGCTTCGGCACGAATACGCTCGGTAATGTTGCGGTTGGAGCCTACCAGCCCGGTAAGCTCGCCGTTGCTGTTGCGAATAAAAGAAATACTGGCTTCGGCGGGATAGGTTGAGCCGTCTTTGCGATAGATATCAAGCAAGCAGCGGGTGGGTGTGTCTGGACCCTCTGTGGTTTTTTTGATGATTGCAGCGTGTTCGCGGACAACAGCATTAATAGTAGCGATAGACTCTGGAGTCAGAAGCTGCTCAATACTCGCTTTTTTTCTTTCTACAGCGCTAACGCCCGTGTTTTTTTCAACGGCTGAACTAACATACGTGAGTTTTAAATCGAGGTCGCAGGCCCAGAGTGTGTCCTGAACCTGTTCAATAATGCGTAGATTTTGCGCGCTGCCTTCATCTTCAGGGGCGTGCTGACCTTGGATCATGTACTGGAGAGTCCTCTTTTTATTATGTTTTATCGCTAGCCAGTCACTGCACTTGATAAATAAGGCTGATGACTGCTCCGCTCAATTTATTGGGCGCGATTTTGCACTCAATGCTACTTCAGTGGCTCCCTCCTCTGGATGATGTGCGGGCTTGCGTTTGCCGGGGGCATTGCAGCTCAACACATAGACACAAGGTAGCACAGAGACATAAACTTGCACCAATACAAAAATGACAAAATGGGGAGTGATAGAGATGACGGATTACAGGGCGCCAGTACGAGATATTCGGTTTGTTCGCGATGAGGTATTTGACTACCCCGCGTTGTGGCAGGGCCTATCCGGCTGTGAGGAGGCTACCCCCGATCTAATAGAAGCCATTATTGAAGCGATGGCCACATTTTGTGAGGAGGAATTGGCACCGCTGAACCAGTCCGGTGATGAAGAGGGCTGCATTTGGTCAAAGGAGGGCGTGACCACACCGGGCGGTTTCAAAGAGGCCTATAAAGCCTATACCCAGGGTGGCTGGGCTGGGCTGACGAGTCCTGAGCAATACGGTGGGCAAGCCTTGCCGCCGTCAATGGAGAGCATCCTCAATGAGTTTGCCGGCAGCGCCAACTGGGCCTGGAGTATGTACCCCTTTTTGGCTAAAGGTGCCCGGGCGACTATTCTCGCCCACGCCAGCCAGGAGCTGATCGATGCCTATGTGCCGAAAATGGTGGCGGGGCAGTGGACCGGCACAATGTGTTTGACCGAGGCCCATTGTGGCACTGACCTTGGGCTATTACGCACGAAAGCTGAGCCCAATGCCGACGGTAGCTACTCTATTAGCGGCAGCAAGATCTTTATCTCCTCGGGTGACCACGACATGGTCGAAAATATTGTCCATATCGTTATTGCCCGTCTGCCCGACGCGCCCCCGGGCACCAAGGGTATTTCCCTGTTTTTAGTGCCTAAATACCTGCCTGGTGCGGATGATAGCCTCGCTGAAAACGGCGTCAGCTGTGGCTCCATCGAGCACAAGATGGGTATCAACGCCAATGCTACCTGTGTGATCAATTTTGATGGTGCCACCGGGTTTTTGTTGGGCGAGCTTAATCGCGGCCTCAACTGTATGTTTACCTTCATGAACACCGCTCGCGTTGGCACCGCCATTCAGGGCATTGCCCACGGTGAGCTGGCCTTGCAGGGTGCGACCAAATACGCCCGCGAGCGCCTGCAAATGCGTTCGCTGAGCGGGCCGAAAAACCCCGACGGCCCGGCCGATGCGATTATTGTTCACCCCGATGTACGGCGTATGCTGTTGACCATTAAATCTCTGACTGAAGGCAATCGCCTGCTGGCCCACTATTTATCGTCCTTTCTCGACATCACCAAACTGAGTGAAGACGAGGCCGAGCGTCAACGGGCTGAGGATTTGCTGGCCCTGCTGACACCCATTGCCAAGGGCTTTATGACCGAGACCGGTTTTGAGTGTGCCAGTCACGGGGTGCAGGTTTTTGGCGGCCACGGTTATATCAGCGAGTGGGGTATGGAGCAGAATATGCGCGATGCTCGCATAGCCATGATTTACGAAGGCACCAACGGCATTCAGGCCCTCGACTTACTGGGGCGCAAGGTGTTGGCCTCCCAGGGCAAATTGCTCGGTGGTTTTATTAAAGAGGTGAGTGCCTGGTGCGCAGTTGACAGCGCGAGCCGAATTAAAGCTGAGCGACTACCGGCACTTACTGCTGCTCTCGCCCAGTGGCAGACCCTGACTGAGGAAGTCGGCATGAAAGCCTTGCAGAACCCCGAAGAGGTGGGTGCGGCATCCTTCGATTATTTGATGTACTCCGGGTATGTAGTGCTGGCCTATCTATGGCTGCGTGCCGCCGAAGTAGCTGAGACGAAACTGGCCGAGGGTGGAGAGGAGAGCGATTTCTACACCGCGAAATTAGAGACCACACGCTTCTACTTTGATCGTATACTACCGCGCATTCAAACCCTGGCGGCGACCATCAGCGTTGGTGCCGATTCACTGATGGCCATGGATGAGTCGCGCTTTGTTGTCGGCCTTGAAATTGACTAGGGCTGGATTAATTATGGCTATAACCCCGGACACAAATGATGGATAAAAACGACAAGCTCTCTGCCGAAGATCAGGCGCGGGTGGATGAATACCTGTCTTCGCCGACCCACCAGGTCGAACGCAGGCCCTACAGCCCGTGGAAATTACTGTTGGTGCTATGGGCGGTGGTTAGTGTGCTGGGTGGCCTCAGCTACTATTTTGCCTGGGTCAATGACGTGCTTTAAGCACCGATTAAATCCTTCCTCCTAACCCAAGACGGGCCTTACGACAGGCTTTGAGTTAGGTTCTATTAAGTCAGTAAACTTATCGCCTCAGCGGTAAGTTTACTGACTTATAAAATCCCTTTAAGATTCATCGCTTTTTGCCTACCTGGCTTTATGGTGGGCAAAATATTTACGGGTCTGCTGGCCTGGTCTTTATCAGGCGCATCAAGCTAGCAATTGCATGCAGGCTTTTTTGAGTTTTCATTTTCGACGAGACGGCGAGCACTATGAGCAGTACGAATTCTAACTACCCCGAAATCCGCGAAGCGGTAGCCAAATTATGCAGTAAGTTCCCCGGCGAATATTGGCGTGCCCTGGACGATACTGATACCTACCCGACCGAGTTTGTACAGGCTTTGACCGATTCGGGTTTCCTCTCGGTGTTGATCCCCGAGGAATACGGTGGTGCAGGTCTACCGATTGAAGCGGGTTGCGTTATTCTCGAAGAAATTCAGCGCAGCGGTTGTAACGGCGGCGCCTGTCATGCCCAGATGTATACCATGGGTACTTTGCTGCGCCACGGTACTGAGGAGCAGAAGAAAAAATACCTGCCCGGTATTGCCGAGGGTTCACTGCGCTTGCAGGCCTTTGGTGTCACCGAGCCGACTAGTGGCACTGACACGACGCGCATTCGCACCATGGCCGTGCGCGATGGTGACGACTATGTGATCAACGGGCAAAAGGTGTTTATCTCTCGTACCGAGCACTCCGACTTAATGGTCTTGTTGACGCGTACCACGCCTCGAGATGAGTGTAAAAAACCCTCCGACGGCATGTCAGTGTTCCTGGTTGATATGCGTGAAGCCCTGGGTAACGGCCTGACCATTAACCCGATTAAAACCATGCTCAACCACGCCACCACCGAGTTATTTTTTGACAATATGCGTGTACCCGCAGCGAATATGCTCGGAGCCGAGGGCAAGGGCTTTAAGTGCATTCTCGACGGTATGAACGCCGAGCGTATTCTGATTGCCTCCGAGTGTATCGGCGATGCGCGCTTCTTTGTCGAACGCGCCAGCGCCTATGCCTGCGAGCGCGAAGTTTTTGGCCGACCCATTGGCCAGAATCAAGGCATTCAATTCCCCATCGCCCGCAATTACGTTGAAACTGAGGCGGCAGCATTGATGGTCTACAACGCAGCCAAATTGTTTGACGAGGGTAAGCCCTGTGGCTCCGAGGCGAATATGTGCAAGCTGGTGGCCTCTGAGGCATCCTGGCACGCAGCCGATACCTGCCTGCAAACCCACGGTGGTTTTGGCTATGCTCAGGAGTACGATATAGAGCGCAAGTTCCGTGAAACAAGGCTCTATCAAACGGCACCAATTTCTACTAACTTGATTCTCTCCCATGTCGGAATCCATGAGCTTGGCATGCCAAAATCATTTTAAATCAAATAATTAGCTTGTTTATTTAATCTGTTTTATTTGAAGTTGATTGGGACGTTGATTGAAAGGCTTTTACAATGATAGAGATCGATTTAGAACACCTGAAACAATGGGAAGGTAAGACAGAAACCCATCACGATGTGGTTTCACTGGGTACTGCCCAGGCCATGGCTGCGACCCTCGACTGGGACGAATTACCTCAGGTGGGTGATGCCCTCGCTAAACCCGGCCACTGGTTACACTTTTTGCCCACGGCTCGCCAGTCCGATATCAGTACTGACGGCCATCCAAAGAAGGGTGGCTTCTTACCCCCGGTGCCACTGCCGCGACGTATGTGGGCCTCGGGCAAGGTCGACTTTCATTCTCCTCTGCACATTGGCGATGCGCTGCGCCGCGTCAGTACCGTGAAGAGTGTGACTCATAAGCAGGGTGGCAGTGGCAACCTGGTCTTCGTCGTCGTTGAACACGAAATATACAGTGGCGATACTCTGGCCATTAGCGATACGCAAAATCTCGTTTACCGGGAAGACCCCGCGCCCGGTGCCCCGGCACCGAAGCCGATGACACCCAAGTTTGAGGCTGAGTTCAGTCGTGAAGTGATGCCCGACCCGGTACTGCTGTTCCGCTTTTCAGCACTCACGTTTAATAGTCATCGCATTCACTACGATCGCAACTACGCAATGAATGAAGAGGGCTACGCCGGCCTGGTGGTACACGGTCCGCTGAGTGCGACCTTGTTGCTCGACCTGGTGCGCAGTGAATTGCCCGATGCTGAGATTGCCCACTATGACTACCGTGCTGTGCGCCCGCTGATTGATGGCAATGCCTTCAAAATTCAGGGTTGTCGCAGTGAAGAGGGCCTTAACTTGTGGGTTGTTGACCACGAAGGCGCGATGACCATGCAAGCCAAAGTCGTATTGAAGGCGTAAAGAAAGAGACCTTCGTCAATAAAGTAAGACCTTGAGGAATTAAGCTGTGAAGCAAAAAGACCTGCCCCTGTGGCGCTCGGCGCTGTTTGTGCCCGCCAATGTGGAAAAATTTGTCGCCAAGGCCCACACCCGCGGTGCCGATGCCATTATTCTCGATCTTGAAGACAGCGTTGTTTTATCGGAAAAAGACAATGCTCGTAACGTCGTGCCCGCTGCGGCGGCTACGGTCGCCGGTCACGGGCTCGATGTATTAGTGCGTATCAACCGGCCCTGGCGTTTAGCCGTGCGCGATCTGGAAGCAGCCGTGTGTAAAGACGTGCACACCATCGCCGTGCCGAAAGTTGCCAGTGCCGATCATATTCAATTTATCGCCGAGGTGATCGACGAACTGGAGGTGGAAAAGCAACTGCCCCACGGTCACACGCGCATTCTCGCCTTTATTGAAGGGCTTGATGGGCTGGAGAATATTGACGCTATCGCCGCCGCCTCAGACCGCGTGCTGGGTGTCTTTATCGGCGCCGAAGACTTCTCCTCAGAAGTGGGTATGGAGCCGAGTGAAATCGGTTTGATGTACCCCAATCAGCGCGCTGTTTTTGCCGCGCGTAAAGCCGGTGTGCTACCTCTGGGCTTTGTTGGCTCTATCGCCGATTACTCCGACCTGGACGCCTTTCGGGCAACAATTCGCCAGGCCAAACAATTGGGCTTTAGTGGTGCTTTGGGCATCCACCCCAGCCAAATCGGCATTATGAACGAAGAGTTTATGCCTTCGGCTGACGCCGTTGAGCACGCTACCGGATTGCTGGCCGCCTACGAAGAAGGCTTGGCTGCGGGCCGTGGTGCGGTCGAATACAAAGGCAAAATGATCGATGCCCCGGTGGTTGCCCGCGCTGAAGAAACTCTGCGTAAACACCGTGCTTTGAGCGCAAAGCAGGCCTGAGCGTAAGTATAAAGGCTAGTCTTTTCTCATGACTCGCCGTAAATACGTCCGTGTAGGCTCGTGTCGGCATCCATGCCTCTAACGGTCATGAGAAAAAACGAGCCTTTACTGTAAATATTTGGATGGCGTTGTCATTATCAGCTGTCTTTTATCAACGTTAAATCAACAAAGGAAAAGACCATGACCGAAGCCGTATTGTACGAACAGACGGGTCGCATTGTGACCATCACGCTGAATCAGCCAGAGACCCGCAATGCTCTGTCCGATGTATTGGTGCCATGCCTGATTGAAAAGTTAAACCAGGCCGAAGCCGATGAAGGCGTTAGCTGTGTGGTTCTTACCGGTGCCGGTAAAAGCTTCTCCTCGGGCGGTAACCTGAAAGAAATTCGCGCCATGACCCAGGAGAAGAAACTTTCCACCCACCAGATTCGCAACTGGTATCTGGATATGATTCAACAAATCCCGCGCACTATGGAGAAAATGACTGTGCCGGTGATCTGTGCCGTCAATGGCCACGCCATTGGTGCGGGCTGCGATTTAACCATGATGTGCGACATTCGTATCGCCTCAGAAAAAGCCCTGTTTGCCGAGAGCTTTATGCGTGTCGGTTTGATTCCCGGCGACGGCGGTGCCTGGTTCTTGCCCCGTGTGATCGGTCTGTCTCGCGCCTGTGAGATGAGCTACACCTGCGACATGATCGATGCCACCAAGGCCGATAAGTGGGGCATGGTTTCCGACGTCGTCGCCCCCGAAGCCCTGCTCGATGCTGCAATGGCTGTGGCCAAACGCATTGTCGCCCATCCGCCGCTGGGTATTCGCTACGCCAAAAAGCTTCTGGTCGAGTCGCAAAATATGCCGCTTTCCGGCGCTCTGGAAATGGCTGCGGGCATGCAGGCCACTTTACAGAACACTGAAGACCACCTTGAAGCCATCGACGCGGCACTTGAAAAACGTGAGCCTGTTTTTAAGGGGAAATAGTTTAAGCCTATTTTTTACAAGGCCGGGTAATTTAGCGGTCTTGTGTAGAGTGAGTTAAAGACCCTTGCCGCTGAAAAGTGGCAGGGGTTTTTTGTGTTAATTACTTTAATAAAGCGCGTTAAGCCTTTGATATAGCCTTGACCTGCTGGTTACTTATTAGTAGCAGGTGCCTGTGCGGGATAAATTGCGCTACACTTTGGGCCGTTTAATTTTAGCAGTTGCCACCTGAACTCATTGGAAGCTTAAGAAATGTCTATGGAAAATCGCTCGATTTACGACAGTGATCATGAATTATTCCGCGCCAACGCCCGGCGCTTTTTCCGTGAAGAGCTAGAACCCAATATTGAAGAGTGGGAAAACGCCAGCATCGTGCCCCGCGAATTCTGGCGCAGTGCCGGTGAGAAGGGCCTGTTGTGCTGTGGTATCCCCGAAGAGTACGGCGGCCCCGGCGCCGACTTTAAATACAATATGGTTTCCTCCGAGGAAATTGGCTACGCCATTGGTGGTGGCAGTTGTGGTTTTGCTCTGCAGTCTGATATTACCGCCTACTATATTCTCAACCACGCCAGCGAAGAGCTGAAGCAGAAGTGGTTGCCTCCCATGGTCAGCGGCGAGATTATTTCCTCCATCGCCATGACCGAGCCGAGCACGGGCAGTGACTTGCAGGCCATTCGTACCACCGCGATTCGCGATGGCGACGAGTATGTCATCAATGGCCAGAAAACCTTTATTACCAATGGTCAGCATTCCGACTTCGTTATCGTGGTTTGTAAAACCGACCCCACACTGGGCGCTAAAGGCATCAGTCTGGTGATCGTCGAGACGGGCACGCCGGGTTATGAGAAAGGCCGTAACCTGGACAAAATCGGCCAGAAGGGCGCCGATACCTCCGAAATGTTCTTCGCCGATGTGCGGGTGCCAGTCAGCAATCTGATCGGGGAAGAGGGCAAAGGTTTTGGTTATTTGATGAGCGAGCTGCCCCGTGAGCGCTTGACCGTTGCCTTCCGTGCCTGGGCCGAAGCGCAGCGCGCCTATGAAATTACCGTTGAATACACCAAAGAACGTGAAGCTTTTGGCAAACCGCTGTTTGCTCAGCAAAACACGGCTTTTAGTCTGGCCGATGTCGCAACGGAGCTGGCTGTGGGTTGGGCCTATCTCGATCAGTGCCTGGCAAAGATTGTTGCCGGCACTTTAACGGCTCAAGAGGGAGCCATGGCGAAACTGTGGACCACTGAAAAAGAAGGTAAAATTGTTGATACTTGCCTACAGTTCTTTGGTGGCTACGGTTACATGCGTGAATATCCCATTTCACGTATGTACACCGATGCGCGAGTACGCAGAATTTACGGCGGATCAACCGAGATTATGAAGCTCTTTATCGGTCGTTCTTTGTAGTTGGAGTAAAGTAGTTGCAGTAAAAGTGTAGGGTGAAGTCGTACGACAATGTCGTTAACTTTTTAATAGCTATTCATTTATAGGAAATATCATGGTTGGAATAACAGCTTTCGGCGCTTATTTGCCAAGAATGCGCTTACAAAAGCAGGTAATTGCGGATGCTAACGCCTGGTTTGACCCCGGTTTAAAAGGCCTGTCAAAAGGTGAAAAAGCCATTTGTAACTGGGACGAAGACACCATCACCATGGCGGTTGAGGCCTATCAGGACTGCCTGGGCAATGCCCCCGGTCAGGCACCGGCAGCTCTGCTGTTAGCATCGACCACGCTGCCCTTTGCCGATCGTCAGAATTCTGTGGTGGTTGCTGAAGCACTGAACTTAGACACCTCCGACCTGCGCACCATGGATATCACCTGCTCTCAGCGTGCTGCCACTTCCGGTTTGCTATCGGCACTGGATATCGCCGCTGCTGGTAAAGAAGCCGTGTTGGTTGCCTCCGAGCACCGTAAAGCTAAATGTGCCTCCCGTGAAGAAATGCTCTACGGTGACGGCGCTGCCGCGATTGCCGTTGGTGGTGACAATGTTATTGCCGAGCTGATTGCCAGCCAGAGCCAGGCCGTCGATTTCATCGACCACTACCGTGGTGAAGGCGAGGACTTTGACTACGGCTGGGAAGAGCGCTGGGTGCGTGATGAAGGCTATATGAAAATTGTTCCCGACGCCGTTAATGCTTTGTTGAGCAAGGCCGGTGTTAGTGGTGGCGATATTGCCCACTTTGTACTGCCCACCGACCAGGGCCGCGTACCGGCTATGGTTGCTAAAAAGCTTGGCATTAAAGGCGAAGCCGTTGCCGATAACTTGCTGCAAAGCGTAGGTATTACTGGTGCCGCCCACGTCATGTTGCTACTGGCCCATCGTCTTGAGCAGGCTGCACCGGGTGATCTGGTACTGGTTGCTGGCTTTGGTCAGGGCTGTGATGTGTTGCTGTTTAAAGTGACCGATGCCATTAGCCAGCAAGCTGCGGGTAAAGGTGTTTCTGGTCACCTCAGCAATGGTCGTCCCGAAACTAACTACAACAAGTATCAGTCGTTTAATAACTTGCTCGAGAAAGAGCTGGGCAAGCGTTCGGAAGTCAACAAGCAGGGCTATCTGTCAGCCATGTATCGCGCTCGCGGTCTGACCAACAGCTTCCTCGGTGGTAAATGTACAGCTTGCGACACCGTGCAAATGCCCAAGCACAAGTACTGTGTTAATCCTGAATGTGGGGCTTTCGATACACAGGTCGATCATCCCATGGCCGGCGCCATGGGCGAGATTGCAACGTGGACAGCCGATACTTTGACTTTCGACTACAACCCGCCAGCCTATTTCGGCATGGTCACCTTTGAAGGGGGTGGTCGCATTATGATGGATATGAGCGAAGTTGACGCCGAAACCTTTGATACGGGTTCCAAAGTTTCCATGCACTTCCGCCTCAAACAAATCGATGATCAGGCCGGTTTCCGCAAGTATTTCTGGAAAGCAATTCAAGTCTAACTATCAGCTTAGGAGCTAAATATCATGGCAAGTGGAATTAAAGATAAAGTCGTTATTTTAGGTGCTGGCTGCAGTAAGTTTGGCGAGCGTTGGGACTGTGAACCGGCGGATTTGATGGCTGAAGCCTTCGAAGAGTGCATCGCCGATGCGGGTATTGATAAAAGCCAGATCGAAGCCGCATGGCAATCGACCGGTATTGACGCCTACAGCGTTGGCCCCGGCGCAATGCCATTGAGCATGGGGTTGCGTTTGCCCAATATCCCCGTTACTAAAATTGAAAACTACTGTGCCAGTGGTACCGAGGCCTTCCGTGCTGCGACTTACGCCGTTGCGTCTGGCGCTTGCGACATCGCTCTGGCGGTAGGTTTTGAGAAGCTGAAAGACACAGGTTACGGCGGCTTACCCCAGCGTTCGCGCGGCGTTGCTAATGACCTGTACTACCCCAACCTTTCTGCACCGGGCATGTTCGCCCAGTTAGCAGCGGGTTATCGCGGTAAGTACGGCACCAGTAAAGAAGATCTGAAACGCGCTATGGCTCATGTCTCGGTGAAAAGCCACGCCAATGGTTTGAAGAACCCCAAGGCCCATTTACAGCGCGCCATTACTATGGAACAGGCGTTGAATGCGCCAATGATCGCCGAGCCCATTGGTTTGTTTGATTGCTGTGGTGTTAGTGACGGTGCCGCTTGTGCCATTGTTACCACCCCTGAAATTGCCAAGAGCCTGGGTAAAGAGCAGTTGATCGCGGTTAAAGCGCTGCAGCTTTGCGCTTCAAATGGTCAGGAAGGTGGCTACGAAGGTTGGGATGGTTCTTACGTGCATACCACCCGTGTTGCTGCCAAACGCGCCTACGAAGAAGCGGGTATTACCAAGCCCCGTGAGCAGGTCAGCATGACCGAAGTTCACGATTGCTTCTCCGTGACCGAAATGGTGACGATGGAAGATCTCTATTTGTCAGAAGACGGTGGTGCGGTGAAAGATGTTCTGGACGGTGTGTTTGATGCCGACGGTAAAATCCCCTGCCAGATCGATGGCGGCCTGAAGTGCTTCGGCCACCCCATTGGTGCCACTGGCTTGCGTATGCTGTATGAGATGTACTTGCAGTTGTCGGGTAAGGCGGGCGAGCGTCAATTGCCAAACCCAACCATTGGCTTGACTCACAATCTGGGTGGTTTCCCCCACCAGAATATTTCAAGTGTCGCCATTATTGGTGAATACGGCATTTGATTGATTAGCTATATTGGAAGCCGGCTCTCACGCCGGCTTCTTTTTTAGAGAATGAACTTCTTTTTTAGGGAGTGATTTTCCCGCTTAACAGTTTGTTAAGTAAGCGCGAGGACAAAAATGGACGCAGTTAAAAACCAGCCCGTCACTGGATCTTATGCCAGTGATCTTGACCATGTAGCCAAGGCAGTTGTGAGCGCACGAGCGCTGGTCGATCAGGCTCTTGCCCACATCAAAAAAATCAGCAGTACAGAAAAAGGCCTGTCTCCGGCCCTGCTCGACGAGCAACAGCTGGTTAGTTATGAAACATCCTTTTGTGTGGCGGATTTGTCGGCCATCGAGGCCCTGCTTAATTACACCCAGCAAGTTCTTGAGCGCGATGAACTATCGGGTTGGGTTGCCTGCCAGTTTGGCAGCGAGTCTCTGAAAGCCGTTGCCGGTCGTTTATTGGCACGGCCTGCCGACTACGGTTTGACCATGGCGACAATTTGCGCCAGCTTTGAAACGTTTGATAACACCGGTATTGCCGCACATTATTTGTCGGCAAAAATGATGGCCGCACTGGGTCGTCAACTGATTGATAGAGAGGGCGATTTCCTTCCCTCAAACCTCGACAGTGAAAAAGAACTGATTCGCGATACTTTCCGCCGTTTCGCCACAGAAGTGGTGATGCCTCTGGCCGAAGATATTCACCGCCAGGATATCGACATCCCCGAGAGCATACTGCAGCCCCTGCGCGAGATGGGATGTTTTGGTATTTCCATCCCCGAACGTTTCGATGGCCTACAGCCAGACGCCGGCGATGACAGCCTGTACATGATTCTTGTCACCGAAGAGTTGTCCCGTGGCTCTTTGGGTGCGGCGGGTAGCTTAATTACCCGCCCCGAAATTCTTGCCCGCGCCTTGATGAAGGGCGGCACCGACGCCCAGCGTCAAAAGTGGTTGCCCCAGATTGCCAGTGGTGAAACCTTGTGTGGTATCGCGCTGACTGAGCCCGACTACGGCTCTGACCTGGCTTCGGCAAAACTAAAAGCCACCAAGACCGAGGGCGGCTGGCTGCTCAATGGCAGTAAAACCTGGTGTACCTTTGCCGGTGCTGCCAGCGTATTGCTGACTCTCGCACGTACCGGGACTGAGGCCGATGGCTACAAGGGCCTGAGTTTCTTCCTGGTTGAAAAACCGCGCACCTACGGTCACGATCTCGATGTCGTGCAGGATGGCGGCGGCAAGCTCTCGGGCAAGTCGATTCCCACCCTGGGCTACCGGGGCATGCACTCTTTCGATCTGTTTTTTGAGGACTATTTCGTTGCCGATGCCAACCTCGTCGGTGAAGAAGCAGGCATTGGCAAAGGCTTTTACTATGCCATGGCCGGCTTAACCGGGGGCCGTATTCAAACTTCAGCACGGGCGGCGGGGGTGATGCAGGCGGCCAGCGAGCAAGCCATTGCCTACGCAAAAGAACGTAAAGTCTTTAAGCAGCCGATTGCCGACTACCAGTTGACTCTGGTGAAGCTGAGCCGCATGGTCACAACCTTGTTGGCCTCGCGCCAGTTTAGTTATGCCGTGGCTCGTGAAGTGGATGCCGGTGGCGGTAAAATGGAAGCGAGTCTGGTGAAACTATTTGCCTGTCGCGCCGCTGAATGGGTCACGAGAGAAGCCCTGCAAATTCACGGTGGCATGGGCTATGCCGAAGAAGTGCCCGTTAGTCGTTACTTTGTCGACGCACGAGTGCTATCAATTTTTGAGGGCGCAGAGGAAACCCTGGCCTTGAAAGTGATTTCTCGTGAACTGGTTGCCAACGCTTAATCTGTTAACAGTTTAAGTCAGGTGATTTTTTTATAGCATTTTAATTAATTAAAAGAAGGGAAAAGCAATGAGCGTTACTGAACATCTTAAAGGTAAATCTGTTGTCGTCACTGGTTCTGGCCGTGGCATTGGTCGCACCATCGCACTGGAAATCGCCAAAGCTGGCGGTAACGTAGTGGTTAACGATCTCGACCGCGATGTTGCTGAAGAAGTGGTTGCAGAAATTAAAGCCCTTGGCGTTGATGCCGTTGCCAACACCGATAGCGTTGCCGATTGGGAAGGCGCCAACAATATGGTCACCCAGGCCGTTGATAACTTTGGTGAGATCAGCGCCGTTGTTAACAATGCCGGTAACTTGCGCGATGTCATCTTCCACAAGATGACCCAGGACGACTGGCACCAGGTGATGAACGTACACCTCAACGGTAGCTTTAACGTTAGCCGTGCCGCTGCTACACACTTCCGCAATCAAGAGAGCGGCAGCTGTGTACACATGACGTCTACGTCGGGTTTGATTGGTAACTTTGGCCAGGCGAACTATGCTGCCGCTAAAGCGGGTATCGTTGGTTTGTCCAAGTCTATTGCGCTGGATATGCAGCGTTACAACGTGCGCTCAAACTGTATCGCTCCTTTTGCCTGGAGCCGTTTGACTGCCTCGATCCCGGCCACCACGCCCGATCAAATTGCCCGCGTTGAAAAGCTCAAGCAAATGACCCCTGAAAAAGTGGGCATTGTGGTTGCCGCTCTGTGTTCCGATCAGGCAGCGCACATCACTGGCCAGATCTTTGCCGTGCGTATGAATGAAATCTTCCTCATGAGCCAGTCGCGCCCCGTGCGTTCAAGCCACGCTGGTGACGGTTGGACCATTGACAGCATTTTTGAAACAGCCATGCCTCAGCTCGAAAGTCACTTTTATCCGCTGGATCGTTCGCAGGATATATTCTCCTGGGATCCAGTTTAAGTTAACAACCCTTTGAGATTTGAGTGAAAAGATGAGTAATAAAAAAGGGGCGCGTTGACGCTCCTTTTTTTGAAATGCAGTTTATAGAGATTGAGGCTGAGTAATGGCAATCGTTTACGAGACATTAAAAAACCGAAAGTTTGAAGAAATCGTCCACACCTATACCGAGCGCGACACCATGTTGTACGCTCTCGGCGCGGGTGTTGGTTACGATCCGATGGATGAAAAAGCACTGAATTATGTTTATGAAGAAAACCTCAGTGCGCTGCCAACTATGGCGACTGTGCTGGCCTATCCGGGGTTTTGGTTAAAAGAGCCCGATACTGGTGTCGATTGGACCAAGGTGCTGCACGCTGATCAGGAAATTATTCTGCACAAACCCTTGCCCACATCGGGCACGCTAAAAGCTACCACCAAAGTTGATGAAGTGATCGACAAGGGTGAGGGCAAGGGCGTATTTATTTATTCCTCTCGCACCGTGACCACGGAAGACGGCGAGCCACTGTGCACCCTGATTCAAAACACCATGGCCCGAGGCCAGGGTGGTTTTGGTGGTTGTACCGATAGGCCGCCGGCTTCACAGGCCATTCCTGAAACGGCCCCCGATGAAAGTTGTGAGCTACCCACTTTGTTGCAGGCGGCCTTGATTTATCGCCTCTCTGGAGACTACAACCCCCTCCACGCCGATCCTGCTGTGGCGAAGAAGGGTGGTTTTGATCGTCCTATTTTGCACGGCTTGTGCACCTTTGGTGTCGCCGGTCATGCTCTGCTCAAGACCTGCTGTGACTACGATGTGAAACGATTCCGTAGCATGAAAGCACGCTTTTCGGCACCGGTTTACCCCGGTGAAACCATTCGCACTGATATCTGGAAACTCGATAATGGCATGGCGTTTCGCTGTACCGTGGTCGAGCGTGATTTGGTGGTTATCGACAATGGTTTTGCCGACGTTGGCTAAAGGCTTTACCAGGAAATTACACAGAGCTTGGCAATGATCGTGTGCCACCAGTGCTCGGAGTAGGGTGAAAGGAATGAACAGTGAAACTCATGGTATGAAAAACATCCTCTCCGGCTTGCGCGTGGTAGAGGGTGCGGCCTTTGTTGCCGCACCATCGGGGGCGATGACTCTGGCCCAGCTCGGTGCCGATGTGATTCGCTTCGACATGATTGGTGGCGGCTTGGATTATCGCCGCTGGCCGGTCGACAAAAACAACCAAAGTTTGTTTTGGGCTGGCCTCAATAAGGGCAAGCGCTCGATTGCCGTGGATTTTCGCAAACCCGAGGGGCAGGAAATCCTAACCCGCTTGATTGCTACACCGGGTGAAGAGGCGGGGATGTTTTTGAGTAACTTCCCCGCTAAAGGCTGGCTAGCCTACGAAAAGTTGCGCGAACACCGTGACGATTTGATTTATATGAACCTCAGTGGTGACCGCCACGGCGGTTCGGCCGTTGACTACACGGTCAACTGCGCCATGGGCTTGCCGACGATGACTGGCGAAAATACCGAGCCGGTCAACCATGTGCTCGCCGCCTGGGATGTAATTACCGGCCAGACACTGGCCCTGGGTATGCTCGCCGCAGAGCGCCATCGGCGTATCAGTGGCGAGGGCCAGCTCATTAAATTGGCGCTGGCCGATGTCGCGCTGGCTACTATGGGCAACCTGGGCTTTATCGGCGAAGCACAAATTAATGGCGAAGATCGCCTACCCTGCGGTAATTATTTATTTGGCGCCTACGGTAAAGACTTTCTTACGGCTGATAAACGCCGGGTGATGATTGTTGGCTTGACCGGCAATCAGTGGAAGGGCATTTGCAAGGCCACGGGCTTGAGCAATGAAATTGATCAGTTGGCCGAGCGTTTGGGCTTGAATCTGCGTCAGGAAGGCGATCGTTTTACCGCACGGGTAGAGCTTACCGCTTTATTTGAACCCTGGTTTGCCAGCCAGACCTACGCCCAGGCTACGGCTATGCTGGATGAGCACAGCGTGTGCTGGGGCAAGTACCAAACCCTCAAACAATTGGTCGACAGTGACCCCGAGTGCTCGGTTGATAACCCGATGTTTACGAATATTGAACAACCAGATATTGGGACTTATCTAACTCCATCCAGCCCACTACAGTTTAGTGCCTTCGAGCGTCAGACCGCACAGCCGGCACCGGCGCTGGGGCAACACACAGAAGAAATTCTCGCTGACGAACTGGGCTTGAGCAGCGCTGAAATAGGCAGTCTTTACGACCAGGGTGTGGTCGCGGGATAACGTCGAAGCCATTGTTCTTTAAGGTCAATAATCTTGAGGTCAATCATGCAAATTCAACACCTGGGCCGCATGCCGATAGAATCGGAGGCACGTTTTCGCAAGCAGGTCGATGTCGCCTGGACAGACTTTGTCAATAAAGGTGAATGCCGGCCAGGGCAGGTCAGGGATGTTATTCACGATTCCTGGCAGCGTTGTCGCAAGCGGGGCGTTGAATTTACCCAGCACTATCCGCCGATGGTCGCCTCGGGCGCTCAGCTCGACGTTCTCAAGTTGGAGAACGAAGAACTCTTACTCGCCTCCCGCAATACCTGGCAAATGCTCTCTGACATTTTGTCCGATAGCGAAAGTTTTCTCACGGTGGCCGAAAGTAATGGTGTGCTACTCGATGTCTGTGGTGACCCCCATCTGCGTGAAAGCCTGGCCGGGCAGCGTATTGCCCCCGGTTATGACTGGAGCGAGAGTTGCACTGGCACTAATGCTGTGGGTACGGCCGTGGCCTTAAAAAAGCCGGTCGAAGTGCACAGTGTCGAGCATTTCTGTGAGACGGTGAAAATCTGGAGCTGTTCGGCGGCACCGATTATTGATGCCATTGACGGCGATCTGCTGGGAGTTATCGACGTCTCCACCCTCAATCACGCCTACAGCGCTCAGAGTTTGGCATTGGCAATGACGGCGGCTCGACAAATTGAGCAAACCCTGCATTCACGTGAGTTGGCACGCAATGTCGCCCTGGTCGACTGGTTTGCCGGTAGTGTCGGTCGCTGGCGCCAGGATGGCGTGGTCTTACTCGATCGCAAGGGCCGGGTAGTGACCGCCAATGAAAAGGCCAAAAGCCTGTTTGCCAGTGAGCATATTGAAGCAAAGCTCGACAAGAATTATCGTCTGCTACAGCCCGAAAGCCTGGGTGCGGTAAAAGATTGGGAGGAGTTGCTACCTAGCGCTATTGTGCCGGTTGCCTATGAAGCCTATAACCGCGATGGCCGTACCGAGGGTGGCATATTGGTTATTCGTCCCCGCCTCGCTGCGGTGCGACCAAGCCTGTCGGCTCCCCAGGCCATATCAGCTTCGGCACTCGATGCTATTGTCGGGCAAAGTCCCGGCATACTGGCGCTGAAAGATCGGGCTTTACGCCTGGCCGTTTCCTCTGCTCCGGTGCTGATACAGGGCGAAACCGGGTGCGGTAAGGATTTATTCGCCCGCGCTGTGCACCGTGCGGGTAGTGGAGAGGGCGCGCCTTTTGTCACGGTTAATTGTGGCGCCCTGACCCGCGAGCTGGCAGTGAGTGAGCTCCTTGGCTATGAGCCTGGTGCCTTTGCCGGCGCGGCCCCAAAGGGACGAGTGGGTAAGTTTGAAGAGGCCCACGGTGGCACTTTGTTTCTCGATGAAGTTGGCGAGTTACCACTCGATGTGCAGGTCGCTCTGCTACGGGTTATACAAGATGGTGTCGTGGTTAGATTGGGTGGTAGTACGCAGCGCACGGTTGCCGTGAGAATTATTGCTGCAACCAATCGCAGCCTCGCCGTCGCTGTCGAGGAGGGGCGTTTTCGTGAAGACCTGTACTACCGGCTCAAAGTCATGTCCCTCGATGTCTTACCTCTGCGTGAGCGCACCGATGATATTGTGTTGTTAGGACATTTATTCCTCAAACAGTTTGCCGTGGCTTATGCCAGTGAGCAGCGTCAGCTTGACCCCCTATTACTCGATGCGTTGTGTCAGTACACCTGGCCGGGTAACGTCCGCCAGTTGCGGGCGGTACTCGAAAGTATGTTCGTGATGAGTGATACCCAGACCCTTAGCTGCGACGAACTACCCGATGATATTGCCGCTGCGTTGAGTGGTGAAGGTCTGGATGTATTGCGCGTTAATCAGTCACAGGTATTCGATGGTCCGACAAGCAAAGCTCTACCGGGTGCCGAAACACTCGATGATCTGGAGTGTGAGGCCATCCGTAGAGAGTTGCTTTTGCACAGGGGAAATCGCTCCAAGGTGGCGCGAATCCTGGGTATTTCCAGAAGTACCCTGTACCGGAAAATAAAAAGCTATAGCCTGGAGGAGGATTAAGCGCAATTAGCTCAGATAAGCGCCTGTGCCGGTTTACCTCCTCGCGGTGCTAAGGCAGAATGTCGAGCGGAATTGATATTAGACAAGCGGCTAAGCTGACAACAGCCGATGCCTTGTGAGTAAAAGTAACGACAAAATCTATTTCAAATCTAACGACTAATTTTTTCCAACTAAGAATAAGGTCGAACTACATGGAGTTAGGACATGGCGAGTAAAGAAGCAGAATCGATAGTGGGTTTATACCGTGAGTGGTCTGAGAAACTGGTACTTGGCGGTGACATGGAGCTGCCGCAACTGCGAGAGCTGTTTGATCACTGGGGTGATTTGAGCTCAGAGCCAGCCGGTGTTGAATTTCAGGAGACCGTGTTGGCGGGTGTTGATTGCGTTTGGGCAATACCCAAAGGTGCCGACAAAAGCCGTGTGGTGATTTGCTGCCACGGCGGTGGTTTTATGGTCGGTTCGCCGAAAAGCCACAATAAAATGTATGGCCACGTGGCAAAAGCCGTGGGCTGTAGCGCTCTGGTCATCGACTACACTCGGGCCCCTGAAAACCCACACCCCGGCATTGTCGAGCAGGCCGTTGCGGTGTATGGACAATTACTCGAACAGGGTTATAAGCCCGAACATATTGCCACCACCGGTGATTCCGCTGGCGGCAACTTATGCACCTCAATGATCCTCTACGCACGGCACAAAGGCTTGCCTTCACCCGCTTGTACGGCACCCCTGTCGCCCTGGTATGACATGGAGTCGAAAGGTGCCAGTATGCAGACTAATGCAGACAAGGATGCCCTGGTTGGCGGCGATATGCTTGAGGGTATGATTGGTGGTTTCCTCGGTGAAAACGGCTCCAAGCAAGACCCTTTTGCCAATCCTCTGTACGGTGATTTGGCCGGTTTTCCTCCGACATTGATTCAGGTCGGTGAGTATGAAGTTCTACTCGATGACAGCACGCGCTTTTATGACAATGCCAAAACGGCGGGTGTTGATGTCGAGCTGCAGGTGTTTGATGAAATGCAGCACGTCTTTCAGTTTATGGCGGGCAATGCTCCTGAGGCTGATGATGCGATTGCAAAAATTGCTGCCTTTATGCGCCCACACCTGGGTTTACGTTAATTATTAAAGGCCGGGGCAACCCGGCTATCAGGGACGGGTCACAGTGCTTCTGCTGCGACCTTATGTAGTGAACAAGTAGTGAAACAAGAGAGAGTAGCGATGATTGAATACAACAAGATTTACATCAATGGTGAGTGGGTAGCACCTTCCGGCGAAGGGACATCGCACTTGGTTAACCCCGCGACCGAAGAGGTTTTCGCAACGGTGCCTATGTCTTTCCCCGAAGATGTTGATAAAGCGGCCAAAGCGGCGCGTGAGGCGTTTATTCCCTGGTCTCAGACCCCAGCTGTTGAGCGTAAAGCATTAATTGAAGCGATTTGCGCCAAACTCAAAGAGCGTAAAGATGAAATGGCTTCGTTTATCTCTCAGGAGATGGGCATTCCCGTTCACTTTGCTCTGGGTATTCAGGTATTGGGCCCCATTTCAGGCTTAAAGAATTTCGCCAGCCTGGCTGAAACGATGGAAGCTGTTAAAGAGCACGAAGAAGGCTACATCACCATTAAAGAAGCCATCGGTGTTTGCTCCTTTATTACGCCCTGGAACTTCCCCCTGTTTCAGGTGATTGCCAAGGTGGGCCCTGCGCTGGCAGCCGGTTGTACCTGCATTCTCAAGCCGAGCGAGCAGACGCCACTGTCGTCTTATATTTTCGCCGAAGTGTGTGACGAAGTGGGTTTACCTGCCGGTGTCTTTAACCTGTTGCCGGGCAAGGGTTCGATGATTGGTGACGAGCTAAGTTCACATTCTGAAGTTGACCTGGTGTCCTTTACCGGCTCTACCGAGGTGGGTGTTGATGTTGCTAAATCAGCAGCTGGCACTATCAAACGTGTTTGTCAGGAGCTGGGTGGCAAGTCGGCCTTTATTATTGCCGAGGACGCCCCGGTTGAGAAAGCGACTAAATATGTCGTGAAAGACTCCATGTTTAACTCCGGACAGATGTGCGTACAGTTGAGCCGTATCTTTGTTCACGAGTCGCAGTACGAAGAAGCCCTTGCGACAGCGAAAAAGGTCAGTGATCGACTGGTTGTGGGCGACCCCACCTCTACTGATACTTTCCTTGGCCCGCTGAGCTCTATGAAGGCACGCGCGTCTGTGACCAAAATGATTGACGACGCATTGGCCAATGGCGCTCGCCTGGTCGCTGGTGGCAGTGAGCTACCTGAGGGCATCGATAAAGGCGCCTATGTGCGACCCACTATTCTCGGTGATGTCACCAATGATATGCCCATCGCGCGCAATGAGGTTTTTGGCCCAGTATTGTGCTTTATCCCCTATAAAGATGAAGCTGAAGCTATTGCTCTCGCCAACGACTCTGACTTTGGTTTATCCAGTGGTGTTTGGGCAGAGAGCAAAGAGACGCAAATGCGCATCGCTCGTCAATTGCGTGCCGGTCAGGTGAAAGTGAATGGCCCTGCCTTTAGCTTTGACGCACCTTTTGGTGGCTACAAAATGTCCGGCAACGGTCGCGAGTGGGGCGCCAGCGGTTTGATCGAGTACACCGAAGAAAAAGCAATTTTAACCGGTGCTTGATCTTAGCTAGTGCATAACATCAACCCGTGCTCAATCGCGGGTTGATGTTTGACGTTTGCGGCCTCTCTTTTTCTCTTATAGAGGAGGAGGGCGCAAGCGGACTTTCCTGGGGCGTGTTCTCGCCCGCAACGAAGTTTTAATGGAGAATCAAGGTATGTCTGTAACCCGATTTCGTTTTCCCTTTGTCGAAATGCCCGCTGAGGCGACACAGTTGCGACAAGAGGTTCGGGAGTTCCTTGCCGAGGAGCGAGCCAATGGCGGTTATACGCCGATGGCTGATTGCTGGGCAGGTGGTATGAGTGCGGAGTTCAGTCACAAGCTTGGTCAGCGCGGTTGGCTGGGCATGACCTGGGATAAGAAATACGGTGGTCACGGGCGCAGTTTTCTCGAGCGCTATGTGGTTACCGAAGAGATGCTCGCCGCCGGTGCACCCGTTATGGCTCACTGGATTGCCGATCGCCAAAGTGGCCCGCAAATTATTAAGAATGCTCAGCCCGACGTGCGCGATGCGATTATTCCCCGCATTGTCGCCGGTGAATGCTTCTGCGCCATTGGCATGAGTGAGCCGGGTACTGGCTCCGACCTGGCCTCGGTATCAACCCGCGCTGAAAAAGTGGAGGGCGGCTGGAAGGTTAACGGCACCAAGCTGTGGTCCACCGGTGCCCACGGCCCGGGTTGCGATTACATGATCACTTTACTGCGCACCTCGCCGCTGGATACCTCGGCGCGGCACAAGGGTTTGTCGCAGTTTATTATTGATCTGAACACGCCGGGTGTCGACGTACGTGGCATTGCCGACATCGGCGGCCAGGTGCACTTTAACGAAACCAATTTTGAAGATGTCTTCGTACCTGACTCCCATGTGCTTGGCGAAGTCGGCGGCGGCTGGAATATGGTCGTGGGTGAGTTGGCTCTCGAACGTTCCGGTCCCGAACGCTTCCTCAGTACTTTTATCGTGTTGCAAGAGGCGATGCGTCTGTTGGTCGATAACCCCAGTGAGCAGAGCAAAGAAGTGCTCGGTCAGGTGGTGGCTAAAATCAAGACCCTGCGTCGTATGTCGCTGGGCATAGCCGGCTTGCTACAGGAGGGTTCGTCGCCAGAAATGGAAGCCGCTCTGGTGAAAGATATGAGCACCAATTTTGAGCGTGAGCTACTTGAAAAACTGCGTCGTATTTTGCCGCAGAATGTACTCTATTCGTCTGCGGGTTTATTGCCAACGCTATTGCGCGAAGGGGTTTTACGGGTGCCATCGTCCACTTTGCGTGGCGGTACAAATGAAGTATTGAAGGGCATGATTGCTCGTCAACTGGGTATTCGTTAAGCCGATTGGCAATAGACAAAGGACCAAAAGATGACAGATTCAGATAACATTATTTTTGATACCGCCAGTCGAATTTTCGATGACCTGAGCACGGCTGAGGTCATTAATGAAGCCGAGGCGGGTACGTGGCCCGAGGCCTTGTGGCAGGCGATCAGTGAGTCGGGTCTAAGCCTGACCTGGGTGCCGGAAGACAACGGCGGTATTGGCGCAAGCATTCTTGATGGCTTTGCCGTGCTAAAAGCCGCTGGCGGTGCTGCAGTCCCCGTCCCCCTGGCTGAAACGCTATTTGCGGGATGGTTGTTGGCGCAATCTGGCCTGCAGGTGAGCGGTGAAACAGCGACCGTTGCCGTGGGCGAGTTGACCCTGGCCGATGGCAAACTGAGTGGTAGTGCGCAAGGCGTACCCTATGCGCGCAACGCGAAGCAGATTGTGGCCCTGGTTGAAACGGCGGGCAAGGTACAGGTTGTTCAAGTAGCTACCGAGCAATGTGAGCTTAGTGAACAGACCAATCTAGCGGGTGAGCCAGCGGATACGGTCAACTTTAATGCTGTGACCGTTGCGCAAGCTGGCGAACCGGATGGTGACTTTAATGGCGAGAATGTCGAAGCCATGGGTGCGTTGATCCGTTGTGTGCAAGCGGCAGGTGCCCTAAGCGCGGCGTTGGAACTGACCATCGAATACTCTATGGAGCGGGTGCAGTTTGGCCGCGCCATCGGTAAATTCCAGGCCCTGCAACACTCCATAGCCGCTTTCGCGGGTGAAGTTGCCGCGATGAATGCCGCTGCTGACGCTGCCGCTGAAGCGGTGGCACGAGCCCCGAGCATTGATCACGAAGCCTGGATAGAAATTGCCACCGCGAAGACTCGTCTCGAGGAGGCTGTTAACAATGGAGCTGCCGTTGCCCACCAGGTGCACGGTGCCATGGGCTTTACTTACGAGCATCGCTTGCATCATGTGACGCGCCGCTTGTGGTCGTGGCGCGATGAGTTCGGCAGTGATGTGGTTTGGGCGCGCCGCCTCGGTGAAGAGGTGTTGAGCTGGGGTGCAGATGAGCTGTGGCCGCGCATTACAGCCGTGACCGATGCGCGCTAGAGCTTAGGCTCACAACAAAATATTTTTTGAATTGAGAGACGAAAAAGAGGTTATGTAATGGATTTTTCATTGAGTAGTGAACAGCAGGCCATTGTCGATAGCATTAAAGGTTTGATGAAAGATTTTGATGACGATTACTGGTTAGAGCACGATAAAACCGGCGAATACCCCGAAGACTTTTATCAGGCAGTGGCTGCAGGTGGCTGGTTGGGTATTACCATGCCCGAAGAATACGGCGGCTCAAACCTGGGTGTTACCGAGGCAGCGCTGATGATGATGACCATTGCCGAGGGCGGCGGTATGTCGGCGGCCTCCGCTGTGCATATCAATATTTTTGGCCCCCATCCCATTGTTAAGTTCGGTACCGATGAGCAAAAGCAGCGCTGGTTGCCGCCTTTGATTCAGGGCAAGCAGAAAACCTGTTTTGGTGTTACCGAGGCCAATGCCGGTCTGGATACCACGCGTATTGAAACCTTCGCCAAGCGTGATGGTGATAACTACATTATTAACGGTCAGAAAATTTGGACCACTACCGCCCAGCAGGCCGACAAAATTATGATGCTGGCGCGTACCACGCCGCGTGAAGAGTGTGAAAAGCCCCACGAAGGGATTTCGTTGTTCTACGCCGACATGGACCCTGAGCACGTCGAAATTAAAGAAATCGAAAAAATGGGTCGCAAGTGCGTCAACTCCAATATGACCTTCTATGACAACCTGGTCGTGCCTAAAGCCGACCTGATTGGTGAAGAGGGCAAGGGCTTTCGCTATATTCTGCACAGTTTAAACCCCGAGCGTATGCTGCTGGCTTCTGAGTCCGTTGGTATGGGCCGCAGTGCGCTGGAACGCGCTACGCAATACGCTAAAGATCGCGAAGTCTTTGGTCGCCCCATTGGTATGAATCAGTCTGTTCAGCATCCGCTAGCGGAAAACTGGGTAGAGCTCGAAGCCGCCTATATGCTGATTATGTCTGCCGCGTCGCGCTACGATAATGGTCTGGATTGCGGTGCACAGGCCAATGGCTCCAAGTACTTTGCCGCAGAGGCCGGTTTCAAGGCCTGCCAACAGGCGGTAATGACTCACGGCGGCATGGGCTATGCCAAGGAATATCATGTTGAGCGCTTGATGCGTGAAGCGATGTTGCCGCGTCTGGCGCCAGTTAGTCAGAACATGATCCTCAACTTTATTTCCACTAACGTGTTGGGCTTGCCTCGCTCCTATTAGTAGAAATAAGTTGTCGCAATAGATGCGTCTAAAAAAGGGCTGCCAGGTGCAGCCCTTTTTTTATGCTCGGCGCAGGCGACTTTATGGCGGTGGCTCTGGCAGTCTTTCGGCGATAGCGCCTACAATGATTGCTATTTAAGTGGACTTGCCATAGAATTCGCGCCCCCGATCCCGGCTTGTTGCTGGGATTCTCCTTGCCATACCGCTAAAAGTGGGTGGCTTTAACCCGTAAGGAGGCATAATGCGCCATTACGAAATAATTTTTATAGTACATCCGGATCAAAGCGAGCAGGTTCCCAGCATGGTGGAACGCTACACTGCTATCGTTACAGGCAATGGTGGTGCTATCCACCGCCTGGAAGACTGGGGGCGTCGTCATCTCGCTTACCCAATCCAGAAAATCCACAAAGCCCACTATGTTCTGATGAACATTGAATGCGGTCAGGAAGAGCTCGACGAGCTCACTTCTACCTTCCGTTACAACGACGCGATACTGCGTAATTTGGTGATTAGCCGCGATAGCGCGATCACTGAAGAAACCGATATCATGAAAGCTGAAGCGTCTGAGAAGGCTGAGAAAGAAGGCCGTGCTCGCCGCGAAGCTGAGCGTACTGCACGTGAAGAAGCAAAGAAAAAAGCTGAAGCCGAAGCTGCTGCGCAAGAGCCTGAAGCTGCCCCTGAAACCCCAACTGCCGAAGCGGAGGAATAAGCCATGGCACGTTTTAATCGTCGTCGCAAATTTTGCCGTTTTACTGCCGAGGGTGTTACCGAGATTGACTACAAAGATCTCGATACTCTGAAAGCCAATGTTTCTGAAACTGGAAAGATTGTGCCCAGCAGAATTACCGGCACCAAAGCCAAGTACCAGCGCCAGTTGGCGACAGCAATCAAGAGAGCCCGCTTTCTTGCCCTGCTGCCCTACACTGACGGCCACAAATAAACTAACGAAATAGACACCGCTTTCACCGATGCGCGCTCTGGCTGAGTTCATTATGGCTGGTCGCCTTAAGGCGGCACTGGTTGCACTATTGGGTAATTTTTTACCCCTGGTGAGCCCAGCTGCTGTTGGCCTGGTGGTGTTGCGCCAGGGCCTCACCGAGGGCGGGCTGGTATTACTTTGGGCTGTATTGCCCCTGGTGATATTGGTGAGCGCGGGAAATATGAGCGGCGCCATGGTTTGGGCCTCAATATTTTCGGTGTTGGTGGTGTTGATCGGCGCGAGTACTTTAAAACAGACTCGCAGCTGGATAAGTACGCTGAAGGTAATGCTTGGCGTGAGTGTGCTAAGCGGGCTGGTGATGAAGTTATTACTGGCGGCGCAGGTGAGCGCCATGCGCGAAACCTTGAATGAAATGCTTCGCCAGTTACAGCAGCAGAACAATGCGCTGATCTTTGAGCCGAGTGATTTGTTTATCGCTGGGTTGCTAGCCTGGGTTATTGCCTTGACGGCAGTTGCAGCACTTTTACTGGCACGTTGGTGGCAGTCGCTGTTGTATAACCCCGGTGGTTTTAGCGTAGAGTTTCACGCCCTGCGTTTTGACAAGCTCAGTGCGTCGGTGTTGTTTGCGGCACTGATGGGCTGTTACTTGCTGGGACAGGAGTATGTAACCTGGGGCAATTTATTCGGCTTGCCCCTGCTCTTGAGCGGTGTGGCATTGGTGCATCACAGTATCGCCTTTGCACAACTGGGTACTCGTTGGTTAGTGGTGTTTTATATGGGGCTGGTGTTATTACTCGGCCCTTTGAGTTCGGTGCTGATCGGGTTGGGATTTCTCGACAGCGTGATGGATTTTCGTTCGCGACTGGCAGCACGTCGGTCGTCTTGAACAGCATGATTTAAGAGGTGAGTGATGGACGTAATACTATTAGAAAAAGTGGGTAAACTAGGTTCTATCGGTGACAAGGTTGCTGTAAAAGCGGGCTTTGGCCGTAATTTCCTGATTCCTCAGGGTAAAGCTGTTTTCGCTACTGATGCGAACCTGGCTGATTTTGAACAGCGTCGCGCCGAGCTCGAAGCAGCCGCCGCCGATAAACTGGGCAAAGCTGAAGCACGTGCCGCTGAACTTGCTAAATTGGCCAGCGTTACTATCAGTGCTGTTGCTGGTGATGAAGGCAAGCTATTTGGCTCCATTGGTGCCCGTGATGTCGCCGATGCCGTTAGCGCTGCTGGCGTTGAGTTGGCTAAAAGTGAAGTGAAAATGCCCGAGGGCCCACTGCGCGAACTCGGCGAGTTTGAAGTCACTATTCAGTTGCACAGCGATTTATCAACATCTATTCAGATTGTTGTTGCAGAAGAAGAGTAAGTCTTCGGCAGTACTACAAGCCGTGCAGGTTTTACCTGACGGCTTGTAGTGAGTCACCTTTTGTTGGCACAATTGCTGGCCAACTGTTAAATGGCCAGGTGCACAAATCTTTCTGTTATGAATATTCTCGTGCAAAGCCGAGCCGCCGATCGAGTGGCTCGACATCTGGTTATTGCTTCCACTATTTCTGTGAGCATTTTGTCGTTAAGGGCTTGTTCCCTCGGTCGCTTTATGTGGCTTACACATGACTGAGCTTGCCACCGCCAGTTCGAAAATTCCTGAATTACCCCACTCCATAGAAGCGGAGCAGGCGGTACTCGGCGCGCTGATGTTGGCCAACGATGCCTTCGATAGCGTTGCCTCGCTGATAACGGAAGAAGATTTCTACGGTCAGGATCATCGCCTGATCTTTGAGACCATGAAAGAGCTGACTGACAAAGATCAGCCTCTGGACCCGATTACTCTCTCCGAAGCACTGAAGTCACAAAACCTCCTCGAGGAAGCGGGGGGCGAAAGCTACCTGGTCAATATCGCCCGCAACACGCCCAGTTCAGAAAATATTCGTGCCTACGCACAGATTATTCTCGAGCGCTCCATTGTCCGAAAACTCATTCTAGCCGCGAGTGAAATAGCCCAAAAAGGCTATAACCCTTTGGGTTGGGACAGCGGCAAGTTACTGGCCGAGGCAGAGCGCCGTCTGCTCGAGGTCGTTGAAGGCCGGCCGAAAGAGGGCGGCTTTCAAAATGTCACAGATTTACTACGCCAGGCTGTCGACCGCATAGAACAGCTCTTTACCAGCGATGCCGATATTACCGGCCTCAGTACCGGGTTTAATGAACTCGATGCGAGTACCTCGGGTTGGCAGCTGGCTGATCTGGTGATTATTGCCGGTCGTCCCTCAATGGGTAAAACCTCGTTTGCGATGAACCTCGTTGAGCACGCCATGCTCCACCAGGAAAAGCCGGTGTTGGTGTTTAGTCTGGAAATGCCCGCCAACCAGCTGGTGATTCGACTTTTGTCGTCAATGGGCAAGATCGATCAAACGAAAATGCGCAACGGTAATCTTGACCCCGATGACTTTACTCGCTTGGCGGGTGCTGCGGCGCGGCTTAAAGATCGCCCTCTGTTTATTGACGATACGCCGGGCATTAGCCCCATGGAGCTGCGCAACCGTATTCGCCAGCTGAGTCGTGAACACGGCAGCCCGGCGATGGTCATGATCGATTATTTGCAGTTGATGAGTGCCAGCACTAAGGCCGATGGCCGAGTACAGGAGATCTCTCAGATTTCGCGGGATTTGAAAATTATTGCCCGTGAATTTGATTGCCCAATATTAGCGCTTTCTCAGTTGAGTCGTAATCTTGAGCAGCGCCCCAATAAGCGCCCGATCAATTCAGACTTGCGTGACTCGGGTGCCATCGAGCAGGATGCCGATGTGATTATCTTCATCTATCGCGATGAGGTGTATAACGAGGATAGTCAGGACAAGGGTATTGCCGAGATCATTATTGGCAAGCAGCGTAACGGCCCCATTGGCACCTCGAAGCTGGCCTTTGTCGGCAAGTACACCCGTTTTGAAAACCTGGCCCGGGATTATTTTTCTGAAGATTAAAGCTGAAGTGACGACGCGCTTTGGAGCTTGGAGAGCTGAATGAATATTTACCATACTGTTTCTGGTTTGCGCACTGAAATAAGAGCGCGGCGCCAAAATGGCGAGACTATCGGTTTTGTACCCACCATGGGCAATTTGCACGAGGGGCATTTGCAGTTGGTGCGTCAGGCCAAGACCCAGTGCGATGTGGTCGTGGTGAGTATTTTTGTTAACCCCCTTCAGTTTGGTCTCAATGAAGACTGGGAAAAATACCCCCGCACTTTTCAGGATGATGCTAAACAGCTGGAAGCCGAGGGCTGTGACTTTCTGTTTCACCCCGATGAAAATGAAATCTACCCCAATGGCATGGCCGACCAGACCCGCGTTGTTGTGCCTACCATGACCGATATTCTCTGCGGTGCTAGTCGCCCCGGTCACTTTGAAGGGGTCACCACCGTGGTCTCCAAGTTGCTGCATATCGTGCAGCCCGATACGGCCATCTTTGGCATTAAAGACTATCAGCAGTTGGCGGTGATTCGGCGCATGGTAGAAGATCTGTGTATTCCCGTGGATATTGTCGGCGCGCCCATTGCTCGCGATATCGATGGCCTGGCACTCAGCTCGCGTAATGGTTATCTGGGAGAAGATGAGCGCCCCCGGGTTAAAGTGCTCTACGAAGCCCTGTGCTGGTGTCGCGATCAAATCGAGGGTGGTGAACGGGATTTTACGGAACTTGAAATTCAGGCCGGTAAAACACTTGAAAAAAGTGGCTTTCGTACAGATTATGTTAGTATTCGCAACTCGAAAACGCTGGAGCCAGCGGCACACGACGACAGTCAGTTAACCATACTGGGTGCGATGTTTACCAAGGGCGCGCGTCTTATTGACAATATCAGCATGACACTCGGCGAAGCCGATGCGTCGGCAGAACAGACAGAAGTGAAGAAGTAGAGGTTTTATTTATGTTGAGCAACATGTTGAAAGCCAAGTTACATATGGGCTCTGTTACTCAAGCCGAGCTGTGGTACGACGGCTCCTGCGCCATCGATAGCGACCTGCTTAAATTGGCGGGTATGCGTGAATTTGAGCAAATTGATATTTACAACGTCGACAATGGCGAACGCTTTACTACCTATATTATTCAGGCAGAGGCGGGTAGTGGCACTATCTCCATGAACGGCGCAGCGGCACGGCGGGTGCAGGTTGGCGATAGAATTATCATTGCCACCTACGGCCAGTTTAACGAGGCTGAAATGGCTGAGCACAAGCCTAAGCTGGTCTATTTAAACAAAGACAATAGCGTTGAGCGCACCACCAACACCATTCCCGTGCAAGCGGTATCCTGATATCTGGCCCTGCTTTCGCGGGGCTTCGTTTTATTTCACTTCTGGACCTTCAGCCTAAAGCCTGCTCCCCCCCCCCTTTTTCGCTAGCCCTCTAGCTATGACAAAGCGCCCCATTGTGACAAAATGGAGGTCTTTTATTAGCTGTCATAACTGACTTTCACAGAGGGTAGTATGTCTGAATTTCCCGTTCATCCGGTGCCGGATGCCTGGCGCGATAGCGCCTATATCAATAAAGAAACTTACCAGGAGATGTATCAGCGCTCCATCAATGACTCCGATGCCTTCTGGGCAGAACAGGCCACTGAGTTTCTCGACTGGGACAAAAGCTGGGATCAAGTCTGCGAGTACAATCTGCGCGAGGCGGAAGCAGCCTGGTTTATCGGCGGCAAACTCAATGTCACTGTCAACTGCATAGACCGGCACCTGGCTACTCGCGGTGATCAAACGGCGATTATCTGGGAGGGCGACGACCCCAGTGTCGATAAGAAAATCACTTATCGCGAGCTTCACGAGCAAGTTTGTAAGCTGGCCAACGTACTTAAAGCCCAGGGCATTAAAAAAGGCGATCGCGTCTGTATTTATATGCCGATGATCCCCGAAGCCTCTTACGCGATGCTCGCCTGTGCCCGTATTGGCGCAGTTCACTCAGTGGTATTTGGTGGCTTTTCCCCCGACGCGCTGAAAGATCGCATCCTCAACTCTGACTGCCAGTTATTGATTACGGCCGACGAAGGTTTGCGCGGTGGCCGTAGCGTGCCCTTAAAGAGCAATGCCGATATCGCACTTCAGCAGTGCCCCAATGTCCACACTTGCCTGGTTGTTGAGCGCACTGGCGGTGATGTGGCGTGGCAGGAAGGACGCGATATTAAATACGCCGCTGCTATGGCTGGCGTTGATAGTGACTGCGTGCCTGAGTCTATGGATGCCGAAGACCCTCTGTTTATTCTTTACACCTCCGGCTCAACGGGTAAACCCAAGGGTGTCTTGCATACCACTGGCGGTTATCTCTTACAGGCCGCAATGACCCACAAATACGTTTTCGATTACAAAGATGGCGACGTTTACTGGTGTACGGCCGATGTTGGTTGGGTGACAGGGCATAGCTATATTGTTTATGGGCCGCTGTGTAACGGTGCCACGACAGTAATGTTCGAAGGCATACCGACTTATCCCGATGCCTCGCGCTTCTGGCAAGTGATCGACAAGCATCAGGTGAATCAGTTTTACACCGCACCCACTGCACTGCGCGCCCTAATGGGTGCCGGTGATGATTTCGTGAAAAGTACTTCGCGTTCATCGCTCAAATTACTCGGTTCAGTGGGCGAGCCCATCAACCCCGAGGCCTGGGAGTGGTATTACCGGGTGATTGGTGAATCACGCTGCCCCATTGTCGATACCTGGTGGCAGACTGAAACGGGCGGCATTATGTTGACCCCATTGCCCGGCGCTATCGACCTCAAGCCCGGTTCTGCGACCCTGCCGTTCTTTGGCGTTCAGCCCGCTGTAGTGGATGCCGACGGTAAAGAACTCGAGGGTGCCTGTGAGGGTAACCTGGTGATTAAATCGTCCTGGCCGGGGCAAATTCGTACTATTTACGGTGATCATCAGCGCACCATCGATACCTATTTCTCAACCTACCCGGGTTACTACTTTGTCGGTGACGGTGTACGTCGTGACGCTGACGGTTACTACTGGATTACTGGCCGTGTCGACGATGTGCTCAATGTTTCCGGCCACCGTATGGGTACGGCCGAAGTGGAGAGCGCATTAGTGTTGCACGAAGCAGTCGCCGAAGCGGCGGTGGTGGGCTACCCCCACGACATTAAGGGCCAGGGCATTTATGCCTACGTGACCTTGATGGGCGGCACTGAGCCCTCTGAAGCATTGCGTAAAGAGCTAATAGCTATGTGCGTGCAAGAAATTGGCGCCATTGCCAAGCCCGACTTAATTCAGTGGGCCCCCGGTTTACCCAAGACGCGCTCGGGTAAAATCATGCGTAGAATTTTACGCAAAGTCGCGGCCAATGAGCTGGACAATCTGGGTGATACTTCGACTCTTGCTGATCCTTCGGTGGTTGATGACCTTATTAAAAATGGGCTCAACACCTAAAGGTTGATCTCCCTATCTCGAGGCGCCTACGGGCGCCTTTTTATTAAGCTGTAATTAATACACTCAGCAAAAAATTGAGGCAGAAAATGCAATCATTAGAGAATAAGCTCGCCGTCGTCACCGGCGCTAGTAAAGGTATTGGTAAAGGCATCGCCATCGCACTGGCCAAGCAGGGCTGTAAATTGATTCTTGCCTCGCGCGATGAAGAAAAAATGAATGCTGTAGCGGCAGAAATTAGTGCCGCTGGCGGGCGCGTGCAGGTCTGTGTTTGTGATATTACCGACGAGGCCTCTGTAGATGGCTTGTTCGCACTTGTGGCAGAGCATAATCAGGGTCTGGACATCCTCGTCAACAACGCCGGTATGGCTATCGCTGGTCGCATCGATGAGCTCAGCTACGATAGCTGGCGCCAGGTGCAAGACGTCAACGTCAACGGTATGTTTCTCTGCTGTCGTGGTGCAGCGCGCTTAATGAAGCCTACAAAGAAGGGACGCATCATTAATATCGGCAGCATCTCCGGGCAAATGCCGAGAGTGAAAAGTTCGCCCTACACCACTTCAAAATTTGCCGTGACCGGTTTGACCAAAGCCCTGGCGCTGGAATTACGCGCCTACAATATCGCCGTGTGCTGTATTAATCCCGGTAACGTGATGACCGATATTTGGGAGAAATCGCCACAAGTGCCGGAGAAAGAAGGAGTGATGGCCGTTGATGATCTCGCCGAATTGGTGGTGACAATGGCCTCGCTACCCGACCACGTGAACCTCTTTGAGTCGGTGATTCTGCCGGTCACACAACCCTATTTAGGGCGGGGTTAGTGGTAATTAAAAGGCGCTGTGATTACACGGCACCGCTTCATTCAAAAGCCATTTCAATGCCGACTGTTAGGCGATCATTGTCGTCAAACTGGCCAAAAATACCTTCCCTGCTACCGTAGTAGGTATCACTAGAAATCCAGGTCTTGAGGTTATCCTGCCACTCATAGCTGGCGCGTAGACGGAACAGGCCATCGCCGATATTGGTGCTGGCAAGCCAAACGAGTCTTAGCTCCACAGTTTCATTGAGCAGGGTGTGATTCACCAGCAGTGAGACGGTGGAGTCGGTTTTGTCGCGCACGGTGGCTGACTGGCGATTGAGCGCGACACTTTGAAACAACTGACCACTGATTAATGTGTTTTCCAGTCCCGCCCAGTCGAGACCCAGAACATAGGACATTTCTTTACCTTTGCTGATGCCATCACTGTCGCTCCCCACGGCGAGAAAATAACGATCGCTAAAATAAGCTAGCTCACCGCGCAGCACCCAGTTATCAAAGGCATTACTAAAGCTTCCCCCCAGAACGTGAGTGCGGCGGTATTGGGGCTCCATTTCAACATGCAGGCCATTGGTGGTAACCGACCTGCGTTGGTAGAGCAGGGCAAAGTTATCGTATTGATAAAGGTAGTTGAGGCTGAGATCCCAACCCTTCCAAAAGCGCGACAGGCGTAAGCCTACATCGGAATCCATCAGGGTGCGTGCTGGGCGTTTAAAGGGCTTTACCTCGACACTGCTGACGCCGATCTGAGGTTGCGGCAGCAAGAGAGGTGAGGTGGGCGTGTACAGGGCACCGTCGTTTGCTAGTACGTGATAGCTTTGGTCGGGTATCCATAAAAACTGAGCATCCCACTCGCCGACACCGGTCTCAATATTGGCCATCCATTGTGGGATGCGCGAATCGTCAAAATCTTCCAGAATAAATTCGCGATAAGACTGGGGGTTGACAATATCGAGGACTTTTAAACCATCGGCCTTCCCCCATACCACCTGTTGTTTGCCGAGGGTAAAGTAATAGTTCTCACTGGGGAATTCGAGGTAGAACTCGCGCAACTCAAACTCGCTACTGTTGCCGATAAAAAGGGGTTTACTGTAGGGGCTGTAGGCTCTGTCGGTAACGTTTTCTGGAGAAAGTGCATCAAGGCTAATGCTACGCAGGCGACTTAGTGCGGTGAGCTTTGCGCTGTTGTCAAAGCGCAGAATAAACTCGGGTTCTACAGTAAGTTGATAGTTTTGCCGTTTAAAATTATGGCTGCTGGCGCTCCATAGAACACTGCTGATAACAGAGCTTTGCAGTTGGGCGGCGTAGAGTGAAGCGCTAAGTAGTGTGCAGAGAGTGGCTATAGTGGCGCTGATGACGGCAAAATAACAACCAGCATTCGGTGCTAATAGTTGTTTCTTGTCGGAACGCAATTTACAGCCTACGTGCCGCGCTACAGACAAGGTACTACAGTCCGCGTTTAATAGCATTGGTGGTGAAAATATCATCCGACACCGGGCTTTGGTAGTCGACCTCGCTAAAAGTCAGGCCTGTAGTGTGCCCGGTTTTATGGTTTTCCACGTCAATGTTGTGCTGGGTCCAAATACCCTGAATTTGCTCAATGTTACTGATAGTGACGGTTTTTAGTAAGTTGCCTTTAATGTCCCAAAACTGACTTGTGCGAACCATCCATATTTCACTGTCGACACAGGATTGCGTTTTGCTATAGCCCAGTTCCCGGGCTATTTCTGGCGTTTTTGGCGTGCCCTCAATTTGCAGGCCGGGCTTGTCATCAATGGCACAGGTACCGATAGTCTGAAAGTTGAAATCAGCTGTTGAGACCCTCGTTTCCAGCTTAATATCTTCATAGGTCATGTCGGTGCCGAGGAAATAATCGCCCCGGTCAGATGCTGATATGCGCCTGACTTTACGCAGTGCTGGTAGGTAGAGCCATTGATTATCTTCCAGCTCGGGGTCGTTATAATCGTAGGTTAAAAATGCGGTATCTTTGATGTTTTTTGGGGAAAGATAAAAAATAACAGTGCGCTTTTCTCCTGCAAAATATTTTCGATAACTCTTAGTTTCACGCTGGCGAATTTTCCCACGCTTGTCACGCATTTCAATGCTGAGTTTGCGACTGACAGACTTACCTTCGTCGCGGCTGTTAATGTGTGCGGCAACCTCTTCGCCCGTTGGTAACACCGTTTCGCTACTGCTTATTGAGCTTTGGGCGAACACTGGGGTAGCACAAATGCTGATTAAAACAATAAATAGCAGGGTCGCTTTCAAACGTATCATTCCTTTTTTGAAGTTTAAAGTTTGCTTTATGGCCTGGCAGGATAGCCTAAAAAACGTGGCTTAAATGTTTTTGCCATGGCGGGTAATAAAATCATACTGGCGAGAAAGCTCATAGTAATTGATAGTGCTACACAAATGCCAAATTCCTGCAGGATAACGACCTTACTAAAAACAAGGATGCCAAACCCAGAAGCCAAAGTGAGAAAGTTAAATAATAGGGCGCGTCCTGTAGAGGGAAACAGCGCCATTAGTGTTTTGTCTGTGACCGCATTGCTACGACCAATCAGTACTTGTAGGCGCTCGACGGTATGAATTGAAAAGTCGACACCGAGACCAATAGCAATGGCGGCAAACATTGAGGAGCTGACGGAAAGTGGTACCCCGGCATAGCCCATGTAGGCATAGACACCAAAAACGGTGGTGACAATGGGCACCAGACAAAATAGGCCGGCAGTGAGGGAGCGAAAGCTTAGGGTGGCCATAATAAAAACCAGTGCCAGGGTTACCGATAAGCCAAGAAAGTGGCCATCGCCCAGGCGTTGCATCCACTCGTAATTAATATTGGCTCGGCCTGTGAGCCGTGCCTTGATGTGGGCATCATTGAAAGTGTTTTGCAGGTAGTCATTGAGGTCTTCGATGACAGAGGCAATGGTTTTGTAATTTTCTTTTTCGAGACTGATGCGAATATTCGCCACACGGTAGTCGTAGTCAATAATATCGTGAAAGTCGGTGGGGTCGGCTGTGACCGAATAGAGTAAAAAGTACTTTAAGGCCCCCGTGTATACCGGCGGCGATGGTGAGTATGCCCAGCAGCAAGAAAGAACGTGGGTGGTTGAGAGTTATTCTGCCGAGCCAGCTAACCGCTTTGGCGAAATTATCGGGATGTTCACGGTCAACTATATTGCTGGGAGGCTCACTGGGGAGTGCTAGCTCTGGGGAGTTTATAGTGAGCTGTAGTGTTCGTTTTCGATAGGCGCGGCTTGTTTGGGGCTTGAGTAAACTCAACAGGGCGGGCACTACGAGCATTGAATAGAGCCAGGCAATGCCGACCCCAAACAGAGCGAAGAGGCCAAAATATTTCATCGGTGGCATGATTGAAGCGATGCTGAGACCGAAGAAACCGGCGATGGTGGTCAGTGAGGTCAGGGTTATGGGGCGCCAGATACGGCTCATGGTGGTGGCCGTTAATTCCCGAGGGCTAAAAGCCGGTTGTTGGGCTGCCGCCTCGTAGTATTCCGTAAGGATGTGTATGGAGTCGGCGACGGCAATGCCGATTAACACCACTGGCAGGGCATTGGTAATAATATAAAAGCTGACCCCCAGTGCCGCCATCAAACCGATAGCAGATGACGCAGTGGCGAGTATCACAAAGGTGGGAATCAAGGTGCCGCGCAGGGTTCCAAAAGCGACAAAGCAGAGGGCAATAATTAACAGGGCTGAGAGGGGCACGATACGCGAGGCATCGGCATCGATATAGGTGCCAAAATATCCCGTCAGTGCACCTTCCCCTGCGATATGGATCCGTTCATCACTATTTAATTCGGCGCTGCTGGCCAGTTTTAATAATGCTTGATAGGTGGCTTGCGCTTTGTCGGCATCGAGCTGCTCGGCAATTATCACGGTGCCTGAGCCATCTTCTGCGACCAGGGTGCCGACGTAGAGGGGAAAGGCCATGGCTGCGGCCTTTATCGCTGCTGCATCGGCTGCTTTGGTGGGCAGGGTCTCGAAAAAGGGTTCGACTTCCATGCCTTCAGCGGTGCCAATAATATTGTTTTCGGTTGCCAGGCTGGTGATCTCCTCGGGGTCGAGGTTGTCGATGTTCTCCAGCTGACTGGTTAGCCAGTCAACCAGTTGTAGCGTGTGTGGGTTAAATACACCCTCGGGGCTCTTGTTGATAATGGCGATAATCATGGGGTCGCCGAGGCCAAAGGTTTCTCGAGCTTTTTCACTGAGTAGCAGGGCTGGATGGTCTGCCGGCATAAAGGCATCGCTGCGGGTATCTTTTTCCAACGTGGGAATAAAACACACAAAAAACAGGATGAGACAAATGCTCAGGCAAAGACTGAGGCGGGGATAGGCGGTACTGGCCCAGAAAAAGCGCCAGGCTTGAGAGTGTTTGTTAACAGCTATATCCACGGGGTAGGGATGTCCTTATCACTAGCCGATTTGAGGCGTTTATAATTATGCTCTCCATTATTAAGCCCGCAAGTTTTAGCTAGCTCAAGAGCTAATTTTTGGCACTATTATAAAACGAGACGGAGTCGTGTTTACAGGTGAATGTTTTACTAGGCGGGTCAGATAACAAGTTGCCGACAAATTTGTCACCGGGAATTAGAGAGTGGTCATTTTATATATTCAAGGTGCTGGGGCCGGCCTCGATGCCTAATTACAGGTCATCAACTATCAAAGTCTGCATGTGAGCAAAGCCGGTGTACAACAAATTGTGAATTGCGTCATATAGATAGAGGCAGTCTTGCCAGCCAACAGGTTTCATATTGATGCTTTTGCCGATACTCGCTTTAATGTCCTTTGCGTTCAACAATAATAAATACTCTGGAGCAGGTGTTTGTAGCACCAGCCTTAAGGGCTCCCTGGCGAATAGTATAAAAGGAAGGAGTAGCAATGCTCGATAGTGATCAGTCTCACGCTACAGCAGGTGGTTTTTTCAGGCCGAGTTTGACGCGTATTTTGCTCTTTTGGTTGCTAGTTGTGGCCCTGTTGCCCCTTGGCCTGGTTTGTTTGATTGGCTATCAGCAGAGTACCCAGGCACTACGCACGGCGGCTATTGATAGCCTCAGTGAAGGCGCTATTCAACAAGCCGGCTTTATCGACAACTGGTTTGCCTTCCGCTTTAAAGACCTCCGTGCCCAGGCAGAGGATCGCCACAATGCTCAGTTTATTAATGCTCTGACCGACGGTTTGCAAAGCAGCGGGAAAACGGCGGGTAACTATGTCGGCTCCTCCCCGTGGACCAGTCTTGTGGAAGCTAACAAGGCTGATCTGGAGCAGCTAATGCAAATTTATACCTATTATTACGATCTGTTTTTGATCGATTTACAGGGCAATATTTTGTTTAGCGTTATGCGGGAAAGTGATTTGGGCACTAATTTGTTGAGTGGTCCCTATAAAGATAGTCACTTTGCCAGCATTGTTCGCCAGAGCTTGAATAACGGTGGGGATTTGTTTTCCGATTTAGAACGCTACGCACCGAGTGACAATGAGGTGGCGGGTTTTTTATCGGCCCCACTGCTTGATGACAGTGGTGAGACGGTGGGTGTTTTTGCCGCGCAATTAAAAGAGCAGGCCATAACTGCATTGACTACTAGCATTAACTCAAAAAATCTTTCGCAGGTGAGCTATCTCGTTGGCGAGGATCTCTTGTCTCGCACCGCGATTCTCTCAGTTGATGATGTGCTGAAGAAAAAAATTGAGACCGCACAAACAGCGCTGTGGGCAGGGGGCCATACCGATGATGGTGTTACGCAGTACCATGCTGATGAAGAAGTGGCTTTCGATTACGTCGGCCCCTTTGGCCAGAAAGTACTTGGCGTTCACCATACCGTCAAAATTGGCAACATAGAGTGGGGTTTGATCGCTGAGGTCGATGAGGCCGAGGCCCTCGCCCCTGCCCAATGGATGGCGAAACTGACTGTGATGATTCTGTTGGTTCTATTTCTTATCGTGGTGGTAGTGGCCTTTTTTGTATCGCGACGTATCACCCAGCCCCTTAAAGAACTGGTTAGTTCGAGTCAGCGAGCGGCGGAGGGGCACCTTGACCAACAAGTTGAAATACCCCCTGTCGAGGAAATGGCTCAGCTGGGCAATGCCTTTAATGCGATGCTTGAGGCGCGGCGTAGCTTTGAAGCGGAGTTAACCACGAGTAACGAGCAAACCTTTAAGGTCTTACTGGAGCTGGAGGAGCAGAAGTATGCCCTCGACCAGCATGCCCTGGTCAGTGTTACTGACACCGCCGGTAAGATCACCTTTGCCAATGAAAAGTTCGCGGCCATTAGCGGTTACAGTACTGATGAGCTGTTGGGTAAGGATCATCGCATTCTCAACTCCTCCCATCACCCCAGAAGCTTTTTTCAAGAGGTCTATGAAACCCTTGGACGAGGGGAGGTATGGCGCGGCGAAATTTGCAACCGCAATAAAGGTGGTCAGCTCTATTGGGTCGATAGCACTATCGTCCCCTTTATTGATGAGCAGGGGGTGACAACCAGTTACGTTGCCATTCGCACCGATATTAGTGCGCGCAAACATGCTGAACTGAACAGTGAAAACTCCCTTGCCATTGTCGAGGCAACACTTGAAGCCACCGACAACGGCATAGTGGTGCTCAATGAGTTTAACAAACCCATACATTTCAATCAGCGCTATCTTGACCTGTGGCACTTTACCCAGGAGCAAGTACTGTTTGGTGATGTCAATTCGATGCTGGATGCTGTGCTGGGTCAATTGATCGAAGGTGAGGCCTTTGCCGATACTGTACAGAGAGTTCAGGCTAGCGAGGGTATGTTTTCGTCGGGTGTCGTCAATTTTAAAGATGGTCACATTCTCGAATTTAGCTCTAGAGAGCTGATCTTGCCGGGTGAGAAAAAGGGTCAAGTGTGGAGTTTTATTGATATTACGGCTCAAACCCTTGCGGCCACCGAGCTAACTCGCGCCAAAGAGGCGGCGGAAGAGGCGACCACTGCCAAAGGTCATTTCCTCGCCAATATGAGCCATGAAATCCGCACACCAATGAACGGTGTTCTGGGTATGTTGAACTTGCTGTCGAGTTCCCAACTGAGCGCCAAGCAGAGCCATCAGGTACGCCTGGCGCGCTCCAGTGGTGAAGCACTACTTGTTTTAATCAACGATATTCTCGATTTTTCAAAGATAGAAGCGGGCAAGCTGGAGCTGGAATCGATTGATTTCGACCTGCGTCAACTGTTTGGTGATCTGGCTGAAAGTATGGCGCTGCAGGCGCAAAGTAAGGGTATAGAAATTGTTCTCGACCTTACTCAAATTGAGCAATCCCGGGTCAAGGGCGATCCGACACGGATGCGGCAATTACTTACCAACTTGATCGGTAATGCACTGAAGTTTACCCATGAGGGGGAGATTGTTATCCGTGCGGCACTTGAGACTGGCGCCGAGGGTGAAGTTACTTTATCAGCTTCGGTGAGCGATACGGGTATTGGAATTCCCACTGATAAAGTCGAACATTTGTTTGATTCTTTCTCCCAGGTCGATGCCTCCACAACGCGTAAGTTTGGGGGTACAGGCCTTGGCCTGTCTATCGTCAAAAAACTGTGTGAACTAATGGGTGGCGAGGTTAGCGTAAGTAGTGAGCTAGGCGTGGGTAGTTGTTTTACCTTTGTTTTAGTGCTGGAAGCCAGCGAGACAGCCGCGATTGTACGACCGACGATTAACCTCAGTGGCGTGCGTATATTGATCGTCGATGACAACGCGACCAATCGTGAAGTGTTGCACGGTCAGCTCAGCCTTTGGGGTGCTTTTGTCACCGAGGCCGATAGCGGTGCTAGTGCTTTGGCCATTCTCGATGAGCAGGCGGCAGAGCCTTTCCCGGTGGCCATTGTTGATATGCAAATGCCTGATATGGATGGTGCGGCTTTGGGGCGAACAATTCGCGCCGATGCCCGTTTTGACTCTACCGGGTTGATTATGATGACCTCGATGAGTGAGCCTGGTGATGCCCAGCACTTTGCCGATCTGGGCTTTGCCGCTTATTTCCCCAAGCCGACAACCACCTCGGATCTGTTCGATGCCCTGGCCATTGTGCTGGGCGGTGGTGAGGCTTTGCTAGCTGCCAAACCGTTGATTACCCACAACTACCTGCAAAGTCTGGGGCCACAGAGTGGTGAACATGGCTCCAAACAACCGCTGGTGAAAAGTGAGTATCGCCTCTTGCTGGCGGAGGACAATGTGATCAATCAGCACGTTGCTATGGGTATGTTGGAGGATATGGGTTACGGCGTCGATATAGCCGATAACGGCGCCCTGGCAATATTGATGTTGCAAGAGGCGCCAGCCGATGCCCCTTATCAGCTGATTTTAATGGACTGCCAAATGCCACTACTTGATGGCTACGAGGCCACCGCTAAAATTCGCAGTGGTGAGGCGGGGCAACGCTATCGCGATATTACTATTATCGCCATGACGGCCAATGTTATGACAGGTGACAGGGAAAAATGTATACAAGCGGGGATGGATGATTACATCGCCAAACCCATAGATCCTGAAATATTGGAGAACAGCCTGGCTCACTACCAGGGCCTGCAAAGTAATACTTCGCTGCTGTCTGTTGTCGAAGAGGCGAGTGATGACGTTGTCGAGTCTGGTGAAACGAGCACAGATGGCGCAGTCTCAGAAACCCCTACCTCAGAAAAGCCGGTCTGGGATCGCGAGGGTTTATTAAAACGGGTCAGGGGCAACGAGACCTTGTTGCTATCTTTACTGCAACAGTTTCTTCAAGATATGCCCGAGCAAATGACACAATTTAAACAGGCTGTGGCCGGCACTGACCTTGCCCGTGTTGCTAGCCTTGCCCATAGCCTTAAAGGGGTGGTTGGCAATTTAAGCGGCCAGCGTTTATTTGTTCTCGCCGCTGCAATGGAGCTTGCTGGGGGGCAGGAGGACAAGCAGGAGGTCGAGGGACTGTGGCCAGGTTTACTGAGTGAATATGAGTCCCTTCATGAGATTTTGACGGGCTATTTAGACGAACACCAGACACCGTTGAATGGTGATGATGAGGCCCCGGCCCCACAACAGCACGAAGCAGAGTCTACGCAATTAAAAGAACAAATTGCCGAGCTTCGGGCAAAATTGCAAGAGGGTAGTTTTGTCGATAGTGGGGACCTAGTATGCCTGAAACCCTACTGCATACAGGACCTGGCAAAAACATTGCTGGCTACTTTACGGACACAGTTGGCTGAGTTTGATCTGGAGGCTGGGGTGCTAACGCTCGATGCGATAGAGCAAAGCCTGGAGCAGGACTAACACTGGAATGTAAGCGGAGTTGATGTAATGGAAGCTAAAAGAACAAATTGCCGAGCTTCGGGCAAAATTGCAAGAGGGTAGTTTTGTCGA
>ERZ1027208.25-NODE-25-length-113872-cov-16.897695_pt1 | contig 113872 bp, 104 predicted proteins | sample MGYA00520867_ERZ1027208 | MGnify/ENA primary metagenome ERZ1027208 (study PRJEB33311, sample SAMEA4378413) | marine metagenome | biome: Marine biome; feature: Fjord; material: Water | collected 2014-07-20T08:00:00Z/2014-07-... | depth 75 m ... | reverse complement strand
GTCTTCTAATGCATATACCATTCTGTAACCTGTCGTTATTGTTTTATTTTTATTGACCGTCAGTTAAATCAATCAACATCACTTAATTTACTATTTAAATACTCATCAACATTGCCAATGGCTAATTCAAATTTTGCATCATAAAAACGGTTAAACATTTCGGCCAACATAACGGCTGTTAAACCCCATATGGTATAGCTCTCGAAATACCAGCGAGGTCCACGGAAGCTGCCAAACTGATCAATCTGATCCGGCTCGCCGTCTAAAAAAAACTTAAGCGGAACTCTAAAAATAGAATCGATCTCACCCGACTCTTCTGTCAGCTCTACATTTTCTGGCACGATACCCAAGACGGGAGTGACCAAAAACCCATAGCGGGATACCACTTGATCAAGCTGCCCGATAACAATTACGGAGTCAGGTGATAAGCCAATTTCTTCATGCGCCTCACGGAGGGCGGTTGCGGTAAAGTCGGCGTCGGCCGCTTCTGCCTTTCCACCAGGAAAGGCAACCTCCCCTTTATGAGTGGGCATTTCGCTTGAGCGCAGTGTGAGAATAACCTCGGGCTCTAATTGATCCGTGATGGCTATTAACACCGCTGCGCTTGCTAGTTTGTCTAACCCTAATATTCTGGGTTCGTGTGCTTGTACTTGCTCGATTAAGCTAGTTAAACCCATATTCACCTCTAGATCTGGTGGTATTTTAACCAACTATGATTATCACTTCAGCTCATTATTCATGGCATATTCAATTTCTGATTATTTCGCACCAAAATTAGGTGCAAAAAAAGCGCTGAACGCCTCTAGAAATGGGATTAATTCACAGTTTTTATAATTTGCTTTATATGATTATAGACTGCTTACTTGGCTTTTTATTACTAAGTATAATTAAAATCAGCAAGCAATCTTTCGCAGCTCAATATAACCCTTTGTTTTAAAAGGGGTTTATAACTATTTTAGCAATTTATCACCCGACTTACGTACTCTAATCCCGCCAGTACTGCCTGATAATTGAGTGTTTTTCAAGCTTATGCGTCGACAAAATGACAGGTAGACTAGATTCACAATATAACAAATCTAAATCGCCATTTTTTTGGGAGTTCACAGTATGAATAAAATATTACCAAGTTTTGAGCGCCTTAGAGAAATGGCCATTCAAGACCCTGATGCACTTGAGCGTTTACGACAAGAATACGTTAAGGTTGCCATTGATGCCGCGCCTTCTGAATACAGAAGCCGATTAGAAGGCCTTCAGTTTCAAATTGATGGCCAACGCAGACTGGCTAAATCTCCAATGGCTTCTTGCATCAATATAAGCAAAATGATGCATGAGTCACTGCACCAGCTTAAAGGCTTTATTGATGGCAAAGACGAGCCAATAGAAGAGCAAAAAGAAGAGCAAAAAGAAGAGGCCATGATACTGTCTTTCCCTCGCTCTGCATTTTAGCTTCAGCCATTTACTACAGAATCAATAACGGTCGATTTCTTCGGCCGTTTTGTTTTATAAGCTTGCACATTCGAACATCTTTAAGCACCTCTATGCCTTGCATCTTGTGCCCGCTATACTCATGGAATAATTGCTTAAGGTAGCTCCCATGAAATTTTGCAGCGATTGCGGCCACCCAGTGAAATACAGTGTGCCTGAAGGTGACAATCGAAAACGAGCCATTTGCTCTCAGTGCTCTACAATCCATTATCAAAATCCTCGAATCATTGCTGGCACCCTACCGGTATATGAAAATAAAATTTTGCTGTGTAAGCGTGCCATAGAACCCAGATTGGGTTACTGGACCTTGCCCGCGGGCTTCATGGAAGAAGGGGAAAGCTTAGAAGAAGGCGCCCTTCGCGAAACATTTGAAGAAGCGGGCATTACTTTAAAATGCGGGCAATTACTGACAAGTATTAGTGTGCCGTTTATTTCGCAAGTGCATATCTTTTTTCATGCTCATATGGACAGCGCTGAACATGCCGATAAAACCAGCGAAAGCTTGGATGTAAAACTGTTTGAAATACGTGACATTCCATGGGATAAGATCGCGTTTCCAACGGTCAAGCAAACCATCAAACATTTTATTGAAGACAGTGAACAGGGCGAGCTGAAAACGCGTATTTTTGATATACACCCATCTCAAAGAATTCGAGATGTTGTTGAAGCTGAAAAGAAAAAGCAACCTGATAGTTAGTCATCAGTATTAATATAAATGCGCGGCCAGCTAAAGTAATACTGGCTGATAAACATCATAAGCAGGCTCTTCATAGGGATGAGCTGCTTTCATAGCTGCCATCACTTGATGAACTGCACCTGCATCACACACAAACTCTACCTTGTATTCATCAACTATTTCTAGACGTCCTGTTTCACCAATGAATGCATCACTGCCTTCCAGTGGCCTGAACTGACCCTGACCTTTTGTTTGCCAGCAGCATTGATCATAATTCCCAATTTTTCCCGCACCGGCGTCAAACATTGCTTGTTTTACACCACCTAAATGACTGGCTGGGATATACACATTAATTCGATACATGGATGTCGCTTACACTCTTTATAGCCGATTATAAAACGTTAAGGGTTAAGAGGTGATCTGCTCTAGGTGAATTAAGTTATCTAGAGCTTGCTGATTACTGGAACCACAAACCTCGAAGTCAGCTTTAAAGCGATCACATAAATCCGGACGTTCTGCCAAACCAAACACTTTACATAAGTTATCTTGATCAAGCTGAATACAGCGTTCACCTGCTTTTTTCCCGTTAGGCATTCCAGGAATCGGGCTATTAATAGATGGTGCGATACAGCACGCACCACAACCCAGTCGGCATTCCATTGTATTTCCTTATAGGAGGGATTAAGAATCGCGTAATCTAGATGCCTAGCTCGCTCATCAGCATTCGATTATAGCGAGTACAGTAGCGTTCGAGTAATACTTTCTCTTGGTAATCGATTTCACCTTTTTCGTACAATCGGTATTCGTTCATCACTTTTGTACGATGCTTGCCCACCACCGTTGCAACCTTGTCTCGGCTTACGCCCGGTAGCCTTGGCTTACCATCCGTATTGATGATGAAGGTACAAAACCTAGGTACTGGGCTTTTTGCACTTTTTTTGGCATCTTCAACCGGATATTGAAATTTTCTTAAATCTAATTGTCCCGCAAGGGAACTAAAAGACAGCATAGCCATCAGAGTTATTATAAGGCATTTCATGGTTCTCTCCTTCCATGAGTCTCTTTTAAGAGAAAAAGGCCAAAAGCGGTGTTTCAAGTCATCGCTTTTGGCCTTTCTTATTTTAGTCTATCTGATGCAAACCACCTCTTTTTACTCTCCAACGCACTGATACTAATCTGCTCTCCCTTTTGCAACTAGGGCGCTGCGGGGCTATTAGGCACAGGCTGTAATATCAAAGGGTATGTGGTTTGCTGGCGAACGCGCTCAGCCACTTTATCTGCAATACTGTTAACCATCTTCTGAGAGAAAATTTGCCCCTGTAATTGCGACAGCTTCTTTTGCATTAGGGTTTGCTCTTCTGCCAGCGCATTCAATAATTTGATTTGCTGTGCATCGGTTAATGATAAAGTTTTTACTTCTGATTTAGAGGCCAGATTGCTTAGGTACCAGTCTTTACTGGGTTGAAAAGACAACGCGCCTTCAATATCTTTTAAAGCATCAGGAAGGCTTCTTGTCGCTGCTTGTGCCGTCTCGGCTTCGCTATCGTTAACCCCCACTTGATCGGCAATTTTTCCATAACCAATAAGGTTTTTAATACGTCTTCAGTATTGGATGTGGCCTTTTCTAATTGCACCTGAAAACCATCAATGACTGTTTTGGTGCTATCCAGCTTTTTAGCTGAATCGCTCATGTTTGCCACCACCTGTTTTAGCGTCGAAACCGTTGACTGATTCTCTTTAGAAAACACACTGCCTAATGTTTCCACTGACTCATCAATCAGAATTACCGCCTTTCTGATTTCACAATTGGCCCGCTGCTGATAGCGCTGTAACCGCTCAGTCTCTAGGCCTGCCTTTAATATGGCGTGCTGTGTTTTATGTTCTTCACACCAAACATCGCGGTCATACTCTGGCACGGCAACAATAAACAAAAGCACTAAAATACAGTGCATTAATATTACGCCAACGGTCAATGAACGATAAATCCATTGGTAAGGTTCCACGACACCGGCAAGCTTTTCTGCCACGGCGCGACCCTGTGTCATTAAGGTTGTTTGATGCTGGCGATTGTCACTGCGATTTTCTTTGCGTCTATGGCTAATCACTAGGGTGATTTCTAATACCAACCCCAATAACAACGGTATTAAGGCAACCACATAAATGGCTCCGATCTCACCTGACAGCAACAACTCGTAGTTGGTATTCAGGTGGTTATAACCGGATTTAACCAAGCCAATTAGACTTTCCCATAACGAACCGTCGGTTAAGCTATTTGCGTCATCTGCTGCACAATACTGTGCATATTGATCCTGTATTAGCTGGTAATCAGCCTGAAAATCGGAAATAGAACTGGCTACAACCGAAGATTCGTCACAGTTTTGGTTGATGTTAATACTCAAAGGAATGTCGCCTATCAATAATTACATGAAATGTAGCTGTCAGAGCCCAGAATAACCATAGGCAAAATGCGCCCACCCTTAGATGGCATGATGCTATTGATCAGGATTAGCCTTGTTTTTATGACAAGCATACGGGATGATCAATCTAATCCCGTCAGTTACTATACAAATAGTGACTATTCAATTTGATTGTATCAACCACTCAGTTAAGCGTTCATGAGCCAGACTATATTTCACTTCAATTTAGAATTTATGATCGCGGTGGCCATCATACTTGTGATCTATTTATTACCACGATTCAAATACAATCAATCGCAGCACTTATTAAGAACCCCATCTAATCTACGACAAGGGGGACTAGCCATTGTTGTTTCTATATTACTGGTGATTTATCACGGTTATGTATTTACGGCCTACCCTTCTTGGTTTTTAAGTTGCGTACCCGATCAATGCTCCGTAAGCTTTTTTCAAGGCATCGGCTTTTTACTGGGTTATAACCATTCCGATTTTTTATTTACCGATCATGGCAACCATTCACGATTAATATTCTGTGCCATCACCCTATTCTCTCTTAGTATCAGTTTTAATTTTTATATTCGGCACATTAATGAAAACCGAATTCTTCGGGAGCAACTGCTGCACCTAAAAAGAAAGTGCGAAGTATTGATTGAACAGTATGAGAATCCTGCATACGACTCAAAGGATAACTTTAGCCAGATCTACATTGATTATGATTTGGAAAGACTAGGGCTACTTGAACTAAACATTGCCCTGCAACAATATCGACACGAACCTTCTCTTAAACATTTAAATTTAGTTGTTGAGAATATAAGACAACTTAAAAACCTATAATTAGGAACATCATGACAGCAGGATTATTCCAAGAAGAAAATGCTAACGACATTTTTTTCTCTCGACACGATATCAACGAAAATTACGGCAGCGCTTCACCCCATCCATTTATGCTAGAAGACAAAGAATGGCCAACGGTAGAGCAGTATTACCAAGCGTCTTTATTTTCTAGTACTCAACTACAGGATCAGATTCGACAGTTGCCATCTGCCGATGCGGCCATCACCTTTACAAAATGGCGCTTTTTTCAAAAGAAGCGAGGCTGGAAAAAACTTCGCCAAGTACTTATGACGCGTGCGGTTTATACCAAGTGCAAGACGTATCCGCATATTGCACAATCATTACTGGATACAGGCGATCAAAAACTGGTTGAAAACAGTGCTTATGATTATTTTTGGGGCTGTGGACGCGATAGACGTGCCGAGAATACTTATGGCAAGGTGCTTATGAATGTTAGGGCAAAACTGAGAGAAGAGTTGGCTGGATAGGGTTTATATAAATACGTTTAATTCTAGATGTGTAACTTATTCAAACGGTGTATTACGCACTTCGCGCTAATACACCCTACGGATTTTTTTTCCATCGTTTCTATTGAGTTTTAGCTATCGCTCACAGGGTGAGCTCGTACGAGGACACCCCGTGGCCGATTTTTTTAGCGCGAATTATTAATCTACAAAAAAAAGGGGGATTGGTTTACACCAATCCCCCTTTGTTTCTTCTACTGCTTAAAATCGATTAAGCAAACTCTTCCATAAAGTCGAGCTCGGCTTGTTGCCTAACCACTCTTCTATGATGCGCCCAAAGGTCCTGGATCTTATCTTTATTGCATTGCTGACGGTCTACCAATACTCGAGTATTCAATTCACCGCGCTTGCCTGAAGCCAACGGCACCTTGCTGAACACATACTGGTTACTGATCAAGTCCATGAACGGACCCGACTTAGACGTCGGCATAATAAATAACAACTGAAGGCCAAGGCTTTCTGTTAAGTAGTTAATTACTTCTTTAGATCGGGTTTCATCCATTTTACTGAATGCTTCGTCAACCAGTACCATACGTAAATGCGTATCCCCTTGGTTGAATCTAAAGGCCGATGTAATGGCCGCGCTACGAATAATGTACGCAGGGGTTTCTAACTGACCACCCGAACCTGTGCCGTATTGTGAAAGGGCGATTGGCTCTTTGCCTTCAGGCTGCTTGTAAATTTCATAGTTACGATAATTACGGTAATCCGATAAACGCTCTAGCTCTCGCATGGCCTTCTGTTCATCATCGCTAAGTAACATAGACATTAACTGTTCACGAACTTTCACTGACTTTTCACTCAGGTCCACTTCGAACAACGTTTGCCCTTCACCGATCATTGGATTTTTAATGACTTCTTCAAAGAAGTTCCAGTAATCGCGGAATTCAGGCACCCACTCCCAGTCGAACCAATAACATTCTTTGTCGGTACCAAACCTGTGATGCCTTAGTTCGTTATTCATTTCTTCTAGAGTGCGTTTGCCTTCACTAATGGACTGGTAAATGGCATGACATAAATTGGTAACAAACGCGTTATCAAAGCTGTCTTTAAGCCCGCCAAGTTTATCTTGTTTTTCAACCAGAATATTATTTTTAAGACGATTGTGAATATGATCCACTTCACGCTGCACATTGCAAATATCTTGGAAAAATTTTGCACTGTGTTCGTCGGCATAGTCTGGCGCATATACAATGGCATCTACCGTTTGGCAACGCTGATTATGATCTGCAATGGCTCGGTCTAAGCTTTGTGCGCGACTGTTCAATTCACTTAAAATAGATTGCTGCTGATTTTGTGCAATTTCGGCGGTGGTGCGGTCTGATTCTGCGTCAGCTTCTTCTAGGCATTTTTCAACATCAAAATCTGGCCACAATTTAGAAATACCACGTAAGTTACCTTCATTTTGATCAGCTTTTTCTGCGGTAAATTCTTGCTGGTCGCTTAGTAGTGCACAACGTTTTTCACTTTCTTTTAGTTGTTGCGCTGTTTGCCCTAGCTCACTGTCTAAGCGCTGGATTTGTGCGTCCAGCTCTTGAGCGGTTTCCGCTAGTTGTTCGTATTCGTCTTCTAGCTCGGAGAAATCAGACAGATCGATTTGATCCATTTGTTTTTCAGCATTTTGCCACTGACGGTTTACGCTCACCATTTGTTGCAATTGATCGGCATAACTTAAATGACGAAGCTGGTTAACGGACAATAGTAAATCTTGTGCTTCACGCATACTTTGCTGTGCGACACTGGCTTGCTCGGCTAGGTGTTGGAACTCGCGTTGCTTAGCACCTTGGGCTCGTTCACGTGCACCCTGACCGAATACAAGTTCGGTATCAGACATGTCACAGCGGTACATAGAATATGAACCTGAACCCATGCCCTCTTTGGTTAAGCCACGACGGGTTTTACGTAGAGTATGTGCATCAGGCACTTGCTCAACACTGCCGTAGCTTGCTAATAAATAATGTTTTGCAGTCGCGTGCTCAAACTTCATCAAGTTCATGATGGAGTTGTGCGGGGCTTTTGAACGCTCAGCATCTTGTTTGGCTTTACTGCCTTGAATCACGCGTGCACGGTTGCCGCCAGGCATATTACGAACAATGCGAATGGCATCTGACTCGTATTCTTCTTCAACCACAATGCTAAAACGTGCACCGCCAATATAACCTTCAATGGCGTTTTGCCAATCAGGATCAAGAATTTCAACGTGGTCACATAATACTTTAGGGTCGGCCTGTGGGCATTCACGCTCAATGGCTTCTAATGCGGCTTCAACAAAATAAGGGTAGCTAACTTGGCTAGATTGCAGGCGATCTAAATCCTGTTGGATTTGCTGCATTTTTTTCTGTTGCGCTTGTAGTTTTTGCTCACGACGGTCAGCTAGCTTAGCCAATTGATCACGTAAACTCACTCCACCTCGAGACAACTCAGGGTTGAACCATTTTTCACGCCACTGGTTAATTTGCTGCTGACGAGCAATGCCTTCATCTAAATGGGCTTCTAATGGCGAGATATCAATCATGTCTCGGTTTAGCAACTTAGGAAAATCTAACTGATCTTCGTCAGCCAGCGATACCACTTCTTTGGCTTGCTTCATGAAGCTACGCTCAATCAACTCAGCTATTTCGGTACCTACACTGGTGCTGTGCAAAGACTTATAAATATTTTTGGTGGCATCCAATGTGAATTTTAATTGTTTGTCTTGCTCTAATAACAATATGGCTTGCTGTTGCAACTGCTTTTTAAAGGATGCGATGTCGGTCTCAAGTGTATCCTTACCTTTTAACGCAGGGATACCTTGGCGACGGGCTTCTAAATTGACAAGTTGTTCACGTGACTGCTTACGACGAAGTTCAGCCGTTTCACGCTCACTCTCTTTATTTGTTAAATCGGATCTAAGACCTTGCTGTTTGTTTTTAGCATCACTGTAAGACTTTTGGTCTTCTAAATAGCGGCTTTTGGCTGCCACGTAATGCGCAACCTGATAATCGATCCATTGATCAATATACGTTTGACTGTGCTGTTTACTGCTTAACAATACATTTATATTTTCTATTAAGCCGTTGGCATCCGATTCCATTGAGTGAATGGTTTTCATCAAATCACTCACGGTACGAATGGCTTCGCCTAGATCTTTCTTCTCTAAGATTTCATTGGCAACAAAACCATTAATGCTTTTAACAGGCTTATAGGCCATGAAACGAGAGAATGCTTTTGCGGCATTTAGCGCTTCGCGTTCACTAACGGCGTCTTCACGGCCACGTAAAGCACCATACAAACGGCGTAAATACTGTTTTTTGGTATCGTATTTTTCTACCGCACGTTGACCGCATCGCTTCTGTAAACGCTTAAATATTTTATCGGTAGCGACAACTTGTTTTTTGCCATCTTCTTCTACCAGAAAGTCACTTTGTGTTAACTCGTGACCTGATACGATCATGAGTAAAAAGTCACCTTGGCGTGCAACGGCTTGGTTACCCGCTTTATCAATAAATGCGCTAACACCAATCACAGCTGTAAAGGGCTGACCACTTTCACCTTGTGTAGGATGGAACACAGCGGCTAGATAACCGTTAGCACCACCTGGACGGGCGTAGCTGCCATCGTCACAACCCAGCACATACGAAGACAAGGTACGAACTTGCTTGCCGCGACCTTTCTGTGTGGCTTCATCTTGACCAGGGTTATAATTAAATAAATTATCATGCGCAGCCGTCATGATGGTTTGAATGGCATCTGCTGCTGTTGTTTTACCTGAACCGTTACCACCACTTAAAAGGTTGATTGGTCCAAATTCAAATTCTGTGGCTGGTATATTACCCCAATTCACATAAACAAATTTTTTCAGAAACATACTATTGCGCTCCCTTAATCACTGGAGACAAGGTCAAATTTTGGAACAAACCAAAAATCATTATCATGTTAAATATTGCAAACTTTTTTATAAACACTAGCTTGCCTCTCCATCAAATACACTGGGGCCTGTTATCAGGTCTTCTTCATCGTCTGTTTCATCTGATGTGCCAGTGGCTTCTTGAAGATTAAGTCCCTCACCTTCAACAGGCTCTGACTGAGTACCGTCCATTTTTTTACTTTCTGCTTCTGCAGACAAAATTACTTCGGCTTCTTCTTGTTCAGCTAGCAATTCACTTAATACATCATCGCTCACGTAACTCATGATCATAGGGCGAATTTTAAACCAAAATTCAGCACTGGATAACGCATCTTCATTTGATAGCTGAATAAGACGTAGCTGACGCAAACGACGAAACAGGGTTTTTCGTTCAGTTAGGTTTTCAGGTAGGTTTCGGCTAAGTAAATTTTTCAACGCGATGCTAAGTGACTCTAAAGAAATCATCACGCAGCCATGCTCATCGACCTGACCTTCTCTTAAAGCTTTATCGTACTGGCTTCTTAAAACCAATACTAACGCCACTTCGTTTTGGCTTAAGCGAACACGGAAACCACCGTTAAAAGGTTGGTCGTCATCTTCTAGCCCTGGAACTTGTGCTCCGGGTGGATAGCAGCGCACAAACTGAAAACGCTTATCATGCTGAATTCGAACACCGATTAAAGAGACATAATCTTGTACTAAGCCTTCGATGCGTAAATAACGATCGTAAAGAATTTGTTCCACTTGGGACTCATCACGGCATATCACACCGTAATCCATCAAGCGAATAGCAAGCTCACTAAATTCCTTTAGTAGAACTCCTTCTTTTTCTAATTTTTGTTCTAGTTGTTGTAACATAATTTTTTCACCTTAAGGCATACGCCGGTTTGGGTTTTAATCTATCTGGCTTTTTTGCCGCCTTAGATTGCTACCTACGCAGCCGCACTTGGATTTTTTACCAAGCGAATACTAAATACGTCTTTTTGTTCAAAATACTCATGGGAGCTTTGCTCTAACCATTTTAATTCAAAACGGTATTCACTGGACAACCCATCCATGGAACCCACACTGACTATATGAGCGATTGATAATAAGTCTGATGCGCTTTCCACTGGAATTTCGCTGCTTAATACTTCATCTGTTTGTTTAAATTGATTAACAATAAAGTTTCGAACCTGACTGTTATTCACAAAGAACGCCTGATCAAGAGATTGCTGTACATACAGTTCACGACGACTGCCTTGATCGACACTTTCTAAACCTTCATCCACATCGGTATCGATAATGGCACGACGACGCGGCGGAGCAAGTCGAACGCTCTGAGGGTCGATAAATTTAATTTGCGGCACGGCCATTAATTCAGCCACTCTATCTAGCTGTGCGGCTTGTTTATCTTTAGACAGCGATGCCAACTGCTTACATACTGCAACCACATCATTGTTCTTTTGACTGGCCAAATAACTCATTTGGCGAATAATAATGTCGGCACGCTTTGTAAAGTTTTGAAGTGACTTACGCACCTGCGGAAGAATGTGCTCACACGCGCTTTTTAAACGGTGCTCGATATCATCAAGTACTGACCACAGAAGAGACTGCTGCTCTTGAATTTGATCGGGGAGCAATTCACGTAATCGTTTTTCAGCTTTCGATTTCACATCTTTTGAGCTATTGCGTATTTGCTCGATTAATTCCGATATTTGATCGCGATACTTTTCTACGTTATCGGCTGACAATCGAACCGCTAAATCCGGTTGGAAGCGTTTCTCCATAAAATCGAAGAACTGTTCACTGGCTTTTTGCACCATCATTTGGCCTTCCATTTCTCGGACCAAATCTCGCTTACGTTCGTCAAGCTCACTGATCACATCCGTGAAGTCACTGATGATGCGCTCACTGCATTCGTAAGCATCCAGTAAATCATACACTTCGCCATGCTCTAAAAAGCTAACAAGAGCGTTTCGAACATTACGGGTGTTGCGATGACGAGCAACTTGTTGCGACTGTTTACCATCTAAAAAGGGCTCTACAAACTGGCGGCCTTGACGGGTAAAGCTAAAACTTGATTGTAATGTGGCTTCATCAACTTGTTTTTCGATCCAACCGTGCTCAATCAACGTATTTAATAACCAGCCAGCTAATTCACGGTGTGTTTTAAAGCGACTTTCATCGTCTTCATCGTCAGCTTGAATAATGGGCGCACGGACTAATGCCTCTGAAAATATATTCAGCAAGGCATCACGGCTCAGGGCTTGACCATATTCAGCGCTACCGGCATGACTACTGGAGTACAGCTGCTTGTATAGCTCACGAAGGCATTCCACCAACTGCTCACGGTATTTACTGGTGAGAGGGCGGAAAAACTGACTGCGTTCTTGTTCAAAAAACATACAATAGACTAATTGGCATCATCAAAAGAAAAGTGGAAATAAAGTCATGAACTTTACCTGAATTCCCCCCATACAGGAAAGGGAATTACAGCCATTTGTTCTTATAAGCAGGGATAATTTACAATTCCTTTACTTACTAAGAAACGGTAAGGTTAGCGCGAGACGATTAAGCGCTAAAACGGCCGATTAAACCGCTCAATCTCATAATGAAATGATCATCTAAGGATCTCAATGAAAGCATTATTAATCATCGCTCACGGTAGCCGTAAACAAACGTCGAATGATGAAGTGGCAAAATTAGCCAGTGCGGTAAAAGGCTTACCATCTGACTTTCAGTTAATAGAGCACGCATTCTTAGAGTTAACATCTCCAAGGGTCCCCGAAGGCATTGAAAAACTGGTGGCTGATGGCGCAAGCGAAGTCGTGATTTTACCGTACTTTCTGGCTGCGGGTTATCACGTTGTAGATGATTTACCTGAATTATTAACCACTGCAAAAGCCCAGTATCCTGCAATTAAGTTCAGCTTATTAAGGCACCTTGGAGCGGCTAATTTAATGCCTAAGTGGATACTGGAGCAAGCAACTGTCTAGCCGCATAAAATAGTAACCACTTACACACATGATATATACAATAGATAACCCAATTTAAACGGGGTTATCTATATCCACAAACGTAACATCTAAAGAATACTCTTGAGCCAAATGCTCACCCAATGCTTTTGCACCGTACCGCTCTGTAGCATGGTGCCCTGCGGCGTAAAAATGCGTACCGGATTCACGGGCGTTATGCACGGCTGGCTCATTGATTTCCCCCGTTAGATACGCATCTATCCCCTGATTTATGGCGAATTGCATGTATCCTTCAGCCCCTCCTGTGCACCATGCTATTGTTTCTATCATATCGTCTTGCTCACCAATATGCTGAGGCTCTCGCTGCAAACAGCCTGATATGTGCTGGCTTAATTGTTTAGCCGTCATGGGTTGTTTTAAACGACCAATATTACCTGGTGTTTTACTGTCATTTGGATCGATGGATCCTGTGATTTCAAAATCTAGAATATCAGCCAATTGCACATTATTGCCCCAGATACGGTGGCAATCTAACGGAAGGTGATAAGCAATCAAGCTAATATCGTGTTTGAGCAAGGTTTGAATGCGTTGCTTTTTAATACCGGCAATGGCTTCTGGCTCTCCCTTCCAAAAGTAACCATGGTGTACAAGAATGGCATCTGCGTTTAATTCTACCGCGGCATCAATCAAATCTTGGCAGGCAGTAACTCCCGTCACGATTTTTTGGACCTCAGCCTTCCCCTCAACTTGCAGACCATTTGGGCAATAATCCCGAAATTTATGAATCTCTAGTTCACTGTTTAAGTAATTCACCAACTGGTTAAGCTTCATATCACACACTCATTTGCGTACACTGCACGTGTTTTAGATTACACATATTTTTTATCTGGCACCCATTTTTAAGGATTTAAGCTAAAGATGCAAAAGCCTGGTTTTTTATCTTGGTCAATTTTGGTCGGTCTGGTTATGGCCAGCCTGATATTACACTTTATTCCTGTAACAGCCCCCCCTGCAGCTGCTACCAGTTACGCCGCAGCCGTAAACAAGGCAGCCCCTGCTGTTGTGAATATATACACCAGTAAAACGGTACGCCAAAAAATTCACCCATTGATGAATGACCCTTTTTTTAAACGGTTTTTCAGTAAATCTCCGTTACCACAAAGCCGAATTCAAAACAGCCTAGGTTCAGGTGTCATACTTGGAGAGCAAGGTTACGTGATTACTAACTATCACGTTATTGATGGTGCTGACGAAATTCTTGTGGCCTTAAAAGATGGCCGCACAACCAATGCAAAGGTCATAGGTAAAGATAAAGAAACCGATATAGCACTGCTACAGATTTCCCTACAAGACATTCAAGCCATTGCAATGTCACAAAGTAATTTACAAGTTGGCGATGTGGCACTGGCCATTGGCAACCCTTATGGTGTTGGCCAAACAGTAACCCTAGGTATTATTTCAGCCACTGGACGCAACCAGCTAGGCATTACTACGTACGAAGACTTCATCCAGACCGATGCTGCCATCAACCCTGGTAACTCAGGTGGCGCCCTGGTCAATGCTTACGGTGAATTAGTCGGGATTAATACAGCCATTTACCACAATCGTGATCGCAGCCAAGCAGAAGATATCAGTGCTCCACAAGGAATCGGCTTTGCTATCCCTTTGAATCTAGCTTTAAGAGTGGTGTCCGATCTTGCCCAATACGGACAAGTAGTTAGAGGGTGGCTAGGACTTGAAACCCAAGAGTTGTCAGTTCAGCTAAAAGCCGCATTCGATCTACCTGAAGCCTTACAGGGGCAATTAGTAGTGGGTGTATTTAGCGGAGGCCCGGCTCATAAGGCAGGCTTACTAGAGGGCGATATTGTCACTCATTTTAATGGCAAAGCCGCCTCAAAAGGCACGCAAACAATGCGTCAAATCGCCGATCTCATGCCTGGCGATGAAATCAAACTTGGCGTATATCGAAAAGGCCAGTACTTAGAGGTCAGAGCCAGTCTAGGCCAAAGAATGACCCCTCTATAGACCGCTACTCTCTTTACTATAAAAATACGAATAAGCACCAATCTTTGTCTACACTAAAGACAGTATTAGGGTTGGTGATTCCATGTTTCAATTGCTTTCTATTAAGCACAAAATCTATCTTGCGTTTGCGGTCTTGATATCGTCTGTCATCGTGACAGCGCTAATCAATAACCATGTCAGTTCTGAATTCAACAAACAGACACAAAAAAGCACTCTGGTTATTGAAGCGTTTAATTTAGCTAGCCAAGACATACAAAGCCATATCTACCAGGCTCGGTTATCTCTGGATCATTTCGGTGAACAAAGTTCATCAGGGGTCCAAACTCAATTCCCCGACCACATTAAAAACATTGAAAGAACCGCTCTTGAAATGATGGCTACTGAGAGTCATTACCTTGCATCCAGTAAAGATCAAAACGATGCCGCTAGACTCAGCCCCCACCTTCAAAAAATCGTCGATTTGAGCACCACTATTAATCGAGACTTTGAATTACTCGTCAAAAATATTCCGCCATTTGTAGGCAACGGTTCTATTTACGATGCTCGCTTCGATAGTCTCTACGACAAACTCACATATGAAATAAAGGTTGAAGCCGAGCAAGCAATCCCCCTTGATTATAAGAATGCATTGCTTAGTGCAAAGTTCTACATAGCAAATGCACATGTCTATTTGGCTGAATTTTTAAGTGCAAATAATAGTGACGATTCAGAGGATGTGTTACTAGACCTCGATCATGCAGGAGAACTTCTTAATTCACACTCCAATAAATTTAATGCTAAATATAAAATACTGTACGATTTTGCACAAAGAAGAATGTCACTTCATCAAGAAAGACATGTCGCATTAATTGCAGCTAACCAAGGAATATCTCTATTATTTTTTAATCTTTCTGAAAAAATCGAGTTGTTAAAAACAAGCTTAATCGAACGAAACAATCATCAAATCAAATCCCTTAAAGAAAAAAGCAAGCAATTAGAAATATACTCCATCCTATTCCTGATTTTGACCTTAATCATTGCAAGCGTTATGGCCTATAACCTTGTTCATAAACTCATTGATTCATTGGATTCAATAAAAAAATCCTTACTGCACATATCCATTGAAGAAAATTTAGCTGAACACCCTACAAAAATTAAATCAAATGAATCAAATGAATTCAAAGAAATCGATGATATTCTAAAAACGGTTAACCAACATGTTCAGGACCGAAAAAGAATAAGCTTGGTCAACACGGCTACCCAAGAACGCATTGAAACGATACTCAGAAGTGCTCCTGTAGGGTTATTAGAGGTAAATCATGACGGTAAAATAATGTCATCTAACCACACTTCAAATATTATATTTTCTAAGTCATCTCACGAGCTAATTAACACGGACTTCCTTTCACTGTTTAACACCAAAGGCCCTATAAAGGGGAGCACTGAATTATGGCTTGATTCATTAAGTGATGGAAAAACATTTGAGTTCAAGGATGAGCAAGGAAAACTAAAAGATATTCGCATTTCTACCAGCCAAGTAGTGGATTCACAGGGGGATAATCCATATACAGTCGCCAGTATTTTAGATATTACCGACTTAACTCAAGCTCAATCTAAACTTGCTCAACAAACAGCTCTTTTTACAGCCATCATTCATGATGCGCCTGAAGCCATTATCATCGTCAGAAAAAATAGAACCATACAATCCGTTAACCCCGCCTTTTGTGAATTATTCGGATACCATGAAAATGATGCAATAAATAAATCCACTGAATTTTTATACCCTTCTAAAGAATCTTTTAATGAAGCGGGAAAAACTCGCTACAACCCAAGTAATGAAGATATATCAAGATCATTCGAAACAACCTACATCAAACAAAATGGTGATAAGTTTGTTTCGGAAACAGTGGGTGGAAGCATTAAAGATACTGAAGGAAGTATCATCGGCTACATGGCATTTATCAGAGATATTTCATATCGAAAAGTACAAGAAAACAAGCTCAAACAATATAGTAAAAATATGGAGTATAACAACCAGCGCCTTGATATAGCCACTTCATCTGCAAAACTAGGAATATGGGAGTTTGACCTCAATACAAACAAGCTCTACTGGAACTCTGAAATGTTTAAGATTTATGGAAAAGATGAATCCAGCTTCTCAAATTTAATATCTGAATGGTCTGAAAGTGTTCACCCAGATGATTTAGATGAAGCCATTAAAGTCGTTAATTTGGCCATATCAGAAAACTCTAATTTCAATCACGAATACCGAATAATCAAACCAAATGGAATCATCACGTATTTATTTGCACATGGTGTCGCATGCCTAAATGATGATTCAAAATCCGTTCGACTCATAGGAACCACTTGGGACATCACGGACCGACACTTCGCAAAAGTGAAGCTTGATGAGAATCACCAGTTACTTTCTGCGATCACACGAGCACAACAACGATTCATTGGTGCCAGCAGTGTTAAAAAGGTTTTTGATAAGCTACTACAGGACATTTTAAAGGTTACAGGTAGTCAATACGGCTACATATGTGAAGTTGATACCCAAAGAATTGATGATAAAGGTCATGCTTATTTTAATGTCATTAGCGCATCTGAAATTGGCAATCCAAAAAGCTTAATGGAGCAAGGCTTATCTCTTAAAGACTTCAACAGACTTATCACGACTATTATTAAAACTGAAAAAACGCTCATCAATAATAAAGAATCGAATCAGGATAATTCAGGTAAAAACCTGAACATTGAAAACTATATGGGGCAGCCCTATTTCTATGGGGATAAATTAATTGGTGTGGTGGGCATTGCGAATAGAGAAGGTGGTTACGATACTGATCTTCGAAATTTTCTTGAGCCCTTATTTAGAACATTAGGCCAATTTGCCGAGGCAAATCGACTAGAGAGAATTAGAACTGAGCAGCAAGAAAATTTGTCACAGCTTGCCTTAGTTGCCAGTAAAACTAAAAACTCTGTCATCATTACAGATGAAGCGGGATTAATAACTTGGGCTAATGAAGCATATACTCAGATCAGTGGGTATTCACTGGAGGAGTCGCTAGGCAGAAAGCCCGGTGAAATTCTACAAGGAAGCGGAACAGATCCAGACACGGTTGAATACATGCGCAAACAAATTAATAGCGGCCAAGGATTTAACGTAGATGCTATTAATTATTCTAAATCGGGACGCGAATACTGGATATCGATTGAAGTTCAACCCATTAAAAAAGATGGGCATACCGTCTCAGGATTTATTGCCGTTGAGACTGATATAACAGAAAAACGAGAAGCTAACGAAGAGTTGCATGAAGCCCTTTCACGATCTAAAGCCTTGGCCATAGACGCCCAGCAAGCCAGCATTACTAAGAGTGAATTTTTAGCAAATATGTCTCACGAAATTCGCACCCCAATGAACGGTGTGATTGGTATGTTGAACTTATTAATTAAAACAGGGCTTGTTGATCAACAATACAAGTACGCCAGTCTAGCGTACAGCAGTGCCGAAAGCCTACTCACACTCATTAATGACATTCTAGACTTTTCGAAAATTGAAGCTGGAAAACTAGATATAGAATATATCGATTTCAATATAACAAAGCTGATCACCGACTTCTCGGAATCTTTCAGGTTCAGAGCAAAAGAAAAAGGGATTGATTACTTGGTAAGTATCGATAAAACGATCAATCCTATTCTAAATGGCGACCCCAATAGAATCAGACAAATCTTGAATAATATTTGTGGCAACGCCCTTAAATTCACACACATGGGCTGCATCAAATTAAACATAATCAATCTGACCAATAACCAAATTAAATTTACGATACAAGATTCAGGAATTGGCATCAAACAAGAAAACTTAAATACCCTTTTCGAGCAATTCACTCAAGCCGATGGCAGCACCACTAGGAAATATGGAGGTACTGGACTAGGGCTAAGTATTTCCAAACAGCTTTGCCAACTAATGGGAGGAGACATAAAAGTTGAAAGCGAAATAGATAAAGGCTCAACATTTACATTCACGTTAAAATTCAACAACGCTGTTCACAAAACGGATCTAATTAAATTAAGTGAAAAAACTAAGGGGCCCAACAACAAACCGAAGTCATCTAGCAATAAAAATTTACTTTTAGTAGAAGATAATCTGATTAACCAAGAAGTCGCCTTAGGCGTGTTAGATGAGCTTGGATATATCACAACAGTTGCAAACCACGGTGAAGAAGCTTTATCACTTTTACGTCGCGACCATTTCAGCGCCATATTAATGGACTGCCAAATGCCTATTATGGATGGCTACGAAACAACTAGAAATATACGCCAAGGTATTGCAGGCGATGATTGCACTGACACACCAATAATAGCAATGACCGCTAACGCTATGAAAGGTGATAAAGAGAAGTGTCTAGATGCAGGGATGAATGATTACCTATCTAAACCTTTGGATATAATAATGCTTGAAGAAAAATTAACAGAGTGGGTAAAATAAACAATTCCACACTCTGTTAATCTCTATTCATAAAAACATAATAAACTAGATCAACAATTATTGAACAACACCAGAATTTGATATCTCATTTAATGCTGCAACCAATCGTTCATTTTGACTGGTAGTGCCCACTGTTATTCTCAGGCAATTGGTTAACAATGGATGTCCGCCATCTAAACACTTAATTAATATACCTTTCTCTTTTAGTTCTTCAAACCAATTTCTTGCCATCCCCTCTGGCGTGCGAATCAATACAAAGTTTGCTTCGCTAGGAAATACCTCTACTCCAGACAAGGCCATTAAGTCTTCAGTTAATACAACTCGATCGACACGAATTTGTTCTGTTTGAACCATAAGCATGTCGTAATTTTCAAGTGCAAATAATGCACTGGCTTGTGTAAGCATATTAATATTATAAGGAAGACGAATTTTATCAAGTTCATCCAACCATTCAGATCGACCAATTATCAGGCCTAAACGTAATCCGGCCAACCCAACTTTAGATAGCGTGCGCATGACCAATACATTTTCATATTGATCTAAAAGAGCCAGATGATCCGCATCTGTAAATGCAGTATATGCTTCATCCAAAACCACCAAACCTTCTGATGCTTCGATAATATTTTTTATTGCTTTTTCATCCCACAAATTACCCGTAGGATTATTAGGCTGAGCTAGAAATATCAATTCTGGTTGAGACGTTTTAATCGCAGCCATCATGGCCGCTTCATCAAGCTCAAATCGCTCCGTTAAAGGCACGCCGATATAATTCAAGCCACAAAATGTAGCAATCATTTTATACATCACAAAGCCAGGTTCAGGAGCCAATATCGTAGCACCTGGTTTTGCCATTGCCATTGCTAATAGCTGAATAATTTCATCGCTACCATTTCCCAACAGAATGTCATATTGATCACTCACTCCCATTGATTCTTTTAGGGCTTCACGTAATTGTTCAGCGCCGGCATCAGGGTAGCGATTTAATGGCAATTCTTTCAGCAGGTCTGCCCATGATTCTTTGGCAACTAACGGCCATGAGTATGGGTTTTCCATTGCATCTAACTTCAACATCCCACTAGCGTTTGGAACAGGGTAAGCTGATAAGTCTAAAATTTCTTGGCGTATAAGTTTTTTAACACGAGACATTACATTTCTTCTCTTAAAGAAAAACCCCAACGCTTTTCAGCATTAGGGTTTTATACAATCTATTAACGACTAACCTTCACTTTGATGATTGATTTATCAGCAGTGACGAAGCTAACTTTAATCTTTAATACGGTATTCAGCTGAGCGTGCGTGCGCGGTTAACGACTCACCTCGAGCTAATACAGAGGCTATTTTACCCATTTCACTGGCACCATCAGCACTGCACATAATTAAAGAGCTGCGCTTTTGAAAATCATACACACCAAGCGGACTTGAGAAGCGTGATGTACCTGAGGTTGGCAATACGTGATTAGGCCCAGCACAATAGTCGCCTAATGCTTCCGCTGTATAGCGACCCATAAAGATAGCTCCAGCATGGCGAACCTGCTTAGCCATCTCTTCAGGATTCTCCACTGACAACTCTAAATGCTCAGGCGCTATTCGATTCGTTATCTCTAACGCTTCCGCTTCATTTTCCACTTTGATGAGCGCACCACGGCCAGATAATGAAGCCCGAATGATTTCTTGGCGCTCCATGGTCGGCAATAGTTTATTGATGCTCGCTTCAACATCTTGTAGGAATTGCTCATCCCAAGAAATCAAAATAGATTGAGCATCTTCATCGTGCTCAGCCTGGCTAAACAAATCCATAGCGATCCAGTCAGGATCTGTTTTTCCATCACACACAACCAGTATCTCGGAAGGGCCAGCGATCATATCGATGCCCACCTCACCAAAAACAAAACGCTTTGCTGTGGCGACAAATATATTGCCGGGCCCAACGATCTTATCTACTTTAGGAATCGTTTGTGTGCCATACGCTAATGCCGCTATTGCTTGCGCGCCACCCACTGTAAAGCAACGGGTAACACCTGCGGCTGCGGCTGCCGCCAATACTAGCTGGTTAACTTCACCACCTGGTGTTGGCACAACCATTATAATTTCTTTAACACCTGCTACATGAGCTGGGATGGCATTCATTAGAACACTTGATGGGTACGAGGCTTTTCCGCCAGGAACATAAATTCCAACCCGATCCATAGCCGTTACCTGCTGGCCAAGTACGGTTCCATCTTCTTCTTGATACTGCCAAGATTCTGCACGTTGACGCTCGTGATAACGACGTACGCGCTCAGCAGCAGCTAATAACGCATCACGCTGCTCTTGAGGTAAGTTTTCTAATGCCTTAACAAGTTCATCTTGAGAAACCTCAAGCGCTGCCATATCTTCAACTTGAAGATGATCAAAGCGATTTGTATATTCGATAACAGCATCATCACCACGAGATTTTACTTGATGTAAAATATCTAAAACGGTTTGCTGCACTTGAGTATCGGAAACTGAATCCCAAGCAAGTAACTTGTCTAAACTTTCAGAAAATTTTTCTTGCTTGGTATTAAAACTACGTATTTTAAACGTCATGGTTGCCTCTAACATGTTAAAACGCTTTGCGTTTTAACATGATTAAGAAATCGATTAGCGACGGCGGTCAACCGCCTGTGCAAGCTTGTCTAGAATGGGTTGAATTTGGCGATGCTTCATCTTCATGGCGGCTTTACCTACAACTAAACGAGAACTGATTGGCGCAATTAAATCACGCTCTTCTAATCCATTCGCTTTTAACGTATTGCCGGTGTCCACGATATCAACAATTAAATCCGCCAGCCCCATGATCGGAGCCAATTCCATTCCACCATATAATTTAATAATGTCGGCTTGTTTACCTTGTTCAGCAAAATAACGCTTGGTTAAACCCACAAATTTTGACGCAACTTTAATGCGGCCTTCAGGTTCAACGGCGCCTTTTAATGCAGCGGTCATTAATCGACACGTTGCAATATTTAGGTCTAACGGCTCGTATAAACCGTTACAATTCGCTTCCATTAATACATCTTTGCCGGCAACACCCATATCCGCTGCACCGTATTCAACATACGTTGGTACATCGGTAGCACGAATGACAACCAGCTTTATATGCTCATGGTTGGTATCAAAAATTAGCTTACGACTTTTTTTAATGTCTTCAGCCGGCACTATGCCTGCTTCTTCGAAAAGAGGCAGAGTGTCGTCTAAGATACGGCCTTTTGATAACGCAATGGTTAATGGCTGCTGGCTCATTTTTTTTCCTTAAACATCACTTATTCAATGTAAGTGACTTAAATCGTTTACTAGTTCGGCACGCGGCGAATTTTTGCGCCAATTTGCTGTAATTTTTCTTCAATGCACTCATACCCACGGTCAATGTGATAGATACGATCAACAATGGTTTCGCCTTCGGCCATCATGGCCGCAATGACCAAACTTGCTGAAGCACGTAAATCAGTTGCCATAACTGGGGCCCCTTTCAGCTTGTCACCACCATGGGTAGTACAGGTATTACCTTCAAGTGTAATGTTGGCTCCCATACGCGCTAATTCTTGAACGTGCATGAAACGGTTTTCAAAGATGGTTTCTGTAACCGTAGCGGTTCCTTCTGCTACTAGGTTCATCACCAAGAACTGAGCCTGCATATCAGTAGGAAAGTCTGGGTATGGCGCAGTAGTAATACTAACGGCCTTAGGTTTACGGCCTTCCATATCTAGGCTGATCCAATCTTCGCCTACTTCGATTTTAGCGCCGGCTTCTTCTAATTTATCAAGCACAACACCTAAAATATCTGCACGTGTATCTTTCAGCTTAACCTTGCCGCCTGTGGCCGCTGCGGCCACTAAAAATGTACCTGTTTCGATACGATCTGGCATCACGTCGTAATGACAGCCCTGCAAGCTTTCAACACCTTCTACACGGATTTCATCTGTGCCGTGACCGGTGATTTTTGCACCCATGGCAATTAGGCATTCTGCTAAATCGACAACTTCAGGTTCTTTTGCTGCATTTTGTAGCAAGGTAATACCGTCAGCTAATACTGCCGCCATCAATAGGTTTTCGGTTCCTGTAACAGTGACGATATCCATCGGGATGGTGGCGCCTTTTAAGCGACCATCGGTAGTGGCTTTCACATACCCTTCTTCAACTACTATATTCGCACCCATGGCTTCAAGGCCAGATAAGTGGATATCCACAGGACGAGAACCAATGGCACAACCACCAGGAAGAGAAACCTGAGCTTCACCAAATCGTGCAACCAATGGCCCTAAAACAAGAATAGAGGCGCGCATGGTTTTTACTAAATCGTAAGGTGCTACCAAGGTTTTGATGTTATTAGCATTTACCTCGATGGAGTACTCTTCGCCCATCACAACATCAACACCCATGGTACCTAACAGGTTAATCATGGTCGTAATGTCATGTAGATGCGGCAAATTACCAATGGTAATCGGTGTTTCTGCCAATAATGTTGCGGCAACAATTGGCAAGGCGCTGTTTTTAGCACCTGAAATACGAAGCTCCCCAGAAACAGGGCCTCCGCCTTGAATGATTAATTTGTCCAATGAAGGCATAACGCTACTACTTCTTTATTAGGGTTATTGTTGAGCCCACTGGGCTGGAGTGTAGGTCTTGATCGTTACAGCATGCACACTGCCGTCTGCAATTTTTTCATTTAAAGCGCCATATACAACTTGCTGACGTTTAACGGCATTCAATCCTTCGAACACATCACCAATTACCGTGATTTCATACTTGTAGCCATCGCCATCTACCGATACTTGGCATTGGTCCAGTTTTTCAGACAATAACGCTTGAACGTCTTCTGGGCTCATGATGGCTCCACTAGGAAAATAAAAGGGGGGCAGATTATACCGTATTTATACTAAATAATGAAATGTCTATATAGGTACCAAAGCCGCTAACAAGTCACACTTCACTTAGCCTACAAGCTCATTAAAGCACAGGTTTCGCCGCCCTTTCGAAACTTGTTAGCTAGGTAAAAGCCTGTAGAATGCGCCGCTTAATTCGAATTATTGGGGTATATCTATGCTTCTGGCCAGTTTTGCCATACTTGCAGGCTTAATTATTTTAGTTTGGAGTGCCGACAAATTTGTACTTGGCGCAGCCGCTACGGCCAGTCAATTAGGCATGTCCCCCTTATTAATTGGTATGACCATTGTATCTCTGGGTACCTCAGCTCCTGAAATTTTTGTGAGTGCAACAGCAGCTCTTCAAGGATCTGGTGTACTGGCCATCGGTAACGCCATTGGTTCTAACATTGCAAATATGGGTCTTGTGCTCGGTGTGACTGCGTTAATAGCCCCCTTGCCTATCCAATCTAAAATGCTAAAAAAAGAAGTCCCTATCCTTCTTCTTGTGACAGTCATAGCTGGCTTTGCTCTTCAAAACTTGAACATCGACATGATGGACTCCATCGTAATGTTCATCTGTTTAGCCATTACCTTATTCTGGCTTTTTCATGAGACCAATGACCAAGGCATTGTGGGAATGGATGACGAAGAAGCCAAAGAACTAGAATCCATGACACAAGCCAAAGCCATTTTCTGGCTAGTGGTTGGCTTGATCGCATTGATTTTTAGCGCGCAAATTCTAGTTTGGGGCGCTGTAGAAGTAGCGCGTCACTTTGGCATCAGCGAACTGATCATCGGCCTAAGTATTATAGCCATTGGAACCAGCCTGCCTGAACTGGCCGCAAGCATCACCAGCGCCCTAAAAGGTCATCATGACATTGCTATTGGTAATGTGGTTGGCTCGAATATTTTCAACCTACTGGCTGTTATGCCCATCCCTGGTCTTATTGCCACCACAGAAGTGGGCGAAGAGGTTTTATACCGTGACTACGGCACCATGCTGCTGATCACTGTGTTCTTAATCGGCTTTATATACATATTCCGCTCTAAGGGTCGTGTAGGCAGAAGTGCAGGTACAATATTACTGCTTGGTTACTTCTCTTATTTAGGTTTGCTGATTCACCAAGCTTAAAAAATCACGATTGATTCAGGGTTGTTGCACGCTGTACGTGACAAAAACCCTGTAATAGCCGAAACTGATTTAACAAGTAAATTACCTATTTCATTTTTTAAAGTTGATCACCCGTATTATTATGAGCCAAGTTGATTATATCTCTTCAATTCAGCGCACCATCACTCTTGAACGAGATGCTGTAAACGACCTTCTATCTCGACTAGATCATAACGCCCTGAATAAAGCCTGCGACCTATTGATCAACTGCAAAGGCCGAATTGTCATTACTGGTATGGGCAAGTCAGGTCACATTGGCAATAAAATAGCCGCGACCATGGCCAGTACTGGCAGCCCAAGCTTCTTTGTACACCCTGGTGAAGCTGCTCATGGAGACATGGGCATGATCACAAGCGATGACGTTGTGATTGCTCTGTCGAATTCCGGTGAATCCGGTGAAATTACAACCCTATTACCCTTACTTAAACGCTTACATATCCCTTTAATTGCGATGACAGGTAAGGATGATTCAACTCTTGCCAGTTCTGCTGATAGCCATTTGAATGTGGGTGTTGATAAAGAAGCCTGCCCACTGGATCTGGCTCCCAGCTCTAGCACAACAGTTGCATTAGTCATGGGTGATGCACTTGCCATAAGCTTATTAGAAGCACGAGGGTTTACTGCAGAGCAATTTGCTTTTAGCCATCCAGGAGGCAGTCTTGGTCGCCGCCTACTGCTAAAAGTAAAAACCATAATGCATTGTGCCAATCAAATCCCGCGCGTATCAGCCGATACATCCATTAAGGATGCGTTGATGGAGATGACTCAAAAAGGTTTAGGCATGACCACCGTGCTTGATGATAATGATGCGTTATTGGGCATATTTACAGACGGCGATTTACGTCGCGCCCTTGATAAAGACATTGATTTTCATAACACCCCTGTTTCTAGTGTTATGACCATGACTTGCTCCACAATTGACCCTGAAAAACTGGCAGCCGAAGCGCTTCAAGTCATGGAAGAGAAAAAGATAAACGCCCTAGTTTCTGTAGATGGCGAGCGAGTAGTCGGTGTTATTAACATGCACGACCTATTAAGAGCTGGGGTCATTTAATGCGAAGACGTTATATTGTCACTATTATAACCGCATTAGTTGTTGCCGCTTACCTGACGCTAGATGAAGAGCAAGACAATAAAAAAATAGCTCTCAATGCGACTCAGTCTGAGCCTGATTATATAATTTCTGGATTATCTTTAGAAAACTATAACGATAAAGGCCTGTTAAATCAGCAAATCGAATCTGAAAGTGCCACTCATTTTCCCCACGATAATTCGGTGGTATTTGAGCAGCCAAAAATAATTTTGCGTCAAGGCAGTACCCCTCAATGGGGCATCACATCAAACAACGGCCAACTCATTCAAGATAAGCAACTTGTTTTAACAGGCAATATCCAAGTTGTGCCCATGCAAGAGGATGAAGGTGCATTTTCTTTAAGTACCGAAAAATTAACTATCGATCTAGAGAAACAAATTGCGGATACCGACTCTAAGGTTCTAATTGAAAGCGACAAAACCAAGCTGACTGCGATTGGAATGAAGATGAACATGAACGATCAAGTCACTACATTTAAATCACAAGTGCGAGGCATCCATGATCCTAATGTTCAATAAATTTAAATCTGTTCTCACTATTTTTACAGTCACTATGAGCCTTGCACTTAATAGCTATGCACTGCCTTCTGATAGCGAACAAGAAATATCCATTGCAAGTGACACAGCCTCTTTAAATAAACTACAGGGCGAACTTATTTACTCTGGTAACGTTGAACTGATTCAAGGCTCTTTAATCATTCAAGCAGATAAAGTTACTCTGATTCGAAACGAAAAAGGCATGCAACAACTTATTGCAAACGGAAAACCTGCACGCTATGAGCAAGTTTTATCGACTAATGAAGGTAAAACCCACGCCTATGGCGAAACCATTATTTATAATGTTATGAATGATGAGTTAACACTTATAAAAAATGCGGGCCTTAAAAAACAAGGCAATGTTTTTGCGGGTGAAAAGATTGTATATTTAATTAAAGAGCAACGGGTTAAAGCGGACAGCACCAAGCAAGACAGGGTTCGCATGGTTATCCAGCCCAAAACGGATAAGGAACCTTAATCGGTGGCAATACTACAAGCCAAAAATTTAGCTAAAAGCTACGGCCCAAGACAAATTGTAAAAGACGTTTCACTGACTATAGAAAGCGGTCAAATAGTCGGTTTACTTGGACCAAACGGGGCCGGTAAAACGACCTGTTTTTACATGATTGTTAACCTTGTTAATGCCGATCAAGGTCAGATTATCATTGATGATCAAGACATAACCGACCTGCCTATGCATGGTCGTGCGCAAAAAGGGATTGGCTATTTACCACAAGAAGCGTCTATTTTTCGCAAGCTAACGGTTGCGAATAACATTTTAGCGATCCTAGAAACGCGCTCAAATTTAACGCAGGCACAACGCAAAGAAAAACTCGAAAGTTTATTGGACGAATTCAATATCCAACACATTAGAGATAGCCTAGGTATGGCATTGTCTGGTGGTGAGCGTCGCCGTGTTGAGATTGCCAGAGCATTGGCTGCTGACCCAGCTTTTATTTTACTTGATGAACCGTTTGCGGGGGTTGACCCAATCTCGGTAGGCGACATCAAGAGCATTGTAAAGCAATTAAAAGAACGTGGGCTTGGTGTATTAATTACTGACCATAACGTTCGTGAAACACTTGATATATGTGAGAAAGCTTATATTGTAGGTAATGGCCATATCATCGCCGAAGGTAATGCTGAAACGGTACTATCTAATCAGCTAGTAAAAGATATTTATTTAGGTGATGACTTTAAGTTGTAATCTTGTATATTCTTATAACAAGCAAATAACTATCTCAGCAAATATATTGCTACGGAATTAAGCAGTAAACCTATGAAAGCGTCGCTTCAATTAAAAATGGGTCAGCAGCTGACCATGACCCCTCAGCTGCAGCAGGCCATCCGACTTTTACAGCTTTCCACGCTTGACCTACAACTAGAAATTCAAAATGCCTTAGACTCAAACCCTCTACTCGATGTAGATGAAGAGTTTGAAGGCGACACCCCTACCGATCAATCTTCACAATCTGAAGCTATTGATAGCAGCACTCCTGAAGAAGTTTCAACCGCTCAAGAAACAGTGTCTGACGACCCTGTGGCTGATAACGATTGGTCTGAAACTATCCCTGATGATTTACCAACGGATAGTGATTGGGATGATACCTGGCAAGCCTCAGCCAGCGTGGGCACAGGTGATTCAATGAGCAGTGGCAGTGGCGGCGGTGAAGACTTTGACTTCGATAGTCGCAATGGAACCACTGACGACCTTCAAGACCACTTGCTGTGGCAGTTAAACCTTACACCAATGTCTGATAATGACCGCTTAATCGCCATTAACTTACTAGAAGGTGTTGATAGTGACGGCTACCTTAAAGTTGAGCTAGACGACATTCTAACCAGCCTTGATCCTGAGCTGGATATCGAATTGGATGAAGTTGAGGCCGTTCTACATCGAATCCAACATTTCGAACCTAGCGGTGTATGTGCTCGTAATTTACAAGAGTGCTTATCCATTCAACTGCGCCAACTACCAGAAAGCACCTCTTGGCTACCTCTGGCCCAAAAGCTAATAGACAATCATATCGATTTACTTGGGTCTAAAGACTACGCATCACTCATGCGTAAGCTCAAGGTTAAAGAAGAAGAGCTAAAAACTGTCATCAGAGGCATACAAGAACTGAACCCTCGCCCTGGCTCGCAGATAGCACCACAAGCCAGTGAATACGTGATCCCTGACGTTATTGTCCGCCAAGTAAAAGAAGATTGGCGTGTCGAGCTAAACCCAGATATCGCACCTAAATTGCGCATCAACGAGCAATACGCTTCCATGGTGAAGCGTGCCGACTCTAGCCCTGACAATAATTTCATTAAAGATCACCTTCAGGAAGCTCGCTGGTTTCTTAAAAGCATACAAAGCCGCAATGAAACCCTACTTAAAGTGGCCACAAAGATTGTCGAGTTTCAATTAGACTTCTTTGAAGAAGGTGATGAAGCCATGAAACCCTTGGTCCTGCATGACATTGCAGAGGCCGTAGGCATGCATGAATCAACAATATCTAGGGTAACTACCCAGAAATACATGCATACACCAAGAGGGATATTTGAGCTTAAATACTTCTTTTCTAGTCATGTTAGTACGACAAGTGGCGGCGAATGCTCATCAACCGCCATTCGAGCCATGATCAAAAAGTTAATCGCAGTAGAAAGTGCGAAAAAACCTCTTAGTGACAGTAAAATAGCCACTATGTTAGAGGAAGAAGGCATTAAGGTTGCAAGGCGTACTGTAGCTAAGTACCGCGAAGCCATGCAAATCCCGCCTTCTAATGAGCGCAAAAGGTTAGTTTAAAAAATTGACCTAAGTTAGCCCCGGTTTTCGCGGGTAGCCTATACTAAAGGTTATCAGCTAATTAAAGCACCCTAATTCTGGGGTGCCAACGGTAGGAGCCATCTATGCAAATCAATATCAGCGGCCACCATGTTGAAGTGACTCAAGCCTTGAAAGACTATGTTCATTCAAAGGTTGAGAAATTAGAAAGACACTTCGACAACATCACCAATGTTCAAGTAACATTAACCGTTGAAAAACAGTTACAAAAAGCCGAAGCAACCCTGCACGCCGCGGGAGCTGATTTACATGCTAACGCAGACGATGACAATATGTACGCCGCCATAGACGGCCTGACAGATAAATTGGATCGCCAACTTCTCAAACATAAAGAAAAAACTATGAACCATCGTAATGGAAGTACCCACTAACCCTTATGAGCTCAAGCATTTCTCAAATATTAACTCCAGAGCGCACCCAATTGGGTGCGCAATGCACTAGTAAAAAACGCGTCATAGAACACATCAGCAGCTTTCTTGCAGATAAAATCGAAGACTCCCAATCTGACGAGATTTACGAGCGATTAATTGCCCGTGAAAAACTTGGCAGCACTGGAATTGGTGAAGGCATTGCCATTCCTCATAGCCGGCTACAAGAATGCGACAATACTCTCGGCGCATTGTTTGTATTAGAGCAACCTGTGGATTTTGATTCTATTGATCGCCAACCTGTTGATATCGTTTTTGTACTGCTAGTCCCTGAAGAAGCCACAGAACAACACCTACAAACGCTTAGCATGCTGGCCCAAAAATTTAATGATGAAGATTTTCGCAGCCAATTGCGTCAAGCAACATCCAGCGAAGACCTTTATAACCGTGTGACTCAATAGCCTTTTTTTATTGATCAATATACGTAATTATAGACTCATCAATTGAGCCCAACGCAATTAAAGGCATTTTATGAAACTGGTGATTATCAGTGGTCGAAGCGGATCAGGCAAGAGTACTGCCTTAAACGTATTAGAGGACCTAGGTTACTATTGTATTGATAACCTACCGGTAGGCTTACTCCCAACACTGATCGAACAACAACTGCATAATGAAGTTGATGTGGACATGGCTGTCAGCATTGATGCCCGTAACATTCCCACTGATTTAGCCAATTTCTCAGACATCATTAACAATCTTGATACATCCCTATTTCAACTTGAAATCATCTATTTAGATGCTGACCCGGATACACTTTTAACACGATTTAGCGCAACCCGACGCAAGCACCCCCTAACTGGCCCTGATGTGCCGCTTATGGAAGCAATTAACCAAGAAGGCGGTGTATTACTTCATATTGCTGACATGGCTGATCTCACAGTCGATACCACGCATTTATCCATGCATCAGCTACGCAGCATGATAAAAAATAGAGTGGTGCAAAAACGCGGCAATGAAATGTCATTGTTATTTGAATCATTCGGATTTAAGCACGGCATTCCAAAAAATAGTGACTTGGTTTTTGATGTTCGATGCCTTCCTAATCCTTACTGGGACCCTCAGCTTAGAAAGTACTCCGGGCAAGATCTCCCCGTTATTAACTTTTTAGAAGCCGAGCAAAATGTACAAGATATGTTTCAGCATATCGATGATTTTTTAAAACGCTGGTTACCTGAATTTCAAGATAACAATCGTACCTATATGACTGTCAGTATTGGCTGCACTGGTGGCCAACATAGAAGCGTCTTTATGGCAGAGCGACTATTTAAGCATTACCAAGATCAGTATAACAATGTTCAATTACGGCATAGGGAACTGTCACAATAAGTGATGCAGCGATCAACTGACTGATACCTAAGACCTTAATTGCCATCTACTTTTCAAATACCACGTTATGGCTAGACACTTTGAGAGTGTGCAGCTAAGGTATTCATCCTATTCACATCTATTCAAAAGACATGATTGAACACAATATAACCATCATCAATAAGCTCGGACTACACGCTCGAGCCGCCGCCAAATTGGTTTCCACAACCTCGGCCTTTTCCAGCAAGATTAAAATTGGTTTTGCCGGTAAAGATGTGGATGGTAAAAGCATCATGTCTGTAATGATGCTGGCTGCGAGTAAAGGCTGCGAATTGTTAATCAAAATAGATGGCGAAGATGAATCGGCCGCAATGGAAGCCATCATTTCCCTGATCGATAATCGCTTTGATGAAGAAGAATAGCGACTACCCTCTAAAAAAACACTGAAAATTCATAAGCTCACAAACCTTTAGACTACACTTAACCCATAGCCTGATTGTGCCTTTACGGGTACAATTGCGCGCTTGAAACAAGGGGTAGCTTATGCCTATAGGCGAAAGACAGCTAAATAAAATTCAGCACCTAGGTGCCGCATTAGAAAGTGGCGCCCTTGCCCAAGTCCGTCGAATCATTAACAGCGATTTACAACCTGCTGACGTTGCCCATTTATTAGAATCGTCCCCCCCTAAAGAGCGTAAATTACTTTGGGAGTTGATTGAAGAAGAGAATGAAGGTGAAGTACTTCAACACTTAAGCGATGAACTACAAACCTGGCTATTGAATCAAATGAGCGTTCAAGAAGTGGCTAATGCCATGACTGATCTTGACGCTGATGATGTAGCCGACCTTCTGCAAAATTTGCCAAACACGGTCACTCGTGAAGTCCTTACCACCATGGACAGTCAAGACCGCGCTCGGGTAGAAGCCGTTCTTTCCTATCCAGAGGACAGTGCTGGCGGCCTGATGAACACCGATACGGTGACTGTTAGGCCAGATATTACTTTGGAAGTTGTTTTACGTTATCTGCGTCGTCACAAGTCTTTGCCTGACATGACGGATAACTTACTTGTGGTAAATCGAAAAGATGAATTTATAGGCTTGCTGCCTATTAATAAAATTTTGGTCACCGATGGTGATGCTACCGTCCGTGAGGTGATGAATACCGACATCATCACCATTCAAGCCGACATGCATGATTCACAAGTAGCACAATTATTTGAACGTCACGATTTAATATCGGCCCCCGTAGTTGACGCACATGATGGTAAACTACTAGGCCGAATCACCATCGATGACGTGGTTGATGTTATACGAGAAGATGCAGACCATTCTCTTATGAGCATGGCTGGCCTTGATGAAGACGAAGACACATTCGCACCTGCATTTAAAACCAGTCGTCGCAGAGCGGTGTGGCTAGGTATAAACCTGCTAACTGCTTTTCTAGCCAGTGCTGTCATCGGCCTATTTCAAGAAACAATTGATAAAGTCGTCGCGTTAGCTGTATTGATGCCAATTGTGGCCAGTATGGGCGGTGTTGCGGGCAGCCAAACTCTAACACTCGTTATCCGTGGACAAGCAATTGGTCATATTGATTCAAAGAATGTTGGCTGGTTATTAAATCGAGAGTTTATAGTTGGCTTAACTAATGGCCTTCTCTGGGCTCTAGTTATTGCTGGCGTCACATACCTTTGGTTTTTTGATTTAAACCTTTCCATAATTATTGGCTTAGCGATTATCATTAATTTGGTGGTTGCTGCCCTAGCAGGTGCATTCTTACCTGTATTACTAAAAAGAATGGATATTGACCCTGCCCTTGCTGGCAGCGTTGTACTGACCACAGTGACTGACGTTGTGGGCTTTTTTGCATTTTTAGGCTTAGCCGCCGCATTTTATTTGTAGGATTTAGCATGACGGATCACGAAGAAGAGTTTCAAGAATACTCAGGCCCAAGCAAGTCACAAGTTAAGCGTGAAATGCATGCTCTACAAGACTTGGGACAAAAAATTTGTGAGTTGCCTAAAAAGCAATTAGCGAAGATACCGCTATCCGACACCATGGTTCTAGCGGTAGAAGAGTGGCATCGCATCAAAAAGAACGAAGCAAGACGTCGCCACTTGCAATATGTAGGTCGAGTGATGCGTTCAGAGAATTTGGACGAAGTGAATGAAGCTATGGATAAATTAAATCCAAGCAGTGAAGTCTATAATCGAATTTTACATCAACAAGAAAGATGGCGTGATCTATTAATCAATGATGGCAACGATGCACTTAAAGCATTTGCAGATGAATTTGATGTGATCGATATGCAAAACTTAAGAGCGCTTATTCGTAATGCTGTTAAAGAACAGAAAAACAAAGAAGCGAATCCTGATCAAGAACAAAACACAGGAAAGACAGCCGCAAGAAAGTTGTTTTTATGCATAAAAGAACACTATAAAGAAATTAAAAGCGATTAACCCTCTAGAGTCGCTTGTGATCACTTAAGGGCATTGCTGATTTGAGCAATGCCTGCTCATCAAAGTTCAAGTCTGCAATGGCCATGCCCTCACCCTCTTGCAACACCACATCAAGAACCTCACCGCTGGGTGATACAATCATAGAATGCCCCCAAGTTTTACGCCCGTCATCGTGAGTGCCCGACTGATTAGCCGCAATTATAAAGCATTGATTTTCAATGGCCCTTGCTCTTAACAATACTTCCCAGTGCTGCTTACCGGTTTGATGGGTAAATGCTGATGGAACTGTCATCATTATACAATTAGAAGCCTGATAATGTTGATAAAGCTCTGGAAAGCGTAAGTCATAGCAAATACTTAAACCTAATCGCTTACCATCGATATCTGTTATTACAGGAACATCGCCAGCAACAAATGTATCCGATTCACGATACGTCCCTTTTTCATCGCCTACAGATACATCAAATAAATGAATTTTATTGTACTGAGCTAGGATCTCACCCTTAGGCGAGAAAACAAAACAAGCCGCACAAACTCGATTTTTCTCCAATGAAGTAAAAGGAACTGAGCCTGCTACAATATAAATATCATTATCTTTTGCCCATCCCCCAATCGTTTCAACTAATTTTTTCTCTGTAAAAAATTGTTCTGCCAACATCGCCTGATTGCTAACCCCAATGCAAGCAAACATTTCTGGCAATACAATAAGGCGTGCTTTCTTAAATCCAGCTTCAGAAATTAAGCTTTTAGCCACTATCATATTTTGATGATAGTCAGACCCGCTTGTCATTTGAATCGCAGCTACCTTCATTAATTTTCACCTACACCAAAGAAATCTTTCATACGATACCAAAAACTCCTATCTTGCTTACCTTCAATATTATTATCAAACCGTTTCATAAGGTCTAGTTTAGGCTCATCCCACGTTCCAGATAATTTATAGGTAGCACTTGTGAATTTTTCTATTTGATCACCCACCAATCGCTCGCCAACAAATAGTGACGCGGCTATCGGAGGAGCAAAACCAGCAATAATTGCCATCAATGGTAATGTACTTGTTATAGGGAATGTAGCAGACAATTCTTGATTAAGTTCTTTTGTATTTAAATTAACAGTGCCGGATGCTGCAAATTTCGCAGATGGTCCATCTATTTCGAGAGTATCGATTACAGTTATAATGCCTTTATCGACTGAGGTTCGCCCTTTCACATAATCAAAATGAAAACCACTTTCGTATACATCAGAAAAATCCAACCTTAGTCTTCGACCTATGGCTGAAAAGTTAAGCAACCCAAATGCACTCAATGAACCCGCATCACCAGCATCAACAAATCGACCATCTTTTAAATGAACATCCAATGTACCTGCTAAAGAGTCGATCTCTGGACTTGCAGGACTACCAACCCAATTCAATTTAGTGTTTATTCTTCCGTACTTTGCTTCAACAGCAGGTTTCATTCTCCACGCTTTTTGAATACCTCCAACATCAGAGCTTGTTAATAATAAGCTCGCAGATGTTCTGTCAGGAATTTTATTATTAGAATACTTCAACCACTCAACGTCACCCTTAACACCCAGCTTTTTGATTAAGCCATCTACGTTTGAAAATCTAACTCCGTTCTCAATTTTGTCTACATCCAATTTCCAGCGCCCTAAATTTCTTGGGCCTACAAATATTTCTGACACATTCAGACGCATCTCAGGGAAAATACTAGGGTCAACATCTACTAAGGGGTCGCTATGCTTATCCTCACTTGGCTCTAGCATTGGCCAATGAAGATATTCTAATGAGACATTTAGCGGCTTAGATTTATCTAATATGACTGAACCCTTAGCGACGGGGGCATCTAAATCAAATTTCCAGACATTATTTAATTGGCTAATATTTGCCTTAACTTGGTCAAACTGAAAACTGTTATAAGATAGTGTATCCGTACTCACATTAAGCAAGCGTATTGGGTTAGCACTCGGTCTGGCTTCTAAAGATGTTTCAACGTTCTTTTTCGTTTTCTGAAGATCTGAATACGGAGAGTTCTCAATAGTGGTCCAAACTTTAATCCATTCGTTTAAGTTCACATTGGCTAAATGCCCACTAATCTCAATCCCAGATCCAGAAGGGACGTAGGCTTCTGTTTCGCCAATGTAGACTTGGCCTGATGACAAATTCCCTTTATCTAATGACACGGCTAAGTTTACTAATTTCCCGTAGGATAATTTCAACACCTGGTTAGCCGCTAACTCCAAGCTGCCTGTTAGCTGAACTTTATCTTTAGGTTTTTTTGAAAATTTTCCTGGTAAATTGATCGCCATACCGTCTAAATCAGAATTGAACTTCAAACCAGTAAACCGATTACTTCTTGTGTCAATTATCACATTACCATTAGTTAAACTACGTCCAGAAATAGGCGCCAAAATAGATAGTTTTAACCAATCTTTTAATTTAGAAGAATTAAGAAGACTGGAAAATTCGATATTGGTCTTCATGTCTTTATTAAATATTTCTGAAGATATAGCCGCTGATACAGTTTCACCCCACATTGAAGCGCTTAATTTTTGTGACATTAAACCCAAGCTAGAACTATATCTAATTGCACCCTCAATATCGGTGATCGCCAGTCCTATATCTGCCATTTCTAAACTTGAGCTAGATAATGTGCTTTTTACATCAGCTTTTAATTTTTCAATGTCAGCTTCCATCGGTATTTTCAATCCCAATGATGTACTTTGAACCCCTTGCATGGACCAATCAGAAAATACACCTCCTACAACATCTTTTAATGGTGTTGTTTTGAAATAAGAAAACATGCCATTACTTGAGCCTTTTATATCACCTTCAACCCAAAGGTAAGGCTCTAGACCGGATTGATAAAAAATTTGCGCTGAAGATAACTCCCCTCCTAAAGACGTACCGGAAGAAAAAGCGCCATATACATCTGTGTTATGAACATAAACATGACCGCTAATATCTTGTATCGCTGGCCAGCCTTCAAGGTAGGCCAATTCGGCATTGTGTGCGTCTAAGTACAACTCAAGTATAGGATCAGAGGCACCCTCGCCAATTGAGTCATAATAATAAAACTGACCCTGGCTAACTCTACCGCCTTTCAAAGCACTGGCTAACCAATCGTTTAGTGCTTTTGGTGTAACCTTGGGTACTAGCATGGAATGCGCTACCACATCAGTATCTGTAACTGAAAGATTTAACTCAAGTGTGCCTGTTTCTTGAATGTCAGTAGCAGGTAGATACAAATCAAACCCGCCTTTCAATTTTTGAACCCCTGCCATTTCAACGTTCAAACCATTACCTGTAATTTGAAATCCGCGGTCTAAAATTCGCCAATCAACCTGTCCCTTCCCTTGTGACAGTTTAAATGAGCTTGAGTACAAATCAGGAAATCCAATTTCAATATCCTGCCCTTCAAACTGAACTCTTCCGTTATCTTTCCCTGCCGCTATCACTCCATTAACATTTGTTAAAGAAGGTATTGAGTTATGGGCCTTGGTTGAAACCCCATTTAATTCTCCTGCTAGTGTTAAAGCTTGTGGAGCATCTGGGTTACCATTATCTTGTTGCATTATGATATTGAAATTAGTCAATCGACCAGTAGGAGAGAGGTCATTATAAATACCTGACACACTCTCAGGTATTAAATTTAGGCTATCGACTAATGAATACGTTTCTGAAATATCCGCATCAGAAATAAAAGTGTGCCAGCGATTACCATTAAGTGTCTTAGATAACTTTAATGCGAGACTATTAAGATTCCATTTTTTTTGATCCAAAGAGAATGAAGCATTCTCTAACCACACAGACCAAGTATCTACATTGTTTTGCTTTAGCCATAACTCTGCGCCCACATTTTTAAATGTTTTAACACCCGGCACTGCTACAGCACGACTAGCAAGATTCAACTTTGCATAATTAAGTAAGCCGTGTTGAAATTCCATGCTTAATTGACTAGATGCCGAAAACTCATCAAAAATGGAAACGTCTGATATTTTTTCTAACCAGTGATCAACATCCAGCTTTGGTAAATCCAAAACCCCCCTGGCGTAAAACTCTTCTAAGTCGTATGGATTTCCTTCGCTATACAACCTCACGCCTGCTTTTATTTTTTTGTCATTACCAAGTGTTACGCTACCTGTCATCAAGCGATGGAACCCATCTCCCGTCATAGATAAGTTATTAATATGTAATCGTTCGGATGTTGAACCCTGAGAAAATTCAACCGTTACATTATTAAGTTCTAGGTGATGCTGCAGCAGTAAGACTTCGATGAATGATTGGATTAATGCGCCATTATCAGAACCTGAAACATTATCTTTTTTACCGGAGAGGTTTATGTACAAACCCGAAATTCGAACACTCTTAAAAACAGGTGCCAAATTTAAAAGTGAAGCCTGAGGATCTAAAATAGCATCTATCGCAGCAATGGATAGGCTGGGTATCGACTGACTATCAGAAGAGCTCATCGTCACGCCTTCCAAATGTATGGAAGGGGTAAGAATATTCATATCACCTGATAAGGCGCGAATATTAACATCGCTTTTTAATTGAGTGCTGACGTATTTTTCTATATCGGCACGGTATTGCCCAATATATGGAAAAATTTGCTGCCCTAAAGCACTGTAGAGCGCTAAAACTAAAAACGTTGTTATAAAAAACAAGTTAAAAGTATTTAGGCCCTGTTTGAAGGTTAATTCTTTCATAATGACTTTATTGAAGAATTACGTCGTACTGCTCTTGAGCGTACATGGGTTCAACCTGAAGCTTAATGGTTTTACCAATGAAGTTTTCCAAATCGGCTAAACTCTGGCTCTCTTCATCTAACAGTAAATCTATTACCGTTTGAGAGGCTAAAACAAGATAACCGCCAGCATCGTAGGCTCGCGCTTCTCTAATCAGCTCTCTAAACATTTCATAACAAATAGTTTCTGCTGTTTTGATTTCACCCCGACCTTCGCAATGAGGGCAAGGCTCGCATAACATTTGCCCTAAACTCTCACGAGTACGCTTACGGGTCATTTCAACCAGACCTAGATCAGACACCTGAGATATCTTGGTTTTAGCATGATCTTTTTCTAAGACTTTCTCGAGCATCCTTAATACTTGGCGCTGGTGCTCTGGATCTACCATGTCAATGAAATCAATAATGATGATTCCACCTAGGTTTCGCAGGCGAAGCTGACGACCAATGACGGTTGCCGCCTCAAGATTCGTTTTAAAAATGGTTTCTTCTAGGTTTCTATGACCAACAAAGCCGCCTGTATTGACGTCAACGGTTGTCATTGCTTCTGTTTGATCAATGATCAAGTAACCACCGGATTTAAGCTGTACTTTACGATCTAACGCTTTCTGAATCTCATCTTCAATGCCATACAAATCAAATATCGGCCTTTCACCAGGGTAGTATTCAAGTTTTTCTACTACCTCTGGTACAAATGCGTGTGCAAAATCTTGTGATTTTTGAAAGTTTTCACGAGAATCAATGAGAACTTTATCAACATCAGGTCGAATAAAATCTCGGAATGTTCTTAAGTGAAGCGGTAGCTCTTCGTAAATAATCCCCGGTGCTTCCACTGTTTTAATACGCTCTTGAACTTTATGCCATACACGTTGTAAATATCGCGTATCGGATAAAATCTCTTCTTCACCCGCACCTTCAGCTGCAGTTCGTAATATAAAACCACATTCTTTTGTCAGCCCCTCAGCTTCCATACAAGATTGAACTAGATCACGCAGGCGTTCACGCTCGGCTTCGGCTTCAATGCGCTGACTGATGCCAACATGCTTAGTATGGGGCATAAAAACAAGGTAACGAGAAGGGATTGATAAGTGTGTCGTTAATCGAGCCCCCTTGGTTCCAATTGGGTCCTTAACCACCTGAACCACTAAGCTTTGACCTTCGTGTAGCAAACTTGTTATGGCTTCAGGGTTACGTCTTGCTGCTTCGCTATCTTTCAGGTTACCTTGAATATCGGCCGCATGAATAAAAGCAGCCCTCTCTAATCCAACTTCTACAAAGGCAGCCTGCATGCCAGGTAATACTCTGACAACTTTACCTTTATAGATATTACCGACAATACCTCGGCAGTTAGTGCGTTCAATGTATACTTCTTGCAACACACCATTTTCTGCCAACCCCATACGGGTTTCAGTCGGCGTCACATTGAGCAAAATTTCCGTATTCATGGTAATTACTTAGCTTGCTAGGCAAGCACCTCTATTTTAAATTTGGGAACTTAGCTGTGTAATGCCGCTAAGCATTCCAAATAGGAATGTTAAATCGATGCAACATCATCCCTATTTGCTCAAGTGGCAATCCAACAACATTGCTGTAACTGCCTTCAATTTTTTCGACAAAAACCGCTGCCTTGCCTTGGATACCATAAGCACCTGCCTTATCCATAGGCTCAAGAGTTTCCACGTACGCTTGTATCTGCTGTTTATTTAATGGTAAAAAATGCACCAAGGTAGAAACGGATGTACAAATATTCGACCCTGATTCTCCTTCTGCTCCCACCAAGGCCACCCCGGTAATAACTTGGTGAGATCGGCCAGACAGTCGCTGCAACATATCCACAGCTTCTTGCTGGGATTCGGGCTTCCCTAATATCTTACCATCCACCACTACACTGGTATCTGCAGCCAAAACAGGCAGCCCATTACTCACTTTTATTCCTGCCATGGCTTTTTCAAACGCAAGGCGCTGCACATATTCTTTCGGAAGCTCTCCTATAGATACCGACTCATCAATATCCATTGAACGTGCAATATAGTTGACACCTATTTGCTCCAACAGTTCTTTTCTTCTTGGTGAAGCAGATGCTAAAAGTAGATCGGGCAAACTCTATCTCGCTAATTGATCAATCAGGTTATTAGGCTCTAAAGTACTGGCGCACTGAAAACATAACGTTATACCAAAGAGGCCAGATTAACGCGCTGCCAACCGACGGCCATAACAGCGCCATCTTCCCTTGCCCTAAAACAATTGATTCCACCCAGAAACTCACAAGTAAATACAATCCAACCAAGACAAATACCAAGAAGCTTTGCTGTATAGAGTTGTACAATCTCATCCTAGACTGTAAAAGCATGCATAAATACGCGAGCAGACTCATGGCCAATGCATTCTGGCCCAATACGTCACCATGCATAACATCCACCAGCAATCCCATAACAAAACCGAGAAAAATGCCTGCTTTAGATGGACTTACTAACACCCAAAAAATCAAGGTCATAGCAACCCATTCAGGTCGAATATAATCCAACATTCTTGGCATGGGAAAAATGGCGAGTACCAAGGCAACAAAAAAAGTAGGCAAGATAACTGTATAAGCTTTCACTATTCGGCCTCCTCTGATGCTTTTTGTTCAACTGAAAAAGATATATCAGGCAACTCGCTGGCTTTTGAAAAAACAAGAAGAACATATCTTGACCGATCTAAATAGGCCGCAGGCTTTGCCTTAACAAACGCAAATGGTTCGCCCGGGTCATGCTCTATGGTTGTAATTTCACCTAATGGATAACCTTTTGGGTAGCGACTGCCTAATCCAGAGCTCACCAATTGGTCACCCTCTTGGATATCCGCTGTATCTGGGACATAAATAAGTGCTAATTCATCCAGCTTTCCTGAACCCACAGCAATGGCTCTAACACCATTTCGGTTTACCTGAACAGGTATTGCATGATTTGAATCTGCCACTAACAATACTCGGCTTGTATAAGGCAGTACATCAATCACCTGCCCCATTAATCCTTGAGCATCCAGTATGGGCTGGCCCACAAACACTCCGTGCTCAGACCCTTTATTCAAAATAATATGATGAGTATATGGATCAGGATCGACACCGATCAGCTCTGCCACCAAAACCTTATCGTCTAACTGCTCTGAAGCACTCAGTAGCTCACGAAATCGATTATTTTCAGCCCTGAGTGAAACCATCTGTTGAACTTTTTGCTTAAGGATTAATCCCTCGTGACGTAACCGCTTATTTTCATCCAATAAAGTCGTACGACTAACAGCGGTACCTTCAGCCCAGTCACCAAGTTGCGCAGGCAGACTAGAAACAAGCTGCACAGGAGTAATAAATAGACCTAAAAAGGATCTTAAATGGACAGTGGTAGATAGATTTTGATCTGCAAGCATAAGTGCCACAGACAGAAATACCGCCATGAAAAGGCGGTATCCTAGGGCTGGACCGGAAGAAAAAATACCTTTGATGGTAGGCTCCTTAAATTCTTTGCTCGCATAACGACTAAAAACGAGTCGGTATGCGATTCAATTAATATTCAGAGGCCAATAATTCTAACTGCTGATCCGTCATTGTTTCCATGGCACGACCGCCACCACGAGCAACACATGTTAGAGGGTCGTCAGCCACAATAACTGGCAGGCCAGTCTCTTCGCTTAATAGCTTATCAAGTTCACGGAGCATTGCGCCGCCACCTGTTAGCACTAATCCACGCTCGGCAATATCTGATGCCAATTCAGGCGGGCACTGCTCAAGGGCACTTTTAACCGCCTGTACAATAGCGGCCAATGATTCTTGTAATGCTTCAAGGATTTCATTTGAATTCAAAGTGAATGAACGAGGGATACCTTCAGCTAGGTTACGACCGCGAATATCAATTTCACGGACCTCTGCACCAGGGTAAGCCGTGCCGATCTCTTGTTTAACACGCTCAGCTGTAGCTTCACCAATTAAAGAACCGTAATTACGACGAACATAAGTAACGATGGCTTCATCAAACTTATCACCACCCACTTTCACTGATTCGCTGTATACAACACCATTCAACGAAATAATGGCGATTTCAGTAGTACCACCACCGATATCCACAACCATAGAACCGCTTGCATCTTCTACAGGCAAGCCAGCGCCAATAGCGGCTGCCATTGGTTCTTCTATTAAATACACTTTGCGAGCGCCTGCTCCCATGCATGACTCGCGAATTGCTTTACGCTCAACCTGGGTAGACTTACAAGGAACACAAACTAAAACACGAGGACTTGGAGCAAAAAAACTGTCTTCGTGAACTTTTTTGATAAAATGCTGCAGCATTTTCTCTGTTACTTGAAAATCTGCAATTACGCCGTCTTTTAGTGGGCGAATGGCTTGAATATTAGCCGGAGTACGACCCAGCATTCTTTTAGCTTCAGTACCCACTGCTGCCACTGATTTTTGATTCCCTTGTAAGCGAATTGCAACAACAGAAGGCTCATTTAGTGTGATTCCGCTATCCCTTTCGTAGATCAGGGTATTCGCAGTTCCAAGGTCAATAGATAGGTCACTTGAAAACATACCTCTTAATTTTTTAAACATCCGTTATTTCCATAGATGATACAATATTATTTTGCAGTCTAGACTATCAACGGCAGGCATTTTGGGCAAGGCAGAAATGTGTTAACTTATGCGCTTTTCCAGACATACATTAAAGAAGCGATAGAAAAAGCTTCAAAAAGCGAGAGAAATCCATGGCGCTTGACCATTCCGACGTAAAAAGCATCGCCAATTTGGCCCGTTTGGCCATCAGTGATGAAAATATAGACAAATACAAAACAGAGCTAAGTAGTATTTTAGAGCTTGTTGAACAAATGAATGCGGTGAATACCGATGATGTTCAGCCTCTGGCTCATCCAACTGACGCAATTCAGCGATTACGCGCTGACGTTGTGACTGAAAGTAACAACCGTGAAAAATTTATGGCCAACGCTCCTGCGCAACAAGATGGCCTGTTTTTAGTTCCTAAAGTGGTTGAATAAGGTAGATCGTTTTATGCATAACTTAACCATTAGCCAGATATCCAAAGGCTTAGAAAATGGCGACTTCACCAGTGTTGAAATTACACAGCACTTTTTAGATCGCATCAAACAATTAGACCAAGGCAATGATGGCTTTAATAGCTTCATTACCGTTATGGAAGCACAAGCTTTGGCAGATGCTGAAGCCGCAGACAAACGTCGTGCAGCTGGAAACGCTACCGCTTGGACAGGCGTTCCTTTTGCTCACAAAGACATTTTTTGTACTGACGGCACATTAACCACTTGTGGTTCAAAAATGCTTGGTAACTTCATTCCACCTTATGACGCGACGGTTGTTGATAACTTCAAACAGCAGGGCGCAGTATGCTTGGGTAAAACCAACATGGATGAATTTGCCATGGGCTCATCAAATGAGTCTTCATTTTTTGGTGGCGTTAAAAACCCTTGGAATAAAGCAACCATTCCAGGTGGCTCATCGGGCGGCTCGGCTGCCGCTGTGGCTGCTCGCTTAGTCCCTGCTGCCACTGGCACAGATACTGGCGGTTCGATCCGCCAGCCAGCGGCGCTTTGTGGTTTAACGGGTTTAAAGCCAACTTATGGCCGCTGCTCACGTTTTGGCATGATCGCGTTTGCTTCATCGCTAGACCAAGCAGGTCCAATGACACAAACCGCTGAAGATGCTGCCATGATGCTTAATGTCATGGCCAGTTTTGATGAAAAAGACAGCACCAGCATCGAGCAAGATCTTCCGGATTATACGGCCACGTTAAATAACGACATTGCTGGCAAAGTCATTGGGATTCCAAAAGAGTTTTTCCCTGACAGCCTAGACGGTGAAATGGCCAAAACGGTACGTGATGCCATTGCTGAATTTGAAAAACTGGGCTGTACCGTTAAAGAAATTTCTTTGCCAAGTACCGATCTTGCTATCCCTGCTTATTATGTTGTGGCACCGGCTGAATGTTCAGCCAATCTATCTCGTATGGATGGCGTACGTTTTGGTCATCGTTGTGAAGACCCTAAAGATGTTGAAGACCTATACAAGCGCAGTCGTGGAGAAGGTTTTGGCGACGAAGTTAAACGCCGCATCATGATGGGGACTTACGCTCTATCAACCGGCTTCTACGATGCGTATTACGTTAAAGCACAAAAGATTCGCCGCCTGATTAAAAATGATTTTGTCAGCGCATTTGAACAAGTCGACATTATCATGGGGCCTGTTACTCCATCTCCTGCTTTCAAAGCCGGTGAAAAATCAGGGGATCCTGTTGAAATGTACATGGAAGACAAGTTCACGCTTTCTTGTAATTTAGCGGGCCTTCCAGGCATGTCGATTCCGGCAGGACAAATCAATGGCTTGCCAGTTGGCTTACAAATGATCGGTAATTATTGGAGTGAAGCGAACATGCTAAACATGGCTCACCAATTCCAAAGCCACACAGATTTTCACAAACAAGCACCTCAAGGCATCGAATAAGGAGACCGTTATGGAATGGGAAGTAGTTATTGGTCTTGAGATACATGCTCAGCTGGCCACTAAATCAAAAATATTTTCAGGTTCAAGTACCGCCTTTGGTGCCGAAGCGAATACGCAGGCTTCATTAGTCGACCTAGGCCTGCCTGGTGTCTTACCTGTATTCAACCAAGAAGCATTGGCAATGGCCGTTAAACTTGGCTGTGCAATTGATGCTGAAATTGGAAAAGTTTCGGTATTCGATCGTAAGAACTATTTTTACCCTGATTCGCCAAAAGGCTATCAAACCACACAATTGCATCACCCTATTGTTGGCATGGGTCACATCGACATTGATATGGAAGACGGCACAAGCCGACGCATCAACGTTACTCGTGCACACCTAGAAGAAGATGCTGGTAAGTCTTTGCACGAAGACTTCTCTGGCATGTCGGGCATCGATTTAAACCGAGCGGGCACACCGTTGGTTGAAATTGTATCTGAACCCGAAATGCGCAACGCAAAAGAAGCCGTTGCTTACTTCAAAAAGATGCACAGCATTGTTACCTATTTAGGCATTTGCGATGGCGATCTTTCACAGGGCTCTATGCGCTGTGACTGCAATGTGTCATTGCGCCCAAAAGGCCAAGAAGAATTTGGCACACGAACAGAAATCAAAAACGTAAACAGCTTCCGCTTTGTTGAGCAAGCCATCAATGTTGAAATTGAACGTCAACGTGACATTCTTGAAGACGGTGGCGAGATCACACAAGAGACCCGATTGTTTGATGCAAACAAAATGGAAACCCGTTCAATGCGCTCGAAAGAAGTAGAGAACGATTACCGCTACTTCCCTTGCCCTGATTTACTGCCAATTGTTATTGATGACGACTATATAGAGGCCATTCGCAAAACATTACCAGAGCTACCAGACCAGAAGAAACAACGCCTGATCACTGAGCAAGGCTTAAGTGAATATGATGCAGGGGTTTTGACGGCTACTCGCGAATTGGCTGCGTACTTTGAAGAAGTTGCGGTTAAATGCAGCGACTACAAACTTGCCGCTAACTGGGTGATGGGCGAACTGTCTGCCGCGTTAAATAAAAATGACGTAGATATCACAACCAGCCCTATTAGTTCTGACAACCTTGGGGCCATGGTTGCTCGAATCAAAGACAATACCATCTCAGGTAAAGGCGCTAAATCTGTCTTCCAAGCTTTGTGGGAGCAGAAAGGCGATAATGTAGATGCATTAATTGATTCTCTTGGGTTAAAGCAAGTAAGTGACTCTGGTGCCATTGAAGGCATCGTTGATGAGGTGCTTGCCAACAACGATGGCCAAGTTCAAAACTACATCAATGCCGAACCTGATAAACGTGGAAAAATGATTGGCTTCTTCGTTGGCCAAGTCATGAAAGCGTCTAAAGGATCTGCAAATCCTGGCATGGTAAATAAAGTATTAAAAGAAAAATTAGATTCTAAATGCTAATTTGATTGTTAATACCTTACAAACAATTGCCAAATCAAAAAGCCGCCTAATAAAGGCGGCTTTTTGATTTCTGGAAAAATGAATTACGTACTAGGTAGCAAGTAATCTATTAAATAAAGACAATTGCTGGCTAAGCGACTTATTATCCTTCTCATTTAACTCACATTCTTCCAAAACGTAAACGGCTGTTCGACTAACTGTTTCCCAGCGGGGGTTTTTGGGTAATGTTTGCAAAGAAAGATATTTATCAAGTGTGCGTGTTTTTGCCGTACTACCATCAACATATACTCGCCATAGACGACTACTCTCAGCAAGGTCGACCTTACTTTTACTGCTGTATTTTTGCCAAAGTTCAATACTGCTTCGCACTAGCTGAACCGTAACATCCCTTACATCCTGAGTACTCACAGGTAAAGCCAGTTCATTCCCGCTCCCCTGAGCCCGCTGAACTTTTAACAAGAGCTCTTCAGGTAATACCGGAGTAATAATATAATCTGTTACGCCCAATCGTATACACTGCGCGAGCTGAGCTTTTTGGTGATGGCCAATAATCAATAATATCGGTATTGAAGAAAATTCAGAAATCACACTCTTCAGATCATCAAGATTATAGGCATTCAATTGATCCACTTGCCAAATAATTAAGTTAGGGCGGTGTTTTATTATATTCCCTTTAGAGATAACGGTATCTACAAGGAAAAAATAGTCTTTTAAGCTCTCCTCCAGCACACCGCTATCATCACCTTGATATAAAATCGAACTCGCCAGTTCATTCCCTATAAATTTAGTATCTGATATTGAGACCTCACCGCTAGTCTTATCAAACACTGGAATTTTGAATTCAAAGCTTGATGACTTTGGCATTCTTTTAATACTCAGTGCCGACCCAATATCATTCAGCATTCTATGCACAGCATTCATATCATCTGCCGCTATTTTTTGTGCATTAAATGCCTTATCAAATGAAAGAGTGAATAACATATTTGAATGCTCCTTAGACATTAAGAGCTTTGCCCGCATTCCATTCTTATCTGCCATACGAGCCAATATCAAAATAATATTCTGTAGCTTATCTTTATCAATAACGATAAAAACCTCATCACTCTCAAATACAATCGACACATTTAGAACATCACAATAAGGCTTCAGCTCTAATATCCATTGAGATATGCTGAATGGCTTAGCCGACTCCTTATCCTGACATTCCATATTTATATCCACTGCCTTTCGATCAATCGTCGACTTCACAAACATCATTAATTTAATATCATTTTTTCTATGTAGCCAAAGCATATAAACCTGTAAGGCAACAAAGAACACCATGCCAAACTGAGAAAGAGGCCTCGACTGTATAAGTAAGTGTGTATACAAATAATCATGTATCACAAAAATAGCAGCTCCAATAAAACTAATAAAAAACAAAACGGAATACTGGGTTTCTTGCTTTATTAAGATGGGTAAAAATATCAACATATACACAACCGTAATCAAACCAAGAATTTGATTAACCTGAGCAAAATGGGTAAAAATAATTGCAGGATAAAATAGGGTCGCAACGCCCAAAAAGACGGACACAATCAATACCAGATGTGCGAACAACATATTTTTAATAGAAAAGAAACGATGAAAGAAATACACAAAACAGGGCAGCGCTACAAACAATAGAATATGCTCTAATCTCTGCCAGCTTTCCCAAGTAACGCCTGAAATAAAATCGTATGCAATACGTTCACCCACCATCACACTGCGCAGAGCTATCGCCCAAATGAATACTGCAAATAACAAATGGCTAACATGACCGTGTCGTGAAACATTTATAACCAGTAAATACACTGAAGCAAGCATTAGAAAACTGAATATCATCGCATCAATAATCTTACTTTGATCTTGTAGCTCTGTTTTATGCCCTTGATCGGCAATCAATAGGTTATGCCATACACCACCGTCTTTATGGTGATAGTTACTAACGTGCAAAATAAGGTGGTATTGATCGGATGGTGGCAATGCGATTACTTCAGGGCCAAACCTAGGCTGCTCTAAAGCCATTTCATTTGATACCACCCCTCTACGAAGTAATAGCTGTCCGTTTACCCATAAGCTCATGGCACTGGGAATGTCAGGCACTCTTAAGTAGTAGGGCGCTTTAACTGGCATATTTAATGTCAGTCTTATGGTTGCAAACCCCTGAGGTGTATACGGTCCCTGTTTGTGCCATAGTCCAGGAAGCATCAAACCATCACGCATAGGTAATTCACTGTCTGTGTGCAGCTCTTGCCAGTCAAACGCCCACAAGCCGTCTAGGGCTACAGCCCCGTTGTCTAAATCTTCCGATGAAATTGTTTTTTCTGGCAAGGCTATGCAGAATATGGGAAGGATCATCCCAAAGATAAATACAGCTAGCTTCATATTATTATTATCATTATTTTTTATTCATAGTACGCAATATCAGCCTTCCTCCCTACGACCATATCCGCCACCTTATTAAATACTTGTGTCAAAATACTTTGACATTCTTTAGCCGCTTTTTACATAGAGCTACGCACCCACTATACGTTTTAGTATTACAACCTTAGCTAGCATTAGCTAAGGCCCAGTATCCATAAAATAAATATAAGATGGCGCCCTATGAAGATAATACAATTTTGTTTAATGACACTGTGCCTTGGAGTCTCCTCCATGGCATTCGCCTATCCAGGCGTCTTTCCGAACTCTACCTTTCAAAATCTCGATTACGGACTGTATTGGTTTGGTAATGATGATAACTATAAAAGAGCGGTACCTGGGCAAAGTAACGCCTACTACAACAAGAGTGCACCAACCATTATTTACATTCATGGCTGGCAGAACGGATCAAGTAAAGCGAAAAACCGTGAGACGTTTAATCGCAGCGATAGTGGCGGTCCTGATGTCGACCTAGCGTATGCGTGGAGACAGGCGGGTTACAACGTAGGAATTTTATACTGGAATCAATTTGCCGACGAAGGCGAAGTAAAAGACGCTGAAGCAAAAATATGGAGCAAAAGCGGGCCTCGTCAAATGCGCTGGAGAGACAGTAATGGAAACTACCACACAGGTCCAAATACCGACGCAGGGACGCTTATGTTCCAAAGCCTGCGCGATAACATGAATAATTACACTGGCAGTCGCTTAATTATTGCGGGCCATAGTTTAGGAAATCAAATGGCTGTTGTTGTTGCGAAAAAACTGAAAGACGGCATCAGTGCAGGCAATACAAATAGTAAATTAAAGCCAAAGCGGGTAGCTCTTTTAGACCCTTATTATTCAAATGGAAAGAAAAGCTACATAAGCAATCAATGGACAGGCGCTAAGGCCCGAGCATATGTTAATACATTAAAAGGCTGGGGGGTGATTTTTGAAGCCTATCGGTCAAGCTCTGTTACAAATACCTTTTTAGTTGGCGATCAAAATAAAGGCCTATTAAATAAAACGGCATTTTTAGAACTGAAACCTTGGTATTTTCAATCTTGGCAACAAGCTGAAAAACACGGGGCCGCTGTTTTCCATTATTTATGGTCATTTGGTTTTTCAATACCTGACATCAAAAGCTCTTCTGAGCAAGGTCTAAGTGCAAAAACCGGTGATACAAGAGTGAAAGCTCTTATGAATGGCAGTAAAACTCTTATCCATGACCTAGGTGCCTACACCAAAGAACCAAGCGATGATCGTCATAAGTACGGTAATCGCCTGTAAATTACACGATTGTATTTTCACAATAAACGTACCTAGCCAAGCGCTAGGTACTTCATTTATATAACCTAAAACCATCAAAATATTTTCGAACATTAGTAAGCTATAGCAGCAAAGATAACTATGCATCTATTTAATCAAGGGGAGGCCATCAACAGAGGGTAACTAGAAATGTTTGCATTTATCTGGTGACACCCATGTAACTACGGTACTTAATTAACGAATAGTTGTAAGGATTTTTCAAGTCCTGTTAGAGCAAGTAGATTACTGCTTGGAGAATAAAAGAACATTACCCATACCTTTTCAAGAGTAAGGCATAGGTAACTTTATTGACACACTATCAATGTGAGTTGGAAAAAATGAAGCCCAATTGATCAAGCCATCGGCTATTTAAGCATTCATCGCCTGCAGCGAAGCTAATTCTTCCTCTTCTTTTTTTCTAGCTAGTTCAGCAGAATTTTCCGCTTCTGTTTTTTCCAGTGTAAGGCCCATACCTGAACTGGAATCATTGGATCCATCAGACCCTTCATTCAACTTTATTCTTAATCGTAAGTTATTCGCAGAATCTGCATTCTTCACAGCTTCATCCAAGCTAATTCGACCGGCATGGTGCAATTTAAATAAAGCGGCATCAAAGGTTTGCATTCCCAGGCCTTCCGATTTACTCATTATTTCTTTAATCCCACTGGTATCGCCTTTAGTAATCAGCTCTTCAATGGTTTTAGTGCCTAACAATACTTCTACCGCTGCCACACGTTTATTATCTATCGTGGGTATCAAACGCTGTGAAATAATGGCTTGTATATTCAATCCAAGATCTTGCAATAGTTGTGGGCGTCGCTCTTCTGGAAAGAAATTTATAATTCGATCGATTGCTTGGTTTGCGTTATTGGCATGCAAGGTAGAAATGGCAAGGTGACCCGTTTCAGCAAATGCCAAAGCATGCTCCATGGTTTCACGATCCCTAATTTCACCAATCAAGATTACGTCCGGCGCTTGGCGTAATGTATTTTTTAATGCTGCATGAAAACTCTTTGTATCAGCACCTATTTCACGCTGATTAATGATGCAGTTTTTATGAGTGTGTACGTATTCAATTGGGTCTTCAATCGTGATGATATGACCAGCACTATGGCTATTACGATAATCAATCAATGAAGCCAAAGATGTAGACTTACCCGACCCTGTGCCGCCCACAAATAAAATCAAACCACGCTTTTCTGCAATTACCTTCTTTAATATTTCAGGTAAGCCTAACTTATCAAAGTTCGGAATTTCAGCCACAATATTACGGGCAACAATAGACACCTCGGTACGCTGCCTAAAAGCATTAATTCGAAAACGGCCACCACCGGGAGCTGAAATCGCAATATTCAGCTCCATCTCTTCTTGAAACTCCTTTTTTTGGTCTTCATCTAAGACGTCATATAGCAGTTTTTCAATCTGGCCCGGCTTTAAGGCCTCTTTGCCAAGGGGTTTTAACGTGCCTTGAAACTTCGCACTTGGAATTGCACCCGTGCTTAAATACAAATCACTGCCATCGTGTTTTGCCAATACTTGTAAATACTTGACCAGTGCCATAAATTTCTCTTGTTGTAATTCTATTAATACGCAACAAACTTCAGATTCTACTTAGCATAGCCGCCTGCAGTCAGGTTTTCTATAAACATAATTTATTGATTTCAGAAATGTGACTTGGATAACTTCACATAATCACTAATATACGCAATCAGTGTAAAAAATAACGATTGAACAATGCTTGAGTTATATGGAACCTTTCTTCAATCGTACAAAACTCTTCATCGATCAAGCTGACTGCAAGGGCTAACATATCCTCTTCCGAATAACGAAAACGATCCAATCCATCCCCTTCCGCCTTGACCACATGAGTGATAATCACATCAGACGAGACATCAAAAAAATACTGTTCTCCGTCTTCATTGGATATTTCGAAGTGCACTTCTTTTTGGTCTTTTTCAAACCAAGCACTTACCATAAACCAGTCACTCATTTTTACGTCTACTCATTCAAATACACAGACATCAAAAAGCCGAATCATTTCTGATTCGGCTTTCGACTTAATACCCCGAAAGATTTACTGCCTAAAAGCTTTAGACATAAACCCTTCGCACATACATCCATGTACACTCAGGATAAAGTACATCCTGACTTAAAACTGGTCAGCTTCCATTGCGAACAAGCAATCTGCACCGCCTTTAACTGATTCAGATAAAGAGATGTATCTTGGCAATAGACGTTGAGTGAAGAAACGAGCCGTTGCTAGCTTGTTAGCATAGAATGGTTCAGTCCCTTCTTTCTCAAGCGCTTTCTCAGCCATCATGGCATACATGTATGCAAATGATGTGTAACCAAATACTTGTAAGTATTCAACCGAAGACGCACCGATTTCATTGGCATTGCCTTGAGCTTTTTCAACAACCCACTCTGTTAAAGAACTTAGGTTCGCTAAAGCGGCTTTTAATGGCGTAATGAATTCTGCCATTTTTGCATTGCCTTCTTGAGACGCAATAAAGTCATTTATTTCGTCAGCATAAATTTTAAAGAATGCACCGCCGTTAGCCACAATCTTACGACCAATCAAATCAAGAGACTGGATGCCGTTTGTGCCTTCATATATTTGAGTGATGCGGATATCACGAACGTGTTGCTCTTGGCCCCACTCGCGAATGAATCCGTGACCACCAAATACTTGCTGACCAGCAACCGTCGATTCTAGCGCAAGATCCGTTAAGAAAGACTTAACCACTGGCGTTAGCAAAGAAATCATCGCTTCTGCTTTTTTCTTAACGTCTTCATCGTCAGAGAACTTAGAAAGATCTAACCATTTAGAAGCATAAGTAGAGAAAGCACGAGAACCTTCAGTGTTTGCACGCATGGTTAAAAGCATACGACGAACGTCAGGATGAACAATAATTGGATCAGCCGCTTTTTCAGGTGCAACTTTACCAGTCGGTGAACGTGACTGAATACGATCATTCGCGTAAAGCACAGCGTTTTGGTAAGAGTTTTCTGCAATACCCAAACCCTGGATACCTACAGCAACACGTTCGTAGTTCATCATGGTGAACATGGCGTTTAGGCCCTTGTTCTCTTCACCGACCAACCAACCTTTTGCGCCGTCATAATTCATAACACACGTTGCAGAAGCTTTGATGCCCATTTTGTGTTCGATTGAACCACAGCTTAATGCGTTCTCTTCACCTAGAGATCCGTCATCGTTAACCATAAACTTAGGCACTAGGAATAAAGAGATGCCTTTTGGTCCAGCTGGTGCATCTGGAAGCTTAGCAAGTACAAGGTGGATGATGTTCTCCGCCATGTCGTGCTCGCCCCAAGTAATAAAGATTTTAGTACCAGAGATTGCATAAGAACCGTCTGCAGCAGGTTCAGCTTTAGTACGAATAATACCTAGATCAGTACCGGCATGAGGCTCGGTTAAATCCATGGCACCAGACCATACGCCTGAGTACATGTTTGGCAGGTACTTTTCTTTTAGTTCTTGTGAACCGTGAGCGTTTAAAGATAAACACGCACCGGCTGTTAGCATTGGCGCTAAACCGAAAGACACACAAGAACCTTGAATCATTTCTTCAACTTGGCCAACAAGCATTTTAGGCATGCCCATTCCGCCAAATTCAGGGTTGCCACCTAGACCACCCCAACCGCCTTCACTGTATGTTTCGTAGGCTTCTTTAAAACCGTCTGGCGCCGTTACTTTACCGTCGTTCCACTGAGAGCTTTGCTCATCACCGGTACGGTTTAACGGAGCAATGACAGCTGTAGCAATCTTTCCAGCTTCTTCTAAAATCGCGTCTGCTGTTTCAGGGTCAACCGTCTCAGCTAAGCGTGGGTTTTCTGCCCATACTTTAGGTGCATCAAATACTTCATTTAACAAGAAGCGCACATCGCGCAGGGGAGCTTTATACTCAGGCATTATTAATCCTCTTTACCTATTCTCGACGGGCTGTATAGATCCGCCGGACCTTGTTTTTCGCGGGCATATATTATATCAACTGGCATAAAATTGCCTGCTTTTGGCATGATATTTAGGTCTATCTAGGGCACTTTTAAAGCAATTGGCCTCTAAAACTCATATTTTGTCATGAGCAGAACAGCAATTGGCGGGCAAAAAAAAGCCGTATTCCTAAGAATACGGCTTTCATTTTTTATGAATCAAGCCTTAATAAGGCATTGATTAGAACGCGAAGTGTTCTGCATCAAGATCCATAAGTGTGTCAGAACCAGCAACCATAGTCGCAGCGTGTGACTTAGTACGTGGCAAGATACGTGAGAAGTAGAAGCGAGCTGTTGTAAGCTTAGCTTTGTAGAACTCTTCTTCAGTTGTACCAGCCGCTAGAGCAACTTGAGATGCTTTAGCCATTTTAGCCCATAGGTAAGCCAGTGTTACGTAACCAGAGTACATTAGGTAGTCAACAGAAGCCGAACCTACTTCGTTACGATCTTTCATCGCAGACATACCAATCTTCATAGTTAGGTCGCCCCACTCTTTGTTTAGCTCAGTAAGCTGTGCAACTAAAGGCGCTAGCTCTTCGTTATCCGCTTCTTCTTTACAGAAACCGTGAACCAATTTAGTGAACTGCTTAAGTGCTGCACCCTGAGTCATAAGCACTTTACGACCTAGTAGATCAAGCGCTTGGATACCAGTTGTTCCTTCATAAAGCATAGAGATACGAGTATCACGAACGATCTGCTCCATGCCCCACTCAGCGATGAAACCGTGACCACCAAATACTTGAACGCCGTGGTTAGCTGCTTCAAAACCAACTTCTGTTAAGAACGCTTTAGCGATTGGAGTTAGGAAACCAAGCATGTCGTCAGCGGCTTTTTTCTCTTCGTCAGAGTTGCCGTGATGAACAATATCGTTTGTTTGAGATGTAAGGTAAACAAGAGCACGACCACCTTCAGCAAACGCTTTTTGTGTAAGAAGCATCTTACGAACGTCTGGGTGAACGATGATTGGGTCAGCCGCTTTTTCAGGGGCTGCTGGACCAGTCAATGCACGCATGGCTAAACGGTCTTTCGCGTATGCTAATGCACCCTGGAAAGAACCTTCAGCAGCAGCAACACCTTGAAGTGCAGTACCGATACGCGCTGTGTTCATGAATGTGAACATGGCGTTTAGGCCTTTGTTCTCAGGTCCGATTAGGAAACCTTGAGCGCCATCGAAATTCATTACGCAAGTAGAGTTACCATGGATACCCATTTTGTGTTCGATAGAACCACATGTTACAGCGTTACGATCGCCAGCTTCACCGTCTTCTGCAACGTTGAACTTAGGAACGATGAACAAAGAGATACCTTTAGTACCTTCTGGAGCACCTGGTAGACGAGCTAGAACAACATGAATGATGTTGCCTGACATGTCGTGTTCACCAGCAGAGATGAAGATTTTTGTACCAGAGATAGCGTAAGAACCGTCTGCATTTGGCTCAGCTTTTGTTTTAAGAATACCCAGATCAGAACCACACTGAGGCTCAGTAAGACACATAGTACCTGTCCATTCGCCGCTTACTAGCTTAGGCATATAAGTAGAGATTTGCTCTGGTGTGCCCCAACGGTCGATTGTGTTCATCGCGCCGTGAGATAGACCTGGGTACATGCCCCAAGACCAGTTAGATGTACCAACCATTTCAGACATGATGATGCCTAATGATTCAGGAAGGCCTTGACCACCAACTTCTTCGTGGTGAGTCATTGAAGGCCAGCCAGCTTCTACAAACTGCTCGTAAGCCGCTTTAAAGCCTGTAGGTGTTGTAACAGAACCGTCTTCGTTGCGAGTACAACCTTCTTCGTCACCCACTTTGTTAAGTGGCGCAAGAACGTTCTCACAAAATTTAGCACCTTCAGTGATGATGGCATCAACCATATCGGGTGTTGCAACGTCAGCGAAAGCAGGAAGGCTAGCGTAATGCGCTGGCATATCTAACAATTCATCAGTTATGAATTTGATTTCACGTAAGGGAGCTTTATATTCTGGCATAGTAACCTCTAATTTAGGCCTGGACTCTTGGTAGCAGAGCTTTCAGGGCCGAATAGTTGTTCAATTAAAAACCTAAAAAATCAGGCTTTCTCTATATTTGTCGGTATTCGCATCCAGTTAACCAACAGGTGCTCCGACACAAACTTCAAACAAGTGTTTGAAACATACGTTTGCAAGTGCATTTTGTCAAGCTTAAACCTAATCAAAATAGATCAAATAAAGACCAAGTATAGGTTAGATTCTCACACTGAAAAGTCGAATATTTGACTCTATTTAAGCCTAACTCTTTGTATACGCGGGATTCAGAGCATTGGACCCCTCGGCAGTGACCGGTCATATCGTGGCGTAAAGGGACCTACCAAAAAACATACAATATAGGACTAGGAGTCACTGGCTATAGGGATCGGGGGAAATACGAAGGGATTTAATTTTTTAATTTCTAGAACAGGGCCGCATGAGGAATGAACCTCACTTGACCCACTTTAGCGAACAAGTAGCTATTTAAAGCTTGTTCGATCCTGAAATGGCTTGGGCGCCTTCCCCTTTGCCAATCCGTTAGCCATAGCCGTTCGCTGATTTTTACGGCCCAGAAGACGCAATTGAGTAATTCGCTCCCATAAAAGCGCGCCACGAGTGTCTTTTTTCCAGGTTTTCTTAAATAGGTACTTGGTGGCCGCAATCGCATCAGGGCTTTGCTGCGCGATAACCGCTGCCAGCGCTTCAGCCTCTGCCATTGGATCATCACTTACCTTGCTGATCAAACCGTATTCAGCACCTTCTGTACCGCTAAAGAAACGACCTGTCATGGTTAGCTCTTGTGCTATATCCACTCGGGCTAAGCGCGACAAGGTCACCATGCCACTCATGTCAGGAATAAGACCCCACTTCATCTCTAATATGGACAAATTAGCATCCGGTGTGGCGATTCGATAATCGCAGCATAAAATGATTTGCATGCCGCCGCCAAAACAATTGCCATGTACTGCAGCTATTACAGGCACAGGAAGATCACGCCATATGTGAGCCACACGCTGGAACATATTGTCTTTGCCCCAAGGTAGCTTGGCAAAAAACTTAGGGATCATGGTCGGGGTTTTCGCCACGGCACCAAAATCTAACCCGGAACAGAATGAAGGCCCATTGCCAGCCATGATCACCGCTCGAATAGAGCGATCTTTACGAATTTTTTTCGCCGTTGTCACCAAGTCAATGAACATCTGCTGGTCTAAGCCGTTATGTTTTTCAGGACGGTTTAGACTGACGTAGGCAATTTGATTTTTAACTTCTAATAAAACACGGGAGGTATCTGTCATAACAATGATCTTATTTTAAGTAATCGACATTCAATAATGGCGATGATGATTTCACAAAACATATGCTTAAACCAGAGATTAAATACACCCGTGCAGACAAGTTTGATACCCATTTACACGATACTCGATCTGATTTCATCTAACGGTTAAATAGAAATCCATAAAAAAAGCCACGCTATTGCAACGTGGCTTATCAATTCACTCTCAAGCGTGATTTTCTTAAGTGGCTACATCCAATAAATTAACCTTGGAATTCACCTTGTCATCTATCTGACTGATTTCCACTATTTGAGCTTGAATACGAGATAAGCGCTCGTTTAATTCTTGAATATCAGCACCAGCGTTATTTTCTACCACATCATCCTGCTGCCCTTCAGATTGCGCTTTTTGTTCGACGCCAGAGCGCTCTTCACTACTTCCCGCCTCTACTTCTTCACTGTCTTCCTCTTGCGCTTTCTCTGTTAATGCTTCGCTCTGCATTTGTTGAATTTCAGCTCGTGCTTCCACAGACATAAGTACGGCTTCGGACGCGACTCGACGATCTTGGCTGGATGGTTCAGCTGGGGCCAACGCTGCTCGGCGAATGGTCTCTGCTTTGTCGAGTGTGGCCTGAGGATTACCAGGCACCTTGCCTGTGTCGATAGAGACTTCGCCTGCTATCGCATAATTTTGTCCATCAGGGCCGCGTTCGTAAGTTAAGCTCATGGCTCCGGCGTACTGGCCCCCCACACTTTGGTGGGCCTGTTCGTGAGCTCTAACCTCTCGATCTCGTTCTGCAAGTTGTTGGATCTGCCTAAGTTCAACTTCTAGTTGGCGCTGCTCTTGCGCGTCTTGTTGACGGCGCTCAGCTACCCTTTGATCCGCTTGAGATTGATCGACCTCTTTCTGCTGACGACGGTCAGTTTGCTGCTGGTCTTGCTGTTCTCTTGCTGTTTTTGATTGGTTTTTTTGATCAGATCGCGCCTGCTCTGACGCTAAGCGCTGTTCAACACCTTGCTCTGAGGTTTCTTGTTTAGACTTATCGCCTTTCTCAGTTGCACTGACTGGTGTAAAACTGGTGCTATCAACGTTTTCAGATGCCGCAGGCACTGCCACACCATTACGTGCATCGGTATTCAGCACATTACTGGTTTGACTTGAATTGATTGAACTTCCAAATGTGATATTCACATCCACCTCAATGCTAACAACGTTAACGTAGCAGTTTTCTAAACTTTAATGTCCACCAAGCTGCCAATCATCTGGCTACCTGCTTCGACTACTTTGGCAGACGCTTCAACTTGCTGCTGCCCTTGTTTTTCATCTAATAATGCTTTGGCTAAATCGGCTTTTTCGGTAGCCTGATTAGGCTGTACCGGCCTTTGTGTATTTGCCGATGCCACTTCCTGTGCTGCTTGAGTGAGCTTTTGTTCTCCTTGCTGTATACCCGCAAGGCCTGCGCTCAATGCGTTGCCTGATCCTGTTATCTGCATAGCCACTTCCCGCCAATAAACTTTCTCTGTATATAATTTAAACAGACGAATGAGATAGGCACAAACAGACTTGGTAAAACTTTAATACTATTAATGACTATTAAACAATCAGCCTATAACAAGATACCAAAATAAGGGGGGTAAGCAGAAGAAGAACTTACTGTTAGAAATAATGGTTATAAAAGGCGTTTATTGCCGAACTAAATAAATAGCCGGTGCAACCACAAATCTTCAGCCACACTTCCGTAGCACAATCATGAATTGCCATAGATTGCCGTGAAAGCCCAATCTAATGCAGGGTGCGACAATATGTCACACCTAGGGATTGAACCTTTTCACTTATAATTACGGCAAATTGATATTGATTGGAAATAATCAGATGAAACGTTTACTTGCCACACTGGCCATTCCATTCTTTCTAACAGCTTGTGGGTCGGATGATGCCACTAACGAAGCTCCTGCGTTCCCCAAAACACTCGCTTTTAGCGATGATTACATTGCAACATTTGATATGACAGACATTCAAGATGCTTCTGCAGATATCACTGTGACGATCACTGATGCTGATGGCAACAGCCCTATCGATAGCAACGTTACAGTGACTCCATTAATGAACATGGTTAGCGGAATGGAACACGACACACCAATGGCGTCACGCTCAGGCCCGCTAGACGAGAACAACCAGTTTAAAACCACCGCTTATTTTCTAATGCCTTCAGGCCCTGAAATGGGAGTTTGGTCTTTTACAGTGGGCTTTGACGGCGAAGAAGAGACGTTTGAAATAGACGTGAATATGATGACTAGCGAGCGAGAAGTGTTAGTAGGAACCAGTGATTCAATCTCTAGCATGGGTAACGAAACGGGCCGTCCATATATTCTTTTCAATGAAGCACGCCACGTAACAGACGACATGAATTCGTTCACTGTTTTTATAGCCGCTAGAGAAACTATGATGAAGCACACTTCTTTAGTGGATGGCATAACCTTAACGGGTACTGCCGCAATGGATATGTCAGAAATGAGCATATCTCTGTTTAACCCAACAGCACGTGAAATGGTCATGCCAGCATATTCATTGATGAACACCTCTGTTTTTGTCGAAATGTGCGCAACTGAATGTGGAACAGAAAGCAATTGGATAACGGCCAATACCGTTGCTGATTTCCCTGGTCAATATAAAGCCACAGGCCTGGGCTTATCTGGCGATGCTTCTGATATGATCAATGTTCGCCTAACCGTGAATGACGAAATAAAAGTAAAAGCTGATGGCAGCGCTCAATACGCAACATTTACCTTCACCGACAGCGGCGACAATTCTGGAATGACCCATTCCATGTAAGCAACACTTAAATCAATAGCGATATGAAGTCATCTCAGAAAATGAACACCACTTTTTCCATAAACACATTTAATCAATTTACTGTAAAAAAATTGATTAAATGTATTTTCTCATTCATCACAATTCTTGTTTTTAGCCAATTTAACTATGCAGCATCGTGCTGTGGTGGCGGTGCCAGTTCAGGTGTGATCCTGCCTAAATTTGATGATGCCATGTGGGATGTAAGTTTATCTAACGAAACTTATGACGGCTACTGGAACCAACAAGGCCAACACAAGGACGACCCCGCTGGCAGTGAACTGATACAAAGACGATTGAATTTTTCTTACGCCCATCGCATCACTGAGCAATGGCAAGTAAATGTTAGCCTGCCACTGATAGACAATCAGAATCAATACAGTGGTGAAAGCAGTTCCGTAAAAGGTCTTGGCGATACTCAAGTGGGTTTGTGGTACGAAACCTTTGAGCGGGTCACATGCGTATACAAGATAACTGGATGGGAAAGCTTAAAACCCAGTGTGTATTTTGGCACAACCTTAACTCTGCCGACTGGCATCAGTGCCTACGGAGACAGAGTAGAAAACAGTTTTGACATTACCGGCCGCGGGTTTTACCGCTGGGATGCCAACATAATTATTGAGAAAACGGTCTACCCGTTTAGTCTGGGCTGGCAAGGCAGTTACGGAATCGCAATGGAGCGCCCTGTTAACCAAGAATACGGACAAGCAGTTACACCTTATGACAAGCAACTTGGCAATCAAGCCACCAGTGTTTTTTCAGGCGCTTACACATGGTTTTTACCCAACCTTTCAATGTTAACCGCCACCCTGAGTCACGCATCCCTTAAAGAAGATAAAACCCAGTACAACCACGAAAAAGACAGCAACAGTGGGTTTGATAAAAAGACCTCTGGCTTGGCGCTTGCTTATAACAGCAGTTTACGAGATTGGATAATCAAGCTGTCATTTAACCAGGCTGATCAAGGCCATAATTATCCTAAAACTCAAACGCTATCCATGGGGGTTAGCCATGTGTATTCGTATTAAGTTAATGGCGTTAATTTTTGTCAGTGCTTTTTTATTAGCGGGCTGCCAAGAAGATTTGCTTCCAAGTAATGACCCGCTTAATAGTCAATCAGAAGCGCGAGTGGGAGCCACTATATCTGACTTTGAATTTTCGCTCAGTACAAACAGTCTTGATCAATTAAGCAACCGACTGCAAACACATGATGCGGTGGTTTTATATTTCACCATGTGGTGCCCTGTATGCGACTCTCACATGAGCCACATTCGATCTCAGTTTAAATCTCAATACCCAGACGTTGATATTATATTTGTGGATTATGTATCCGGCACAATCAATAACGCACGAGGCGCACAGACGTCATCCGGCTACAGTGACTTCGATGTGATCGCAGATTATGACGATCAACTGCAAAGCTATTTAGGCGGTACCATGGCGTCGACGATTGTTATTGATAAAAATTTCACCGTATTAATGAATGAGGAATTTAAAACAGGCTCTCAACTGTCTTTAGTTTTAAATGATTTGTAACTGATTACGGCTAGGCGGCCTTTACTTAGTACTAGCCACAATGAACACAGCAACCCCTACTGCTAAGCCTTGCTTTACCTATTACAAAACCAACACCACTGCTATACTGGGCGTCTTCTCCTTATTAATACCTGCCTGAGACTCTATGCCTTTTTCTAAGCTTGGTTTGTGCGATCCTATTATTGAAGCCATTGCAGGCTTGGGTTACTCCACGCCTACACCAATTCAAAAACAAGCGATCCCGATCATTCTTTCTGGGAAAGACTTAATCGCCACGGCACAAACAGGTACAGGCAAAACAGCTTCGTTTGTTCTGCCCATTCTTGAGCGGTTCAATAAAGAAAGAACATTGCGTGGTAAGCGTGTACGTGCACTTATTCTGACGCCTACCCGAGAACTGGCGGTGCAGGTTGAAGCCAGCGTTGCGCAATACAGCAAGCACTTAAACCTAAGCTCAATGGCCGTTTACGGTGGCGTTGATACAGAAGCACAAAAAGAACGCTTAATCGAAGGGGCCGACATACTTGTGGCCACTCCGGGCAGATTATTAGATTTGGCCCATCAGCGTGCAGTGCACTTTGATGAGCTTGAAGTACTTGTATTAGATGAAGCCGACAGAATGGTTGATATGGGGTTTGTAGGAGACATCGACAAAATCATTGATCGCTTGCCCGAAGCCCGCCAAAACTTATTGTTTTCGGCCACCATGAGTCACGATGTTCGAGACCTCGCCAATCGCTTCTCTGATGGCAAAATGGCCCATCCAGCCACTGAAATAACCATATCACCCAAATCCACAACCGCACCGACGATCAAACAATGGATGATCTCGGTAGATAAAGACACCAAGTCTGCGTTACTTAGTCATTTAATAAACGAAGAGAAATGGGATCAGACCCTTATTTTTATCGAGAAAAAACACGGTGCCGCAAAACTGGTTAGCCAGTTAGAAAAACGGGGCATTAAAGCCGAATCGATTCATGGAGATAGAAGCCAAGCCATGCGAGAACAGATATTGGCCGACTTTAAATCCGGTAAATTACAATACTTGGTTGCCACGGGCGTCGCTGCGCGAGGCCTTGATATCGGCCTGCTTGGCCGCGTGGTGAATTACGACCTGCCTTTCAAACCAGAAGAATACATTCACCGCATTGGCCGAACGGGCCGCGCTGGGGCCACCGGTGAAGCCATTTCTTTTGTGGCAGCAGGAGACTTTAAAAATCTTTGCGCCATTGAAACGCGCTTAGACCATTTGATCGACCGCAAAGAAATTGAAGGCTTTCCGGTCCGTAAAGAAGTGCCTATCTCAATTTTGAATTATGTGCGTAAAAGCAAGGCACCCATGGTTAAAACCCACAGTAAAACTACAAATAAAGCCACATCTGAAAATAGCGGCAGCAGTAAGAACAAAAACATTTGGGGCTAAGCCCTCTATAAAGCCTGCCAAATGTCAGCGGGTGTACCAAAAACTGTTTTCGGTTAACTTAAGAAAGGCCTGTTTCTCAGCCATATTAAGTTAATTGAATCCACATTAGACCGTTTGTTCCGCCCCGTTAATTTGATAACATGGCGCCCACTTAACATCATCGAAATTCAGCTTATGCCTAACAATCAAACCATCATTATTGGCGCCGGTGCCGCAGGCCTAATGTGCGCTATCAGCGCGGCTGAAAATGGCAAGTCTGTTTTAGTATTAGACCATGCTAACAAGGCGGGTAAAAAGATTTTAATCAGTGGCGGTGGCCGCTGTAATTTCACCAACATGGATGTGGATGCCAGTAACTTCTTAAGTCAAAATCCACATTTTTGTAAATCCGCTTTAAAGCGATACACCCAATGGGACTTTATTGCCGAAGTCGATAAAGCAGGCTTACCTTGGCACGAGAAAAAGCTTGGGCAATTATTCAGCGACAATAAAAGTGAAGCCATTTTGAATATGCTACTTGATCGCTGTGAAGCCCTGTCTGTTCGCATTGCTTTAGATTGCACAGTAACAAGTATTCAAAAAAATGATGATGAAACGTTTTCATTAAAAAGTAACCAAGGCAACTTTGACTCAAGCTCACTGGTTATTGCGACAGGCGCCATGAGTTTTCCAACCATGGGTGCCACAGATTTTGGTCATAAGGTGGCAAAACAATTTGGCTTAAGCATGACAGACACCGCGCCTGGTTTGGTGCCGTTTACATTTGATGGATTTGAAAAAAATCGCTTTGATGGATTAAGCGGTGTGAGTATGGATTGCAATATTGAATGTAATGAGCAAAGCTTTCGCGAAAATATCTTATTCACCCATAAAGGGTTATCTGGCCCCGCTGTTTTACAAATCAGTTCATATTGGCAGCCCGGAAATACCATTTCTGTAGATTGCCTACCCGATTTAGACTTAGGCCAGCACCTAAAAGACCAACAACAAAAATCCCCAAACAAACACCTGATTAAAGTATTAAAAAACTATTTCCCCGAACGCACCATAAAAGCGTTTTGCGATCCGCTTAATACTTCGCTTCCGCTACAAAATTACAAACACAGCGAATTAGAAGAGTTTGCTAACTTATTTCATAAATGGCATTTCATTCCCAGCGGTACCGAAGGTTACAAAAAAGCAGAGGTCACCTTGGGCGGCGTAAATACTGATGAAATTAGCTCAAAAACATTTGAAGCTAAAAAAGTAAAAGGCCTGTATTTTATTGGTGAAGTTCTGGACGTCACAGGTCATCTAGGGGGATTCAACTTCCAATGGGCTTGGGCCAGTGGTCACTGTTGCGGAAAATCCATTCCATAACTTTATGACAGGCATAAAAAAAATCGCCTAAATAGGCGAGCCCTAGCATTTACGCTTCGGAAATTGCATTCAGTGTGATTAGCACATCCTGCATCTATCAGAGGGGTGTTACTTCAGTAACGCTTTTTTAATCAGGAAGAATCCTCTCCCAGAAAAAATATTTACCCTATTTAACAGGGTCGTTTTCATGTTTCTTAATATCGTTCTTTATGAACTGGTATACACCCACAAAAAATCCGCAAGTTAGGCCAACAATTAATAGCCCTGCAATTACATATTCATCTACATACATGGTGACCACCTCTCATTTGTGGTTTGTCTTTAAGTTGAATACACCATATAACATCAGCAGGTAAGAAAATTGACATACATCAATCTGTTTTTGAGCAGGAAGCGTCTTTAGGTTAAAACCTGATCTAGATCAAAATAATGCAAATTGGATGTGAAAAATGACAAGGTTGGCACCTAACTTTTTATTTGATCGTTTTTAGCCGCCACCATATTGGCCAGTTTAATGATCACCTGATCCTTAAATTTCTCTCGCACTTCAGCATTCAAGGCCCCCAAAAGACGCCTATCTACTTTCATTAAAATGCACACCTCATTGGCAATCACATTGGAGGTGCGAGAAGTATTTTGAATAAAGGCTATTTCGCCAAAAAAATCACCCGGCCCCATGGTTGCTAAGGTATTTTCTACCCCATCAAGTGTCACCCGTGCAGAACCGCTTAATAAAATATAAAAAGCCGTATCTAGAGTATTTTGCTCAATGATGTATTCATCATCGTTTGCCACAAAAAAAGCCGCATCATTATCTAGCACCCGTTCTCGCTCAGCTGGCGTGAAATCTTTAAAGAACGGCACTTTATTGAGGATTATCAATATCTTACCTCGCCCTAAATGGGTGATCCGTTTCATTCCTTTAATCCTCTAACTTATAAGTTATTCCGTATCTATATTAATGTTAGTTCAGCTTTGTAAAAAATGAGCGCTCACACTATTCACTGCTAGACTTTAATTATCAAAGGATGCCCCAATTCGCATAAAACTGGTTCGTAATAACATGAAGCAATTAGCGCGACTGCTTTTAGTGCTTTTAAGCATTACAGCAACGTCAAATGGATTTGCTGTCGATGCGACAGAGACAAAACAAACCACAACCCAAGCGGCAGGCCAAATAAACCCAAGTCCAGCCGTCACTCCCGAGATTCAACTTGAAGCCTTGGATGTGCTTATTAAGCGCCGTCAATACAAACAAGCTTTTTCATTGGCCAGTCGCTTAGTAGAAGCTTATGAGGGTGAGCCAAAATTTGATTTCCAATATGGTATGGCGGCTGTGGAAACAGGCCATCATGACGATGCTTTATTTGCCTTTGAAAGACTGGTTTTAATTTATCCGAATCAAGCCCGGTATCGATTAGAGCTTGCAAGGACACATTTTTATTTACGCAATCTAAAACGTGCCGAATTAGAGTTTAAAAAAATATTAAAGCAAAACCCTCCCACGCCAGTAAAACGAAACGTAAAACTATTTTTAGATAAAATCGTTGAATTGAACCGAATGGTCGAGCCTAAATTTTTATTCACCATGGATATGGGGGCTGGATACGACAGCAACATAAACAGCGCCACCAATGAAAGAGAACTACCAAAAGAAGAGTTGGTGTTTCCTGTGGACATTGTATTAAACGATGAGAGCCGAGAAACAGGCAGCAGCTACTGGAGCACTTTACTTAACTTGGGCTACTTATCTCCATTAAGTAAAACTTCATCTTATGATATACGAGCCGTCTATTCCAAGCGTACAAATACTGAAGTCACCACCTACAATTTAGATACCGCCATGCTAGAAGGTGGCTATGGATTTTATACTGGCCCAGTAAAGTGGCGTGGCGCTGGCCGCTACCAATTAATCAACCTAGATGGTGAAAGCTTTTTAAATACCACGTCAGCTATTGGTCAAGCCACCTGGTTAATGAAATCAGGCGCCAACCTTAATTTTGCAATGAATTACGGCATGTCCAGTTACGATGCCAGTCCTGATAGCGATATGACACTGCAACAATTTAATATCACTTATTCTGCTCCGGTTAAAAAAGATAACTGGTTTTTCACCTTTATATTTGGGTCTGACTCGGCTGAAAACAGCAGTAACGAATTTAGCGCAAAAAGTTATCAAGGGTTCACCTATTACAGTTCAACCTTTTTAGGTCAGCGTGCTAATCGATACTGGATGGTGAATGTATTAAGCAGTGAATACGCCGCTATCAATACAGGTCTATATTCGAAATTGAGAAAGGATACATCTGTAATGGCAGGCTTGGGCTGGCGTTATTCATTCAGCTCTAACTTTAGTTTTCGTAACGACTACAGTGCGTCCATCAGTGACAGTACGTTAGAAGCCAACACATACAATCGATTTAAAGCTGAGCTAGGTTTGACCTACAGCTTCTGATTTTCAATCCAAGGATGATGCATTCGAGGAAGGTATTATGAATTTCTTAACACACTTTAAACTCAGTTTAACCACTCTATTTTTATTGGCGTTACTGCCTTTAAACGTTTATGCAGGGTTGGCTGGCCATGTGATATTAACAAAAGGCAATGTTTCAGCGGTATCGGAAACTGGGGATAGCCGGAGCTTAAAGCGACGCTCAAAAATTATGAGTGGCGATATCATTAAAACAGGCACAGGTAGCAGCGTTCAAATTCGATTCATTGATAAAGCGTTAATGACCATCAAGGCCAATAGCGAAATGAACATCACTGAATATCAACTAGAGAACCCAAAAGAAGGCGGCAAAGAAAAAGCCTTAATGCGATTAGTCAAAGGGGGTTTTAGAACCATTTCAGGCCAAATTGGCAAGGGCGATAAATCGGCTTACAAGGTTGACACCCCTGCGGCCTCTATCGGGATCAGAGGAACCAATTACGAGGTACAACAAGAAAGTAACGGTGACTTTGTTATGGCAGTTTACAGTGGTGGCATCAGCGTTGAAAATGAATCAGGGTCCATCGAACTGGGCTTAGGCAGTGATTTTAATTTCACACGAGTAGCGGGTAAAGGCGCACCAAAAGGGCTACTAATTGCTCCTGCAACATTAAGTGAAAATTCCGCAACGGATGAACCTGCTGAAGAAGAATCGGAAACAGTTGCTACAACAGAAGGTGAAGAGAAGTCCGAGTCTGAAACAGATAATGATTCAGAAGAGTCTACAGTGGCTGAATCCGATTCAAGTGACGAGAGCCAATCCAGTGATGAACAAACAGCTGAAACAACTTCAAATACTGAAGGTGCAACTCAAGGTGTTACCGAGGAAGTTGCTGATGCGCTTGATGAAAAACTGTCGGAAACATTAAAAGAGAATAAAGAAGAATTTGAAGAGAAAATTGTAAATGAACTAGAAGAACAAGGCTACCTCGCAGACGGAGAATCACTGGCTGATTTAGACCCCACTGTATTAGAAAACCTAGAAAACCTAGGCAGCTTAGACAACCTTGAAGATGCCGCTAATTTAGATCTAAACGAAGACGGTGTAATTGAAGGTCCAAGCACCACAGATCCGACTCCAATTGAACCGGTAGACCCTGTAGAAGATGACGCCACATTCATCCAAAATTTGTATGCTGATCTGGCAAGCGTCAACAACCCCTTTCCTGCGACCTATACACAAGATAGTGTCAGCTACGATTTAATCACAGATGAAGAATACAACTTAGCCGCATCTGAAAAACTGGGCGTACTAGTGATGCCCATGAACTTTAGTCAAGATGCAGACGGTGATTTATCGTTTAATTTTGGCGAAGCAAATATCAGCTCCCCCACTGCAATTGAAAATTCCAATTACGCAAATGCTATTTCTTATTCAGGCACGGATACCCATATTGAAATTTACTATGAGCTGCTCGATACGACAGATAACAGTGTTGATGAATATCGCGTTCAGGTTCCAATAGATGGCACAATTACCTCACCCTCTGAATTACTTTCAGCAATACAGAACGGATTGACGTCTGGTTCTAATATTTACCTTAACGACGTACTGCAATCTCCTGGGGCCGTCGATGATATTTTAGTTTCCCTAGACGCTGTGGCTAATACTACAACCAGTGTATTCAATTTCACACCTACCACATCTTCCACTACCTTTATGACACAACTAGGGTTACATTTTTCAGGTAATGACAGTGATAGCCTCGCCGAGCAACTAGGAGGCGACAGCATGGCAGACGACTGGCGTAACGAAGCTGACATCGAACTAATGATCACATCAGGAGCTTGGGAAAGCAGCACCAAAGATGACGGCCGGCCCATATTGGTTATGAGTGAATCACAAAGTGAATTTATTCAAAATGATGACGGTACATCAACAGAAATTACTATTGATCGAAATGAAGTCATCAGAGCCAATGGAGAATCTGTGATCGCCAGTAATTTATTATCATTTGCAACATGCGGAGATACCGGTGGGATCTGCAGTATTCAAGTATTGAAAGATGACGAAAAAATTCGCTGGGGTGCATGGCTCACAGAGCCCGGTAAAGGCATTCAAATCTACGAACAAAAAGACGATCCTAATTCGGCATTTAGCGAATCAAATATTCATGAAGAAGATAAAATTCTTGCCTTTTGGTTAGCGGCAGAACGGGCTGATATAAACACACTAACCGGAACAGCTCAGTTCTCAAATAATGGACTTGATTGCACCGACTATAGTCAATGCATCGGTTTTGCTGATGACGGCTTGGTGCAAAAATTAACAGGACAGTTTGACGTTAATTTTGGAACCGGCGCCATAACAAATGGCAACTTGAATATTGAGGTATCGGATGATATTTCATTCGGTATATTTGGAGCAGAACAAGGCACTGCGATATCCACATGGGACGTAAACTTTAGCGGTCAAATGGAATCAGGCAAGCCCGAGTTTGCTACCAACTCTGTAAATGGAACCATTACCGATAACACGGGCTCGCAGATTTCTAATCAAGTGATTGGAAATATAGGGGGCATTTTTGTTGATCCCGGTGATATTTTTGCAGGCGGTTATAATTTGGGAACGGCAGACGGTACGGATAAACATGCATCTGGTGTGTTTACACTAGATAAGCAACCCTAGATGTTTTACCTATTATTATAAACTTAAAATAAGAGGGCCTGCGAATGCAGGCCTTTTTCTTAGTGTGCAGGCAACCTATATTCTTAGTTGGTAATGGTTCGGGGGTCTGCTGGAGTACAAACACTCCCCTTACAATTCTCTAAACTTAAGTCAGTCCCACTAACGGTTAATATTCCATACTCATCAAACTTCGTAAATGAAGTTATATAGTGAGGCAACATCACATCTGATAACTGCCAAAAATTAAAATCGTGTTCATGCCCATGTACTGTCAAATCAAAACCGTAATCTTTAAAGTTCTGACTGAGTTCTAAGTCATGTGGCCATGGAGCGATATGGCTCACTGCAATCGTGTTTTGCCTGACTTCACCAGCATTTACAGCACCTTCTGCCTGCAACCAATCTCGATCAGGTACGTTATCAAATTCATACTTGTTATCGTTATAGGCAACAAACTTGGAATCTTGATAAGTAAAACTAAAATCATAAGGGCCAAAAACGCTTAACCACATCTCTTGACCAAACCCTAGTGCGTCATGATTACCTATGACAGCAAATATAGGCTTGGTGGATTTTGTCATAGCCTTACAAGTCCATTCTATTTCAGCTTTCAAACCGGATTCGGATAAATCACCTGATAATAAAATAAACGAAACATCATCCATGGTATTAATACGTTTAATCACATCTTCAAATGCACCAGGATACATTTGTGGATCACTTAACAACGCAACCTTATAGTCTGTTATTGGACCCTGCTGCGCCTCAAACGCTTCAAGTTTTGCAAGATTGCTTGCCACGGATACACTGGCTGGGCAATTAACATCCGTTGCCCATGGTGATATTTCAAACTGACATGCTGATAAAAAAATAGCCAAAGTGACAATCGTAACTAATTTTAATTTAAATTTATTAAATATCATCATGATTAAAACCAATAGCGCATACCCACGCCCCAATTTGTAATGCCATCTAAACCCAGAAAGTCATAATTTTCATAAAAGAAATCCGGCTCTCGTATGTAATAAGCCAAACCAAAGTCTATAACTGAGATATCCAGATATGCTTCAAACGATGCATCGAACTGAACAATAGCCTGATAATTAAATATGGCTCTTAAGCCAGTAGGCCCGTAATACCCATCGGGGTATTGCTCAGGCAAGGATACAAATAGTTCATCATGATCGGCATAGAGTAAACCAATGCCTAAATTAAATGGCTTAATCGTCCAATCTCTATCAAGAGCAGCAAAACTCCATTGCATAGGGTTTTGATAGCGATACCGAATACTGGCCAATCCCATTTCACGGTGCTCATCTAGCTTTGGCACATACCCTAAGCCACCCATAACATGATGACGATCAGTATATTCATACCCTGCTGAAGCATGCACCAAACCCATAAGTGAGCCTGATTGCACATCAAGGTATACGCCTTTTTCACTAGAATAAGCAAAAGGAGCCATGAGTAGGAGTAAGGATATTCGTATAAAATAATTCAAAAAGTAAAACCCATAAGATGGAGATTTTGGCGCATTAGATAGTTTTTTAAAAAAGATTACCAGTGGAATAATGATATGGCCTTATCACTTACGATGATTCCATTAAGGCCTGCCTTGCAGGCCTTATAGCGTCTAGACCTTGTGCTAAATACTGAATGTTTCAGCAGCGAAACACTGTGTTCTTAATCATCCAAAAATTTGAATCCTGATTACTTACAAGTAATCGTGTAGTTCGAGCACATCCGCCAGCAGCCAGTCAGGCTTTAACAGGCTCAAATCTTGCCCTTGGTTATAACCTTGCTTTAGCAACACACATGGCATTTTCGCCCCTTGTGCGGACTTCACATCTGATGAGCTGTCACCCACCATTAAACAAGCTTCTGTATTTATGCCTAATTCTTTAGATATATGGATCAGTGGCGCTGGGCTCGGTTTTTTTTCAGGCAGAGAATTGCCTCCAATTAGTAGTTCGAAATAATGTTTGATATTCAAGGCTTCTAATAGCTCAGGCACAAACTCAATGGGTTTGTTGGTCACTAAACCCATAGGAATACCCCTATCAGACAGTTGCTGTAATAAGTCGGCAACCCCTGGGTATAAAACACTCTCTGAACATAAAAATCGCTTGTAACTCACAAGGAAAGTCTTATGTAAGCGATCTAATTGGGTTTTATCGTGAATATCTTGCGCATGCAAACTGCGCTCGACTAGCTTTCGACTGCCATTGCCCACCCACAATCTCACTTGCTCAGTTGTAACAAGCTGCAAGGACAGCTCATTGAGGGCGTGGTTCATGGCGAGGGTAAGATCAGGCACGCTATCCACCAGCGTGCCGTCTAGATCGAAAATAACTGCTTTAAACTGTGTTAGCTTAAGCGGCATAGCCGTTGTCATATCAACAACCTGATCCATTATTTATGACGTTGCCTTGGCAATTTCAGCACGCATTGCAGCAATTGTGCTTGCGTAGTCATCGGCATTGAAAATAGCGCTACCAGCAACAAAGGTATCAGCACCGGCGGCCGCAATTTCACCTATGTTATCGATCTTTACACCACCATCAATTTCTAAGCGAATATCAAAACCACTTTCATCAATCAGTTTGCGTGCGGCTTTTAGCTTCTCTAAGGTATGAGGAATGAAGCTTTGCCCGCCAAAACCTGGGTTGACAGACATAAGTAGCACCATGTCCAAACGATCCATAACATGTTCTAAATGATGCAGCGGTGTTGCAGGGTTGAATACTAAGCCCGCTTTACAGCCAGCGCTCTTGATCAACTGTAATGAACGGTCGATGTGGTCTGAAGCCTCAGGGTGGAACGTAATAATACTGGCTCCGGCTTCAGCAAAGTCTCCGATCATACGATCAACAGGGCTAACCATTAAGTGAACGTCAATTGGGGCTGTCACACCGTGGTTACGCAGCGCCTTACAAACCATAGGCCCAATCGTTAAGTTAGGCACATAATGGTTGTCCATTACATCAAAATGCACGATATCTGCACCCGCAGCCAAAACATTATCAACCTCTTCACCCAGTCGGGCAAAATCAGCAGAAAGAATAGACGGTGCAATTAACGGTTCGTTTTTAACTGACATATCGCTCTCAAAGTCTCGTATAAAGAAATGGGCTAGGGTAAATATGGCCGCCATTGTACCCAGTTGGTTCACAATATTCATTCAGCTTAGGGCAAAATACGGTCATTTGAGCGCAATACCCGCAGCTATTCTTTGCAATACCCAGTCTTTTTGATTAACCTCGCGACTTCAACACTCACCACCTATACTAAAATCATAATAAAACTCAGGTGTTTAGATGTATTCAATTCGTGTTTCACTGTCTTTTGTGATCCTAGCTTTAACATCGTTAGCCCTCACTCCAATGGCTATTCTTCGACCTCGCCATCGTAATAATATGGGTGATATATCCAGCATCATCGTTCAGATTATGAAGGTGTATTGGGGAGTGACCTTTGAGTATGAAAACGAAGAGCGCTTAACCCCAAAACAAACCAGCATTATCATTCTCAATCATCAAGATTCCCAAGATATGTTTTTTGCTGAAAGCGCCATTCGCCGTGGCACCGTATCTTTAGGTAAATGGGAGGTGATTTACATTCCGTTTATTGGCCAGCTATTTTACTTAGCGGGTAACATCATGATTAAACGGGCGAACAAAGAGAAAGCCCAAAAAGCATTGTCCATTGCGGCTAAAAAAATCATCGATAGCAATCTATCACTTCTTATTTTCCCTGAAGGCACTCGTAACTGGGGTAAACCCTTACCGTTTAAATTAGGTGCCTTTAAGTTGGCCATTGAAGCCGGCGTACCGATTCAACCGGTTTGCTTTTCTCTTCGTGATAAAACCATGGATTACAGTAAATATCGCTCTGGCACAGTAAAAGTTAAGTGTTTAGAGCCCATTAGCACAAAAGGCCTGACACAAGACGATGCGGTTGATTTAGCTGTACGCTGCCGAAAAATGATGGAAGCCGAGTGCATTGCCATTTCAAAAACGCTTCCGCAATATCGTGAAGAAGGCTACCCACCGATGAACGAAAAGCATTACCCTGAATAGCAAATAACCCATTCAACTAAAAAGGCCCGCTAGTGATTAACTAACGGGCAACATAAAGCGTATGCTGTATTTCAATGCTCACTTATTTTCGGGCTTTTTTCACCTTGTCGTAAGCGGTTTGAATTTCTTGTGTTTTCTCTTTTGCCAGCTGCATCATTTCTTCTGGCAAACCTTTTGCCACCAACTTATCAGGATGATGCTCGCTCATTAACCTACGATAAGCTTTTTTGATTTCAGCGTCTGTGGCGGTGTCCGTGACACCAAGCACACGGTAAGCGGTTTTCAGTTCGTTACCGCTGGCAGAGAACTGCTGATTAAATTGCCCTCTAAATTGCTCATTACTGGCGCGCATACGGTCGTGAATAAACTTAAACTGCAATGCACTGATGCCTAAAATTCGACACACTTTATCCAAAATATGCTTTTCTTGTAGGCTTAACTGACCATCGGCATAGGCCACGCTTAATTGAATCTCTAAGAACATCTGAATTAATGAGCCACGGTGCCCCACGGCACGAATCAACTGCTCAAGTTCATGATTCAAATTAATATGCGGGCTTTTACCCTCATTAAAGTAAGAGATGGCATCTTGTTTTTGACGGTCATTTAACTGCATTTGATCCATTATGGATCGTGCTTGAGAAATTTCTTCTTCGCTGACACGGCCATCGCTTTTTGCTAATTGGCCCATCACCAAGAACGTAACCCGAAAAAACACATTTGGAGTGCCCGCGCCCAGTTTTTCTTTTTTACCAAAACGCTTAGCTTGCATCTGGTCAAATGCATTACCCACCAGCAAGCCCAGCAATAAGCCGAAAACACCGCCGTACATCAAACCTATAAACGCACCGATTAATTTACCGGTAAAGTTACCTAGCATAACCCTCAACTCTTCTATCTATTTTGTAATACATCACGACTGTGACAAATGATTTTCTAGCGCAGCTAATCTTTCTGGCGTACCCACATCTAACCAATAGCCTTGAAATAACTGCCCCGTTACTTGAGACACACCTTCTTTAGGTTCCATAGCGGCTTTTAACAATGGCGCTAATTTAAATACCCCTGCCGCACAGCCCTCAAATATTTTAGGGTGTAAAACACTGACACCACTAAATGTATAACGATCCACTGCTTCGGTTTCTTTTATTGTGACTAAGCCCTGATGCAAATGGAAATCGCCATTGGGGTTGTGATCTGGATTATTCACCAATACTAGATGAGCAAGACTATTCACTTGCTCAGGCAAAAAGCCCGACACTAAGGATTGATAATCCATATCCAACCAGATATCCCCATTCACCAATAAAAATGGGGCATCACCCAATAAAGGCAAAGCCTTAAAAATACCACCACCGGTTTCTAATGGCTCGGGTTCTGCGCTGTACTGAATACGGCAATCAAATTCAGAACCATCACCTAAATACGCCTCGATCTGCTCACCTAGATAGGCATGGTTAATGACTATGTTGTGAATACCTGCAGCGACCAAACGATTAACTTGATGCTCTATAAGCGGTTTACCCGCTACTTTTAACATGGGTTTAGGTGTGTGGTTGGTGAGAGGCCGCATCCGAGTGCCAAGGCCCGCGGCTAAAATCATGGCTTTCATTTATAGAACCATCTCTGTCGGCGTGAGTTCTAACACCTCGTGACCATTAGCCTCTAAAAATGGCAGTAATGTTTGCTCAAGCCAAGTATTGAAAGGAATCAACGCATCGTAATTGGCGCTTACTTCTCGAATATATTTAAACGTTCGCGGTATATCAGCCATGTAACCCGATTTACCATCACGAATATTCAATCGCGCAAATATACCTACCACCTTGATATGACGCTGCAGACCCATCCAATCAAACCAAAGCATCAGTTGATCATCACTCAAAGCGCCAATTAAACCGGCTTCTCGGGCTTTGCTAAAATACAGCTTGGCCCATTCATCTACCTGCTCTTTAGGCCAAGCAATGTAAGCATCTCGTAATAAACTGGCTAGATCGTAGGTAATTGGGCCGAGCACACCATCTTGAAAGTCGATGATGCCTAACGAATCATCCTCTAAAACCATGATATTGCGACTATGGTAATCACGATGTACCGGTGCTTGAATTTGACCTAATGCACTTTCACGCAATAACTCAAAGGTTTCCTCAAGCATGAACTTATCGTTACGAGTCAAAGGGAATTGCAGGTGCTCGGCAAGATACCAATCGGTGAACAAGGCCATCTCTCGATCAAGTAGTGCTGCGTCATAAGGTGGTAGAGAGTATTGGGTTTGTTGAATGCCGATTAGGCTATCCAGTGCTTTTGGATAATATGCGGCTTCTTGGCCACCCTCTAATAAGGGATAAAGCATTTGATCCCCCATATCAGACAGCAGCATAAAGCCTTTTTCTAGGTCCGCATGGATGATTTTGGGCACATTGACCCCTTCCGCGAACCATTCGTTAGCAATATTCACAAATGGTGCACTATTTTCTTTATCTGGGGGGGCATCCACGGCAATATAGCTGCCCAGGACCAAAGGCTGTCGAAAGTAGCGTCGAAAGCTCGCATCACCGGAAACAGTAAGCAGGGAACCTTGCGGTTCTGCTAGGTTCTTATCAGAAAGGGTTTGAATAACCCAATTTTGTAACAATTCTTGGCGAACATCCATGAGGAATACTGGCCCTTATCTGGGATAAAACGTACAATTTTGTTGTTCTTGGTGCACGATACCATAAGTTTTAGTTTTGATTAGGAATTTCAGTCAAACGAAATAAAACGTACAATTTAATATTCATGCTGAACAGCGTCACATATATTTAGTTTTTATTAGGAATTTCAATCACATGCCACGTACTGGGCTCATTGTTACCGCCCTATTTGTTCAACAATTGGCAACGTCTTTCAGCCATGCAGATTTAACGATTGATGAGTCATCAGATATCGTGAACCCTGTCTGGCAGCAGCTTGATTGGACACCTCGCGCCCAACTTCCAAAAGCGCATCAAGATCGCCTTCCTAGCTTTTGCACAGGGGATTACCTGCCTGCGCCTATTACCTTTTCAAATAGCGATGAACTGGCCGTTGAAAGCGATCAAGCCGAATACACCGAAAATTCGGGAGCCACCTTTAATGGCAACGTCTCCCTTGATCAAAAAGGCCGCCGTGTTCAAGCGGATAGCATGATTTATGATCAAGCATCTGGACTAGCGACTTTCAAAGGCTCCATTGTCTTTCGTGATGATGCAATGGTCATGGGCGCCAACCAATTAAATTACGATTCGGGTTCTCAACAAGCCAAGCTAGACTCGGCCCATTACGTGATTGCAGCCAGCCACATGCGTGGTGATGCAAAAGAAATAGCCATCACCGGTGGAGAACAAGTAACCCTTATTGATACAAGTTATACCTTTTGTGAACCGGGCCATAATGACTGGGATTTAAAAGCCAGTGAAATCAATCTGTATCAAGAAAAAGGTTATGGCGAGGCCTACCACGGCCGCTTAAGAATTAAAGAAATTCCAGTTTTGTATATGCCTTACTACCGCTTTCCTATTGGCGAAGATCGCTTAACCGGCTTTTTAAACCCAGAGGTAAGCCTAAGCGTGCGCAGTAACAATGATAATCCGCTGGCTGTTAGCGTAAATCAATTTGCCACACCCTTTTATATTAATATTGCACCAAATTACGATGACACCTTTACTCCCAGATACGTGGACGAGCACGGCGTCATCGCCGAAAATGAATTCCGCTACTTAAATGTACTGGGTGAAGGTCAATTTGATGTGAGCTACCTAGATAGCGACAGTACAAGCAAACAAGAACGCTGGTCTCGCTCTTTAATTCATCAAGTCAGCATAGGTAAGCACTGGAACAACCGCATAAATTACCAAGAAGTCAGTGATGTGGAATTTGATGACGACTTTTCTCGAGCAGGCATCATTAATCGCACCAGCTACTTAAAGCAGAATGCCGAGATGGAGTTTAATGATGGCCATTGGAAATTCTTAACTCGCCTAGAGCAATACCAAACCATAGATGATGCCATTGCTGATGCCTCTAAGCCTTATCATCGACTGCCTCAAGTTGAACTGTCTAAACTTAGTTCAACTGCCCCTAACGAATTTAATTACGACTTTAAAGTGCAGGCCACCCGCTTTACTCGAGACAACGATGCATTAACCGGCGTCAGTAAGATGGATGGTGAGCGCTTACATACCGACGCCAAGTTCAGCTACCCGCTGCAAGCCAGTTACGGTTTCTTCAAGCCGTCAGTGCAATTATTTAGTACCCAATACAGCTTTCAGAACCTAGATGACACCGCTGTCACGGCCGGTTATGAAGATGAAACTTCCCGTAATACCTATACCGCCATGATGGATATGGGCTTGTATTTTGAGCGTGAAGTCAGCTTTTTTGAGCAAGGATTTGTGCAAACCCTTGAGCCACGAATCATGCTTGCCTATACCCCTTATGAAGATCAAAGCAACATCCCGTTATTTGATACCACCGAAACCAGCTTCAGCTATGGCAGTATTTTTAAAGCGAACCGTTTCACTGGATTAGATAGAATCGGCGATACACAGCAACTGAGCCTAGGTGTCACCAGTCGATTCTTAAATGAGATAGGCAGCGAAGTATTTCGATCAAGCCTTGGACAGATATTCTATTTTGACGATCGACAAGTGGAATTAAGCGCTGGGGATACAAGCTTAGAATCCACCGACACACAAAGCAGTTCATCTTTGGCCGGAGAAATTCAATGGCTATTTGCTGATAATTGGCGCTTTAAAGTAGACGCACAATTTAACCCTCATGCTAGCAGCGACGAAGAGCCCGTTGAAAAAGCCAGCGCGCAGCTAAACTTTCAAGACCCAGATCACTTCTTATTCGATATGAACTTTAGCCATGTTGAAGCCACTAACCAAAAACAGGTGGGTATTTCCTTGTTTGCTCCGATCAATGATCGCTGGGCAATCTACGGACAAAAGAAACATGATATTTACCCATACAATGATGCAGACAAACAACTGCTAGAAGAGGAAAACCTTTTAAACATTGAAGGCATCCTAGGAATCGAATACCAAAACTGTTGCTGGCGCGCACAAGTGACATACGAAGAGCACACATTAAGCGACAGCACCAAAGATTATCAGTTTATGTTCCAGCTTCACTTTAAAGGCTTGGGCATTTTAGGTAGCAATACCGATGACATATTAAGCGAAAGAATATTAGGTTATGAACAAAGGCAAATGCATGATTATTAATAAACTAGGGCAAACCTTGTTGATGGCTGGGGTTTTATTGGCCAGTGCAGTTTCTCACGGAAAAATGCAGTCTTTAGACAAGATCATTGCCATTGTGGATGACGACATCATTCTTCAAAGCGACCTAAAAGGTCGTGTCGACATGGTTAAAAATCAAAGCAAAGGCATGCGTATGCCTCCCAACGCTATTTTGCGAGCCCAGGTACTGGAGCGCTTAATTGTAGAAAGCATTCAGCTTCAATTAGCCGACCGTTCAGGTATGCGCATCAGCGACGAACAACTTAACCAAACCATTCAAACCATTGCCAAGCAAAACGGCTTGTCTTTAAAGAACTTTAAAAAAGCGCTAGAAAAAGACGGCGTATCTTATGCGCAAGCTCGTGAACAAATTCGTCGCGAACGCATTGTGTCTGAAGTTCAGCGTTACCGTGTTGGCGGTAAAATTCAAATCAGCGACCAAGACGTTGATGCCTTTCTAAAAAGCAGCCGCGGCAAAAGCGCTACCGAAGAAGAATATCGCCTTGGCCACATATTAATTCAAGTACCAAGCCAAACCAGCCGAGACGAACTTAAAGCGGCCGAAAAGAAAGCGAAAGCCCTGGTTAAAAAATTACGTAAAGGTGCAGACTTCGCTCAAACAGCCATTTCAAATTCTGAAGGGCGTAATGCATTAAAAGGTGGCGATCTAGGCTGGAGAAAACAAGGAGAACTGCCATCTTTGTTCGCGAACGTTGCTCCGTCATTAAGCAAAGGCGGTGTTAGTGAGCCAATTAGAAGTGCAAGTGGCTTTCATATTATCAAGGTGACAAACAAGCGCGGCGGCACCAGTAAACTGGTTCAACAAACCCGTGCTCGTCACATTCTAATTAAGAAAAGTGAAATTCGTACCGAAGCAGAAGCCAAGGCGTTAATCAATAAACTCTACAAACAAGTTAAAGCCGGAAAGAACTTTTCAAAACTGGCCAAAGAATTCAGTGATGACCCTGGCAGTAAGGTAAGCGGTGGCGATTTAAATTGGATAAACGACGGCGACATGGTGCCTGCTTTTGAAAAAACCATGAAAGCGGCTAAAAAAGGAAAAGTCAGCAAACCATTTAAATCTCGCTTTGGCTGGCACATTCTAGAAGTAACCGACTACAGAGACAAAGACCGCGGTGAAGAAATTCAGCGCAATCAAGCACGCCAGTTGCTTTACACACGACGCTTTGAAGAGGAGCTACCTATCTGGTTACGCCAAATTCGCACCGAAGCTTATGTGGAATTAAAAGATGAGCTATAGGCTAGCCCTTACTGTTGGCGAACCCGCAGGTATTGGCCCAGACCTAACGATTGAACTGGCTCAAAAGCCACACAAGAGTCAGATCGTTGCCATTTGTGACCCAGAACTATTAGAGCGCAGAGCCCGTATACTTGGCTTGCCGCTCTCAATTAAACACTATGATCCGTCTGATTCAGCGCCAGCTCAAGCAGGCGAGATCTGGGTAAAACCGATCCCTCTCGCAGAGCCTGAAGAGGTTGGTCAATTAAATCCAGCCAACGGCCCTTATATATTAGAAACCTTGTCATGTGCGGCTCAGGGCTGCTTAGATGGGGAGTTTGATGCCATGGTCACCGCTCCCGTTCACAAGGGCGTGATTAATGAAGCGGGCATTCCGTTTACTGGCCACACTGAGTTTTTAGAAGAATACACTCAGTCTGAGCGTGTGGTGATGATGCTTGCCACCAAGGGGCTTATGGTTGCATTGGTAACCACTCACTTACCTCTCAAAGATGTGCCTGATGCCATCACTGATGAACGCATCAAGCAAATAACCCGTATTCTAAATAACGATTTAAAACAGTACTTTGGCCTGCCTAAAGCCAACATTCTTGTATGCGGGCTCAACCCTCATGCAGGAGAAGGCGGTCACATGGGCATGGAAGAGATTAACGTAATCGAACCGGCCTTAGAAAGCTTGCGCGCCGAAGGCATTAGCCTAATTGGCCCATTACCAGCCGATACCCTGTTCACAGACAAGGTGCTGCAGCAAGGTGATGCTGTCTTGGCCATGTACCATGACCAAGGATTGCCTGTATTAAAATACAAAGGTTTCGGACAAGCAGCTAATATTACATTAGGCATGCCCATTATTCGCACGTCAGTCGACCATGGAACCGCGCTTGATCTAGCGGGAAAAGGCACGGCAGACAGCGGCAGTTTATATACAGCCATTGATTACGCTGAACTAATGGCCAGTTGTAATTTACAACGAAAATCTGGTGAAAGCGCCAAAGAAGGACAAGCAGTATGAGCTCCAATTCAAGTAAACACCAAGGGCATCAGGCCCGAAAGCGCTTTGGCCAAAACTTTTTACACGACGACAATGTCATTCGTAATATCGTAAAAAGCATTCGCCCTAAAGTGGGCGATAACATGGTTGAAATTGGCCCCGGTATGGGCGCCATTACCGAGCAATTGTTAGAAGCCACCGAAGGCTACTTAAATGTTGTTGAGCTAGACCGTGACTTAATCCCAGGTTTGAAAGTGAAGTTCTTCAACCACCCGGGCTTTAAAATCAACGAAGCCGATGCACTGCAATTCGACTTTATGTCTTTGAAAGTAGATGAGCGCCCACTGCGTATTGTGGGTAACTTACCTTACAATATATCCACACCACTTATCTTTCATTTGTTGAGCTATGCATCCAATGTGAAAGACATGCACTTCATGCTACAAAAAGAAGTGGTGCAACGCATGGCTGCAGGTCCTGGTGAAAATAACTATGGCCGCCTTTCTATTATGTCTCAGTATTTTTGTAATGTTCAGCACATGTTTGATGTGGGCCCTGAGTCGTTTCAGCCAGCTCCCAAGGTAGACAGTGCCATCGTAAGATTAGTGCCATACGAAACATTGCCACACCCAGTTAAAGACCACAAAACACTAGAAAATATTGTGCGCCAAAGTTTTTCAATGAGAAGAAAGACACTGCGCAACAATCTAAAAACAGTCATCTCTGATGAGCAACTGACTGAACTAGGCATCGATGCAGGTTTGCGCCCTGAGCGATTATCCCTAGCGGATTTTGTCGCCATTTCCGATTTTGTTTACGACAATAGAGAGCAGTAAAATGGCCCACGCTGATTTATCTGTGTCAGTTGAACCTTATTATCTGTCGTCTGAATCTACACCGGCAGAAAATCGGTTTGTGCACGCATACACGGTCACCATCAAAAATAACGGTGAGCACGATGCCAAGCTTTTAAGCCGCCATTGGATCATCACAAACGGTGAAACCCTTAAGACAACCGAAGTGAAAGGCGACGGTGTAATTGGTGAGCAACCCACCATAAAACCCGGTGAAGAATACATCTACACCAGTGGCACCGTAATGGAGACCACTGTAGGGACCATGCAAGGCAGCTACCACATGATTGACGATGAAGGGGAATACTTTGATATCAATATTCCTGTCTTCACCCTAGCGTCTACACATAGCGTGCACTAGATGGGCGATATCAGCACAGGCCGCACCTTTGCCATAGGCGATATTCAAGGCTGCCTAGAACCCCTTAAACAACTATTAGACCGTGTTGGCTTTGATGAAAAAAAAGACACACTTTGGTGTGTGGGCGATCTGGTCAATCGTGGCCCTGATAGCTTAGGTACGCTTGAGTTTTTATACAGCATTCGTAAAAGCTTAAAGGTTGTTCTGGGCAATCATGACCTGCATTTACTGGCCGTGGCCTACGGTGAAAAAAAGGTTAAGCCTGAAAGCGAGTTACTGGCCATCGCAGCGTCTGAAAACGCAGAAAAAATCCTTAAATGGTTAAGAAAACAACCTCTGGTGCAATGGGACAAAGAACGTAATCTCGCCATGTGCCATGCCGGTATCCCACCCATGTGGAGCGTAAAAAAAGCCAAGGCCCTGTCTGATGAAGTACAGCTTGTACTTAAAAGCGATCAGCACTACAAATTTTATCGCGCCATGTACGGTAATGAACCGGATACTTGGAGCGACGACCTAAAAGGCATGGAACGATTAAGGGTCATAACTAACTATTTAACGCGTATGCGTTTTTTAGGTGAGAATGGCGAGCTAGAATTTGAAAACAAAGCCACTGCAAAAGAAGCAGGAAAAGGTTTCAAGCCTTGGTTTGAATACGAAAACAAATTGAAAAAAAATCATCTTTTATTTGGTCACTGGGCTGCATTAGGTGGTGTATTTGATCAACCCAAAATCACAGGCTTAGACACCGGCTGTGTTTGGGGTGGCCCGATGACCCTTATGAATGTTGATACCAATACATTTTTCAAACAATATATGTAAATGATAAACCTATTTGCTTAGACGCAAGTAAGAATGAGAGATTTCACCATGTTTCAACACATCAGTCCTCAGCAACTAAAAGAAAAAATAGACAACGAATCCATTACCATTGTCGATGTGCGAGACGCCAACAGCTACTTTTCTGGCCATATAAGCAATGCTTCGTTATTAGACAATAAAAGTGTTGCGGATTTAATTGCCAATACCGATCACGATCAACCGGTTGTCGTGTGCTGTTACCATGGAAACTCAAGCCAAGGGGCTGCGCAGTATTTATTTGAACAAGGGTTTAAACAAACCTTCAGCCTAGATGGTGGTTTTGAGGTTTGGAAAATAGCATTTCCAGACTTGGTTGAAAGCAATGTTTAAGCCACGCTAGATAAATCACACCCTGAAGCCCATTCTTATATGGGCTTTTTTATTCTCAGTCATCCTACTCTATACCTGCCTTTGATCGACTTCTATTAACGAGCAACCTCCAATGCCTTCCAAACACTTGTTTTAATAATTTATTTTATTTCCATAAACAAGGCATAACCTATGCAACATATTTCAATACTGACTAAAAAATTGACGCATTAAATTTTATCGAACCAAAGAAAAAATTAAACAAAAATAATGGAATACAGCCAACTTAAAAGAGTCTAAATTTAAATAAGGATATAGATTTATTTGAGAGATGGCCGATGAATAACATATAAGTCGTGAAGGCGACTACTTTGAGGTGGAAATCATGAGTATTTTTAATCACTACCAAGATCGTTACAAAACCACTCAAGAAGAAGTAATGAGCCTGCAAGATTATTTGCAGCTTTGTAAAGACGATCCCTCAGTTTACGCCAGTGCATCTGAGCGCATGCTAAAAGCCATTGGTGAGCCTGAATTAGTCGACACCGCCTCGGACTCACGCTTAAGCCGAATATTTTCCAATAAAGTAATAAAACGCTACCCAGCATTTGATGAGTTCTATGGCATGGAAGAAGCCGTTGAACAAATAGTTTCGTATTTCCGCCACGCGGCCCAAGGTCTAGAAGAAAGAAAACAAATACTCTATTTATTGGGCCCTGTAGGTGGTGGTAAATCGTCGCTGGCTGAACGCTTAAAACACCTTGTTGAACACATTCCTTTTTATGCCATTCAAGGCTCTCCTGTTTTTGAATCACCTTTAGGGCTATTTAAACCTGAAGAAGACGCCACTATTTTACAAGAAGATTACGGCATTCCTAATCGCTATATAAAAGGCATTATGTCGCCGTGGGCGGCAAAACGTCTGCATGAATTTAAAGGCGACATTAGCCAGTTTAAAGTGGTTAAGATCTTTCCGAGTATTGTTGATCAAATCGCTGTAGCAAAAACAGAGCCTGGTGATGAAAATAATCAGGATATTTCAGCGCTTGTGGGTAAGGTTGATATTCGTCAGCTTGAAGACTACAGCCAAAATGACCCAGACGCGTACAGTTTTTCTGGAGCACTTTGTCGAGCCAACCAAGGCTTGATGGAATTTGTTGAAATGTTCAAAGCCCCTATTAAAGTTTTACACCCTCTATTAACCGCAACACAAGAAGGCAACTACAACGGAACCGAGGGAATGGGTGCCATACCATTTGATGGCATACTAATGGCCCACTCGAATGAAAGTGAATGGCAAACCTTTAAAAACAATAAAACCAACGAGGCCTTTATTGATAGGGTCTACATTGTAAAAGTGCCTTACTGCTTAAGAATCAGTGAAGAAGTGCATATATATGAAAAGTTACTTTCTACAAGCTCGTTATCAAAAGCCCCTTGTGCACCAGATACTCTACACATGCTTGCCCAGTTCTCTATCTTATCTCGGGTAATCGAGCCTGATAATTCCAGTATATTCAGTAAGATGCGAATTTATGATGGTGAGAACTTAAAAGATACCGACCCAAAAGCTAAATCCATTCAAGAATATCACGACAGTGCTGGTGTGAATGAAGGCATGAACGGATTATCCACACGCTTTGCATTTAAGATTTTATCCAAGGTGTTTAACTTTGATGCCAGCGAAGTGGCCGCTAATCCGGTTCATCTAATGTACGTGCTTGAGAAACAAATTGAGCAAGAGCAGTTTCAACAAGAAATCGCTGATAAATACCTAAACTTCATCAAAGAATACCTAGCACCTAAGTATGTAGAGTTTATAGGTAAAGAGATTCAAACCGCTTATTTAGAATCGTACAGTGAATACGGACAAAATATATTTGATCGCTACGTCACTTATGCTGATTTCTGGATTCAAGATCAAGAGTATCGAGATCCAGAGACGGGTGAGATATTAGATCGAGTATCCATCAACGAAGAATTGGAGAAAATCGAGAAGCCAGCGGGTATTAGTAATCCAAAAGACTTCCGTAATGAAGTGGTTAACTTTGTATTACGTGCCAAAGCCAATAATTCAGGGAAAAACCCAAGTTGGCAGAGCTATGAAAAAATGCGTGCTGTTATCGAGAAAAAAATGTTTGCCAATACCGAAGACCTGCTACCGGTTATTAGCTTTAACGCAAAAGGATCCAATGAGGATCAAAATAAACATGACAACTTTGTAGACCGCATGGTGGAACGAGGCTACACAGAGAAACAAGTTAGATTGCTGTCTGAATGGTACTTACGCGTACGTAAATCACAGTAAGCCATGAGCGTATTGTCCATGCTAGCCATGAGCTTCACCGCTAGCATAATTGTCACACCTCGAATTGAACTCGCTAGAGCAACGAGTGGAGTGAGTGTATGAGCTATATTATTGACCGTCGGCTTAACGGTAAAAATAAGAGCATGGTAAATCGACAACGTTTTTTACGTCGATATAAAAGCCATATCAAACGTGCTGTTACCGATGCGGTTAATCAACGTTCTATTACCGACATGGAACGAGGCGAAAAAATCAGCATACCCACACGAGATACCGCTGAACCCGTATTCGGACATGGCGAAGGCGGCAATCGCCAACGTGTGCTTCCTGGTAACAAAGAATTCAATGCCGGTGATAAAGTATTACGACCTAAGGGTGGCGGCGGAGGGGGCGGCTCAGGTGAAGGTCAAGCCAGTAACCAAGGTGAAGGGGATGATGATTTTTCGTTTTTCATATCCAAAGAAGAGTTTTTAGATTACGTCTTTGAAGATCTAGCTCTGCCTAATCTACTGAAAAAAACATTGAATGACACCGATGCAGTTGAGTATAGGCGCGCAGGCTACACCGCTTCTGGCACCGCTAATAACCTCGCGATTGTTAAGTCTATGCGCAGTGCACAAGCTCGTAGAATTGCATTATCGGCAAGCTCACGCCGTAAACTAAAAGCATTAAAGATTGAGTTAGAGGATGAAGAATCTAAAGACACTGATTTAATTAACCCCATTAAAGTAAAAGACCTTAATGCCCAAATTAAAAAGTTAGAAGATAAAATAAAGAAAATCCCTTTCATTGATACGTTCGACATTAAATATCGAAATATTATCAAAGAACCCGTGCCCAGTTCAAAAGCCGTTATGTTTTGTGTCATGGATGTATCGGGCTCTATGACTCAGCAAATAAAAGACATGGCAAAACGGTTTTATATTTTGCTATACCTGTTTCTTCAGCGTAATTATGAAAAAACCGAAGTTGTATTCATTCGCCATCACACCAGTGCAAAAGAAGTATCTGAAGAAGACTTTTTTTATAGTCGAGAAACCGGTGGAACCATTGTTTCCAGCGCACTTGAATTAATGGGGAATATTATTGAAGAGCGTTACAACCCAGCTGAATGGAATATTTATGGCGCACAAGCCAGTGATGGCGATAACTGGGATGACGACAGCCCTCACTGTGCCGAAGTGCTGCGCCAGCGCATCATGCCAAGTACACAATACTTTGCTTATATCGAAATAACACCCAATGCACACCAAGCACTCTGGCGCGCATACGAAAATCTACAAGGCCCATTAGGTGATCGCTTTGCCATGGAGCAGATATCTAATGCCTCTGAAATATTTCCGGTTTTCAGAGATTTATTTTCACGCAAGCAGGTCAAGGAGGCGGGATGAATAACGATAAGTCGCCTAAATCGACTGATAAAATAAACTCCGATAGTTTAGACAAAGAAACGCTTGATGACTCTGCCTCTAACAACAGAAGGGAGCCTCTTTCTACTGGATCGGAATGGACATTTGAATTACTTGAAACCTATGACAGAGAAATCGCCCGCATAGCAAAAGGCTATCGGCTTGATACCTACCCTAATCAAATTGAAGTGATCACCGCGGAGCAAATGATGGATGCCTATGCCTCTGTGGGCATGCCTATTTCTTACCATCACTGGTCTTATGGTAAGCATTTTTTACACACTCAAACCAATTATCAACGTGGGCAAATGGGCCTGGCTTACGAGATTGTCATAAATAGCGACCCTTGCATTGCGTATTTAATGGAAGAAAATACCATCACGATGCAAGCCTTAGTAATTGCTCATGCCTGTTATGGCCATAATAGTTTTTTCAAAGGTAATTACCTGTTTAGAACCTGGACCGATGCCAGCGCCATTATTGATTATTTGGTCTTCGCCAAAAAGTACATTAAAGATTGCGAAGAACTTCATGGGCTAGACGCTGTAGAAGAAACCCTAGATGCAGCTCACGCATTAATGAACTATGGGGTGGATCGCTACAAGCGCCCTCGCCCCATCAGTACATTTGAAGAAAAAGAACGCCAGAAAAATCGTGAGAAAATTTTGCAGGAACAAGTGAATGATCTTTGGCGAACGATCCCTTCAACTGAAAAATCCACTAAAGAATCAACAACACGATTCCCAGAAGAACCTCAAGAGAACATTCTCTATTTCCTAGAAAAAAATGCCCCTCTGCTATTACCTTGGCAGCGTGAAATTTTGCGAATTGTCAGAAAGCTCGCACAGTATTTTTACCCACAACGACAAACCCAGGTAATGAATGAAGGCTGGGCAACATTCTGGCATTACACGCTTTTGAATACCATGTACGATGAAGGTCTAGTGACCGATGGTTTTATGATGGAGTTTTTACAGAGCCATACCAGCGTGGTCTATCAACCCGCTTTTGACAGCCCTTACTTTAACGGCATTAATCCTTACACTTTGGGGTTCAACATGATGTGTGACATTCGCAGAATTTGTGAACACCCCACCGATGAAGACAAAGAATGGTTTCCGGATATTGCAGGCAGTGACTGGCTTGATACATTGCATTTTGCCATGCAAAATTTCAAAGATGAAAGCTTTGTTCTTCAGTATCTATCACCGAAACTCATGCGTGATTTAAAATTGTTCTCTATTTTAGATGACGATAAAAAAATGCACATCGAGATCGATGCTATTCACGATGAAACCGGCTATAAAACCGTTCGTAAGAACTTATCGAAGCAATATGACTTATCGCAAAGAGAGCCCAACATTCAGGTGTATAATGTGGACGTCACGGGAGATCGGTCATTAACACTGCATCATTACCGTAATGACAACATGCCATTAAGTGGCAACACTGAAGAAGTGATTAAACACTTACACACACTTTGGGGCTTTGATGTGTTTTTGCATTCCGTTAACCCAGAAGGAAAAACCATCAAGTCTTACTCTTGCAGCGAGAGTAAACCCACTCCCGAAGAATTGAATTTGGAAATATAACAAGCTTAAAACAATCGAAGCTTACCTTTCTCCAGAAATAAGAGAGCCGTAGCCTGGATAGAGCGGAGCGGCATCCGGGAAATCTTACACACATTAAGCAACTTACAACCTAATATGATCAAGGTGCAACAGCCTACCTCGTCGCTATCTAGGCCACTTAACTTTTTACAGATAATAAATATCCCGCAGAAGCGGGATATAAATAATGACTACACGATCAAACCATCAGCTAAATAAGTGAAGCCACAGCACCAAACGCTCATCCACAAACACTAGGCACTGAGCTTTTGCACCGCAGTGAATGATCGAAAGGCTTCAGCAACTTCTTCGTCTGTGGGTATGGCTTCTGTTCGCACCAACATCAAAATGCTCTGCCCGTGAATTTTTTCATCTCCTGCAGGGTGAATGCATATTTGCCCTTCTTTGGTCACATACGCTAATGGGGTTCCCAAGTTAGCCATCATCATTGACATCACCACATCGCGCCACTGATCGCCTTCAAGCCATAAACTGTATCGCATAAAATGATCATCAGCTCGGGTAAACATATCTTCTATCAGTTGCTCAGCACCTGGGGTTTCCATGGCTCGGACTAAAATTTCCGGGTATGAACGAATAGGTCTTATTACCGACTTTGCTCCAATGCGTTTAAAGCGCTCTCTGTTTTCATCCTCTACGCATTCAACAATCACTCGGTAAGACAGCCCGTGCTCTTTCATTCGATAACAAATATCAAATGTTAAGCTGTCACTGTCTTCAAGCAGCTCATCTTTTGCTAGCACTAATATATGCTCTGCCTCTCCTATATTGGCTTGATGGAAATCATCTTCATGATTGCCGTGCCCTTCAACCAACATAACACCTAGGTTCACCAAACTTGATGGCAGTCCGTCAGGGTAATCGGTATTTAATAGCACGATAGGGGTTTTTTTAGTGGCTGTATTTTCACGAATTTGGGCCGCAAATCGCTCAAAGTACTGGGTTGGGTTATGTTTTGGGGAGTTGATTACAACGATGTGTTTATTCATAAAGCCTCCAGACATCAAGATCAGATGCTGTTGCTATCATCCATGTTGGCAGCAGAACATTTATTAACATTACAAACTATGTAGGTAAGTATAGAAGGCACTTTTTGACTTGCCATGAATATGGCTATTTTCTTATTATTTTTATTCACAAGCACAATCAAAGCCCATGAATACTGGGCATTGATTATTTAAGTTAATGGCTGACTACCAAGCCACCATCACATCTTCACGTTGAATCGCATATCGACTGGGGGTTTTATTCAATTTGGCGATAGCAAACCTTGGCTGAACCTGAGTAATGACCGCTTTTACCTTGGTGTCTTTTAATTGGGTTAACGCTTCTTGATCCAAATTGTAGAACGTACTGGTTCTAAATACGGTCAATTCATCACCGGGACGCATACCCACACTGCCACCCGTATCTAAGCGAACATAGTCCCCTTCTGTATCAATAATTTTAGCCATATACGGCTGGCATCCTAAATTGTCATTAAGGTCATCAACCACTTCTAGCAATAATGATTTTACTTGCTTGCCATAATCTACTTTCCAAAATTCAGGTGTGGCAAACCCTGTACGCTTATGATTGTCGTAACCCCAAACACCGCTGGTGGCATATGTATTTTGGAACATTAATGATCCACTAATACCATCATGCACATATACATCGAGTACAAAATTACGGTCGCGACCTTCTCGGCTTAAGCCAACCAAGTCTAATGGTGTATCCCAAACTCGACTAACATCTGCATCAGGGTTAATCATGGCTAGATCACGAATGACTCCGCTCACGACAAACTGAGCTCCTAAGTCTTTGGCAAGTTCAACACTGTTACTTAAGCGTTGTAAATTATTTTGCGAAGATGGTGCTCTGTCTACACTGCTGAATAATAAAATATGGCCGCTGTCCATGGCATGTAAGCGATGGCGTCCATTTAATGTATTAGACAGCACGCCTGATAATCGCTGTTCAATATTATTAAGACCGCCCATCACCGCTTCTTTTGGATTTTGCAAAGCAAAGCCAGCCACTGCAACTGCTTTTCGATAGCCATTCCCCTGATTGGTATCGCACTGACCGCCTTCAATAAATTCTGCACGTACCTTCACTTCTAAAATGCCATTACTGATTTTTTCTTGTAGCACTCGCACATGTCGAAATTGACCATTAGTTTTTAATTGCGTTTGATCTTGTGTGACCAAACCATCCACCAGCATTTGCGATGAATGAATTGAACCACCCACTTGTAACGATGCCTGGCGCAGAGCATCCCGAATGGCATCGTCTCGACTGGTCGATAAATCATTCCCCATTGCAGCCGCCCCAACGGCTGTTAACTCCACAGACCATACAGATGAGATACCCAATACAGACAACATCAATACAGTTATCAAATGAGACAAAAAGTAGTGTACTGAACCAATAATGGTTTTCATCATGCTCCCCTTTATATCTTATGGCGTTTCAAATTATTTATTATGTTGCACGACGTTCAATGATTTTTAATCTAAGAACGAACACAATAAATTTGTATTCGCTCTATAGGATGTAGATCAATCCATGAAGTAGTGGTTGGTTTCTGGTATCGCTGACTGACTTTGAACACGGTTGATATCTTGATAGCTGCTGGTTCTCATACCGCTTTTCCCGTTATGCATCACGCTTGAACGGCAATCTGAATTGAAGCGCATGGAATTTTCAGTCACTAGACAGTTTCTAAAGCCAGCATCTACCACCATTTCTAATACTGTTTCAACACTGCCATCTTCAAGTACATCCGTTGAAATCACGCGGGCACCATGAATGAACGTATCCACATAGGTACGAAAGCTATCATTTTGAACCACTAAATCTCGAACGGTAGAACTACCGCTGATTTTGGTGCCGTAAACTCGTTCGGCCATTGAACGATAGGCATCTAGACGACTTGCTCGAATAGACATTAAGCGTTTTTGAACCTTGCTCATGCCCTTCGCTTTTGGATTGATGGCGCCGTAACCTACTACCCTTAAAATAAGCGGAGCAACGGGATCAACATGGGTTTTCTGTGGCTCCAGCATAGAATCGCCGGATGCCATGCTGGTAACATCTTCAACGTCTTCGTCATCATCCCCAAAACCCAACATGCTGCAGCCCGATATCGGTAACAGCAACATGGCACATAGCAACCATGCTAAATGTTTCATGCAAATACTCCTTTCAATTTATAAATGCGTAGGCATCAATTAATAAGATGCGCACGCATCCAGTTCTTGAAATTTGTATCGGCAAAATTGGGCTTTTATTTAGCTTTTATTTAAGGAATAAGACACAACCTTCACAAGCACAAAACGCACATGTTGCAAGTGGTAGATCATCAAAGCGAACAAGATTAAGACACTCCCCGCCAAAGTTTTTAGCTCTAACTTTTCATCGGCCAGATAGGCCCCTAAAAATAGGGCCAGCACAGGGGTGACTAAGGTAATAAGCGAGACATTGGCAGCCGACATTCGATTCATCAAATAAAAATACCCAACAAACCCCACCACCGATCCAAACACCGCTAAGTATCCAATCGCAAAGATGGAAACGGCCGATGTCTCTGATGGCAAAGGTGGACTAAACAGCAGCCATAAAACACCGTACACCGGCGCCGAAAATAACAATGCACCCGTGGTTTGTACAATAGGGTGTACTGGCTGGTGCCCTTTCACAACTTGTTCGTGTTGCAACATAACCGAGCTAATGCCATGTAAATTCACACCTAACAGCAAGACCAATAAAGCCGTCACCATATGCCCACCAAATTCAAAACCCTGCGCAAAGATCACATACAATCCAAAAATGGCTAACAACATAGAAAATATTTTTCGGCCATCTAATTCACTATTAGGCAGGAACAAGCGGCTATATAAACTCACCACTAACGGTGTAATGCCCCACACAACGGCTATCAGTCCACTGGGTAAGGTTAACGCAGCCCAATAGACACACAACATGGCCCCCGTGATGGCAACCGCCCCAGAAAAGTAACCATACAAGGCTGGTCGGCTCCATTTAAATGAAAGTGAAAACAATTTCACCAATACCATGCAAATAAATAAGCTGATCCACATGCGAATCGCAAGCGCCTGCACAAAATCAAACGACTCGACACTGAATCTTATCCCTAGAGGGGTGGTGGACCAAATCAACACAACTGCCCCGTATACTGCTGCCACGTTCATGGCTATTTCCTTTTAATTTAAAAATGAGTGTTTACAAAAAAAAGCGGGTGGTTGCTGCGAAGATTGAATTAGAGAAAGGCTAAAACAAAAAACCGCAGCTAGAGCCGCGGTTTTTGAAATATTTATGCACGATTTACCGTTTTATTTCAAAGCGACCCTAAACCTACAAGCCAAATAATGACTCGCATGGTGCATGGGTGTTTTCGAAATGAATTTATATAGTGCATAAAGTGAACTATAGGGACTCATATCAGACCTAGCAAGCCCAATTATAGATTTCTGGCGATTAGTTAACACTTTTGGGTTTTACATGCTTTGGTATTAACTTAAACTATATAACGAATACTTTTAATGCCATTACATACTAATAAAAAACGCGATCTCAGCTAATATTAAAAGACAAATGGCCAACTTACATAAAGGGATACAGCATGAATAAAAAAATTCTATTGGGGGCAGCGATATCATTGGCCTCACTGCAGGTCACAGCACAACCTTTTGCCCCAACAGATGCTCGTGGTATGGCAATGGGCGGAACCGGTGTTGCATCGTCTAAAACCGTTCACTCGGTACAATATAACCCGTCTCTTTTATCTGGCGGCCACGAAAGTGATGATTTTGGTTTACTACTGCCGCAACTTGGTGGTTATGTGGCTGATGAAGATGAGTTTATAGATTCGGCTGATGCGTTTGCCGATGCGGATTATATTACCCCATTCGATGATGCCATTAACTCAATCACAACCCCTCTTGAAACTATCCAAGATCAACTATCAATTATTGATAGCAACAAAGATGAAACGGGTGATTTGGCACAATTTGCTGCAGCAACCGCAATACTTAAAACCAATGCCAACGATGTAGAAGCTGGTACCATCTCTTTAAAACTTGCAAATGATGACCTTTCTGACGGACTAGTCTCCATATCACGAAAAGCATTACGTGGCGGTTTAGGTGGCGGTGCAGGTATCGCAATCCCTAGTAAGAAGTTTTCAGTTGCTATTAGTGCCAACAATTCAACCACCTTTTCGGGTTTGCTGAATGTTACAGATGCCGATTTAAATACTCTAACATCTTATACCGATGCCACAAATGCCTATGCAATCGTGGTGTCTGATTACGCTGATGCAGCAGATGCTTCAGCAGCAACACTACTGTTAATTCAAAACGCATCAGATAATACACACCCTGACTTTGACCCAGCTGAAGCGTTAAGATTAACCAATGACGTGCTTCCTGGTGATACTGCAAACCTTGACGCTGCCAACAGCGACTTAGCAGGATTTCAGTATGGCACAAACGGCGGTGCTGCTGGCGATGATATCTTTTTTGAAGGTGAATTAGCGCCCAATGCAAATGATCTTCAATTAACATCAACCGTTGAAATCGTCGCGATCGCAATATCAGAAGTTGCTTTAAGCATCTCCCGTGAGTTCACCATCGCTGATCGTCAAGTTGCAATTGGTATTACTCCAAAGCTTCAACGTATTGATGCCTACAACTACATAGTAAGTGTAAGTGACGAAACTGAAACGGACGATATCAGTGAAGTCGGCGTTGAAGAAAATGGCTTCAACTTAGATATTGGTGCATCTACCAAATTTGGCTTTGAAGAGCGCGGGACATTTGGCATTGTCGCTAAAAACTTAATTGGTAGAGATATACAAACTACAGATAATAACCCACTTACTACCAATGACCTGACAGTCAGCATAGCCCCTCAACTGCGTGCTGGTGTTGCGTATTCGGCATGGGGCTGGGTCAATTTAGCGGCTGACTTAGACTTAACAGAAAATGAACCGGTTGCATTTGAAGACCCGACTCAATTTGCATCTCTTGGTGCTGAAGTGGATTTATTAAACTTCTTACAGCTGCGCGCGGGCTATCGAACTAACCTAGCCTCATCAGGTCAAAATGTTGTTTCTGGAGGCTTGGGGATTTCACCGTTTAGCTTATTCCACATGGACCTAGGTGTTTACGCAAATGCCAGTGACCCAGAAAAAGAAGCGGGTGCAGTATTCGAACTGGGCATTGATTGGTAAACGATTAGCTTTAGTTAGATAAACAAGCGGGCTTCGGCCCGTTTTTTTATGCGTGCTACTACCAATTTATAGTCATCACGCTTTCTGGTTTTTTCATGTAAACTGAATCTTAGTCAACAACCTTGTAGGGTGATATTAGCGCCGTGGGCGCGTAATACACCGCTTAAATTAACCACCCATATAAAGCCAACCATGAAAACCTATCTTGTCGGCGGCGCCGTTCGCGATCATTTACTTAGTATTCCCGTTAAAGATAACGACTGGGTGGTAGTCGGCAGCACCCCAGAAGAAATGATATCGAATGACTACAAACAAGTGGGCGCAGACTTTCCTGTATTTTTGCACCCTAAAACCCAAGAAGAATACGCACTGGCCAGAACAGAAAGAAAAAGCGGTAAAGGCTATCAAGGCTTTTCAGTGGATTTTGGCAAAGACGTCACATTAGAAGACGACTTAATCCGTCGAGACTTAACAATCAATGCTATGGCTCAAGACGAGCTTGGTAACATTATTGACCCTTACAATGGCCAGCAAGATTTAAACAATAAAATACTGCGCCATGTAAGCCCTGCGTTTAATGAAGACCCTTTACGTGTCTTAAGGGTGGCACGCTTTGCTGCCCGCTTTCATCACCTAGGCTTTACTGTCGCCGATGAAACCCTGCAACTAATGAAGGCTCTTAGCCAAAGCGGTGAGCTAGAGCTCTTAACACCCGAACGAGTTTGGGTAGAGACCGAGCGAGCATTAAGCGAAAAAAGCCCATGGATATACTTTGATATATTAAAACAATGCGGTGCATTGCAAGTCTGCTTTACCGAACTGGATGCATTATTTGGTGTACCACAACCAGAAAAGCATCACCCTGAAATTGATACTGGGATTCATAGCTTATTGTCACTTGAACAAGCTAGTTCATTAAGTTCGGACACCGATCTGCGTTTTGCTGCATTAATGCATGATCTAGGAAAAGCAAAAACCAAACAAGAGGATTGGCCTAAACACTTTGGCCATGAAAAACTTGGTATCAAACCGATCCAAAAACTATGCAAGCGACTAAAAGTTCCCAATAAACACAAAGAACTTGCGTTAAAAACCTCTGAATTTCATACCCATATACACAGGGCATTTGAATTAAAAGCAAGCACGGTCTTTAAAGTCTTCAAGCAAACAGATGCACTAAGAAAACCTGAGCGATTCAATAAAATCTTGCTTGCCAGCAAAGCAGATGCTCGCGGCCGAACGGGTTTTGAAAGTACGCCATACAAACAAATGGATTACCTTTCAGCGTTATTCGATGCGGCTAATAGTATCGATGCCAAAGCCATTTCGGCGTCTGGTTTGCCTGGCCCTGAAATTGGAAAAGCCATTGAAGACGCTCGAGTAGCTGCCATTCAAGAAGCCATGCCACAACAAAAACAATTACATTTAGATGAATAAAACATGAAAAAAACAGCGCTAGTAACCGGTGGAGCCAAGCGCATTGGCGCCGCCATCGTAGAATCTTTACATGATGCCGGCTATGATATTTTTTTACATTATGGAAAAAGCAAAGAAGCTGCTGAAGCACTGAGCCAGAAACTCAATAATATCCGAGAAAATTCGTGTCTGATATTTCCTGCCGATTTAAAAAACCATCATCAAGTGACCACGATCAGCAACTGGGTTAAAAACCATACTGACTCATTGGACGTTCTGGTTAACAACGCGTCTGTTTTTTCGCCAACCCCTTGGGCTAAAGCGAATAAAGATGAGTGGGAATCGATATTTTCAACCAATGTTCAAACCCCTTTCTTTTTAACTCAAGCCTTATTGGATCTTCTTGTGGTTAATCACGGATCTGTAATCAATCTGATCGACATTCACGCTGATCGTACCTTAGAAGATCATCCAATCTATTGTGCAAGTAAGTCTGCATTAAAAAGCCTCACCCTATCACTAGCAAAAGATCATGGTCATCAACTGCGATGCAATGGCGTTAGCCCGGGCGCCATACTATGGCCAGAAAACGAAGGGAATGCACCGTCTCAAGCACAACAAGACATACTTAAAAAAATTCCAATGCAGCGCCTTGGAAACGAAAAGAATATTGCGGATACTGTTTTATTTTTATGCCGAAATGATTACATCAACGGGCAAATAATAAACGTAGACGGGGGAAGAACCACCCATAGCTAAATGTTGAATACAAAAGAATGATAAGAAATAAATCGCGCAGAAACTGCGCTCGTACGAGGGCAGCCCTCTGCCCGATCAAAAATACGCTTACTTATAATTCTACCCGCCACAACTTCTGCGAATCTTTATCAAAGAAAAACCATAAGCGCGCATAAGTTACCTGCTGCTCTGGGTGCATAACATCCGGGGCGATATCTACCAGCGGCAATAATACAAATGCATTTTTTGTAATTTCATCACGGGGTAATTGCACCCCATCAATATCACCCACCAAATCATCGTAAGTAAGAATATCAATATCCAATGTACGGCCACTGAACTTTGGTCCTGATCGATCTCTGCCGTACTTGTCTTCAATTGCTTTTAAAGACTTACTTAACTCACCTACCGCCAGATCTGTCTCAAATTTAGCCACAAGGTTGTAAAATGTATCCCCAGCAAAACCCACCGATTCGCTTTCATAAATAGGCGATAATTTTAAGCCATTAAAATGCTGAGCCAACTCTTGTAAGCACACTTTAATGTTTTTTTCTTTTTCGATATTACTGCCAATACTTACATATACAATTGCCACTGTTTACGTTTCCTCGATCACACTTGGCTGAGGTTTATAAACATCTAAACCTTCTATATCGTCTTTTGTTCGCTCTACTTGAACACCTACAGCAATTGCACCTCTAATCGCACCAGGCTTGCTTAATTTAAGATTTAGCCAAGGCACATTAAATTCGATCAGTATTATTTGGGCGATGGCCTCAGCCATGGTTTCAACCAATAAAAATTCACTTTCACCAATAAAACTGATTAAACGCTTTGATACATTTTTATAATTCAACGCGTGCTCAATCATCTCGCTTTTAGCAGCAGGCTTATTATCCCACGCCATCTCTAAGTCGATGCGAACAATCTGCTTAACCTCACGCTCCCAATCATAGATACCAATTATGGTCTCGATCTCTAAACCTTCTACAAATACCTTGTCCATATTTATTCACTTCTGAGCTTTATTGCGTCTAGATTAATTTTTTTGATGGGTTACGAGTCTCGTAAAACTCGACTCTAACCCATCCTACGTGGGTGTATTTTAAAAATACGGTATCAGCTAACAAGCTCTCTAGCCCGGCAGTCCAAACTTTATAACGTTTTCGCCTTAAATAGCGGGTAAATCACTCATTGGCCACCTGGGATGAATCACAATCTCATCCCCATCTTTTTGACCCGCCTTCATTCTTTGGCAACCCGCATAAGCGATCATGGCGCCATTATCTGTACAAAATTCGGGTCTTGGGTAATAGACCTGCCCTTTTTTCTTAGCCATTAAATCTTCAAGTTTTTTTCTTAAATACTTATTCGCACTGACACCACCCGCTATCACCAGGCGCTTACGATCGGTTTGCTCTAATGCGCGACGACACTTAATTACCATGGTATCGACTGCTGCCTGCTCAAAGGCTAAAGCGATATCCGCTTTATCTTGATCGGTTAAACCCGTTTCATCTTTGCATTTAAGGATGGTGTTTCGGGCCGATGTTTTTAAACCGCTGAAAGAAAAATCCAAACCTGGGCGATCGGTCATGGGGCGGGGAAATTTAAAGCGCCCTTCGACACCATCCGCCGCTAATCTCGCAATATGGGGCCCACCGGGATAAGGCAAGTCCATCATTTTAGCGGTCTTATCAAACGCCTCACCAGCCGCATCATCAATGCTTTCACCCAGTAATTCATATTGACCAATGCCTTTAACATCAACCAATTGAGTGTGGCCGCCACTGACCAACAGGGCCACAAAAGGAAAATCTGGTGCAGGATCTTCAAGTAAAGGCGCGAGTAAATGCCCTTCCATGTGATGCACCGCTAACGTTGGCAGCCCCCAGCTCCAGGCCAGGCTTCGAGCTAAACAAGCCCCCACCAACAAAGCGCCCGCTAAACCGGGACCAGATGTGTAAGCAATGCCGTCTAAATCGTCAGAACGGCAGTTGCCTTCTTTTAATACCTGCTTAATAAGCGGTATGGATTTGCGTATATGATCGCGACTGGCCAATTCAGGTACTACACCACCATAATTGGCGTGCATTTCCACCTGACTGTACAGTGCATGGGACAATAGCCCCTTCTCTGAATCATATATGGCGATACCTGTTTCATCGCAACTGCTTTCTATGGCTAAAACTCGCATGCCAACCTCACTATTTTTCGCGTTGGCTATTCTACTTAGAGCCAGCCAATAACACCATAGCCCAGTAAACATAAGGGATTAAGCGCCATATTAGGGGGTTTCAACTATACTGATTCTAGCTTTGCATTTACCTTGCAAAACAAGTAGAATTCCCCGCCTCAATAGGGCCTGTGTGGTTGTTCACCGCATCAGTGCGAGCAAAAGATTCCAAATAGATGGGCTTTGCCGTCTATTTTAGTCAACGGATACAAAGGTAATTTATATGCCACAAGTTAAAGTAAAAGAAAACGAGCCATTTGACGTAGCACTACGTCGCTTCAAACGTTCATGCGAAAAAGCGGGTGTACTTTCAGAAGTACGTCGTCGCGAACAGTTTGAAAAGCCTACAACTGAACGTAAGCGTAAAAAAGCAGCCGCTGTTAAGCGTCACGCTAAAAAAGTTTCGCGTGAAACACGCAAAATGACTCGTCTTTACTAAGCACTGATAAGAGACAAGTCATGACTGATCAAAGCCTAATACTAGTTCTTAAAGATGCAGTGAAAACTGCTATGCGCGCGAAAGACAAACCTCTTACGCAAGCTATTCGTTCTATTATGGCCGAGATCAAACGTGTTGAAGTTGACGAACGCATCGAACTGGATGACGCTCGTGTTCTTGCCATCATGGACAAGATGGTAAAACAACGTCGTGACTCTATTAAGCAGTATGAAGATGCAGGCAGAGATGAGCTTGCAGCAGTAGAGCATTACGAAGTTAGCGTTATTCAGGACTTCCTTCCGGAAGCCCTATCCGAGGAAGAGTTATCTGCCATTGTGGTTCAAGCAGTAGCAGATAGCGGTGCCTCTGGCATGCAAGATATGGGTAAAGTTATGGGACTTGTTAAACCACAAGTTGCAGGACGAGCCGATATGGGTGCCATCAGTAAATTGGTTAAAGACAAGCTCGCTTAATGAGCTTCTCTTTGGCAATCTAAAGGGCCTATGGCTGGCCGAATCCCCCAAAATTTTATCGATGATCTTTTATCACGCGTAAACATTGTAGACGTGGTAGACAGTCGTATCCGCTTAAAAAAAGCCGGAAAAAATCACAGCGCATGCTGCCCATTCCACAACGAAAAAACCCCATCGTTTACCGTCGCATCTGACAAACAGTTTTATTACTGCTTTGGTTGTGGCGCAAAAGGCAACGCTGTTGGCTTTGTAATGGAATATGACAACATCGACTTTCCTGAGGCTGTGACCTTGCTTGCCGACTCCGTTGGAATGGAAGTACCTAAAGAAGAAGTTTCACCCTTCCAGCAGAAACAACAGCAAGAGCGCGTTAGCCTTTATGAGCTAATGGGCAGTTCAAACGAATACTATCAGCAGCAACTGCGCTTTCATGAAGGCAAACAAGTTGCGGTGGACTACCTAAAGAACCGCGGACTATCAGGTACCGCAGCCAAGTTTTTCAATATTGGCTACGCCCCACCAGGCTGGGACAATCTAAAAAACACCATAGAGCTGGACAGCAACAACCAGGTTGATGACGAAAAACACAAAGGCCTTGTGGACACTGGCATGCTGGTTGTTAAAGACAACGGCAGCTCATATGACCGATTTAGAAACCGCATTGTATTTCCCATTCGCGATGTTCGAGGCCGCACAATTGCTTTTGGTGCGCGCACACTGGGGGATGACAAACCCAAATATTTAAACAGCCCAGAAACCCCCATTTTTAATAAAGGCCAAGAACTATACGGCCTTTATGAGTGCAGACAAATCCGCCAGCCACTTAAGCGCTTCTTAGTAGTTGAAGGCTATATGGATGTGGTGGCACTGCATGAGTTCGGCCTGCATTACGCCGTAGCCACACTGGGCACAGCCACCAGTCCAACGCATCTGCAAAAATTATTTAAAATTGCCCCTGAAGTTATTTTTTGCTTTGACGGTGACGAAGCGGGTAGAAAAGCCGCCAAACGTGGCCTAGAGCAATCCCTTCCCATTTTGGAAGATGGCCAGCAGATTCGCTTTTTGTTTTTACCCGACGGCGAAGACCCTGACACCATTATTCGCAAAGAAGGCAAGGAAGGTTTCGAGCAACGCATCGGTAACGCACTGGGCATTGCTGAATACATGATCAAGCAGCTTAAAGCCGACATTGAAGACCCTGACAGCATCGAAGGTCGTGCGCGCCTTGCCAAACTAGCCGGACCCATGATTCAGCAAATCCCAGGCATCGCACTTAAAAGCCTGTTTTGGCAAAATCTTGCTGAAATCACCCATATAGATGTGACTGACTTAAAGGCCATGGCAGACGCCCAGCCTAAAGTGAATTACGAGGCTAAACCGAATAACAGTAAAAATGCAGGACGCAACGCAGCGGCACAACAAGACGTTATTCAAACCAGTACTCAGCAACAGCATGAGGCGCCTGCCGAAGACTACTCTCACTACGAGAATGATGCGTCATACCATCAAGATGACGACTACGATGAATCTCAACATGAGCACCGCGTAGAAGAAACCAAAGAACCTGCTCTGATTAAGCAAACCATCTCTATCTTGCTGCATGCCCCCCAAGTATTAAGCAGCTTTGGTGACCTTGCCTTTCTACAAGAATTTAACGGCCATTACTCCACACTGCTCAGAAACATGGTCGGTAAACTACAGGCATCGCCTCAACATAGTTTATTGGATGCATTAAGCATTTTAGCTACCGATGACGACTACCAGACATACCATCAGCTAACCGAGCACCACAACAAAAAAGACGGCCACCTAGAGCAAGAGCAAACCGCCAACGATTGCCTACATCGCTTACGTATTTTGGCTGCCAAATACATCAATAAACGAATAATTAAACAATCCATCGTGCAAGGTGGATTTAAAAATCTACACTCTCAGGAACAGCAATTATTTAGCTGGGCCAAAGACATGCTCGATCTGGATTTACTGAATACAAAACTCCTAAATTGCGGCGGTAAACTGCGTGATTTGAGCGAAGCCGATCAAAAACGATTAAGTGAACTCACGGGTCAAGCAGACCCCAATCCGTAATTGATCAGCAATAATTTCCCATTTTCGACTAAATACGCTTGAAAGCGTGGTTTTTGACCCCATTATCAATCACTTAAGCAAGTATGCGCTGGATAAGCCGCAGACAGACCGCTATAATTTCGCGTTTGATTCGCGCATCAGTACAGGACAACAAGGGTATATATGGCCGCTACAAAACAGTCCCGTCTAAAGGAGCTCATTGCCAAAGGTAAAGAGCAAGGCTACCTGACATATGCTCAGGTAAATGACCATCTCCCAGATGACATTGCTACCCCTGAACAGGTAGAAGACATAATCCGCATGATTAACGACATCGGCATCAAGGTTGCCGAAGTCGCACCTGATGCTGATGAACTAAACATGGGTGAAATCACCACTGACGAAGCGGCAATTGAAGAAGCCGCTGCGGCGCTTGCAGCTGTAGAAAGTGATGTTGGTCGCACAACCGATCCAGTTCGCATGTATATGCGTGAAATGGGTACCGTTGAGCTATTGACCCGTGAAGGCGAAATTGTAATTGCTAAACGAATCGAAGAAGGTATTCGTGAAGTAATGGCCGCCCTATCTTACTACCCGGGTGCAGTACGCAAAGTACTCACCGCTGTAGAAGAATCTATGGCTGATGAAGAGATCAACCGTCTTGGTGATGTTTTCAACGGCTTTATTGATGCAAGCGACGACGACCCAGTTCCTGCTACTCCTATTTCAGCGGTTGATGCAGCGGCGAAAAAAGAGAAAGAAAAAGCAGAAGCCGATGATGACGATGATACGCCAACAGGACCCGATCCAGTTGAAGTTAAGCGTCGCATGGCCGAAATCGATGTTCAGTTAGTTAAAACTGAAAAAGCCATCGAAAAGCATGGTCGCGGCAGCAAACAAGCTGACAAAGAAAACGCCTACCTTGCTGAAATTTTTGCTCCTATCAAGTTATCACCAAAATACTTTGATGAACTTGTAGGTAGTGCACGTGACAACCTAGACTTCATTCGCGTACAAGAACGTCAAATCATGATGATCTGTACTCGTAAATGTAAAGTAGACCGTAGAAGCTTCATTAAGTCTTTCCAAGGCAGTGAAGGCAACATCGATTGGGTTCAATCTTTAATCGATAACGCGGGTGATTCAGCCAAAGCGTTGATTAATCACAAATACGACCTAGATCGCGGCCAAAAGAAAATTCGTCAAATCGCTGAACGTGTTGGTTTAGCTATCTCTGACATCAAAGAAATTAACCGTCGTGTATCGATTGGTGAAGCACGTGCTCGTCGTGCCAAGAAAGAAATGGTTGAAGCGAACCTACGTCTTGTAATTTCTATTGCGAAAAAATACACAAACCGTGGCTTACAGTTCTTGGATCTAATCCAGGAAGGTAACATCGGCCTAATGAAAGCCGTAGACAAGTTTGAATACCGTCGTGGTTATAAGTTCTCGACTTATGCTACATGGTGGATTCGTCAAGCAATTACACGTTCGATTGCTGACCAAGCGCGTACTATCCGTATACCGGTTCACATGATTGAAACAATCAACAAACTGAACCGTGTTAGCCGTCAAATGCTTCAAGAAATGGGCCGTGAAGCCTCTCCTGAAGAATTGGCCGAGCGTATGGACATGCCTGAAGACAAGATCCGTAAAGTACTTAAGATCGCCAAAGAGCCTATCTCAATGGAAACACCAATCGGTGATGACGAAGATAGCCACCTAGGTGATTTCATCGAAGACGTAAACGGCGATAGCCCAATCGATTGTGCCACAGAAACAGGCCTGACCGATGCGACGCGCGGTGTACTGAACGGCCTAACGGCTCGTGAATCGAAAGTACTGCGTATGCGTTTTGGTATTGATATGAATACCGACCATACACTAGAAGAAGTAGGCAAACAGTTTGACGTTACTCGTGAGCGTATTCGTCAAATCGAAGCCAAAGCACTTCGTAAATTACGTCACCCATCACGCAGTGACCATTTACGTTCTTTCTTAGACGAGTAAAAACCTAAGAAATCATAAACTTAGGCCAATTTTTATTGGTCTAGGTCTATGCAAGAAGAGCAACGGACATTATAATCCCTGCTCTTTTTTTATGTTTACATCATTAGGGCAATCCTAATGGTCGCATTTAAGAAATGGCCCCTTAGCTCAGTTGGTTAGAGCACCCGACTCATAATCGGTAGGTCCCCTGTTCGAGTCAGGGAGGGGCCACCATTTTTACCCTTACTCCACCCTTGTTTATTCATATCCTACTACTGCAATCCATATCCTTATTTCAAATATTTTTATACCCATTTGTTTACTTGTTACCCACCCTTTTTTTCATGAGCTCCCTTTATTACCTATATCAGCTAACCCCTAGCAAACACTCGAATACACCTTATAGAACCAGATCGATAAATGCGTGAGACTTGAGAGAAGCGAGACATCAGAATTAGCATAACCTTGTGCATCTAGGTAGGCACTCTGATTTTTAAGATAAGACCTTAAAAATGAAAGTAACGGCTACGTTTCAAAATTACACTATCATTCCTAACCAGTACCAAGCAAAATCATGAATAAATAATCTCCTGGCTTAAAGATCAGGTGGTTCTGGTAAACGTATTTTGCGAAGCACATATAGGATTTACACATTGCATGGATAGACGCGCCATCAAGTTCGACTGGAATAGAGCAAGAGCATTTCTTGTGACAGCGGAAGAGGGCTCGCTGTCAGCAGCCGCTATTGCGCTGGATATGTCGCAACCGACTGTTGGTCGACAAGTTTCTGCGTTGGAGGAAGAGCTAGGTGTTTCATTGTTTGAAAGGACCAATTCAGGCTTAGTACTCACACAAAGTGGGGCTGACTTGATGGTTCAAGTTAAAGCCATGGCTGACGCGGCTACTGATTTATCTCGATTGGCGTCAGGCCATATTGAGACAGTAGAAGGCATTGTTTGTATAAGCGCCACAGAGATGATGGCCGCTTTCGTTCTTCCTCCCATAATAGAGAAGTTGCGCAGACAATGGCCGAAAATTGAAATAGAGATTATTGCCTCAAGCGATACAAGCGATTTGTCGCGCCGAGAGGCTGATATCGCCATTCGAAATTTCCGCCCAAAACAGCAAGACCTTATCGTCAAACGCGCTCAAAATACGTTAGGCCATCTATACGCGTCTAAAAGTTACTTAACAAACCTTGAGCAACGACAATCGCCACAAGATTTAAATAATGCAGCCTTTCTTGGTGTTGATCGCTCCAGCCGTATCATTTCGCATCTAAAGCAATTTGGTTTTGACTTGAAATCAAGTAACTTCCCGGTAATTGTTTCCAATCACCTTGTTCAATGGGAGATGGTTAAGCATGGTAGTGGCATTGGATTTATGATGGCAGAAATCGGTGATGCAGAACCCTTAGTCGAAAAAGTTTTACCTAACTTTCCTGCTTTTGAAACAGAGACCTGGCTGGTTGCTCATAGAGAATTAAAAACCAGTAAGAAGTATCGTGTTGTATTTGATTATTTAGCCGCAGCACTTAGTGACAAAAGCTAACTGTATAACATTATTTTAAAGCAGCTAAATAAACTCCCTCCCCATGCATTTTCGTATTCCCGCTATACGGTGACAAGCATTGCCTGAAAATATCCAGGTGAATATACTTTGCGCTATTAATCCTGAGCAACACCCAATACCGCTAACCATTATGTAGCGTTGGAGATTTAAAGTTATGAAAATGAGCTATACCGTTCTTGGAACAAATAACATGGAAGCTGCGGTTACATTCTATCAATCACTTTTCGAGAATACGGAACCTAAGCAAGTATTAGAAACACCAAGAATGACGTTCTGGCAATTTGAAAGCTTTGCTTTTGCTGTGGCCATTCCCTTTGATGAAGAACCCGCCACACATGGAAATGGCACTATGATTGGGTTTGATGTTGGCTCTAGCGATGAAGTCATACGTCTCCATAATAAAGCGATTAAATTAGGGGGCAGCTGTGAGGGTGAGCCCAACCAAAAAGGCCCTCGTTTTTCTGGATATGTAAGAGATTTAGATAATAATAAAATCTGTTTTTTCAATTAAACACCAAAAAATCATTAGCCACAGTGTGTATACGCATTTTAAGTGGCTAATATAGAAGCTGTTAGTGATTAACGAACTGAAAGCTCTTTTCAGTTCGCTAGAAATACACGGCCTTTAATCACATATCACCCTGTACACTCGCAACAACATTATTTTAATGGGCCAAATAAAGCTGAAGTCAGATGACAACGTATTCTGCCACTGAATATTAAACCTAAACTCCATTGGCTTTATGCCTTATAGTATCACTTTATGGTTTGACCAATTCCATTAGTGAGGCGTTTTTGTGCTGCTCAACTTAAATATTCTACAGCTTCAAACAAGGTTGCTGAGCTTTATTATTTTATTACTATCCTCAGGCTTGGTTATCGCCCATGGCGTAGCATCTGGTGACCAAGGCTATATTCAAGAAACCTCTGGTGTGAACTTGATTCCTTTTATGTATTTAGGCGCAAAGCACATGGTCACGGGGTATGACCATTTACTGTTCTTATTTGGCGTGATCTTCTTTCTGTACAAATTATCTCACATCGCCATTTACGTCAGCCTGTTTGCCATAGGGCATTCCATAACGTTACTGGCTGGGGTGTATTTTAATATTCCGGCAAATGCGTATTTGATTGATGCGATTATCGGTTTGTCTGTGGTTTATAAAGCGCTGGATAATATGGGGGCCTATCAACGTTGGTTTGGTGTGCAACCCAATACAAAAGTGGCGACGCTAATATTTGGTTTATTTCATGGATTTGGGCTAGCCACTAAGATTCAAGAGTTTGAAATGTCCAGTGACGGCCTTCTGGCAAATTTAATTGCATTTAATGTAGGGGTTGAAATTGGGCAGCTGCTTGCACTTGCGACTATTTTAATTGGCATGAGTTATTTACGCCGACTTAATTCGTTTTATCGCTACGCTTACGGCATCAATACCGTGATTATGGCCGCTGGCTTTGTATTAATCGGCTTGCAACTGACAGGCTATTTTTTAGCGTAATAAATTTCATAATTGGAATATCACATGACACATGATTTTGGTCGCCCTCTTCCAGAAGATTTACCTTCTACAAAACAATTATTATTATCCACATTGATTGCATTTATTACAGCAGGTGTGGTTTTGATCGCCACTGTGCTGCCCGCTGAATACGGCATTGACCCTACGGGCGTAGGTAAAATATTAGGCCTGCAGAAAATGGGAGAGATAAAAGTCCAGCTAGAGAATGAGGCAAGCCAACAAACGCCTGCTGAATTAAATGTGCGACAGCCTGTCATTGCTCCCCCAGAAAAAGTCATTAGCATTCCCACTGAAGTGGTAAAAGTGACCATAGCCCCAGGTGAAGCCGCTGAAGTAAAAGTGGCTATGAAAAAATCTCAATCAACCTCGTATTCTTGGCGCGTGGACACAGGGCTTGTTAACTTTGATAATCACGGCGATAACAAAGAATTCAAATATCATAATTACAGCAAGGGTAAGGGTGTTACTTCGGACCAAGGGGTTATCACCGCTGCGTTTGATGGCAAGCATGGTTGGTTCTGGCGTAACCGATCAAAGGAAAACATAACCATTACGTTAACGGTATCAGGAGACTTCAGCTCAATTCATCGCTTACTGTGATCTGTTAGGCCCTCCATTGAGGGTTTTGTTATTACCCATACCTTAGCACTGCAATCATTTTCATACTGCTATCAGCCATTAAATGGCATTATGGCCTTCTCACGCTTATCTAATTGCTTATTTTTATGACGACAATTTCTTGGTTTGATCTATCTTGGTGTTTGATTCCTATTTGTTTGGTATCAATCATCTATTTTTATTGGCACGGCAAACCACAAGACATTCTTTTGGCATCCATGCGCATGGTTATTCAGTTAGTGGCTGTGGGTTATGTTCTAGTCAGTATATTTGAGAACCCATCTCCGTGGATCAGCCTAGGCATTGTGTCAGTTATGATGTGCATTGCCGCCTGGATTGCCATTCGACCTATCAGGCACCAGCCAGGCTTTCTGATACCGGCTTTGATTGCTTTATCTACTTCGGTATCCATTCATTTAGTGATTTGTTTAGCATTGGTGCTAAAAGCGGATAGCTGGTATCAACCGCAATTACTGATTCCTATAGCCGGGATGTTTTTTGCTAACACAATGAATGGCATCAGCTTAGCGGCGGAACGCTATCAGTCAGAATTAAATAATCAAATACCGCCAGATCAAGCGCGCATAAATGCATTTCATGCGGCGATGATCCCACAGATTAACGGTTTGTTAGCCGTTGGTGTGGTGGCACTGCCCGGTATGATGACAGGGCAAATATTATCTGGGGTCTCTCCTTTAGTTGCCGTGCGCTATCAAATTATGATCATGACGATGATTTTAGGTACCTCTGGATTGGGCGCTGCCATCATGTTGTGGTTGGTAAGTCGTAGACAAATAAAAACCACGTAATGCTTTTGAGGCACTGCGTGGTTTTCAATTCATACAAGAAACAATTTAAAGATTAATTATGCCGAGTAACTGACATCCCTAAGCGTCACAAACTCTTCTGCTGCAGTTGGGTGAATACCAATGGTGGAATCAAACATATCTTTGCTTAAGCCCGCTTTAACCGCCACTGCAAACCCCTGAATAATTTCTCCTGCATCTGGTCCGGCCATATGCATGCCAATGACTTTTTGTGAAGATTGCTCTACGATCATACGCATTAATACACGCTCGGAATTACCCGATAAGGTATGTTTTAAATGCTTAAACTCTGACTGGTATACATCGATTGCCGTGCCTTTCTTTTTAGCGGCTTCTTCCGATAAGCCCACCGTTCCAATATTTGGCTGGCTAAAAATAGCGGTTGGTATGTTGTCATAACTGATGGTTTTTGATCCGTCACCGTATTGCTGACTCACAAATACCATAGCCTGTGCAGTTGCAACAGGTGTTAATTCTGGCGTACCAATCACATCGCCTAATGCATAAATCGACGGCACCGATGTTTGAAAACTTTCATTGCTAACAATCGTGGCGTTATTGCGGGTTTCAAGCCCAACCTTTTCAATACCTAAATCAGTGGTCAATGATTTACGGCCTGTTGCATACATTACTTGATCAGCATTAAGCGCTGTTCCTGTATCTAAATGGCACTGTAACTGGCCATCAGCCCCTTTTTCTATTTTAGTCACATTCGTATTGTAGTGAATGTGGATACCTTTCTTTTCCATTTCGCTGGCCACAAAATTAGCCGTCGCATGGTCGAAGTTTTTTAATAACGTATCGCCGCGGTATACAAGGTGAGTTTCGACACCTAAACCCTTCATAATGCCTGCAAATTCAACAGCGATATAACCGCCACCTACGATCACCATTTTTTTAGGCATTTCAGGTAAAAAGAATATTTGATCAGAACTGATCACATGCTCGCTGCCTTCGAACTCAGGCACACTTGGCGTGCCCCCCACTGTCACCAGTATCTTTTCTGCGGTGATGATTTCTCCATTTACTTCAACGCTATGGTCAGAGACTAAACGAGCACGACCATACACAACATTCACACCGGCATTCTCTAACATTCTTTTATAAATGCCATTTAAACGTTCGATTTCAGTGTTCTTATTTTTTATCAAGGTTGACCAATTAAAACTGCGCTCACCCACCGTCCAGCCAAAGCCTTCTGCGTCTTCAAAGTCTTCTGCATAATGCGATGCAAACACCAATAACTTTTTAGGCACACACCCTACGTTGACACAGGTACCGCCTAGGTATTTTTCTTCAGCTATTGCGACTTTAGCCCCCGTACCAGCCGACATGCGAGCGGCACGTACGCCGCCAGATCCTGCACCAATGACAAATAAGTCATAATCGTAAGTGGTCATAAACGTTTACTCTTAATATTTATAGCGTTTAAAAATAGCAGCAAGTACTGCCATCCTAATTATTTGATTTCAATTACAATGAAACAGACTCTTAGGCCAACAGCCTCTCGTCTCGTTCATAAAAGTGTGCAATGCATAGTTAGATACATTATTACCCATTAATTCCACAACAAAATAGAACGCTGTATTCCATCCTAGTATTTGAATGAAGCTAAGGTCTGAGCTTAGCTGATTTAAACAAGTGACAGCTAGGTAAAAATATTAGTGACGCTTTAACGGCCGGTATCAATCATATCTAGAACGGTCGCCCTCTATCACTGGTATCTGCTTATTTAACACGTCATGTAAGAACTCTTTGCATGCCTTAATTCGAGCGGTTTGCCTTAAATCTGCGTGACTTAAAACCCACAACCCCCAATCCGACTTAGCTAAATCTAATTTTAGACGTTTTATACTGTTGTGTTTCTTGGTATCCGGTAAGTAGCACGGTAAGCGAGCAAGACCATAGCCTGCTTTAATTGCTGCGTATTTAGACGCCATATCATCTACTCGCAATACAACACGATAGTCAGGGAAATGCTCTAATACCCACTTAGGTGCCGTTGTTTCATGCTTCCACAGCACCACATCAACTGGCTTGCCTGGCTTGATTTGATAGAGCTTAGACTGATACACACCGTGTCTTAATTTCGCCAGCTTTTTCCCCACAAGATTTTCTGGAGGCTTGGGTGTTAAGCGCACAGCTATATCCGCCTCTCTGGCGTTTAAATCCTTTAGACCGGGGCTGACAATAAAATTTACGCTGATTTGTGGATGCTGATCGGTAAAGGCTTTGAAGTGTGGCAGTACACAGTAATTAGCCAGATCATGAGGAAGGGTTATATTAATCACTCCTTGCAAACGACTGTCTTGTGCAAACAGCTGCCTTTGCATTTCATGATTTTTGGCTTCTATCTCTATTGCCAATGTGTAAATATTTTCAGCGGCTAGGGTCATTTCATAGCCACTGATCAAACGCTCAAATAAGCGCACACCGTGTCTTTTCTCCATACCAGCAATGCGTCGCGATACAGTTGAATGGTTAACACCCAGAACCGTCGAAGCCGCAGTTACACTGCCACTTCGGGCAACCGCTAGAAAAAACCTAAAATCATCCCAATCATTCATGCGTGCATTATTGCACGACACCTTTGCACTTGTCGATAATTTACGCCCGACAAAAGACAGCCTATATTGACCCTACCACTGACAACACATCATTATCAGCAAATACAATAGGTTAATCCCATGACAGTATATGCAAGCGGACAGCTCACCATTCAGAACACTGACTGGCTAGAAGAATACAGCAGTAAAATTTCGGCAGTGATTCAGAAGCACGACGGAAAGGTTATTGCCCGTAGCGCTCCAGTGCAGCTGGAAGGTTCTAACGTAATGGCCAATATAGCATTAATAATTGAGTTCCCTAGTACAGACAAAGCCCATGCCTGGTACCAAGACCCTGACAATCAAGCATTGGTTAAACTACGTAATACAGGCTCAGACTTTGAATTGATATTAATAGAAGGGGTTAAATAATATGAACGATATCGCACAGCAGCTTAAATCCACAGACCAACCTATATTGATTAGCTTTCCAATCTGTCCATTTGTACAGCGCTCAGTCGTACTGCTTAATGTCAAAAAGCAGGGCTTCCAGCGAATTAACATCGATCTGTCCAACAAACCGCAATGGTACTTAAACATGGTGCCTACGGGTAAAGTACCTGCCCTTGTTATTAATAGCAGCAAACAAGATGTGATTTTTGAATCAGCCATCATCAATGAATTTCTAGATGAAAGCTTTGGTACACCTTTACTACCAGCAGACCCTATATCCAGAGCCAAACAGCGTGCCTGGATTAATTTTAGCGAATCTCTAATCATGCTTCAGTTTCAATTATTATCAACAGATGATGCTGACAAGTATGAAACACTAAGCGATCAATTCACTAAGGAAATACTTAAGCTCCCGTCAAATGAAAACGCTCCATTCTTCAGCGGTGACGAATTATCACTGATGGATGCCGCCATTGCACCGGTGTTTACTCGTTTAAAGTGGCTACCGTCTGTCACCCTTAAGATTAATGAGTTAGCTCAGACCGATTCATCGGCAAGCGCACTACTGAACTGGATTAACAATTTAATCGCTCACGAGGCTGTTATGCGGTCAGTATCCCCGGACTTTGATGATTTATTTGAAGCGTTTTTTAAGATGTCGAATAGCTATGCCATCAACTCAGCTGCAGCTTAAGCTGAGAATAACAGAGCGTTCGCAAACTGAACATTGTTCAAGTTCATACTCTAAAAAACAAAGCTTTTGAGATCGCTCAATCAACAGTGATAATAAAGTACGATAGAAAGTAATAAGGGCAGAGGAACTGCCCTTAAATGATTATTATAAAAAATTAGGCTGGATTTAGCATTTTTGAAAGATCAGATAGGTGATCCACTGCTTCTTTACCAAGATTGGTTAAATAACCACCATCTGATTGAGTAACGACCCCTTTATCAAACAACCGCTTTGTTGCACTTAAGTCTTGTTCTGATGCTTTATGTTCGTGGACTTTAATACCTTCTTGCTGAGTATGTTCATTAAATAAAGATAAGATGGCCATTTCTTCTAAAAATTCTTGATCCAGTTTCATTTCCACTTCCTCGTTAATTCTCTTCTACCATACAACGCTTTATTACAGACAAAAACGTGTTTATTAATAAGAAATCAATATTGACCCGAAAGGTCTAATCTATAAGGTAAATTATAGACACTGAATAATAAACTAACATAAAAATTGCATATCTTAAGTCCAAAAATCTTAAGCTACTATCGATTGAGATTTTCTAAAATCAGAAGTGCCATCTTGTAACCACTTGTTAAAAGACGATTCTTCATAAAGCAAAATGGATACCCGCATGCGCGAGTATGACGGTGCGGTGTGATTCTATTTCACTTTCTTCGAGACGAAA